>JAEEGL010381813.1_pt1 | contig 46422 bp, 37 predicted proteins | sample 9134231 | NCBI WGS metagenome assembly JAEEGL01 (sample SAMN16246548, study PRJNA631951) | gut metagenome | biome: gut microbiome; feature: rumen; material: fiber-attached | host: Bos | place: Iran: Karaj | collected 2018-10
CGCCGAGATCATTTGTGAAGCTGGCTTCCAGCGTAACATCTTTTTCATCAACACCGAGCTTATCAACAATGATAGCTTTTACTTTCGTTGCAATTTCAGACATTTTATTTAAATTTTTGAGTTTAACAGGGTGCAAAGAAACGAAAAAAAATCCATATAATCACAATTTTTAACTTTTTTTCTTCACTGCCGGTTGCTCAATATTCAGTGGTATAGCATTTTAAATAATGTTAAATTTTGCTTATCCCACACTGGATAATCACTGCAAAACCCCTTTTTTCATCCTTTTTATTGTCGAAATTTGTTAATAATTTATCCGTAAAAGCATCTTGATATGTTAAATTTTATGGAAGGACAACAATTTGAGACTTTTAGCGTTATTGGCAAAAATACTCTTACTATGATAAAATTAGCAATCCTTGCATCCGGAAATGGCACCAACGCCCAGCGCATCAGCGAATATTTTGCTGACAACAACCAAATTACAGTCGACTGTATCATCTACAACAAACGCGACGCCTACGTTGCCGAGCGGGCAAAAAAACTCGGTGTTCCTGCTTTCTACTTCGGCTGGTCCGATTTCTACAACAATGGGAATGTCCTTAATTTCCTCCAGCAGAGACATATCGATTGGGTTATCCTTGCCGGATTCCTATGGCTTGTCCCCGAAAACATGCTCGACGCCTTCCCCAACAGAATCATCAACATCCATCCCGCACTCCTTCCCAACTATGGCGGCAAAGGGATGTACGGCCATCATGTCCACGAAGCAGTTATCGCTAACAAAGAGAAAGAAAGCGGCATAACCATCCACATTGTCGACAAACACTACGACCGTGGTACAACCCTCTTCCAAGCCAAATGCAGCCTAACCGACGCCGACACTCCCGATACCCTTGCCGACAAAATCCATCTCCTTGAACAGGAATATTTCCCTGTAGTGATAGAAAAAGCAATACTGAAATGAAAATAGCTGTCAACACACGCCTCCTACTCTCAGGGAAAATGGACGGCATCGGCTGGTTCGCAAACGAAACCCTCCAGCGCATTGTCCGTTCCCACCCCGAACACGACTTCTACTTCCTCTTCGACCGCAAATACGACCCATCCTTCCTTTTTGCCCCAAACGTCCATCCGCTCGTCCTCTGTCCTCAGGCCCGTCACCCAGTCCTTTGGTATCTCTTCTTCCAATTCAGTGTCAAACGTGCCCTCAAACGCCACCGCATAGACCTTTTCCTCTCCCCCGACGGATACATTCCACTCGATACAAAAATCCCCACACTCTCCGTTATCCACGACATCAACTTCGAGCACTCCAACGACTACCTCAAACCTTCCCACCAACGCTACATGACCTACTTCTTCCCCCAGTTCGCCCGATACAGCACACGCATTGCTACTGTGTCCGAATTCTCAAAGCACGACATTTCAACCACCTACAACATAAACCCCGACAAAATAGATGTCGTCTACGACGGTGCACACCCCGGCTATCAACCATTGGACCAAACCCTTCGGCAGCGCACCCGCGACCAATACACCCAAGGCTGCCCCTACTTCATATTCGTTAGTACAATTATCAAAAGAAAAAACCTGGCCACCCTCCTCACCGCCTTCGATCAATACAAAACCGAGCACCCGGGACAAACCAAACTAGTGGTAGTCGGACACAGAGTCTGGTGGCAGGACGAACTCAAGAAAGCTTACGACAACATGCGTCACAAAGACGACACAGTCTTCATCGGCAGAGCCGAACCCGAGGTACTTACAAAACTCATGGGCTCTGCCATTGCACTTGTCTACCCATCTCTATTCGAGGGTTTTGGCATCCCCATCGTCGAAGCCTTCCAAGCCGAAATACCCGTTATCACCTCAAACACCACCTCAATGCCCGAAGTGGCAGGAGATGCTGCAATTCTTGTCGAACCCACCGACGCCAACCAACTCGCCCAAGCCCTCCACTCCCTCGACACCAATCCACAACTCCAGGAACAATTGGTGGAACGCGGACGAAAACGTAGAACACTCTTCAGCTGGGAAATCACAGCCGACAAGCTATGGCAAAGTATGATGAAAACTTACCAATCAGCCACAAACCCATCCGACAAATGAAACACATTGGGACACTCATTCCACTCCTCCTAACCCTACTCAGTGTCAACGCACAGACCGACTCCCTGCCCGACACGTCAACTCATACCAATTTGGTTTACAACGGCTCATTCGAAGAATACCGCTCCTGTCCCAAACGAATCGATGCCGTCGGCGTCCTGTCCATAGTCGACTGCTGGTACCAACCCACAAAGGGCAGTGCCGACTACTACAACGTCTGCGGCAGCAAAGAATGTGGCGTCCCCGTCAACAAACTCGGCAAACAACACCCTCGCGACGGCCAGGGCTACTGTGGCATCTACTGCAGCCGCAACGACTACCGCGAATACCTCCAAACCCGTCTCCGCCGTAAACTCAGGGCTGGCGACAGCATCCGACTCACCTTCTACGTCAGCCTCTCCGAGGAGTCCACAGGCGCCGTCTCCACCCTCGCAGGCCTTTTCACCAACGAAAGAATCAGCGACACCGTCCGCAGCCTGTTCCTCTATAAAGAACACGAACAACTGGCCGAAGGAATATCCCAAACCGTGGCGCGCCCCTACGAACCTCAAATAATGAACCCCGCCAACCGCCATCTCGACAACACAAAAGAATGGCAATGTGTCACCGGCACCTTTGTGGCCAAAGGAGGCGAACAATACATCACCCTCGGCAATTTCAACACATCCGAACGTTCCGGCTATACCGACCCCGACTCTCTTACCCAACTCCTTCCGGGAGCCTACTACTACATCGACGATGTCCGCGTGGAATGTCTCAACTGTCCTCCTCCCGAAGCTGATGACCTCAATGTTGACTCCGCCTACCTCACCAGCGAACAGCCCACTTTCAGCGTCGGTGGAACCTTTGTCCTAAAAGAAATCTTTTTCGAGTTCGACAAAAGCACCCTCCTCCAGCAATCATTCTTTGAGTTGATGAAACTACTGGCTCTCCTCGACATATACCCGCAAATGACCATCGAAATAGGCGGCCACACTGACGGCAAAGGCTCCGAGGCCTACAACCAACGCCTCTCCGAAAACCGTGCCAAAGCCGTGGTAGATTACCTCGTCTCTAAAGGAGTGGATGCCAAGCGACTTAAATATAAGGGATATGGCAAAACCATGCCTGTCGACACCAACGACACTGAAGAAGGCCGTGCAAAAAACCGCAGGGTGGAATTCAAAATACTCTCCATGTAATCCACTCTGCCCGCTACAACAGCCTCTGCAGGGTCACCCTTTCCTGGCATAATACATGATAAACACCCCTCATCCTTCGCCAGTGATGAGGCCAATCTGCTCGTAACAAACACTAATCTGCCATAAACCCTAATGACCGATTTGGATTGAAGGTTCGCTCGTTCTTCCACATTACACCGCTATTTCTCCCATATTTCTCCCATCCTGAATGGGAGAAATATGGGAGAAATATGGGAGAACTGACGTTGAACGAGCGAACTTGCAGCGATAAATTGCCCGTGAGTATTCAAATTGATGGATATACCGTGCAAAACAATGAGCGCAGGTGCGCCGTTATGGTATAAAAATAAAGGTTGTCCGAGGGGGACAACCTTTAGTGATATTAATAGGTTGAAACTATTCAATCACACGGTAGAAGGAAACGCGGCGGTTGAGCCAGTAGTGGATGTCGCCGAAGGCAACGGTCTTGCCTTTCCAGTCAACTTTGAGACGGTCGGGATCAATACCATACTTGTTAACCATGAGACGTTTAACCTCTTCAGCACGCTTCTGGGAGAGCTTCATGTTGTAAGCATCGGAAGCAGTGTAGTCGCAGAAACCGACAATGGTGAGTTTCAGGTCGGGGTTGTCTTTCATAACGCGGGAGACAGCCTTTACCTTGATCATCTCGTAAGAGGAGACGTGCCAATCGTCGTTAGCATAGAGGACGGAGAAGGGGATTGCGTAGTAGTTGAGCTGATCGGCTTTGAGTTTGTCGAGGATGTTGTTCAAACTGTCGGAAACTTGCTGAGCACGGACCAATTCTTCTTTGTTAACGTTGTTGGCTTGAGCGTTGAGTTTCTCAATCTGATCTTTAAGTTTCTTCTCGTTGTCTTTGGCTTGGGCAAGTTCGTCTTTTACAGCTTCATTCTCAGCGGTGAGGGCATCGAAGTTGGCCTTGGTAAGGAGGGCGCGCTGGGCGATGAGTTCCTTGTCGGCAGCGGTGATGCCAAGGTGGTAGAGATAGCCAATGGTGGCCAAGAAGTCGGTGTGGTGGAAACCAACGCCTTTTTTCCAGAAAGCGGGGGCGTCACCGAGGATATCGGCTTCGAGTTCGAAATAGAGGGTGCTTCTGTCGCAAACGCGATAGCTGGCACCGAGACCGGCGTCAAACTGGATACCCCAGTTGTAAGCAGCGCGGGCTTGGTTGACACTCCAGGCCAGTCCACCACCAGCGAAAACGTAGATGGAGAAACGACGGCTGGGATCCCAATTGTGGAAGGAGTTATTGAGTGAAAGCACATAATCGGCGGTGATGGCGGCATGTCTGTCCATGGTAATAGTGGGGTCGGTTATGCCCAGCCACTGAGAACGCCAAGGATTTACCTGTCTGTTGGCATCGTAACCTTTGTTGGAGTTGAGTATGCTGGTCCAGTTGGCACGGATACGGAAGAATGTACCGCGGTCAACTTCTTTCTGGAAAGTGATGCCAGGACCGAAATTCAATCCGCCACCCCACCACATGGGGTCTTTTACACCGTAGAATCCTTTCACATCAGGCTCGTACATCAAAGAGATGTTCGGGCCGATGCTCCAATTGCTCCAGAAACCGTACTGAGGATACTCGGGAACCTCTTCCTGGGCATAGGTGCTACCTGCTATTGCAAGCATACAGAGCAGCACTGCGAGTTTTGATACTTTTTTCAACATAATGATATACTTTTAGTTACTATTTTTGATTGCGTATATTTCAAATTGCAAAGATACACATTTTTTTTAACACAATATATTTTTTTTAAATTGTTTGAGTATTTTATTGCCTGCAGAGATGTCTTGTAGACTTGGGATGAATGTTTTTTTGTTGCCATGTTGTTTTTTTTTTGTATATTTGCAAAAATTTTCGTGCTATGAGAACAATTAATTTATTTACAGAACATTTGTCCCGTTTTATGGGAGATGATGACCTGAAGGCCATCCATAGTGAGGTATTGTCTGCAAAGAAAACTCTGCTTGAGGGCAGTGGAAAGGGTAATGATTTTCTGGGATGGATAAACCTTCCTGTTGATTTGTCGGCCGACATTGTGAAAGGTATCAAGGAGGATGTTGAGCGGTTGACATCCAAATCAAAGGTCTTTGTTGTGATTGGTATCGGGGGAAGTTATCTCGGTGCCAGAGCTGTAATAGAGTCGTTGCAGTCGGAGTTCGCGGCAATGGAGCCTGACAGGAAGTCGCCGTTGATACTGTATGCCGGACATACGTTGAGCGAGGACTATTATTATCAGTTGATGCAGGTGCTGGACAGGGAGGATTATTCGGTAGCGGTGATTTCGAAGTCCGGTACCACAACCGAGCCTGCAGTGGCTTTTCGTATCATTAAATCCCATATTGAGAATAAATATGGTAAGGAGGAGGCTGCAAAAAGGATTATTGCCATTACCGATGCCCGTAAGGGTGCTTTGCATGAGATTGCCGTCCAGGAGGGATACAGGATGTATGTGATTCCGGATAATGTGGGTGGAAGATTCTCCGTGCTGACTCCTGTGGGTTTGTTGCCTATTGCCATGTCGGGATATGATATTGATAAGTTGTTGCAGGGTGCAAAAGACATGCGCGAGATGTGTATAAATAATGAAGAGCTGGACGATAATCCCGCGTTATTGTATGCTGCTGTGCGTAATGTTTTGTACCGGAAGGGGCGTAAGGTTGAGATATTAGAGAATTTTGTTCCCCAGTTGAAGTATATCAGTGAGTGGTGGAAACAGCTTTATGGTGAGAGTGAAGGAAAGGATGGAAAGGGTATTTTGCCACATAGTTTGAGTTTTACTACTGACTTACATTCGATGGGACAGTATGTGCAGGAGGGTGAACGTTTGATGTTTGAGACGGTGCTGAGTGTTGCAGGTCCGCGTCACCATGTTGAAATTCCTGCCGATGAGCAAAATCTTGATGGTATCAATTATTTGCTTGGCAAGTCGTTGACTGAAATCAATCGAAATGCTGAACTTGGAACTATCTTAGCACATGTTGACGGCAATGTGCCGGTATTGCGGATAGAGATTCCGGGAATCGATGAGTATGTGCTGGGTCAGTTGATTTATTTCTTCGAGTTTGCCTGCGGTGTCAGTGGATATACTTTAAAGGTCAATCCGTTTGATCAGCCGGGTGTAGAGGCATACAAGAAAAATATGTTCCGACTTTTAGGAAAACCGGGTTACGCTGAGAAGTAGTTGTTCTACAACAGCATTGAACATGAAAGCCAGTCGGCATCGGAGAGGATGTCGACTGGTGTTTTTTTATGTGTTTATTAAAAAGGCAGGTCGCCGAGGGGTTCTGTGTCGTTGTTGAGGATTGCCGTCAGCGGGTCGGGTTCGTGTTGTACAGAATCGTCGGGACGGTTTCTATTGCCGAGAACAGTGAAGTTGTCAGCAACAACCTCGGTGATGTATCGTTTGTTTCCGTCCTTGTCTTCCCAGGATCGGGTTTGCAATTTGCCTTCGACGTATATCTGGGTTCCTTTTCGCAGTATTTTCTCTGCTATTTCAGCCAGGGTACGCCAGCAGACTACATTGTGCCATTCTGTTTGTTCAATGCGTTCGCCTTCGCGATTTCTGCGGAATTCTGTTGTGGCCAGTGGAAAGGATGCTTTTTTCACCAGGTTTGATGTCTCTTCCCGTCGGTCCTGTGGAAAGGCTACCACATCGGGGTTTCTCCCTAAATTGCCTATAAGAATTACTTTGTTTACGCCTATCATGACTGTATAGTTTGTACTTTAGCTTTATTGAGTCTTTAATTATTGTGCGGCTTTTGCCGAGTAATTAATTATGCTGCAAAGATAACAATTTTTGGTAAACTAAAACAATCAAAATTAATAAAAATATTCACATTTTGGACAAATATCTGTCAATCAAACGTGAAACAGGTAGTGCTTTTATATCATTTATGTTTATTGGGTGCATTGTTTCCGGATTTTTTATCGGTTTTGAAGCATATTTTGCTTGAAAAAAAAGCGCTTTTATTGTGCGGTGTGTTAGTTTGTGGACCATGTTTTCCCCTTTGTTGAGTGTGTCGGGAATGACACCAAACCAGTCATAGAGTTTTTTCATGGCGGTTTTTCTCAACTCTTTTTGCGGGATGGGTTTTGTGGTTTCGAGTAAAGGGAGTTCGAAAAGGCCATGCCAGATGTCCCCGGGAGGCCTTTGTTGTACAAATGTATTTTCCGGATTATTGCCCCAGCGAATATCAAAATAGTAAAAGTATCGTTCTATTTTTTGTACCGGAGGCCGTTTGATAGGAAGAAGTGCCACTTTCCCTTTTTGGAATGCAAGGCATTGTTCATTAAAAATACAATTTGAGCAATCGCACCCGATGGGCTTGCAGTAGATGGAGCCGAAGTCCATTATCGATTGGTTGAAGAGGTCGGGTCTCTCTTTGTCGATAAGATTGTTTAGGATAAGTTCAAATTCTTTGTATGATTGCGTGGTGCCAATAGGGGTATGGATGGCGTATAGTCGTGAAATAAATCTGTAAACGTTGCCATCGATAACGGGGTAGGGTAGACGGTAGGCAAACGAGGCAATGGCGGCGGCAGTGTACTTTCCTACTCCTTTAAGCGAAAGGAGGCCTTCGTATGTATCGGGAAAAGTTCCATTCAGGTTGTTTACTATGTGTTTTGCTGTGGTGTGCAAGTTGCGTGCTCGGGAGTAGTAGCCCAGCCCTTGCCAGCTCTTGAGCACCTGCTCTTCGCTGGCATGGGCCAAACATTCTATAGTAGGGTATTCGTTAATAAAATGATTATAGTAAGCAATACCCTGTTCGATGCGTGTTTGCTGAAGGATGATTTCGGACAACCATATATAATAAGGATTGGAGGTTTCGCGCCAGGGTAGGTTTCTCCCGTTTTCCGAATACCAATCAATGATTTTTTTCGCGATCATAAATATGGTGAAATTTTGATTTTTTAGTCTTGTTTTTGGAGATTTGAACAGGTTATTAGTCTATAACTGCCTGAAAAAAGTGTGTTAAATCTTTATTTTGAAAAAAATAGAAATAAGTGGTTATAAAGTATTTATATTTCATGATATGTTAAATAATTTTTAAAGCCAAACTTTGAGGGCCGTTTTTTTTTGTCAATTCAAAAAAAAGTCCGACTTTTGCACCCGTTTTCTAAAAGAAAAAATGCTCATAAATAACGAAGATTAACATTAAAAAGTATATATAGCATGTCAAAGATTTGTGAAATCACAGGTAAAAAAGTAATCCGTGGTAACAATGTTTCCCACTCGCGCATTCATACTAAGCGCACGTTTTCTCCCAATCTGCAGACCAAGAAGTTCTACATTCCTGAAGAGGATATGTGGATTACTCTGAAAGTTAGTGCAAAAGGTATGCGTATCATCAATAAGAAAGGTATTTTGGCCGCTCTTAACGATGCAGCAGCTCAAGGTCATCTGCAGTTCTAAGCAAATGTCAATAAGGATTAAATAAACAATATTTATAAATTTCTAACAAGAAAGAGGTATCAACAATGATTGTAGTTCCTATTAAAGAAGGTGAAAACATCGAAAAAGCCCTGAAAAAACTTAAGAGAAAATTCGAAAAAACTGGTGTCGTGAAAGAACTTCGCGAGCGTCAGAAATTTACGAAACCTTCCGTAATCAACCGGGCACGTAGGCAGAAAGCCATCTATGTTCAGCATCTGCGTCAGCAGGAGCTTGACAAGTAGTATTTGTCTGCACGAATCAATCTAAGGGCGGTTTGAATAAACTTGCCCTTTTTCAATTTATTTATCTTCCGTCATTCGAATAGAAATGTTCAAGGATAAAATAAAGGAAGTGCCAGGACTCATGTTTGTGGCTGATAGTATGGAGTTCATGTCATCTGCGGGACGCCGAAGGATGCTCGAGCAACAGTGGCTTACCAATCATGACGATCTCTATCGCGAGCAAGCACTTGTTAAAGCCATAGAGTTGGCAATGCTTGATTCCGAAAATAACAAGGATGTCAACATATTAAGGCATCAATTAATGCAGTTACATGATATCCGTTCAACTCTGATAAGTTTGAAGAATCATGTAATTCTTGATGAGGTTGAATTATTTGAAATAAAAAATCTTGCTTATCTATGCAACAACAGTCGACAGGCATTGGCAAACATGTTGTTGTCCGAAAAGTTTCCCATCCCCGATATTTCTGCTGTATTCCAACTCCTTGACCCCGATAGTACAGGGGTACCCAATTTCTATATTTACGACAGCTATGACAGCCGTCTCGCACCTTTACGTGGCCAGATGAAGAGTGCCAATGAGGAGAAGATGGGACTCTTGCTTTCACAGCAAAATGAAATTCAGCAACAGGTTATCATTTCACTCTGTGAACAGTTACATCCATATTCGGAAATACTTATCTCGTCGCTTGAGCAAATGGCATATATCGATTTCACCATGGCTCGTGCAGTCTTGTCGCAATCATGGCATTTGCAAAACCCCATTGACGGGGCTAATTCATATATACGTGGATTGTTCAACCCCCGTCTGAAACAGCATAACGAGAAATCTGGATTGAGATATCAACAGGTAGATATAGAAATACCCCAAGGTGTCACCATGATAACCGGAGCCAATATGGCCGGAAAGACGGTCTTATTGAAGAGTGTAGGGCTGGTGCAGCTGATGTTTCAATTTGGATTCCCTTTGCCAGTTGAGTGCTGTTGCCTTCAGCCCGTCGACGATGTAGTCTTTTCAATAGGAGATGAACAAAACGAGATGAACGGTCTCAGCAGTTTTGCTTCCGAGATTACACGCATCAGCGAAGTGCTTTATCGCAGCCAGAAAGAGCGTCTTCTTGTCCTCATTGACGAGCCTGCCCGTACGACGAACCCTATAGAAGGCAAAGCCCTTGTACAGGCGCTTGCCGCCATCATGGATAGCAGACATTCCATAACCCTCATTACTACCCACTATAGTCAACTGGGACTCCAGTGTCGTCGATTGAGGGTGAAAGGATTTGTTGAGAGCATGGTGAATGTTCCACTATCGGCACAGAACATCAACAGTTTCATTGATTACTCATTAATCGAGGATGACAGTGATGAAGTACCTCACGAAGCACTCCGAATAGCGGAGATGTTATCGTGCCATCCCGATCTCATCTCCTTGGCTCGGAACTACCTCAACAAATAAAAAAGAGGGTGTCTTAAAAGGCACCCTCTTTTTTATTCAATTATTTGAAATCAATAGTCTCTTACCAAACGTACCGAGCAACCGGTGGAATAGGTAACAGTGTTTTGCATCACATTGGAGTTGGGTGCAACGTGGAATGAATATCCAGTGGTACCGTTCACATGGCTTGCACTCCAGTAATTACCGATGATGCCGATGTTGCTTGTCGAGCTGCTGGTACGCTCTCCTGCAGCAGGCAGGAACACAGCTCCGGCAGCTTCCATTGCAGCCCAGCTTGTGGCGTTGTATACATTGGTGGTATAGTCGCTATTAGTGTTGACGAAAGTCAACCCTGCAGGGCATTGCCAATCGTCGGGCAACAGGATAAAGCCGGGAGTACTCTCAACGGTGGCCAGACCTTTCAGTTCCGATGCATTGGGACGCTGAGTCAGCAGATAGGTCCATTCGCTGTAGGTGAGGGTACGCCACATGGCCATCTGGTTACCGCCATTGATGATGGGATTGTAGAAACCCCAGTCGGCATTGGCATAGAAATCAACGAGGTCGTTACCATCGGTAGCCTCGGTATATTCGGTATTGTTGGTAGTAGTCTCATAAGGCATGAAACGTCCTGCACCGCCGTCCCATCCGCTTGTGCCATAGCCAAACAGGTCAACCCACGAGGAGCAGTAGGCCTGCATGAAAACATTGTTGTTGTCACTACCGGCAATGTCGTATTGGTTCACAGCAAAGCGCCAGGTTTTGATACGGGGTCTGTATTGCAGATTGCCTTGCGAGAAATTCACTTTCTTCGTAGCGCTTACAGTAAAGATACCAGGAAGAGCACCGGGAACCTTTGGGTGTTCAAGTTCAAACACACGGTTGTTGATGCTGTCGAAGCGTTGTTCATATACATTGTTGATGCTGTCGATGCGGTCATTCAAAGCGGCTACCAGAGAGTCAACGTATGCCTTGTTCACAGCATCCAGCGAGTCGGTGGGATAACTCAAATTCTTTATCTGGCCGTTGGCGTTGTTGTTGATGGCAATAACATCAGCCAAACCTTGGCTCTCAGTGGTGATAAAGCCCAAATCGTTGGTGAACTGGCTCAGGGCTGTGGGGTGATTCAAAACGCTGTCCCACTCGATAGTGGTAGTGGGCGGCAAAATCACATAGCTGTTGTCATTAAAGAACAGGGTGTCGCCGCTGATGCGGATTTCACCGGGAGTGATGAAATTCAGGTCGTTGATGAACTGGCTGAGGTAAATGGGGTGATGAAGCACACTGTCCCATTCAACGGTTGAGAAACCTATCCCAGTGACGCGGGGCAGAATGATGTAGTTGTTTTCATTGTAAAACAGGGTGTCGCCATGCAAGGTGAATTCCAAGTCATTGATAAAGTCGCTCAGCCGTGTAGGGGCATTGCGCAGGCTGTCGTAAAGATAACCCCATTCTCTGAAGCGGGGGTCTCTCTCGTCGAAAACGAAATTCTCACTGATGCGGTCGGCCACTGTAGCATGGAGTGCGTAGGGGATAGCCAGAATTTTCTGTGAAGTGGACAATGTGTAGTTATTGCCACCATTGGGGTCAATCTCGCTTACGATGTAGTAAGGACCATTAGACCAGTTAATGTTATCGAAATCAGCCGAATTGTCACCCACAACCAGGGTAAACAGGCCATTGCCGTTTGTGATTACGGTCTCGGTTTGTTGATACACGGTTGAACCTGTGGCCGAACCTTGAACAATGCTGAGTCTCACACCCACCATACTGTAGGCCATCAGATGTCCGGCAGAGTTTCTCACCACTGCCTGATAGTTAAATCCTTTTGGGGTCTGGGCTATGACGCTACCAGCAAGAAGGATAAGCGATAATAAGGAAAGAATAACTTTTTTCATGACTATTTTGCCTTTATAATTTTATAAACATTAATTTTTGATTTGTCGAGAGTTGCAATCTGCAACATGTAGTTGCCTGCAGCATATTGTTCCATGTCAATCTGTTGCCGGCCACCTTTGTAGGTTCCCTTTTGCAGAACCTGTCCGTTTGTGCCATAGAGCGTGTAGGTTATTTCACCTGCCAGTTTGTCGCACTCCACCACCACGTTGTCTGCTGTGGGGTTAGGGTATATCGACATGTTCAAGGCGATTTCTGCGATACCTTGCTGCTGGGCACGGTCTCTTTCGGTGAAGGGCTGTTGCACTCCTTCAGTAAAAGACTCGGTGACATCTACCACCGTAATGGCTCGTGCTGTAGAGGCTTTCACTGCCACCTCGCCACCGCTGAAGCTAATACTGCCGGTGCTGCCCATCATCACATCACCGCCGAAACAAGTGATGGCCTGCTGTGCCTGCAGGGAGCCTACTCCTCCCAGCAATACAGCCATCACTATAACTATTGTTTTGATAGATTTAAACATAATAGTTTTGTTATTAGTGTTTGAATAATTATTCGTTTTTCTTGCTTTCACCATTGTCAGTGATATGCATTCCCACATTCAGCACCTCAATCTCAACACGGCGGTTTCTGAAACGGCCTTGGTCAGTCTTATTGGTGTCGATGGGATACTTCTTGCCATATCCTTCGGGAACCATTCGGCTCTCTTCGATACCTTGTGATTTAAGGTACTTGATGACGGCGTTAGAGCGTTGCAGCGACAATGTGTTGTTATAGTTATCGGTGCCGAGGCTGTCGGTATGGCCGAGTACCTTGATACGCATTTCGGGATAAGCCTTCATCATCATGGCCACATCGTTCAGCGGGGGCTTCGATTCAGGACGCAGACGGTACGAATCAAAGTCGAAGTTGATGTTAAACAGGCAAATGCGCTTGTCGCTGATATCCACACCAAGAGTGATGAATGCATACATCTCGGCAAATGAATAGCAATCCTTGCGCACATAGCTTATACCCTCGTCATTGTCTTTGGGTTCGGGCTGACCGATATAAACGGTGTCGGGCACTCTTTCCATTGTATCCACCACAACCACATATACTGTGTCGGGGGTGTTTTCAGGAACATCTGCCAAATCAACCACTTCGCGTACCGGTTTCTTCTTGTTGCAGTCGAGAGGCAGAGCCACACGCACGGCAAGTTCGATGCCGCGGTTATGACGGGTCTCCTCCCATAACTGGGCTCCGAAAAACTTGTTGGCAATAATAGAACGGGCATTGTCGGCCACATCGGGGTTATCCTTTATCTCGCGTTGGGCGAAAGTGTTGACCAATCCCAGATTGTAGCCAGCCTCTACCGACATCAAAATAGGTGTGCTCCCTGCGTTGACCAGGAAATCAACACCGGCACCGAACATCACACCGGCATCGTAATCTTTCACATCGGCTTTGGTGACTTTGGCTGTCACCCCTTTGGGGAAATCGTCGGCATGGTAGCCTATCTTCCCGCCATAAGCCAGACCAAACTCGGGTACTACCATCAGGTAAGGCGACACACGACTACCCTCAATACGGAAATTGTACGTCACCGGCAGGCGGAAATCAATATAATGGGTCTTCATGCGGTACTGCACGTCCTTCCATTCCAACGAGTCGGCACGTCCGATAAGAGTCACCTCAGGACGAAGAGAGAAATTACTCTCACCCAGTTGGAAGTGGCCGAACAGACCCACCAACCCTTGCGGTTGCAGGAAATGGCTGTAGCGGTCCACAGGTTTGTGCGAATAAACCATGTCGGACAGGTTCAAGCCTCCCCTGATACCAATCAGGCAATGGGGGAAAACCACCGAAGCACCGTCATCTGACGATTGTGCATCGGCTACGGAGGCATTCGCGGTATCGGCTACAGTCTCATACTCCGGCGCCTGTGCCATCGCGACCTGTGCCGAAAGCAATATAATCAAAGCTAAAGATAATAAGTGTTTCATCTGCATAAGCCTTTAAAATTATTTCGATAATCTTTTTGCCATCTTGTCGCCATCATACCAAATACGGTACGTGCCGGGTTTGGACAGGGGCGAAGCATGGAATTCGTCGGCAGCCCAAGTGTCCAGCACTATATGGGCATACTGGCAATCCTTGATGCCCTCTTCGCTTATCGTACCCGAGACCACAGTGGCCGTTTTGCTTCTCCACAGCGTGTCACCTTTCTGGTTGCACTCGAACACGTTCTGGTAGCAGTACATGGTCACGTCTTTGCCCTCGCCGATGACGTTGGCCATGATTGATTTGCCGTTGATGTCGTCGCGCTTCTGGGTTTCGTAGTACTTGATTAACCCCCGGCGGGTCTGTCCGCTAAAGGACATGTACAGGTCGTAGAACAGCTCCTGATAGTTGTCGGAGGCATAATGCAGCACCATCGGAGCCGCCACAAAGCGGCCGTTGATGGTGTCCGGGTTCAGCCCCTCGTGGATAGTCAACCCGGATAAGCGCAGCGAGTCCTGCAACTTTTCGGGGATGACGGAATAGGGGATTTTCCCGTCGGGAATAGGCAGGACAATGGTGTCATTACCCTCTTTCAAGCATCCCGAAAAAAGAATTATCGGGAGGACAACCAATCCTGCAATTGTTAGTAAATGTTTGAAATGCTTTAACATAGTTTATATATATTATAATAGTCGTTTTTTCAAAAATACAATTTTTTTTTAATATCATGAATTTTTTTTCATTTTTAATATAAATAATGTATTTCCTATTGAAGAGGCTTCGCACGTTGTTCGTCACTTCTCCCATATTTCTCCCATATTTCTCCCATCCGGGATGGGAGAAATATGGGAGAAATGGGGGTGAAGAATAGGGGAAGGAGCGAAGGTAGGTTTTTTTTGATTCCTTTGGGTTGCGGTTTGGCGGGGCTGCTATATTGCTGTCACTGCGAGCGAGGCGATACTGATGCGCAGGTTGGGTATGGTGCGGAGGACGTGGTAGCAGTTTTCGGTGGTGGCACCGGTGGTGATGATGTCGTCGACCAGTAGGATATGTTTGTTTTCGAACTGTTTGGGGCGGTGGATGGCAAAGACTTCTTTCATGTTGTCCATGCGGGCGAGGCGGTTTTTGTGGGTTTGGCTGTCGGTGTAGCGGCGGCGGTAGAGGTTGCCGGTGACTACTGGGAGGTGCATGACTGCTGACATGGCTTCGCAGAGCAGTTGGCTTTGGTTGTAGCCGCGCTGAAGTTTGCGACGTGGATGCAGGGGCACGGGGACGAGTAGGTCGATGTCGCCGAAACGCCCAGAGGCGAGGAGTTCGTTAGCGAGGAGCTGCCCGTATTGTTTGGCCAGGCGTAGGTTGCCGTAGTATTTGATTTGGTGGACTATGGTCTGGGCCACGTTGCCTTGGCGGAAGTTGAGGAGGGCTGCCGCCGACTGGCAGGGTACGCGTCCGGCGAGGCGTAGTTCCACTTCGTTTTCGGGTATGGAGGCATTGTGGGTCCAGGGCAGTTGGACGAGGCATGAGGTGCACAGTTCCTGTTCGTCGCCTACGAGGGGTTCCCCGCAGTGGCAGCAGAGGGTGGGGAAGATGATGCGCGAGAGTTCCCTGAGTGGGCGTATGAGGCGTGTGGACATTGGTTCAGGGGAGGAAGAGGCAGCTGTCGCCGTAGCTGAGAAATCGGAATTGGTGGTCGAGGGCGTAGCGGTAACATTCTTTCCAGGCGTCGCCTACCAGGGCTGAGACGAGCAGCAGGAGTGTGCTTTTGGGTTGGTGGAAGTTGGTGATGAGTCCGTTGATGATGTGGTAGCGGTAGCCCGGGGCGATCATTAGCTGGGTGTCGCCGTGGAGGGTGTCGATGCCGCGGTCGGCCATCCATTGCAGCACGTTTTGGTAGGCTGCGGCTGCGGGGATGTTGCGTTGTTCGAGTTGGTAGGGGTCCCATTGCAGCACGTGCATGGCTTGGGCGTCGGGGTTGTCGGCCAGTTTAACTCCGAACCAATAGACCGATTCGAGGGTGCGCACGGTGGTGGTGCCGACGGGGATGACGGGGCGGCCGAGGTGGTTGAGGACGCGGAGGATATTGTCGCGGGTTATTTCGATTTGTTCGACGTGCATTTCGTGTTCGCCGATGGTGGGGGTGCTGACGGGTTTGAAGGTTCCGGCACCGACATGGAGGGTGATGAAGTCGGTTTCGATGCCTTGGTTTCGGAGGTTTTGCAGCAGTTGTGGGGTGAAGTGGAGCCCGGCGGTGGGTGCGGCTACGGAGCCTTGCTGGTGGGCGTAGACGGTTTGGTAGCGGTCGTTGTCGGAGTCCTGTGCTTCGCGGTTGAGGTAGGGGGGCAGCGGGATGACACCCATGTTTTCGATTATTTCGGCCAGGGAGAGTCCGCCGGTCCATTGGAATTGGACTATCCAGGCGTTGCCGACGGCTTGTTGGCGCTGGGCGGTGAGGGTGATGTCGCGGCCTTGGATGGTGGCGGTGCGGGTGAGGGGGCCGCTTTTCCATTTTTTGTTGTTGCCAATGAAGCATTGCCAGGTGCTGCTTTCGCGTTGCTCGAATGCCTGGGCCACAGGCATGGCGTGGGGTTCGAGGCAGAAGATTTCGATGGTGGAGCCGGTGGGTTTGCGGAAGAATAGCCGCGCGTGGATGACGCGTGTGTCGTTGAAGAGCAGCAGTGTGTTTTGGGGCAGGTAGTTGCCTATTTGGTTGAAGAGGCTTTGGGATATGGCGCCGCGGTTGTAGACCAGGAGTTTGGACTGGTCGCGCTGGGCCAAGGGGAATTTGGCGATGCGGTTGTCGGGCAGGGGATAGTCGTAGTCGGCTATGGCAATGTTCTGGGGGTTAGTCATTGGCGGGGTGTTTGCGTTGGGTGAGGAGTGAGAGGAGGATGTACCACAGGATAAGGATGGAAATGGCATACCACTGGCGGGTGATGCCGATAATCAGGGCGCAGCCGATAAGGAAGATGTATTGGATGCGATTGATTTTCCACGAAAGGTCTTTGAAGTTGAATTTGAGCGAGAACATGGGGAGTTCGCTGACCATTAGGATGTCGGTGATGAGTGAGAGGACGATGAGTGCGACATAGAAATAGTTGTCGAGCAGAGGGTATGGAGGGTAAGTCGAGTTGTTGGACAGTAATGCAAGCCCCACCCAAATGAGAGCGTTGGAGGGTGCAGGAAGTCCGAGGAAACTATGGCTTTGGCGGGTGTCGAGATTGAACTTTGCAAGACGGTAAGCGGCAAAGGCTGGCATAAGAAATGCCGCAAGGCTGAGGATATACAGCCAAGTGGGGTTCGTGGGGATAGTCTTGAACAGGATGAGCGCGGGAGCCACACCTGAGGTGACTACGTCGGCCAGCGAGTCGAGTTCTTTGCCTACGGGCGATGCCACACCGAGGAGGCGGGCGGCAAGACCGTCGAAGAAATCAAGGAAGATGCCGGCAATGATGTAGACTGCAGCTTGCCAGAGGAACCCTTGCGAGGCCATGTAGCAGGCTACCACTCCACAGGTGAGGTTGCCAAGGGTGATGAGGTTGGGGATTTGCCGTTTCAGTGATGTGAAGATGTTCATAGGCTGAATTTTAAAAAAGAATGTAGGAATAAAACGAGTTATTCCTACATCTTATCATGAATCTTTAATACGTCCAAAAATCAGTAGAGTTTGATTACCAGTTTGAAGTCGGGGTCGTCCCAGTAAGCGCGGAACTCGGTGTCGACGGCGGCTTTGCGTTTGTAGTCGTATTCCTGGTCGACGGAACCTTGGAGGTTCTTGAGGCAGTTTTCGCGGTCGCCAAGGCGGGCATAGGCCACAGCACGGAGGTAGTAGACTTCGGCGGACTGGTCGAGGCAGCAGTTGAGGGTGCGGATGCAGTTCTCGGTTTCGTCGTTCATGAGTTGTGCGAAGGCGAGGTTGTAGTTGCATGAGGAGCCTTTGAGGAGTTTCTGTGCTTCTTCGTAGTTGCCGCGTGTGAGGTTGAGGAGGGGGATGTTGGCTTCAGCGTCGGAGCTGCCTTGGCGCTGGGCTTCTTCGAAGTAGTATTTGGCAAGGGTGTAGTCTTTCTGTGCAAGGCAGAGGAGGCCGGTGTTGTTGAGGACATCGGGGTTGTGGGGGTTGAGGTCGCGGGCTACTTTCAGGTAACGTTCAGCCTCGGGGAAGTCGCCGAGGTAGAAGGCGATGGCACCAGCGTTGTTCCAGGCACCCCATTCGGCGCTATGGTTTTCGGTGGCCCATTTGTAGTATTTCATTTTGGTGTCGAAATTGTAGTTGATGTAGGCGGCATACATGAGTTCGTCGAAGGAGAGTTTGGAGGGGTTGAGGGTGGCTTGTTTGGCCAGTTCGACATCGGTGAGGCGTGCTTCGGAGTAGTAGAGGGCAATCTGTGCACGGCGGAGGTTGGGGAAGATGTCGCGTTCCAACTGAGGATATGTTTCGGCGTAGTTGCGAATCATCTGTTCGCGTTTGACAAGGTTCTGCTGGGTTTCGACTACGTTGACGATGGCGTGGCGGTCTTGGATGCCGCTTTCTTCAACCATGACGACAAAATGTACCCAGTCCTCGCCGGCGGCGCGGGTGGTGATGACCATCTTTTTAAGTTGGTTGTGTTTGTAGTATTCCAAATCTTGGGGTTTAACCTTGGCACGGCGAGCCATGGTAGTGAGTACATCGTCGAGGACACGGCGCAGTTCGGCAGTGGCGATGTCGGCACGGTTTTTGGAGACTCCAACATTGGCGGTTTCTTCGCCTTCGGGCGATGCCCATCCGGTGATGGTGATTTGTTTGGGCAGGCCGTTTTCGAGCATGACACGTTTGAGGTCGTTGACGGTGTATTGGGCGTTGAAACGGACGTTCATGTCGCATCCCCAGTCAAGAATGGAAGTTCCGTTGGGGAAATAGATGTCGGCAGTTTCGACAACTCCTTGTTTTTTGTTGTAGTTGAGGGGGGCTATTGAGATGTTGCCGCGAATGTCAATCCATTCGGATGTGATGTTGACACCGTCGGAGATGAGGACGGTGGGGAAGACAACGCCTTTGTGTTGTTCCACAATCTGGTCGGCAAAGAGGGCTTCGTCGTCGACGGTGGAGGATTTGTAGGCTACAGGGGCGAGGGTTACTTTGCCTGTTTCCATGCCGGGTTTGTAGTCAAGGGCATCGTTGTAGGTGAAACGCCCGCCGGTGGTGTAGTTGATGGTGGTTCCGGGACCGGAGACGGACTCGCCTTTCACGGTGATGGGGTCGAGGGGTGTGGAACCGCCTTCCCATGTGAAAACGGGTTGGATGAATAACGCTGCTCCCTTGTCGAAATATTTGGCAGGGACAGATGCGGTGAAGTTAACCACCACTTTGTCGTCACGGACTTCAACAGGGTCGGGATTGGCCTGATAGCGAATTTTTTTGCTATTAGACTTCATTTTGGACAATCCGCTGCATCCAGTAAGCAGGATAGCAGTGGCCATGAGGAGTGTTAATAGTGATTTTCTCATTGGTATATTTATATATTTTATTTTCGTTTTATGTTGTACAAATATATATATCAGTCCTTTAGACGGCTATGCGGTCTAGAAGGAAACTTGTTTATCAATCTGCAAAGATACGAATATTTTTTGTTTTGAAAATTATTTTTTTATGTGTTGCAGATTTCGTTGAAGGGACAGAATGTGCATAGTTTGCTGTCGTGGTTTGGGGAGAATGGTATATCGGGGTTGAGCAGTTCGGAAATGATTTGTCGGAGCATGGAGTCGAAAGTGTTCAGATGCTGGGGAGTAATGATATTGGAGCCTTCCCAAGAGGCAGTGAGAAGTTGGGAGTTGAGGTGACGCAGAGGGAAGATGCCGGAGACATGGGGTTGGGAGCCAGGGTGGGTGTGGTGGAAGAGCCATTCATAGGTCATCAATTGGAACCATTTGTCGGAGACGGCAGTCCAGTCGGGTTCGGCATCGGCAACCTGTAGTTCGTTCTTGTCGACTTTGCCGGACTTGTAGTCAATCACTCGGATGGTGTCGTTGGAAATGTCAATGCGGTCGGCGATGCCGGTGATGAGCACGCGGTGGTTCTCTTCTCCGACGGTTATGTCGATGTTTTGAGATAGCCGTTGTTCCAAGCCTATTATTTCAATGTTTCCGACGGAATTGAGGTATTTGATTTCTGATTTGAGAAAGTCGGTTATTTGCATTTTGGCAACAGATTTCAGGAAATGGTTGCGGCCGGAAAGGGAGCGTCCGTTGTGGAATTGATCGGTGAGAACTTGGTCGAGGATTGTGTCGATGTTGTCAATGGCTTGTTGCAGTGTTTCGGGTTTTACTTCGTGTCCAAGACAGGTGGTGTAGATGGATTCAAGGGCGGCATGTATGCAACTGCCTAATTCGTTTTGTTCCAAGCTGTCATTCATTTGATCGGGTTCTTCGATACCGAGAACGTTTTCATAGTAGAATTTCAGCGGACAGCCACGGTATTTGTTGAGAGCCGAAGGGGAGAGACCTTGGTTGATTATTTCTGTAATGCGAGTTAAGACAGAGGGACTTTTGGTTCCGTCGTTTTTGTTTTCTCCAGAAGGGGTGAGGTTGTCGGCAGAGACGACTTTTTCTTCCAGAGTCAGAGTGTCAGGAAATTGATTGACGAGTTCCCTCCGTATTTGTTGGATGAATCGGCTGGGTTCGCCTTTTCCCATAATGTCGGACTCGGTGCTGTAGAGTATATGTATGTCTTGTGCCCGTTGTAGAAGCCGATAGAAGTTGTAGGCGTAAACAGCATCTTTTTCGTGAAAAGTCGGGAGACCAAAAGCTGTTTTCAAGTTATGTGGTATTAGGGAGTTGAAACTGCGGGATGTAGGCATGGTACCTTCGTTGACGGAAAGGAGGAATATTCTTTTGAAGTCGAGGTTTCGAGCCTCCAGCACACCGAGAATTTGTACTCCGCTTAGGGGTTCTCCGTAAAAGGATACAGTATTTCTTTGTGCCAGACGGATGTAAATCCGTTTTAGTATGTTTAGATTGTCAATGTAGTGGTATTCTGATTGTATTTGTTGCAGGTGGTCGACAATGGTTAGCAGACATGCTGCAGCTTCTTTTTCTCTTAGATTGGAGTCGAGTGCTTTTGAATCATATAATAGATGAATAGTTTGATGCAATAGTATTAGGAAGTCGTCGGGGGAGGGAGTGTTGTTGCAAAATAGATGGATTATGGGTGATATGTTGGTGCCGGTTTTTTGGCATAGTTCATTCAAGGTTGGGAGGTCGGTATAAATGACATGATTTTGAAACATGACATTATTAAGTTTTGAGTGTAGATGGCTTGTTCCAAGTAGTTTACATATTGATTGGTCGGATAGGATATCCAAAATATCTTGGTGATAGAAGGTTTTTCCACGCCTTCTTTGGTGGAGTGAAATCAGTTTTAGTGCAAGGGAGTGTATATTGGTGTTGGTTAGTGGAAATCCCATGGTTATGTTTGCCGTCTTTATTTCTGAAGGGAGTGAGTTTAACATGGGAAGCAAAAGGGATTCGTCGGCTAATATGATGGCGGTGTCGTTCATTTGGTTTTGAGGAGCATTGGCCATTTCTTGTTCAAGAGTGTGACCGACATATTTACATTGCAGGATGTTCTCAGGACAGCTAACCACTGTTATTTTTTTGTTTTCAGCTGAAAAATGGTCATTATAATTGTGGTAGGACTCAGGAGAGATGGACTGATGTTTGCGGAGAAAAAAGCCTGCTTCGTGTTGGACATTGTTGAAATAGTAGGGGTCGCCATCGGTATAGAATGAGGCTTTTCCTGCAGACACAAGTCTCCGTATGATGATTTCTTCGCTGGTTGATAAAGCATTGAATCCAACGAAACAGAAATACCTGTCGCCGACTTGATTTATCACTTCGTCGATGTTTTCGGCTACATGTCTGTACGCCATTCCAGGATAAGCTTGGTTGCGTAGGGAAAGTTGTTTGTTCAGGTTGGTGTAGTATTGGTAAAGGCGTTTGTAGAAGCGAAGATATCTTTCCTGGAAAGGTGTAAGGTTGCCTGTCTCAATATCCCATTCTCCGATTTCTTTCAAATCATGCAGATTGTCGAATAGTTGTTCTGCATTAGCACAATATAGGTCTATTTCGTTGAAATCTGATACCATTATCTCCCCTAAAGGCATAAAGCTTTCGAAGGATTCGTAAGGGATGTCGTTGCACGGTGTGTTTGCGATGGTGGTATGAATGTGGAAAAGGTAGAAAAGTAATAAATCGTTAGGAACGATTTCCATGCTTGCCCATTCGGCTATAAACGAATCCATGCCCATCATGGTGGGGAGGAAAAATGGTGTTTGGCTTTTTTTTAGTAGTTCTTGGCGTAGGAAGAGACTAGGACGCCGATTGTTAAAGACAACGGTAACTTTACTTAGGTCTTCTGAATGTTCCGTACAAAGGCGGTTGGCCATGTTGGAGAGAAATGATTCCATGATTATTGGGATGTATTAGTTAAATGTGAGTTCGTGTTGTTTCATCCATAATTCTGCCTGTTGTAATCTTTCTGGAGTACCGACATCTATCCAGTCTTCAGCATTGTGCTGGAATTGGCTTATTCTATGATGTTTGGCGATATTGAGATAGGCAGGAATAATAGGATATGGTTTGTTTGCAGGGGGTAGCAAATCGAGAAGTTTGGGTTCTATAATTGTGATGCCACTAAAAGCCATTTGTGAGTAGGTTTGGTTGTCATTGTCTGGATTAACCCAGAGATATTCTTTGGTTTTGGTGTTAGTCCATCCTGTCAGGTTCCCTTCTGTGTCGAATAGTAAGAATCGTGAGGACTGGCGTTGGCTTACGGCGAGTGTGGCCATGCTTTTTTTTTCATAGTGGATTTGGAGCATTTTGTTGAGTTCAATTGCCGAAAGTACGTCGACATTATGGATTATAATAGGTTCGTTTGAAGTGAATAGGTTCGCTGCTTTTTTTAGGCCGCCTCCGGTATCGAGTAGTAAATCACGTTCATCGGATACAATCACTTCAGCATTCCATGAATGTTGGTGAAGATAATCGCATACAAGTTGCGCAAAATGATGTACATTTACTACGATTTTTGATACACCTTGCCTTGTCAGGTTGTCTATTGTAATCTTGAGAAGAGGTGTGCCAAGAATCTCAACCAATGCTTTTGGGCGTTGGTCGGTGAGCGGACGTAAACGCGTCCCGAGACCTGCGGCAGGAATAAATGCTTGCATATTATCCGTCTTACATATTATTATCTTTTTCCCGTGGAAACGAATAGTACAAAAGCGAAAGGTGCTGTTGTGCTCAGCCAATAGGGAAGTTCAGAATATTGATGCAAAGATACACTTTTTTTTCTATTTATCGAAAAAAAACGACTTGTCGCCCCCAAACAGAATTGATAAATGATGGGAAGAATGTACTGCAAAATTGATGATGGATTTATGCTTTATTAGTCTTGGTTCAAACGTAAGCGTGAAAAAATTTACCTAATTTTGATTTTTTTTTGTTCAAAAAAATGTTTGAAAACAAAAAAAATAGTATCTTTGCAAAATTACGATGGAAAGCGTTTTTGTTAAACGTTATTATAATGTATTGATACTTAAATTAATGATAAATATATTAATGGCATGAAAATATTAAAATTATTTACTTGTGTAGTGCTATTTTCTGTTTTGGTCGTTTCATGTAGACCTATGGTGGAGATAGCTTATATTAATGATGCGCAAAGGGATTCCGCTTTTGCATTGAAAGGACAGTTCTCAGGAGGAATTCAGGCAAATGACCTGCTTGGCATTCATGTCGAGAGTGAGACTCCAGAGTCTACAATCCAATTTAACCAAGAGACAAACAAGATTGCTATTTCGCAAGGAGTAGTAATGAATCCCGGAAGTTCAGCTGTGTCTGGTTATCTTGTAAATCATGATGGAGATATTATATTCCCAGTTTTGGGGAAAATCCATGTGGTTGGTCTCACGCATAATGAATTGGCAGCTTTAATCGAAAACAGGCTTATTAGTGAAGGCCATATTATTGACCCAGTTGTCACTGTAAAATTGATGAATTTTAAAGTATGTGTGTTGGGTGATGTGTCTCGTCCAGGGCAGTTGGTGGTTTCGGGTGAACGTCTGACGATATTTGAAGCTTTAAGTATGGTAGGAGACCTAACTCTATATGGTCAACGCCAAAACGTTACCATTATCCGTGAGGAAAATGGTCTCCGCACAATAGGTGAAGTTGACCTTACTTCTCAATCAATATTTGATTCTCCATACTATTATCTGCATCAGAATGATGTGGTCTATGTAGAGCCAAATATGAGGAGGAAGAAGGCTGCGAACAGAGACCCGATGATAATGACATATATTTCAAGTGCAATATCAATTGTGTCTGTCCTTTCATCGGCATTCTACTATTATATCCTAGCTAATAGGTATCTAAAATAATAAATGGTAATTATTTCGGTCACATTTTCAATAATATAAACTTGTTATGGAAAATCCGCAACAAATACAGAATGTTCAGAATTCACAAACCAGAAGTAATACGGATTCTGAAAGTACTATTTCCTTGAAGGATTTAGTTTTTATCGTTATCAATAATTGGTATTGGTTTGCGCTATCCTTGTTCGTTTGCTTGGTGATAGCTGGTGTAATTTTTAAAACCAAGCCTAAGGAGTTTGAATATCGTACAACAATCATGGTGCGTGACGATTCAGATAGACGGAGTAACTACAGAACTATGGACGCAATTCTGAGTAATGTGGGAGAGGATGTTGGCGCACATTCTCTGAATGATGAAATTTTTCTATTAAAATCTTCGTCATTAGCAAAAAATGTTGTAACCCGATTAAACTTGAACAATACTTGTAATCGAACGGGACTTTTCACAAAGATTTCTTACTACAAGGATCGCCCATTAGAGTTAAAAGTGTTCACTAAAAATGCGGAAATATCAGATGTAAACATAGTTGTTAAAGTCACTCCGATAGACATGAGTCGCTATGGATACGAGATTTCTACGGTAACAGGAGGGTCTTCGAAAAAGAAAGGAACTGCGTATTACACTGATCCAGTTACTGCAAATAAATATGTGTCTTTTTCTGTAGACAAAACACCTTTTTTTACTAATAAAGATTTAAAAATAACGTATGATTTAGCAGAATGCCCCGTAATGACTAAGGCGTATCAATTAATTCGTCGTTTATCTGTAAGCCGTGTTAATAAAAATGCTTCTGTTCTTGCTATTATTTATTCGGACAATAATGAGCAGCGTGCGAGAGAGATTACCAATGCAATGGTTGATGCATATAATGAGGATGGTATTAATGATAAGAATTTGATTGCTGAGAAAACCGAGCAATTTGTTTCAGATCGTATTGCCCTTATTTCCGGAGAACTTGGTGACGTTGATACTAAGGTTGAACAATTAAAAAAGAGTGCTCGTTTGACAGACTTTTCTAGTGCATCAGGTATGTTGTTACAAACAGGTACGCGATATACAGATGAGGTTGCAGACTTGGAGGCTCAATTATCAATGATTAATTCTATCAAGTCATATATGCTTGATCCAGCCAATAAAGAAGAATTATTGCCCGGAAATGTTGGTATCGCGAGTGCTGGCGTGCAAAACATGATAAACCAGTATAATAGTGAATTGCTTCAATATCAAAAGATACTTAACACTGCTGGATCCAAGAACCCTCAAGTGCGAACCCTGCTTCAGCGAATGGAAGCAAACCGCAATGCTATTCTGGCAGCAGTAGATAATCTGTTGAACTCAGTTAATATTCGACTTCAGAGTGCTCGTGCACAGGAGTCACGAACCCAGGGACAGATATCTGCTATGCCGACTCAAACTAAGGCTCTCTCTGAGGTTTCCCGTCAGCAAAAGATTAAAGAAGAATTGTATTTGTATTTGTTGAGCAAACGTGAAGAGAATGCCATGAATCTTGCCGTTACAGTTGCTAAAGCCAAAGTTGTAGAGCCTGCTGTGCGTTCTAATTTAGGCCCGCACCTTTCAATGCATATTTTGGTTGGTTTGATTTGTGGCGTGTTGCTCCCTGCACTTATTATGTTCGGCATTAGTTTCTTCAATGTTAAACTTCGTTCGAAGTTCGATATTGAGAAGGCTCTTACTATCCCGATTTTGGGTGAAATTCCTCAGAAACCAGAAGGGCGTGCCAATGATGAAATTATTGTCACTGCCAATGGTACCGATGTGGTGACGGAGGCATTCAGAATACTTCATTCCAATATTCCGTTCTTCTTGAAGGATGGCCAGAAGGTAATTCAGACTGTATCTACAATACCAGGTGAAGGTAAATCTTTTGTTGCCCTTAACTTGGCATTGTCTCTGGCATATCTTGGGAAGAAAACAATTTTGATTGACTGTGACTTACGTAAGCGTAGCCTTTCAAAGACTATTGACCGACATAATCGTATGGGTTTGATTCACTATATGTTGGGCAAAGAGAATGAATTTGATAAAATCATCATGCACAGTGAGACTTCTCCATATCTCGATTATATTGTTTGTGAGAAAACTCCTCCCAATGCAACCCAATTATTATTAGACAATAAGATGGATAATCTGGTTGAATTTTTGAGGGAGAATTACGATTATATTATTCTTGACTCTACTCCTGCTCAGATTGTTGCCGATGCTTCGATTATTAATCATTGTGCCGACCTTACCACTTATGTAATGCGTGTGGGATATCTGAACAAGAGTTCTTTCCCCTTCATTCAGGAGTTGCGTGATAAGGATAAGTTCAAGAATATGGCAATTATCATGACTGATGTCCCGATTATTAAGCGTCGTTATGGCGGTTATGGTTACGGCTATGGTTACGGTTATGGCTATGGTTATGGCTATGGTTATGGCTATGGTTATGGCTATGGTTACGGTTATGGCTATGGCTATGGTGACGGTGAGTCTGATAGCAAAAAGAAGAAAGAATCCTAAAAACAATAAATGTTTTTTTTAGAGAATCAAGTTTTATGAAGGGAATAGTTTTAGCAGGCGGGTCAGGGACTCGCCTGTATCCCATTACAAAGGGTGTTAGTAAACAGTTGCTTCCTATTTATGACAAGCCGATGGTGTATTATCCCATTTCGGCACTCATGTTGGCTGGCATACGTGATATATTGATTATTTCTACACCGAATGATTTGCCCGGGTTTCAGCGCCTATTAGGTGACGGTTCTGATTACGGAGTTCATTTCTCTTATGCCGAGCAGCCGTCTCCAGATGGGCTGGCACAGGCATTCCTTATTGGAGAAGATTTTATTGGAAATGATAGTGTGTGTTTAGTGCTGGGAGATAATATTTTCCAAGGGAATGGGTTTGGTAAGATGCTTCGTGATGCAGTCTCGGCTGCTGAGAATGATCAGAAAGCGACAGTGTTCGGCTATTGGGTTGCTGACCCTGAACGTTATGGTGTCGCTGAATTTGATAAGGATTGGAATGTCTTATCCATCGAGGAAAAGCCTAAACAACCCAAATCAAACTATGCTGTAGTTGGTTTGTACTTTTATCCCAATAAAGTTGTGTCGGTCGCTAAAGGCATCAAACCTTCCGCACGGGGTGAATTGGAGATAACATCAGTAAATCAAAAGTTCCTTGAAGACGGACAACTTAAAGTTCAGCTTTTGGGGAGGGGATTTGCATGGCTTGATACTGGGACGCACGACTCCTTGGCCGAGGCCTCAACTTTTATTGAGGTTATCGAAAAACGGCAAGGTCTCAAAATCGCCTGTTTGGAAAGCATTGCATATGAAAAGGGATGGATTACCGCCGATGATATTCGCCGTATAGCACAGCCTATGTTGAAAAACCAGTATGGTCAATATCTTATCAATCTTATTAAAGACTAGTATTTATTGGTATGGAACTTATTCGGACTGAAATTGACGGAGTATTTATTATTGAGCCTCGTGTTTTTGGTGACTCAAGGGGTTATTTCTTTGAAAGCTTCAATGCTCGTGAGTTTGCCGAAAAAACTGGATTGCATATCAATTTTGTTCAAGATAATGAGTCCATGTCTCATTATGGTGTGTTGAGGGGTCTCCATTTCCAATGTCCTCCTTTTGCTCAAAGCAAATTAGTGCGAGTTGTAAAAGGTAGGGTACTTGATGTTGCTGTTGATATTCGTGCCAACTCACCGACATTTGGTAAACATATTGCCGTCGAATTGTCTGAAGACAACCACCGTCAGTTTTTTATGGGGAAAGGCTTTGCTCACGGCTTCTCTGTCTTAAGTGAACAGGCCATTTTCCAATATAAATGTGACGAATTCTATGCCCCTCAAAGCGAGGGCGCAATCGCATGGAACGACCCAGACCTTGGTATTGATTGGGGCATACCGGAAAAGGAAGTATTGTTATCCGAAAAGGATAAACATCACCCGTTGCTAAAGAACTTTAAAACGCCATTTGTTTATTAAAGATGAATATTCTTGTAACAGGTTGCAACGGTCAGCTGGGAAGCCATATTAGGCGATGCAGTACGCATTCACGCCATAATTATTTTTTTACCGACATTGACGAATTGGATATTACCAACTATGCTGCTGTTGAGGATTTTGTTCATCGCAATAAAATTGATGCTCTTGTCAACTGTGCAGCGTATGTCAATGTAGACAAGGCTGAGAGTGACGAGCAAACTGCTGATATTCTCAACCATCAGGCTGTAGACTCACTTGCAAGGATAATTAAAAGCGTGAATGGGTTGTTAATACATATTTCAACCGATTACGTCTTTGGAGGAAATAACAATAATAGGCCGTGTAATGAGAATGAACCGGTAAATCCAACGGGTGCCTATGGACGTACTAAACTCGCTGGCGAACAGGCTATACTTCAATCGCAATGTCGGCATATTATTATCAGAACCTCATGGTTATATAGTGAAGTAGGAAAGAATTTTTTCAAGACAATGCTTAATCTTACGGCAACCAAGCCGCAGATAAGTGTTGTTTTCGATCAAGTGGGAACACCTACTTATGCAGGAGATTTGGCTCATGCCATTTGCACAATTCTCGAAAACGAACTGGCCGAAGGCAACGAGGGCCTTTATCATTTCAGTAATGAAGGGGTGTGCAGTTGGTTCGACTTTGCCAAGGAGATAGCTCGGCAAGCAGGCAACAATCATTGTACTATTTTGCCATGCCACAGTAGTGAATACCCTAGTCCTGTTGTTCGTCCCAGCTACTCGGTTTTGGATAAGACTAAATTCAAAAACACATTTGGGGTAACCATCCCTTACTGGACTGACAGCCTTGCTGTCTGTCTTGCCACATTGAAACAATCCGAATCATCGGCGGCCAATGCCGTCTCATATAATATAAGATAGAAAAATGAGTGAGGCTTTTGTTCATGAAAGTAGTTATGTCGATGACGATGTTGTCATTGGCGAAGATACCAAAGTATGGCACTTCTGTCATATCCAGCGGGGTGCCCGCATTGGAAAAAAATGTTCTTTTGGTCAGAATGTCAACATAGGAAACAATGTGCATATCGGCAACGGTGTCCGTATCCAAAACAACGTTTCCGTTTATGAAGGTGTAGAAATTGAGGATAATGTCTTTTGTGGACCGAGTTGTGTGTTTACCAATGTCATGACACCCAGGGCTCATTTCCCCGTTCATGGAGTTTATGCAAAGACCCTCGTTAAGGAGGGAGCATCTCTTGGAGCCAATTGCACGGTAGTTTGTGGTCACAACGTTGGACGCAGTGCATTGGTTGCTGCAGGTGCCGTTGTGACACGCGATGTGCCTGACTATGCTCTTATGGCGGGTGTCCCCGCTCGTCGTATTGGTTGGGTCTGTGAATGTGGCAAAAGACTTGACGACAGTCTCACCTGTTCCTGTGGCCGACGTTACCGCCAGATTTCAGACAATGAGATAGAGCAACTAAAATAGAATAACAAAGATAGTGAACCGCGGCTGGATAATAGTGAAAAATATCACATACAATTCTTAAATCAAGATAAATCGAGTAACTGTGAAAATAAAATATCCGATATTACTGCTGATTATGCTGCTCTCTATGCTGCATTGCGAAGCCAAGAGGGAGCCTGCTTGGATGAAAGAACTCCCCAAGCCGGGCAACGAAACATATATTTATGTGCGTGAATCGGGCGAAGGTGCCACGGTCAATGTTGCTATGGCTCAAGCCATGGTTAGAGTTTTCCAACATACTGCAAACCGTCTGGGTCAGCCTTTCGATGCACGCAAAGTAAGCGATGCCCTTATCTCCGGTACCGACTATCAGGTCATTTCCAAACAATATAACGTCCCTGTCAACCGTGTTGGAGTATACACCATTCAACTCGACAATGGTAAATATTGGGTCTATGTTCTCTGTCAGGTCGCTGCCATGGGCAATGTAGAACCTGTTTGGGAATCTGTCGGCCGAACTGCCGCTACCGAGAATTTGATTGCCGTTGCCAAGTCTGCCGTTCTTCCTGGCTTAGGCCAGATAGGGAAAGAACACGCTGTCGAGGGTATTCTGACCATGGTCGGTGAGGCGGCATTGATTGGAGGCGGCATTGCCTGCTACAAATCGGCGCAAACTCAGTTAGGCATCATGCGGGCTGAGGGTACCTCTGCTGTCGATTTCTCCGCAGCAACCGATAAATACTATTCCTTGCAGAATGCTTCGTATTTTATTTGGGGCATGGCTGGTGCTTTGTATATCTTTAACATCGTCCGTGCCATTACGGTTCATCCCAAGACCCCTTATGAATTGTCTTTCGAACCGTCTATTGTCAGTTCTCCTTATGTTGTAGCCCCCACCGTGGGCCTAACCTTAAGATTCTAAAGCCATGCGTAGAAACAGAATATTCTTTATCATTCTAACCTTTCTTCTTTCGGTTTTTGCATCTTCATGCATTAAAAATCTCGAGGACGAAGGTATCTATTTTACCACCCAATGTCACGGAATACTTGTTGACAGGTATTCAAAGGCACCTATTGAAGGAATGAAGGTCTCCCTGTCAAACGGTACCGACATAAACAATACTGTCTATACCGCTGCCGATGGCTCCTTCTCCATCAACATCAATGTGGATCAAATAGCTAAGGGGTATTACATTTCTGTCATGCCCGATTCTCTCTACACAGCACGCAACATCAGGTTAGACAGCATGAGGCTGGGGATTGAAAACTACGAAATCGGCACAGTTATGATCGAAGGTCCCTCGGTGCCTATCATGTCCACCGGCCAGCCCACCGATGTCACTTCTGCATCTGCCCATTGTTTTGGCTCGGTACTTTCCGATGGCAATTCCGCCGTGGTGGAACGCGGTTTTGTTTACAGCAATATTCAATATCCCACTGTCGAGAACCAGAAAGTTACTGTGGGCAATGGCGTGGGCGACTTTGATGTAGTGCTTAATCTCAACCCCAACACCACCTATTATGTCCGTTCCTTTGCCCGTAACAGGTTTGGTGTAGGCTACGGCGAACAAATCACACTAACTACACTCGACGGCTTGGCCGTCCTTGGCCCTGTGGCCATCTCCGACATCTCCGCCACCTCAGCCCGTTGTTCCTCCAGCATTGTTGACAACGGAGGTTATCCCATCTCTGTCTGCGGTATTTGTTGGAGTTTGTCGGCCAACCCCACGGTCAACAACATGCACACCGAAAACAACACCGAGCAGGCCACCTTCGTCAGTCAATTAACCAATCTCCGTCCCGGCACCGTCTATTATGTCCGTGCCTATGCTGTCAACCAAGCTGGCATTGCATATAGTTCTCAGTATTCCTTCACCACAAAGAACGGCCTTCCCGTTGTCACAACCGCGAGAGTCTCCGACATCACCTCCACAGGTGCCGTCGCGGGAGGGAATGTCACCTCCGATGGTGGATTCTCCGTCTTGCGGCGTGGTGTCTGTTTTAGTACTTCGCCTTTGCCAACCGTTTCCGACTCCCACACCGACGATGGCTCTGGCTCCGGCTCCTATGTCAGTCATCTTTCGGGGTTAACGCCCTCCACCACCTATTATTATCGAGCCTACGCCACCAATTCTGTAGGCACGGTCTATGGTGAACAATTTGTTTTTGTAACGCAGTAGCCTAAATCTATAGAGGAATAAGTCAAATGAAACATCACAAAAATATTTCCAAAGTTTTGCTCCTGTTGTTGCTCACGGCAACCAGTCTCTCGTCCTATGCATACGACTTCTATGCCACTGCCCCCTCCGGGCAACGGCTATACTTCAACATCCTTACCGACTCCACTGTCGAGGTAACCTATCCCAACTATTATAATGGTTCTTACTACTATGCCCACAGCCGTCCCACAGGTAGCCTTGTCATTCCCGCCACTGTCACCAACAGCTCCACACAGTATCATGTTGTTGCCATTGGAAGCAATGCTTTCCGTTGGTGTACAGGCTTAACAGCGATAACCATCCCCTCTTCGGTCACAGTCATTAATGATGGGGCATTCAACCATTGCACTGGTGTCTCCTCCTTTGTTGTCCCCGACTCCGTCATCTCCATAGGTGTGGGCGCTTTCCAGAGTTGCACAGGTCTCCATACTGTTCAACTGGGTTCCCTGCTCAGTATTATTGGCAATGTGGCTTTCGATGGCTGCACAAATCTTAGCTCTGTCCAGATTCCCAACTCTGTCACCATGATGGGCAACTGGGCTTTCAGCAACTGCACCGGACTCCATTACATCGGCATAGGCTCTTCCATTACCCAAATCGCCTACAACGTCTTTTCAGGCTGCAACAATGTCTACACCATCCACTACAATGCCGTTGATGCCGTCTGCAGCTACATGACATCCAGTGGCTATATGTCGTCGCTCCCTATCAACGCACTCAACAAACTCATCATTGGCGACAGCGTACAAACCATCCAGCCCTACACCTTCCTCAATGCCTCCTCCCTCGACACGGTTATCATCGGGCAAAATGTGGCTACCATCCACAACCACGCTTTCCAGGGCTGCAATAGTGTTCATTATTTAGAGTATAATGCCGTCAATTGTGCCGATTCCTCGTTCGCCCCTGCCGAAGGTGCAACTGCAGGTTTCCGCCCCTTCACCCAACTGTCAACCCTTGTCCTGGGTGATAGTGTCCAGCGGGTTCCCAGCCATTCCTTCTCAGGGTTTAATTTCATCACTTCCCTCACTCTTCCTCAATCGTTGCTTTCCATCGGTGACAACGCTTTCCAGAATTGTTCTCACATCACCTCTACGCTCCAATTCCCGGCCAGTCTCCAAACCATCGGCAATGGGGCTTTCCGCAACTGCGACAGCATCTATTTCCTCAATACCGGCAATTCGCCTGCTCCCATCCCTGCCAATGCTTTCAACGACTGCGACCGTCTGTTTCAGGTTACTATAGGCAGCAACACTCCTTCCGTCGGCGATTCGGCCTTCCGCAACTGTTCCCGTCTCACTTCTGTCACATTTGGCTCCTCTCTTTCATCCATCGGTGCCAATGCCTTCGACGGTTGTGTCCGCCTAACCACTCCCGTCTTTCCCGACAGTCTCGTCTCCATTGCTGCTGAGGCTTTCTATGGCTGTTCCCTTTTGGGTGGCCAAATCACTTTTCCGGCCACTGTCACCTCCATTGGCAACAACGCTTTCACCAACACCGCTGCCCTCTCCGTCATCGAGATGTTGGGCAGTATGCCGCCAACCATCTATTCCAACACCTTTGCCTCGGCCACCACGGCCACTCAGGTGAGGGTCCCTTGTGGAGCAGTAATGGCTTATCTTATGGCTGACTATTGGAACGACTTCAACAACCTGTCCGAAGCCATTCCATACCGTCTCACCCTCAATGTCAACAATGCCGACTGGGGTACGGTCTCTGTAATACAGCAACCCACCTGTTCCAATCCCGTTGCTCGCATTCAGGCCACTGCCAATACCGACTATCATTTCATCCGTTGGAGCGATGGCATCGCTACCAACCCTCGCAATGTCACCCTCTCCTCCGACACTGTATTCACCGCTGTCTTTGTCTCCGACAACTCCTATATTACCGTCACCTGCAACGACTCTACCCGTGGCACTGTCTCGGGTTCAGGACTCTATAACTACTACGACACCGTCATGATTTCCGCCACTGCTTTTGCCGACTACCATTTCCAGTGCTGGAGTGACGGCAACACCTCCAATCCCCGTTACATCTTTGCCTCGCAGGACTCCACTTTCACTGCCATATTCCTCTCCAACAATGCCACCATCACCGTCCTCAACAACAACCCCGGCATGGGTACTGTCAGTGGCGGTGGCAATTATTATTACCAAGACCAGGTTGTCATCTCCGCCACTCCCAATTATGGACACCATTTCACCATGTGGAATGACGGGAGTACCATCAATCCCCGCACCGTTCTTGTCTCCCAGGACTCCACCTTCATCGCCAATTTTGCTGTCAATCTCTACACCGTCTCTGCCCTGGCCAACAATTCCAACATGGGTACCGTCACCGGTGGTGGCAGCTATGCCTACCTCACCACTGTCGAACTCACAGCCACTGCCAGCCAAGGTCATCATTTTGTCCAGTGGAGCGACAGTGTCCTCTCCAATCCCCGTTCTTTCCAGGTTGTCAGCGACACCGCTTTCATAGCTCAGTTTGCCCCCAATAGCTACACCGTCACCGTTGCCTCTGGCGACACCACGCTGGGCACCGTCTCTGGCGGGGGGACCTACAGCTATGGCAGCACCGCATTCATCTCCGCTGCTCCCGTCTATGGATGCCATTTCGTCCAGTGGAGCGACGGCAATCCCGACAATCCCCGTTCCCTTACCGTCACTGGCAACATCTCCCTCACGGCCCAGTTTGCCGTCAACAACTACACCCTCACGGTCATCAGCTCCAACTCTACCATGGGCACTGTGTCCGGCGGCGGCACCTACGCCCACAACACCTCTGTCTACATCTCTGCCCAGGCCAATCATGGCTATCATTTCGTTCAGTGGAACGACAGTGTCACCACCAACCCGCGTCAGATTGTGGTCTCATCCAATGCCACCTATACCGCAATCTTCGCCCTCAACAGCTATAGCATCTCCGCCGTCAGCGGCAATGCAGCCTATGGCACCGTCAGCGGCAGCGGCAACTACGACTATAGCTCCACGGCCACCCTCACCGCCACTCCCTTCAACGGATACCACTTTGTGCAATGGAACGATGGCAACACCGACAACCCCCGCACCATAGTGGTCACCGCCGACACTAGTTACACAGCCATCTTTGCCATCAACAACTACACCGTCACCGCTTCCCCCAACCTCATCTCTGCGGGTACCGTCATTGGTGGCGGCAACTACAACTATCAGTCTGTCGTCACCCTCACTGCGCAAGCCGCCGCTCATTACCATTTTGCAGAATGGAGCGACGGCATCACCGCCAACCCGCGTACCCTCACCGTCACTTCCGACACGCTCCTCACGGCTATTTTCTATCCCGATACCCATCTCGTCATGGCACTCTCTGCCGATACTCTCAGGGGTTATGTCAGCGGTGCCGGCTTGATTGCCTACGGCTCCACGGACACCCTTACCGCCATCCCTCTCCACGGCTACTACTTCTCATCCTGGAGCGACGGCATCACCCAAAATCCCCGCATGGTCACGGTCGTTTCCGACACGGCATTCACCGCCCTTTTCCTCCCCAACATCTATTCCCTGCAGGTCTCCAGTAGCGACACCCTCATGGGCTCTGTCTCAGGCTCTGGACTGTTTGACTATATGTCGGAGGCCATCGTCACCGCCACAGCACTGCCTCACTACTATTTTGTTTCCTGGAACGATGGGGTCACCACCAATCCACGCCGCCTCACCGTCACCCGCGACTCCTCAATCGTTGCCCTCTTCCAAGCCGAGCCCCGCTACATGGTCACCGTCCTCAGTAACGACAACCAACTGGGCGCAACCACAGGCACTGGTCAATACTTCGGCGGTGAGGAAGTCACCATCTATGCAGCCCCCAACACCAGCGCTCACGCTGTCTTCAAATACTGGGACGACGGTGTTACCACCAATCCACGCACCGTCCGTGTCCTTTCCAACTGCACCTACAAAGCCATTTTTGCCCTCCAGTCATTCAATGTCACGCTCACTTCGGCCAACCCCGAAATGGGTGCAGTCTATGGAGGCGGCGAATACGACTACGGTAGCGAGGCCACCTTGCTGGCACGTCCTTTCCCGGGCTATGCCTTCCGCAAATGGAGCGATGGCGACACCCACCTGCAGCGCACCGTCACCGTCACCCGCAACATCACCCTCCAGGCCATCTTCTACAACGCTGTGGGCATTGACGAGGTCGACTCCCTCGACATCAACGTCCTCACCTGCGGCCACGAAATTGTTGTCCAAGGAGCCTCAGGCCGTGCCGTCAGCCTCTACGACATCATGGGCCGCCGCATAGCCATCGCCCAGCGTGCTTCCGACAGTGAGACCCTCCGTGTCCCTGCCGCCGGTGTCTACCTCCTCCAAGTCGAAGGTCTAAAAGCCCGCAAACTAATCGTCCGCTAATTGGGTCGGACACAGTCCATGGGTTTGAACGGCACCCCGAGTCGTACGGAAGGGTGCATTAGGTTTATTGTGTGGCGGCATTGAGTTCGCACAATTAACACTTTTGTCACGGTTGTATTACACTTGTTTTACACTTTTAAAGTGTAAAACAAGTGGGAATAAAGTGTAAAACAAATGTGGATGCTATGGGGAAGGGGAGGGGGTGCAAAGTGCGTATGTCGGGATTTTTTGTTATCTTTGCATTCAAAACTATGGATTATGATAAGCTTTAAAGTACATAGAATGAGACTCTTTGTTTTGTTGTCGGCAGCGTTGGCGCTGTGTATGCCTTTGCGCGGACAGAATTCGGTGGCGGACTATAGCAAGGCCGTGAGGTTGTTGAACGGTGAGGGGGTGCAGTTGGGTGTGGCTTTGTGTGGCGGGTCGGCCTTCGGCTATGCGCACTTGGGCTTTCTGCAGGCTTTGGGCGAGGCCGGGGTGCGTGTGGACCGCGTGAGCGGCACGTCGATGGGGGCCATAGTGGGGATGTTCTATGCCGCCGGCTATTCGCCAAGGGAGATTGTGGACATCATCAAGCAGGAGCGTATGGTGAAGAAGACGAATATCTTCCGTCTTAATTTCAGGAACGACGGCGGATTGGCGGACTATGGACGCATGAGGGGGATGATGGCAAAATATATACCGTACAACAGTTTCGACTCGCTGAAGATTCCGTTCCACTGCTGCGTGGCGGACATGAACCACTTGAAGCCGGTGTATGTGTCGACTGGGGGCAACCTGAGGGAGTTTGTCAGCGCATCGGCATCGGTGCCGCGGGTGTTTGCCCCGGTGATGATTGACAGCGTGTATTATGTCGACGGCTATATCTTCAACAACCTGCCTGTCGAGCCCTTGATTGAGGCGGGCTGCAATGTAACTATAGGCCTTTACATTCAGCGCGATACGGTAATGGAGCGTATCGACAATCCGAGTATCATTGCTTCGAGGGCTTTCGCTGTCAATTCCAATCTTTGCACGATGGATCATGTGCCGTTGTGTACGTATGGAGTGGCGATGAAGGTGGGGGACTTGAGTAAGCTGGATTTCGACAAGATTGACGAGTTTTTCGAGTGCGGCTACAAGGCCGGGAAGGAGTTTTTGGAAAAACTGTGCGATGATGAGGTGGTGAGAGAAGTTGTAGATTAGAGAGATGGGTCGGTGTGGCATTTTTTTATTTGCCATGTCGGAAAATATTTGTATTTTTGCATCCGATTTGGTCGCCGACGGGAGTTGTCCCTGAGGCGTTAATAGGGAATCAGGTGAGAGTCCTGAACAGTCCCGCTGCTGTGAGCTCATAGGAACCGCAGCCCCCGATACAAAGCCACTGTGCGACGTCATAGCCGTATGGGAAGGCAGGGCGGCGGAGAGCGAGTCAGAAGACCTGCCAAGTCGTTGATTTAAGGCTTTCGAGGAAAGAGCTGAAAATTGATGACACGGTGTATGCGTGTACGCGTGGTATCCCTTTTCACTTGTTTCATGTAGAAAGCTATTTTGTGGAAAACAACAAAATAGTTATAATAAAATGATAAAGAAAATTACTACATTTGCAATTGGTCTGCTTCTCACGGCAGGCCTGTGGGCCCAGTCGGGCAACAATGAGATGTATGGCCATGCCGCAAAAGGTGATGCCAAGAGTATCAGCTTTTCCGCTTCGGACATTGAGTTTTGGACGGGTACTGGCAGCAATCAGGCTGTGGTCATAGTTGGATGGGATGACAATACTGGCGGCACCAATTTTGCCTTGGCATGGGGTGTGCGCTGGAGCGGCACAGCCACGGCACAGAATATGCTGGATACTATTATGGCGTATGATAGTCGTTTCACTTACTCCATAAGTGGCAGTTTTGTCACTGATGTGTCGTATAACGATGGTACGCTGGTGTCGGGTTCCGATCATGAATACTGGTGCTACAATGTGAACAATTCTATGGCATCGGCTTACCCATTCCAGATGATGACCAACGGCGATGTGATGGAGATAAGCAGCAGTTGCGATTTCTTGTTGACAACAGCCACGGCTGCTTCCAACCCCAATAATACCGACCCGGTGGATGCCACTATCGACACGAGCGACATTGTCTACTGGGTAGGCACTGGGTCTAATTCGTTGACTTTTGTTGTGAACTGGGCCGACACGGTTTTGGCCTGGGGCTATAGATTCTCCACCGAGAGTGTTTCGATGCAGACGGTTATCAACGACCTTGGAGCCGCCGACCCGCGTTTGACTTTCGGTGCAACGGGCATGTTGGACGACATCTGGTTTGTCGAGAATAGCGACACGCTGAAGATTACCCCCGGCAACTATTGGGAACATTCAGTGAATGGTTATATGTCGGCAGGCATGGGCACCACGTTCCACAACGGTGATTTCAGCCGTTGGGCAGACCCTGCCGGCGGTGTGGTTGTGGACAGCACTTATTATGATGGTTGGGGCTGGTTCTATACATACGCTTACCCAAGAACCATCTATCCAGTGTCTGAACCGTATGACACCCCCACGGATGCCACTATCAGTGCAGACGACATTACCTATTGGGTAGGTGAAGGTCCTTTCGACATCATCTTTGTTGTCAACTGGCCCGATACGGCTCTGGCTTGGGGCTACCACTTCAGCGCCCGCAGCACCAACCTGCAGAATGTGATGCACGCCATTGCCGCCGAGGACAGTCGTCTGGTCTTTGTGGAAGGCAGTTATGGAATTGATGACATCCTGTTTATCGAGAACGGTGACACCCTGCGCAAGGCTGAGAGCAGCTGGTGGGAACACATATTGAATGGCAACATGTCGAGCGGACTGAGCCAGCAGTTGAATGACGGTGACTTCAGTCGCTGGGCTGACCCGACAGTCGGTGTTGTGGTGGACAGCACCTACGACACCAACTGGAATTATTGGATGTACACTCGTGTTTATCCGCAGACTATCACCCCTGTTAGCGAACCCACTCCTGTGGATGCCCGCATCAGTGCGAGCGAGATTGAGTACTGGGTTGGCGAAGGCGAGAACGAGCTGGTGTTTACCGTAAACTGGGCTGACACCGCTTTGGCTTGGGGTTACCGCTTTGCCGCCGACAGCGTGATGCTGGGTACGGTGATGGATGACATCGTTGCTGCCGATTCCCGTTTCAGTTATGTCAATGAAGGTTATGTGAGAGACATTCTCTTTGTGGAAGACGGCGATACGCTGGGTGTTACCCCTGGCAGCTGGTGGGAGCACATGGTTAACGGCATCATTTCCGCCGGAATGGGGCAGTGGATGCATAATGGTGATTTCAGCCGTTGGGCAGACCCCGTCGCAGGTGTGGCAGTGGACAGTGTCTATTATGAAGGCTGGGGTTGGTCTTACTTTTATGTTTATCCCCAAAGGATTTACCCTGTGAGTTCTCCCGAACAAGAAGTGGGTCCGTTCTGCGGTGCCGTTGGCACGGAGGGTTGCACGGCTGTGAAATACGACGATGGCACTATCAAGGCTTGGGCAACGGGCTGCACGTTGGTGCGTGGCTCGCAGAATCTCTCCAACCCGGATGCTCCCGCAGTAGACTATGGTACGGAAGAGGATGCAATAGGTCCCGCCTCAAGCAGCACGATGGATGTGGTGAGCCTGGGCGATGGCGGCATGGCCACCGTGACCTTTGCCACTCCTATTGCCAATGGCGACGGCTATGACTTTGCTGTGTATGAGAATTCGTTCAACGACTATTTCCTTGAATTGGCTGTGGTGGAGGTGAGTTCCGACGGTGAACATTTTGTGCGTTTCCCTGCCACTTCGCTGACACAGACCCACACCCAAATCACAGAGCATGTTGACCCCACTTTCATCAACAACTTGGCTGGCAAATATCGCGTGGGCTATGGCACTCCGTTTGATTTGGATGAGCTGCGCGACAGTGCTGGCATTGACATTAACAGCATCACCCATGTGCGGGTGATTGACGTGGTGGGCAGCATCGACCCCCAGTACGGTACCTATGACGCCTTTGGCCACCTTATCAACGACCCGTTCCCCACTATCACCTACAGTGCCGGTTTCGACCTTGACGGTGTGGCTGTGCTGAACGAGAAAACAGGTATCGGAGAGGCCGCGACAACTGCCGTGAGAATGTATCCGAACCCTGCCAATGGCAATGTATGCCTGACCTTTGAGGCACAGAACGTGCGCAGCGAGGTGGCTGTGTACGATATGGCTGGACGCAAAGTGACAGCTGTGACAGTGGAGGCAGGAGCAAACAGGGTAAGCCTGAACACTGCAGCCTGGGCCGATGGTGTGTATATGGTGCGTATGGGCAGCAATGTCGAGAAATTAGTTGTGCGTCATTAATTTGAAATAGAAAGTCTCATTATCAACCATTAATGCCGAGCGGTTGCTCGTGAGAGCAACCGCTCTATTTGAATGAAACATGGAAACAGTTCCTTTTAGCATTACCAAGCGCGACGGCCAACAGGTGCGCTTCTCGTTGGACAAGATTATGAATGCCATCATCAAGGCATTCCAGTCGGTGGAAGAACCTGTGGATTTGTCCACCCTCAACAAGATTATCACTCACCTCGACATCCACGACGGCATCACCGTTGAGGATATTCAAAACCAGGTGGAGGTGGCCCTGATGAAGGAGGGACACTACAAGGTGGCCAAGTCGTTCATGCTCTACCGTCAGAAGCATACCGAAGACCGTGAGACGATGGAAAAGCTGAACTTCTTGGTGGACTACTGCAAGGCAGAGAACGCCGCTACAGGCAGCAAGTACGATGCCAACGCCAACGTGGAGCATAAGAACATCGCCACGCTGATTGGTGAGCTGCCTAAGGCCAGCTTTATCCGTCTCAACCGCCGTTTGCTCACCGACCGTATCAAGAAGATGTACGGCAAGGAACTGGCCATGCAGTATCTCGACCTGCTGACACACCACTTCATCTATAAGAACGACGAGACTTCGCTGGCCAACTATTGCGCCAGCATCACCATGTATCCGTGGTTGATTAGCGGCACGGCTTCCATCGGAGGCAACTCTAAGGCTCCGACCAACCTGAAGAGTTTCTGCGGCGGCTTTGTCAATATGGTCTTTATGGTCTCCAGCATGTTGAGCGGCGCCTGTGCAACCCCCGAGTTCTTGATGTATCTGAACTATTTCCTTGGGTTGGAATACGGCAAGGAGTACTGGAAGGAACCTGACCGCGTGGTAGACCTCTCCGTCAAGCAACGGACCATCGACAAGATGATTACCGACTGTTTTGAGCAGATTGTCTACACCCTCAACCAGCCCACCGGTGCCCGCAACTACCAAGCGGTGTTCTGGAACATCTCCTACTACGACCGCTACTATTTCAACAGCCTCTTCGGCGACTTTGTCTTCCCCGACGGGAGCAAGCCCGACTGGGAGAGCCTCTCGTGGCTGCAGAAGCGTTTCATGAAATGGTTCAACAAAGAGCGTACCAAGTCCCTGCTCACCTTCCCCGTGGAGACGATGGCTCTCTTGACTGAAAACGGCGAGTGCCGTGACCAGGAGTGGGCTGACTTCACCGCCGAGATGTACTCCGAGGGTCATTCTTTCTTCACCTATCTGAGCGACAATGCCGACTCGCTTTCATCCTGCTGCCGTCTGCGCAACGAGATTACCGACAACGAGTTCAGCTATACCCTTGGTGCCGGTGGCGTGTCGACAGGCTCCAAGAGTGTGTTGACGGTCAACTTGAACCGCTGCATCCAATATGCAGTGGGCAACAATATCCCATACATCAAATATCTCTCCGACATTGTCGACCTTTGCCATAAGGTGCAGATAGCCTATAACGAGAACCTCAAGGAGCTGCAAAGCCATGGTATGCTGCCCCTTTTCGACGCGGGCTATATCAATATCAACCGGCAGTACCTTACCATCGGGGTCAACGGGTTGGTGGAGGGTGCCGAATTCTTGGGCATCCCCATTAACGACAACGAGCAATACCGCGACTATGTGCAGTCGGTGCTCGGTGTGGTGGAGAAGTACAACAAGATGTACCGCAGCAATGAACTGATGTTTAATTGTGAGATGATACCCGCCGAGAACGTAGGTGTGAAACATGCCAAATGGGACAAAGAGGACGGCTATTTTGTCCCGCGCGACTGCTACAACAGCTATTTCTATATTGTCGAGGATGACTCGCTGACTATCCTTGACAAGTTCCGCCTTCACGGTGCTCCCTATATCCAGCACCTCACCGGTGGCAGTGCCCTGCACCTCAATCTGGACGAACACCTGTCGAAAGAGCAGTACCGCCAGTTGCTCCGTGTGGCGGCGACTGAGGGATGCAATTACTTTACCTTCAACGTACCCAACACCATCTGCAACGACTGTGGCCATATCGATAAACGCTACTTGAAAGAGTGTCCCGTTTGCCACAGCAAGAACGTGGACTACATGACCCGTATCATCGGTTATCTGAAGCGCATCAGCAATTTCTCACAAGGCCGCCAGGAAGAGGCTCACCGCCGCTATTACCACAATGCTTAAATATCTCAACACCGACATAGTCTTTCAGGAGGTGCCTGACGAGACCTCTTTGGCCATCAACATCACAGGGTGTCCCTGCCGGTGCCCGGGTTGCCACAGCCCTTTTTTGTGGGCAGATACAGGTCACCCACTCAATTGTGATACCATAGACAGCATGATAGCCGAGCATGGCGACAACATCACCTGTGTCTGCTTTATGGGCGGTGACTCTGCACCCCACGAGGTGGCAACCCTTGCCGCCTACATCCATCAGCGTTATCCACACCACAAAGTGGCGTGGTACAGTGGCCGGCAGTACATCCCCCACTACATAGACAAACAGCAGTTCGACTACATCAAGGTAGGACCCTACATCGCCCACCTCGGTCCCCTGCAGTCGTCCCTCTGCAACCAGCACATGCTAAAACGCCAACCCGACGGCACCTTCACCGATATCACCACCCGCTTCCGCAGAAAAGTCACATGACATTCCCCCACTACTTGATATTTCAATAGCAATATTTCCTGTTTTTCCCAATCCGGCCAATTACGACAACCTTGATGTCTTTTTTTCTGTCGATAGGACTGTTTTGACCTACTAAATTAGGTCGTAATTCAATAACATGAAAAACCCCGTCGAATTCGACAGGGTTTTCTTTCTTGGTTCCCTTGGAACTTTTATCCGTTTCCCGCAAGCAGAATCCATAATGCTAAGGCTTTTCGCTTGTCGGTGATATTATGATAAAACTGACGGTTGCGGTGCTTTCAAGAGCATTTGATACTGCAACCGACGTTTATATGAATCAGTGGAATGATGTTTAATTATCCATGGTGAACTCGATAGATGTAATATCGTAGATGGCGCTGGCTGCTCCTGTATATAATCTTACTGAAGCACTCGGAGTGCCAGTCCATATCAGCTTATGGACATCGGAATCCCATGACCACCCTGAAGGCGCGGTAAAATCAATATAATCACAAGTGATTTCAATCCTGGAAATAGATCCAACATTAGAAGTGAAGGTCAGTCCGCTACCTCTCCGAATACTCATATTGATTTTACCATCATAATAAGAAGCGCCATAAGAAGCTCCACTTATACTAATGCCGCCAGCTTCGTAGTCGTCTATATCGGTCCATATCACAGAGACGAGTTCCGGATGCACCTCAATAGTATAGTACTGGCCGGTTGCAAAGGAGACGTTGGACTTGGTATAGACGTAGTTGCTGGTACCGTCGGTGGCGGTAAGAGTGATGTCTTGTCCGCTGAAGCCGGGGATGGCCACGTAGAGTTCGCCGGTGGCTGATGTGGGGGTGACGGTGTAGCTGCTATTGCCTACAGCGACCACAAGTTGCGAAGCACTGAGTGTTTCCGTGCCATCGCTGTTTTTCAGGGTGAACTTGACGATGGCTTGCTGGTTCTGGAAATCGGCATCGCCAGTAGTGGTAATCTTGCCATTGGCTACTGAAGCCACTGTGACGGTTGCCTTGGCGTAGTCGCAATTGGCAGCAATGTATTCCAATGTGCCTTCTTGCACGCTGTAGTCGGGGTTGAGGAATTTCAGCGTCAGTACGTCGCCCTCGGCGATTTCACCGGAGAGGGTGCCCATCAACACGGTGCTGGCACCGTCGCCCTGAGCTACCAGGTTGCCTTCGAGGTTGGCATTGCGGGTTACATTGTAAACAGTCACGCTCTCGCCCTGAGCCCATGAGGCGTTGAGCGTCGTGCCGTCGAGTGAGAGGGCTTTGGTTGCGTTGTCGCCCTTTGCGGCGTTGACGGTCATGGTGAACGTGCCGGCTACCGGCTCACTTTCCTTGTTGCAGGAGACAAAGGCCATGCCAGCAATCAGCAGGGCGGCCAAGGTGCGGATAATGTTAGAATGTTTCATTGTGCTACCCTCCGTTTAACTCCATACTTGATTGTTCTCCGGGCTGTTGTTGTAACTGTTGCGCTCGGCATTAACACCTTCATCAGCAACGCTGCTGGAAGCGTAGCCTCGTTCGACTTTGACGACCATCACCGACACGTCGGGAGTCTCGTACTTTTTAATTTTTTGGTTTTTCATTAAGTGATAAATATTAAATTGATAAAAAAATGGCAAAATTGCAGCAGTCCCGCGTAGTTTTTAAATAGAGAAAAAAGATAATTCTCGCCAATGCATACGATTGTTGACTGTGTCGTATGTATAGTTGACAATCAGTGTGATATAACAATATTTTCTAATGTTATTCTATTCGCGGATTGCGATGCAAAAATACACTTTTTCCGAGAAATAATAAATTTTTTTGTGTTGCTTCCCTTCGGCTGCGACACCGTAATATACAAAAGGGAAACATAAGAGGACGACAGTCATGGAGGACTTGATTTTGCAATATTTGAGTCGCAAATGACCCAATATTGATGCTGCAATCAGCATGTGGTAGAGTTAAAGTCTGTTAAATCTTCATTCCCGGTTTCCTTTATTCACCGTGTTACTTACCCCGAGGTACGTAGCTAACTCTAGGGTACCTTCTTGTGAGGTCTTGGGAAAGTATGTATTTTTGCATCGTCAAAACAAATTAAACAATGGTAATTATGAAACAGATTGAGACAATCAGAACTGGCAAGAATTATGCCGCAGTGAACGTGGGTAAAATGAATGAGATTATCGAGCACGAACTTCCAATGGGACCCGATGTCACCATCAAGGGCAAGGTGTTTGTCGGACAGGCTGTCGGTGCCACTGGCAGCGAGTTGTCGTTCCAAACCTTAGTCCCTGGTCAGGACAGTGGTTTCCTCCACACCCACAAGACCCACGAGGAACTCTATTTCATCCTCAAGGGCGAAGGACAATATCAGGTGGACGGTGAAGTATTTCCCGTCAGCGAAGGTGCTGTCATCCGGGTATCTCCCGAAGGCAAACGTGCATTGAAGAACACAGGCAGTGAAAATCTTACAATGCTTTGCATCCAGTACAAGGCCAACTCCTTCACCGAGGCCGACAGCCCCATGACCGACGGCGTGATACTGCAAGAGGCGCTGACTTGGTAATGGCTTGACACAATCAGCATCATACAGGCGGACAAGACGGATTGTCCGCCTGTTTTAAGAAAAAGTTGTATCTTTGCACATTCAAAACATCGATATGAA
>JAEEGL011525492.1_pt1 | contig 46416 bp, 36 predicted proteins | sample 9134231 | NCBI WGS metagenome assembly JAEEGL01 (sample SAMN16246548, study PRJNA631951) | gut metagenome | biome: gut microbiome; feature: rumen; material: fiber-attached | host: Bos | place: Iran: Karaj | collected 2018-10
CATGGTGCGGAGTGATGTACCAGAACCCTTTGGAGCCACCATGATCACGTCGATGTCCTTAGCAGGAACACAACCAGTGCGGTCGTTCCAAGTGATAGCGAAACCATGAGAGAAGTAGAGAGCCTTACCAGGAGTGAGGTACTTCTGGAGAGTAGGCCATACTGACATTACAGCTGCATCAGAGAGCAGACACATAACGATAGTACCCTTCTCGGCTGCCTCCTCGATAGAGAAAAGAGTCTCGCCTGGTACCCAACCGTCGTTCTTAGCCTTCTCGAAAGTCTTGCCCTGACGCTGACCAACGATTACGTTGAAACCGTTGTCGCGGAGGTTGCAAGCCTGACCTGGTCCCTGTACGCCATAACCAATAACTGCGATGGTCTCGTCCTTAAGGATTTCACGAGCCTTCTCGAGTGGGAATTCCTCACGTGTCATTACCTCTTCGATAACGCCACCAAAATTCATTTTTGCCATTTTGTTTGTTGTTTAAGTTTTTAATAAAATTAATATTACGATATTTCGTTATTTCGATAGCTTTATTTTTTCGCCTTGAAGCCCATCAGCACCCTTGAGAGTTCGGTCTCGTTGCCATCTGCCTCCATACGCGTAATGCGGAAGTAGTGTTGCTCACCGTCTGCCATGTGATAGATGCGCAGAGTATCTCCCCAGTGTCCTTCAGCCACATAGGCTATCTCAACACGCTTTACCTGATAGTTGCGAAGATAGTCGATAGGGAAGGTGTCCATCACGTGGTCGATGTACTTCATTGAGTTCAGGTGACAGTTTACGTCGAGATCATTATACATCACCTTGAACTCAGTGTAGTCTGTCATCGCAGGAGTTTTTACGCGCGATACATCTTTTATAGGGCATTCCTTTTCAGGATAGAGATAGTCAAGAATCTTGCCGTCGTGCATGGCGAGTATATCCTGTGGTTCGCGTGTCTGGGTGTCTATCATTGCCCAGATGCTCTTGGCATAGCCATACACTTTCTTTCCGTCCTCAGAGTAGATAGCCCAGTTACGCTTAGTAAAGAACTTCATTGCGTTTTCCACCCAAGTCTCGATGATGAACTTATCGTGCTCAACAGGAAGGTCTTCAAGTTCGATGGCAAGTCTTGACAACACCCATGTCTTGTTCTTCGTCCACAGGTAAGTCATTCCGAAATTGCGAGCAGTAGAGTGCATGTCGGAAGCATTCAGCAAGGCATTGCCGAGATGACCGATGCAGAGCTGCTTGGAGAAATCGCAATGGAAAGCATCTGCCGAGGTGTAGTAGAGTGGGGATGTCTTTGGGTCTTCAGTCATCATATTTCTTCTCCTCTTTCGTGTAGGAATTTGCTGACTTCTTCCTGACAACTGCGTGTAACGGCAATACGTCCTGAACGCGTGAACTGGAGCACACATTCAGGTGTCTTGCGCAATTCGTGGAAAAGTGTGAGAATGTCAGATGTAGTACCCTCACATACAGCGATGCAGAAAGTAGAGTTAACCTCAGTTATGCGTGCTGCAGAGTGACGTATGGCACGTGAGATATTAGGGTCAGCCATAACCTTATCGGTAGAAAGCTTGAAAAGTGCTACCTCAACATGGAATATGTCGGAACTGGTGTAGAAGTGTGCCTTTACCACATCAATCTTCTTCTCAATCTGCTTCACCACCTTTTTTATGGTTTCTTCATCGCTGAATGCAGTGATGGTGTATTTGTGTATGCCTTTGATAGAAGAAGGCGAAACGTTCAATGATTCGATATTGATCTGCCTGCGAGTGAACACGCCTGTTATCTGGTTGAGCATACCAGCCATGTTCTCGGTATATACCTGCAGAGTGTAAAGTGTATTATTGTTGTTATCGCTCATTTTATTTTGATAATCTATAGAATATTATAGTTTTAGCAATCTATGTTCAAAATCATTTCATCTACAGCCTTGCCTGGTGCTGTCATAGGCTCAACATTAGCATCAGGCTTAATGATTGTCTCAAGAAGGAACGGACCATCGGTGTCAAGCATCTCCTTAATGGCATCTTGCAGATCTGCACGCTCGGCGCAGCGACGGAATGCGATGCCGTATGCTTCTGCAATCTTGCCAAAGTCAGGATTAGTCATTGGGGTGAATGACTGCTTGTGGTTGAAGAACATGTCTTGCCACTGCCTTACGTTGCCCAGATAATTATTGTTGAGCAGAATCATCTTGACAGGAATCTGGTGCTCCATAATGGTACCAAACTCTTGTATCATCATCTGCAAACCACCATCACCCATGAAGCAGCATATAGTGCGTTCAGGAGCTCCGTATGTAGCGCCCATTGCAGCAGGCAGGCCGTAACCCATAGTACCCATGCCACCAGAGGTGATGATACTACGGTTCTTATGATATTTGAAGTAGCGTGCAGACATAAGCTGGTTCTGACCTACGTCGGTTACAAGTACAGACTCTGAGTTAGTTGCCTTGGCAACGGCATGTGCAACTTCACCCATGAGCAGCGGACCTTCCGTAGGTTTTGTTGCAGGAGTGATTACTTTCTCAATCTCTTTCTGGCGCAAAGGTTGGAAAGACTCTTTCCAGTCAGAGTGGTCTGCCTTGTTGACGAGGGCGGTAAGAGCAGGCAAAGACTGCTTACAATCTCCTATTACGGAAACGGTGGTCTTTACGCACTTGTCAATCTCGGAAGGGTCGATGTCGAGGTGTATAATCTTTGCTTGCTTAGCATAACGCTCAAGATTACCAGTTACACGGTCAGAGAAACGCATACCGATAGCTATCAGCACATCTGCCTCCTGCTCCTTCAGGTTTACGGAGTAAGAACCATGCATACCGAGCATACCCATATTGAGCTTGTGGTTAGAGGGTAGGGCAGAGAGTCCCATCAGAGTACGACCAGCAGGAATGTCGGCTTTCTCAAGGAAGATGCGAAGTTCTTCCTGTGCGTTGCCGAGTTCTACACCTTGACCTACGAGTGCCATAGGCTTTTTGGCATTATTGATAAGTTCAGCAGCGGCCTTGAGGTCTTCCTCTTTTGGTGTAGGATAAGGAACGTAGCTGCGTATAAAATCAACATTTGCAGGAACATAGTCGATTAACTCTGTCTGTGCATTCTTAGTGAAGTCGAGGACAACAGGACCTGGACGACCAGAACGCGCAATGAAGAAAGCACGGCTTACTGCCCATGCTACGTCTTTTGCAGAACGTATCTGGTAAGCCCACTTGGTTATAGGCTGTGCAACATCAACAAGGTCAACCTCCTGAAAAGCATCACTACCGAGTACACTGGTAGTAACCTGACCAGCAATGACAACGATAGGTGTAGAGTCCATCATGGCATCTGCAACACCAGTGAGAGTGTTAGTCACACCAGGACCAGAGGTAACGAGTGTTACACCCACCTTGCCACTTACGCGCGCATATCCTTCAGCAGCGTGTGCAGCAGCCTGTTCATGGCGTACCAGTATGTGGTCGAAGGCTTTCTTCTCACCACGTGTATAGTCGTAGAGGGAGTCGTATGTAGGCATTATGGCACCTCCAGGGTAGCCAAAGATGGTCTTTACGCCCTCAGCCTTTAGTGAAAGCATCAGTGCTTCTCCACCAGTAATCTTTTCCATTCTTTTCCTTTTTTATAGTTCCTGTAGCGTATGTGATAACTATAGTCCCTATAGAATATGTTTTGTATTTTTTTTAATCGATAATTCTTACACCACCCTTATCGGCAGAAGATACAGACTGTGCATACGCACGCAGAGCCTTGCTGATAACTCGGTTACGCTTTAGAGGCTGCTGTGGACGTGCAGCAAGTTCCTCATCAGAGAGTTTTACGTTAATAGAACGTGAAGGGATATCAATAACGATGATGTCGCCATCCTTGATCTTGCCGATATTACCACCGCTCGCAGCCTCAGGAGAGATGTGTCCGATAGACAGTCCTGATGTGCCACCAGAGAAACGTCCGTCAGTAATAAGGGCACACTCTTTACCCATGTGCATAGACTTGATGTATGAAGTAGGGTAGAGCATCTCCTGCATACCAGGACCACCCTTAGGACCTTCATGGGTGATGACTACACAGTCACCCTTCTTAACCTTGCCACCGAGAATGCCATCGCAGGCATCTTCCTGAGAATCAAACACTACTGCAGGACCCTCGAAATGCCATAACTCAGGTGCTACACCAGCAGTCTTTACTACACAACCATCCTGTGCGATGTTGCCAAAGAGTACTGCAAGTCCGCCATCCTTTGTGTATGCATGCTCAATGTCGCGGATACAACCATTAACTCGGTCTGTATCAAGACTTTCCCATTGAGCGTCTTGTGATCCCATAACATTAGAGAACTTACGTCCGGGTGCAGAGTGATAGATGCGTGAAGCCTCTGGGCCAATGGTGTCACCAGTAATAGAGTATTTCTTGATGTCTTCACCCAAAGTAGCACCATTTACGCGCTTGCAAGACAGGTCGAGCAGATTGCCTTTTGCCAATTCTCCGAGTATGCCGAGAATACCACCTGCACGATTCTCTTCCTGAATAGAATACTTCTGCCAGTTCGGAGCCAGTTTGCAGAGGAAAGGAACCTTGCGAGAAAGAGCGTCAATGTCTGACATCTTGAAGTCAACTTCGCCTTCCTGTGCAACAGCAAGGAGGTGGAGAACAGTGTTAGTAGATGCACCCATAGCGATGTCAAGAGTCATAGCGTTAAGGAAAGCCTGACGGGTAGCAATAGAACGAGGAAGAACAGATTCGTCGCCGTCCTCATAGTATGCGAAAGCATTCTTTACAATGAGTTTTGCTGCATCTTTAAAGAGCTGTACACGGTTTACGTGAGTTGCAAGTATTGAACCATTGCCAGGTAATGACAAACCGATAGCCTCAGTGAGTGAGTTCATAGAGTTGGCAGTGAACATACCAGAGCATGCTCCACATCCAGGACACGCACATTGTTCTATCTCCTTAAGTTCCTCGTCTGAAACTGTTGGGTCACCACCTTTAACCATGGCTGTGATAAGGTCTGCGTTCTCACCCTTATACTGACCAGCCTCCATAGGACCGCCAGAAACAAAGACAGCAGGAATGTTAAGACGCATTGCTGCCATCAGCATACCTGGTGTAACCTTATCGCAGTTAGAGATGCAAATCATAGCATCAGCCTTGTGAGCATTAACCATATACTCCACAGAGTCGGCAATTACATCGCGTGATGGCAAAGAGTAGAGCATGCCGTCATGTCCCATTGCAATACCATCATCTACAGCAATGGTATTGAATTCTGCTGCATAGCATCCAAGAGCCTCAATCTCCTTCTTTACAATCTGTCCGATTTCATGCAGATGGGTGTGACCAGGAACAAACTGTGTAAAAGAGTTGACTATAGCGATGATAGGCTTGCCAAACTGTTCGTGCTTCATTCCGTTAGCAACCCATAGAGCTCTTGCTCCTGCCATACGGCGACCTTCTGTGCAGACACTGCTGCGAAGTTTATTTTTCATAATGGTTTTGTTATTTTTATTAATCGTTTTCTTCGAGTTTGCTATTGCGTACATAATTTTATATGTACGTACACGCACGTGTGCGCGCAGATTGAATGCAAAATTACTCATTTTATGGTAATTAACCAAGAAAATGAGTAATTTTCTTTTGTGCTGTTATGAAATTATAACTAAAAATCTTTATTCTTCGTCTGCCTCGAGATTTTGAGGGTCTAATATGTGTAGTTGGAAAGCTCTCGTTACTAACCTTAACGCATTGACACTCTGCTTATGTCCATTAGGAAAGAGTTTTTGTATGAGGTCGGCTTGTCTTTTCTCAAGACTCTTAACGCCGAAAGGCATTCCTCGAAGACCTGTTATCTGTTCTTTGGTGTATCCTAATGCCAGATGACGTAAGAAACGTTCGTCATATTCGTCAATGCTATATCCGATGCTTGCCTCCTGTCTCAGCATCTCTCCTGATATGCTGTTCCTGAAATTGTTGACGATAACCTCCATTATAGGCTGGTTGAATACATACTTCTTTCCAGACATTACATTGATTACGTCTGTTCTGGTAAGCATTTCTCCAGTCTTAAGAATTATACCGTCTGCACCAGCATCAAGTACGTCCACCCAAAGTTTTTCGTTGAGTATCTCGCCAGTGAATACTAACACTTTTACATTCTTGTGCTCGGCTTTAGTGTTTCGGCAGAGTTCTACACCGATGGTAGTGCTACCTTGTAATCCCAAGTCAAGTAGAACCAGGTCAGGTTCAGCCGTCTTCATCAGTTTAAGATATTCAGCTTCTGTTTGTGCTGTACCTATAATCTCAGCTTCAGGCACTTCAGCCCGAAGCAGTCCTTCGGTGCCTTTCATCTCCAGTGGCACGTCTTCTACTATTACGACTTTGAAATTGTCCATTGTGCTAATGGTGTTTAGGATTGTTGTGATATACTGAATAACCAAAAAAGGTTACAAACGCTTAGTTAAACGAATGCAACCTTCTATCTTTTTTAATGCAATTCTCTATGAGATTTATTATCCCTTGAAGAATGCGTCAACTTCCTCATTACGAACCATGTGCTCGTCAAAGATGTAAGCGCCAGTCTTAGGGCTCTTTACCATCTTGATAACCTTTGTGTAAGCGCGACCGTCCGATGAGCCTTCATGGAGGGTAGCGACCGCTTTCTTAGCCATAGTTAATTATTTGAATTTAAAATGTTAATCCTTGAAACGCAATTACTTGATCTCCTTATGAAGAGTCATCTTCTTGAGGATTGGGTTATACTTCATCAACTCAAGACGCTCAGGAGTGTTCTTACGGTTCTTTGTTGTAATATAACGGCTTGTACCTGGCAAACCGCTGTTCTTTATCTCGGTGCACTCCAGAATTACCTGTACACGATTACCTTTTGCTTTCTTTGCCATGGTGCTTATTCTCCTATTACTTTAATATCTTTCCAATCTACGTAGCCTTTTGCTACAGCCTGCTTAAGGGCTGCATCAAGACCAACTTTGTTGATCATACGCAGGCCAGCAGCAGAAATCTTGAGGCTGATCCAGCAGTCCTCCTCTACATAGAAGAACTTCTTAGAGAAGAGGTTCACATCGAAGCTGCGCTTTGTGCGGTGCTTAGAGTGAGAAACATTGTTACCGATCATTGCCTTCTTGCCGGTGATTTGACAAACTTTAGACATCTCTATCTTTTACTTTTTTAAGATCGTTAAGTGATACTTATTCCAAACAGTGTGCAAAGGTACTACTTTTTTCCGAATTGACCAAAGATTACATTTTAGACAATCCGATTTTAAAGTTTTTTAATAATTTAAATCAAGTTTCTCAAGGCAAATTATAGAAGTACAATGCCGTTTTCAGTTATTTCTATAAGGTGGCGCTTATATAAATTGCCTATTGCCTGTTTGTATGTACGTTTGCTCACGCCAAACTGTGCCTTAATCTCTTCTGCTGAACTTTTGTCGCCAAGCCAGCATCGTCCACCTCGTGATTCGAGATATTTTAGCAGTTTGGCTGAGAAATCGGTAGTATGCTCGCGTCCACTTTTCTGTAAAGCACAGTCAACCTTGCCATCTGGGCGTATATTAGAAATGAAGCCACGCACCTTGTCGCCTGTATGCAGTTGTGTAAACACTTGAGAGTCATATAGTAACCCCGCATATTTGTTGTCAATGATGACTTTAAAGCCTAAGTCGGTCTTTTGCCATACAAGCAAGTCTACTTCTTGACCAAGTGTGTAATCTGCAGGCAGGGGTTCTATGAATTTCTCCACCTTAGCTGAAGCCATAATGCGATAGCTTTCTTCATCTATATGCACGTGTACAATATATGATTGTCCTTGCTGCATCCTGCGCTTTTGTTCGCGGAACGGACAAAAGAGGTCTTTCATCAGTCCCCAGTCAAGGAAGGCTCCGAATTCGTTGACCCATGCCACTTCAAGATAAGCAAAATCGCCAACCATAGCCTTTGGCTCTTGCGTAGTGGCTACAAGCCTTTCCTCATTATCAAGATACAGGAACACCTCTATTTCGTCACCAACTTCAAGGTCTTCAGGCACATAACGTTCAGGCAAAAGAATGTTGCCTTCATAGCCACCACCCTCAAGGTACATGCCGAAATCTACCTTCCACGCAGCTTTCAGCGTATTTTTCTGTCCTAATTTCAAATGTGCCATAAGTCTATAATTCTTCTGTGTTAGGTAAACTTATTGTACCATCAACAATATGTATGGTTCTGTCAGTCAGTTTTGACAATTCCTCATCGTGAGTGACTATTACAAAGGTCTGACCAAATTTGTCTCTGAGGTCAAAGAAAAGTTGGTGCAGTTCTTTTTTGTTTTGTGAATCCAGTGAACCTGATGGCTCATCGGCAAATACTACTGCAGGACTGTTAATAAGTGCTCTCGCAACAGCTATACGTTGTTTTTCTCCACCCGATAGTTCTGCGGGTTTATGGTTGGCTCTATCACTTAGGTTAAGGAAGGAGAGCAACTCTTTAGCGCGTTTCTTTGCCTCACTTTTTTTTGTTCCTGCAATAAGGGCTGGAATGAGGATGTTCTCCTCAGCAGTGAATTCAGGCAGCAACTGATGAAACTGGAAAATAAATCCAATGTTTTTGTTGCGGAAGTCAGCCAACTTGTTGGATGATAAATTGTTGATATCAATGTCGTTAATGCGTATTGTTCCGCTATCGGCTTTATCGAGTGTACCCATTATTTGTAGTAAGGTGGTTTTGCCAGCACCACTTGGTCCGACAATACTTACCACTTCTCCTTTGTCAATGTGTAAATCTATTCCTTTCAGCACTTGTAGTTTGCCGAAAGATTTTGATATGTTCTTTACGTCTATCATATTGGTGTGCAAAATTAAGAATATTTTCTTAATTGACCAAATTATTTGTTTGTTTGAACGTTTTTTCGTACCTTTGCAATCGTTTGTGCAATAAATAGAACATAAATCACGTTATACTTGAAAAATATAAACCATAGAAATGAAAAGAATTCTTCTTATAGCCTTAGTGACATTGATTAGTTTTAATGGTGCAATAGCCCAGTCAATGTCTGACTCGCAAATAATCTCTTTTATTCAGAAAGAACAGAAAAAAGGCACTTCGCAGTCCCAGATTGTAACCAAGTTGATGCAGAAGGGTGTCAGTGTTACGAGGTTGCAGAAACTGCGTCGCACCTACCAGAATATGGGTAAATCATCTATGGCACCGACCAGAAGTTCTGAGGTTGCTGAAGATTCTGACCGTTCTCGTAATGCCAATGCTTCTTCACAACGTGGTGGAGTGGTTGGTAATGAGAATAGTATGGGATTAAATGAGCTTTATGGGGGCACATCAAGCAGAATTAGCGAAGGCTATAGTGAAGAAGAAGAGATGGCAAGTGTGCTTAATGACTTTATGCCAGACTCATTGTCATATAAGGAAAAGTTGCTTGAGGAGAAGATAAAAAATCGCAAGAAGGTTTTCGGACGTGATATATTCAATAATAAGAACCTGTCCTTCGAACCAAACATGAATATTGCTACACCACACAACTATGTGTTAGGACCTGGTGATGCAGTATTTGTAGATATATATGGAGCATCACAGAAGAGTGTACAGGCAACAGTCACACCTGATGGTTTCATAAATATCGACGGCTTTGGTCCTGTTCAGGTAAGCGGACTTACTGTCAGTCAGGCAAATGCTCGCCTGCGCTCTACGCTTGGTTCGCGTTACTCTTCCTCAAGCATCAAACTAACAGTAGGACAGACACGCACCATAATGGTTAACGTGATGGGTGAGGTGAAAGCTCCAGGCACATATACTCTCTCGGCTTTTGCAAGTGTGTTCCATGCCCTTTATATGGCAGGTGGTACCAGCGAGATAGGTACTTTGCGTAATATAAAAGTGTATCGTGCAGGACGACTGGTTTCAAATGTGGATATTTATGATTACATTCTCAATGGCAAACTGACAGGAAATGTCCGTCTTGCTGATAATGATGTTATCGTAGTAGGCACTTATGACTGTTTGGTTAATATCACAGGTAAGGTGAAGCGTCCTATGTATTATGAGATGAAGAAGACTGAAAGCGTGCAGACTCTTCTCAAGTATGCAGGTGGCTTCACAGGTGATGCCTACACCAAGAGTGTACGTCTCGTTCGTAAGAATGGTAAGGAATATGGTGTATTTAACGTAACAGAATTTGATATGGCTTCATTCCGTGTCAGCGATGAAGACTCTGTAAGTGTTGATTCTATCCTTCCTCGTTATGCAAATACCATAGAACTTAAGGGAGCAGTCTTCCGTCCAGGACTATATCAGTTAGGTGGAGAGGTGACAACGGTTAAGGGACTTATAGAGGTGGCAGACGGATTACGTGAGGATGCTTTCACCCAGCATGCTGTTATGCATCGTTTGAAGGCAGATCGTACACTTGAGGTCATTTCTATAGATATTCAGGGCGTTATGGATGGAACACAGCCTGATATTCCTTTGTGTAATGAGGATGTACTCTTCATTCCTTCACGTAAAGACTTGACAGATGAACGCAAACTGAAGATTTATGGTGAGGTGTATTATCCAGGTACCTATCAGTATGCTGATGGTATGACGGTAGAAGACTTCGTACTTCAGGCTGGCGGACTGAAAAATGGTGCATCCAATAAGGTTAGGGTTAACAGACGCATTCTCTCTCAGGTTAATGAGGGTGCTTCAGGTCAGGAGGCTCGTTCACAATCCTTTGAGATGACCTTGGTAAACGGTTTTGTAGTTGAGGGTCAACCAGGTTTCAAACTTCAGCCTTTCGATGAGGTATATGTAACCAAAGCACCTGGATATACTGAACAGTCTAATGTCCAGGTTGAGGGTGAAGTGGTTTCAGAAGGTTATTATGGTATCGTTAAGGATCAGACACGCGTAAGCGATGTTCTTAAGATGGCTGGCGGTCTGACTCCACGTGCAGCTACTAACGGCACTTATGTATTACGCAAGATGAATGAAGAAGAACTTCGCCGTCGTGCCAACACACTTATCACTAATCGTGCAGATCGTGCCCATACCTACGCTACAACTACTTCTACAGGTGCAGATGAGAAATATCTCTTCGCTGACTCTCTCTTGCAAGAAAAATATACTCATGAGGATATTTATCGAGTAGCTGTAAATCTGCAGTCAGCACTGAAGAATCCTGGTGGCGTTGATGATCTTGTGTTACGTGACGGTGATCGTGTGATAGTTGAAGAGATTAACAATACTGTCAGAATAACAGGTGCTGTACCATACGAGAATACAGTTCCTTATGTCAAGGGCAAGAGCGCAAAATACTTTATGCAACAAGGTGGCGCACGTGGTCGTGCTAACCGCAAATGGGCTTATATAGTCTATCAGAATGGTAGTGCCCAGATGATTAAGGATGGTGCGAAGGTTGAACCTGGATGCTCTATAGTATTACCAGAACGTCATACAACAGTAGATCCTACAAAGACTTCAATGTGGGTTGGCATAGGTTCTACGATTGCAACAATGGCTGCAGTAGTAGTATCGGCAATAAGGAAATAATGTCAAATATATATAAACGAAAAACTATGGCTAAAACTTTAGTCATAGTTTTTTTATGTCGTAAGGATAGACTTTTATTTCTCTATCAAGGCAACGGCATAAGCACTGATGCCTTCCTTTCTTCCTGTGAACCCAAGCTTCTCTGTTGTCGTGGCTTTGATGCTTACGTTGTCAGGGTCGGTATCCATAACTTTTGCCAGGCATTCACGCATTTTCTCTATATATGGGTTCAGTTTAGGTTGTTCAGCACATACCGTACAGTCTATATTGCCCAGTTTGTAGCCTTTAGTGGATATAAGGGCAATAGTTTTCTTCAACAGAATTTTAGAGTCTATGCCGTCTGTTTCCGCTGCAGTGTCAGGAAAGTGATAGCCTATGTCACGCATGTTTGCTGCTCCAAGCAGGGCATCGCATATAGCGTGAATCAGAACGTCGGCATCGCTATGACCTAACAAACCATGAGTGTGTTCTATCTTTATGCCTCCAAGCCAGAGGTCGCGTCCCTCAACTAACTGGTGGACGTCATATCCCATTCCTACTCGTATCATATCAGATATAAATCTTTACCTTATTTATTATTATAGTACAAATCTTATGTATCAGCCATGCTATTGGCAGTGAAATTGCCAGGGTAAGGAAGAATGAAGGCCAATATCCCCAGTGCTGTCGCTCTATGGGTTTTAGTATAAACTCCACATGTACTAGGTAAATTTCAAGTGAGAATCCACCCACCCAACTGAAGAACTTGTTGACAAACGATAGTTTGCCTTCTGCCATTGCGTCAAAAGCCTTAGCCATAATAAGTATGGTTGTCATAGCCAATACTATGTACAGCATCCTCTCCGTGTAGAGTGGGAACTTGCCGTGACGATACTGCTCCAGCCATACGCATGACCACAGACTTAGAGCAAAGAAGAAGGCTATCATCCACCATGTGCGTTTGTTCAGGGTTACGCCTTGCTTAACGGCTTCAGCACAGTTCAGTCCCAACATAAATATAGGTATGCGACTCCAGAATATCTCGATATGTCCAACAGCCTTGTGCACGGGCACTACATACATCATAATGATGCACCACATCAGTGGTAGCACGAGCAACCATTGAAATATGCGGTCTTTGCGTAGCAGTTGCATGTAGAGTGGGGCAAAGAGATACATCATCATCGTGGCTGGCACATACCAGAATGTCAGTTCGTCATGTAGCCAGAAGTCCCAGTTGATGAGGATGTCGCCAGCAAGGTCTATGTAGCTGTTCAAGGTAGCATCACCAGTGCCTCCGAAGGGTAGGGCATAGCTTGCTCTTCCCACGTGGAAATGGCTTAGGTAGAAGTATCCTGCTATGATCAGCCACGCAGGGTATATGCGCAAAGCTCTGTTCATATAGAACTTTCCGTAGAGCTGTTGTTTGCTCCATGAATACCACAGTCCGATGCCAGAGAGGAAGAAGAAGATGTCAACACCCAGATTGCCCATGCGTCTCAGTCCGAACCAGGGACTCGTCTTTGACAGCGACACATGGAAAAGCATCACGATAATGATGGCAAAGCCCATCAACTCTCCACGATATTTGGAGATGTTTCCTAATTGTATGTTTGATATACTCATGGTACAAAAGTACATATTTTTTTTCAAATTCATAATCTTTTAATCTGATTATTTTTTGTTTTCAGAAAAATTGCCTAATTTTGCATGTGTTATGCCGATATTGTTAAAACCGATAGCCACAAGGTTTTTCCTGTTCATGTACCTGCTTGGTATTGTGAGCAGTATTGTCACCATTCCTAATTGGAAAGGTGCTCAGATGTACGAGAACGCTCCTTGGGAGTTGTTTTTGGATGTCTATCTGTTGTCGGCATTGGTTTGTTTCATTCCTGAACGCATTAGGAGGTTTAGGCTCCGCCTTTTGGTCAAGGCTGTGATATACTGCTTCCTCTATCCACTCTATGTGATAGACACGTTCTGCTTTGTTAAGTTTGGTACTACGATAAACCCCTCCATGCTTCTGCTTGTGGGCGAAACCAATAGTAACGAGGCTACGGAGTTTTTTCAGAATTATCTTTCTCCTGACATTTTCCTCAGCGAGGTGGGCATAATACTGCTCGTTCCTCTTTGTCATCTTATTATGGTGCTGACATGCCGTATGCTGAAGTTTAAGATGCCAAAGATGAGGATGAAGAAATATGTAGCTTTGCTTATCGACATACTGATTGTTGCGGCTCTTGTTGCTTCGGCTTATTTTGGAGCATACGAGAACAAGGCTCTTTATCAGAAAACCATGTCGAAGCAGACGATAGGCGAGGTGGAGCACTCTTTGGCTTACAGACCTCATACTGAGATGTATCAGCCTCCTATGCGACTTGCCTTCTCTATTCGCAGCAACCAGTTGATTGCCCGTCAGTTGGATAATCTGATGGCTACGCTCGATAAGGCTGAGGTTGATTCCTGCGATATGAAGAGCACCAATATAGTGCTGATTATAGGCGAGAGCTTTAATAAGCGTCATGCCCAGCTCTATGGCTATGAAAAGAAGAATATGCCTAATCAGGTGAGACTTGAGAAAACAGGCTTGCTCACCAAACTCGATGATGCCATAGCACCTTGGAATCTTACCAGCTTTGTCTTCAAGCACCTTATGACCACCTATTGCGTGGGCGATACAGCCGACTGGTGCGACTATCCGCTTTTCTGCCAGATGTTCCGCAAGGCTGGCTATAAGGTTACATTCCTCACCAACCAGTTCCTACCTCAGGCTAAGGAGGCTGTCTATGATTTCTCAGGTGGTTTCTTTATAAATAATGAGAAACTCTCTGCTGAGCAGTTTGATGTGCGCAACGATAAGCTCCATGTCTTCGATGAGGGCTTGCTCAGTGATTATGATAACTTAAACGTTAACGATATCGTTAACGTTCAGCCAAACCTCTTCATCTTCCACCTTATGGGTCAGCATGTGAACTATCGCATCCGCTGTCCTAACTCCAAGAAGCGTTGGGGTGCTGACACCTATCCTAACGATATGGATATGCCAGCAAGGCGTCGTAAGATGATGGCTGATTACGATAATGCCGTGTGGTATAACGACTCGGTGGTCAACCAGATTGTTGAGCGTTTCAAGAAGCAGGATGCTGTTATCATCTATATGCCAGATCATGGTGAGGAAGTTTTCGGACCAGGAGCCCGTCACTTCTGCGGTCGAATGCACGATGCCGTCATCACCAAGCGCTTGGCTGATGAGGAGTTCCGAATTCCTATGTGGATATACTGCACTCCTAAATATCGCAGAAACCACCCTGAGGTGTTCAGAGCTATAAAGCGTGCCAAAGGCAAGAAGTATATGACTGATGCCACATCCCACCTGTTGCTCGGACTGGCTGGCATCCACAGCAAATACTACCGTCCTGAATATGACTTGCTCTCTCCTCAGTATAACGCTGACAGAAAGAGAATAATTAAGAATACCGTAGATTATGACACTATTAAGTAGAGAACAGTGTTCGGCAATGCGCGGCTTAGCCATTGTGGGCATCTTTATGCACAATTATCTCCATTGGTTAGGTCCTATGGTGAAGGAGAACGAGTATCAGTTCATACAGCATAATGTTGATCGTATGATGGTGGAACTCAGCAATCCTTCTGAGAACCTTATCTATCACCTGTTCTCTTTCTTTGGTCATTACGGAGTGCCCATTTTCCTCTTCCTCTCAGGTTATGGACTGGTAAAGAAATATGAAAACCAATCTCTGCCTGCGTTTAGCGGATTCGGAAGCGGAGCATTCTCCTTCGTTAAGCATCATTTCATGAAGCTTTTCCCTATGATGCTCTTAGGCTTTGTGGTCTTTGCTATGGTCGATTGGATTACGCCTGGTCATCATCATTGGTCGTGGACAGAACTGCTTGGTATGCTCACCATGACGGTCAATTTCTTTCCTGACCCCGACCATGCTATATGGCCTGGACCATACTGGTTCTTTGGTCTCATGATGCAGCTCTACATCATTTATCGTCTCATAATGTATAAGAGGCATTGGGGATGGACGATGGCATTGATAGTGATATGTACTATAGCTCAGGCATTTTGTTACGGCAATCCTGAGGGCAATACCCTCAACTGGTTGCGCTATAACTGTATTGGGGGCATGTTGCCATTCGGCTTAGGAGTGCTATTGGCTCGAGTAGAAAATGACAATCGCATGAAACCCTTCTACACCCGAGGCGCTATGCTGTTGATGCTGTTCCTCTCACCACTCTGTGTGATGCTCTTTTCGCTCAACTTCTGGCTCTGGCTCTTTGTACCAGTATTCATAGTGCTTCTTCATGTTTCCTTTGTCAAACTCCTGCCTAAGCTCTGCCTGCGACCTGTGATATGGCTTGGAGCACTTTCAGCAGCCATCTTCGTGGCACACCCTGTTACACGTAAGATATTCATCCCTATATCTCGTGGTGGCGACATACTCGACGGTTTGCTGCTCTATATCATCGCCACCCTCGTGCTTTCCATGATGTATAAACTGGTGATAAACCGTATAAATCATTAACTCCCTTTAACCCCTTATGATTTACAACCTCCTCAGACTTACCCGTCCTAACCAATGGATTAAGAACCTGTTCGTTTTCTTTCCAATATTCTTTGGAGAGAAGATGTTTGATATCCAGCTGATGTTCAATACGCTGGTGGCATTCTTTGCCTTTTCCTTTGCAGCCTCAAGCATATACTGCCTAAACGACATCATAGATGTTGACGACGACCGTCGCCATTCCGTCAAGTGCAATCGTCCTTTGGCAAGCGGCAAGATAAGCATCCCCTCAGCCTATGCCATAATGCTCCTGCTCTTAGCCCTGAGTATTGCGACCCTGTTTTTGATAGACAGCCAACCGCTTCGTCTCTCCACCATCATGGTCATAGTTATCTATTGGTTTATGCAGATAGGCTATTGCACCTATCTCAAGCGCTATGCCATTATTGATGTCTGCACCATCTCCATTGGTTTCATCCTCCGCATACAGGCAGGAGGTGCAGCAACAGGCATCGACGTCAGTCAGTGGCTCATCATGATGACCTTCCTGCTCACCCTGTTCCTGGGCATAGCCAAGCGTCGTGACGACGTGTTGCGTTTGGAGCGCACAGGCGTTCAAGCCCGCAATAACACTCGTCGCTACAACCTCACCTTTGTCAACGAGGCACTCACCATCACAGGCAGCGTAATGCTCGTCTGCTATATCATGTACACCGTAGATGATGATGTTGTTGCCCAGTTTAACTCGCCCTATATCTATCTCACAAGTATCTTCGTTATAATGGGATTGCTGCGTTACATGCAACTCGCCATAGTAGATGAAGACACAGGCGACCCCACCAAGGTGCTGCTTAAAGATCGCATCATTCAGAGCCTTGTGGTAGGGTGGTTGCTCGCGTTCCTTATATTAATATACGCGTAAAGGATAGAAACAAAAAACAGGTCTGTGATTCTTTCACAGACCTATTTATTTATAATCAATCTTTAATCTTTAACCTCTAATCGAGCTTAGTTTGCTGCAGTAAATTCTTCGAGGAAACGCTTGTCGTTCTCTGAGAACATGCGGAGGTCGCTAACCTGATACTTGAGGTTGGTGATGCGCTCCACACCGAGACCGAAGGCATAGCCTGAGTATTTCTTTGAGTCGATGCCACAGAGTTCGAGCACGTTAGGGTCAACCATTCCGCAACCCAGGATCTCTACCCAGCCAGTGTGCTTACAGAATCCGCAACCTACACCACCACAGATGTGGCAAGAGATGTCCATCTCTGCTGATGGCTCCGTGAATGGGAAGTATGATGGGCGCAGACGTATCTTGGTATCAGGACCGAAGAGCTCGCGAGCGAAGGTGAGCATCACCTGCTTGAGGTCGGTAAATGATACGTTTTCGTCTATGTAGAGTCCCTCTATCTGGTGGAAGAAGCAGTGGGCACGAGCTGTGATAGCCTCGTTACGATATACTCTTCCTGGGCAGATAACACGGATAGGTGGCTGCTGCTTCTCCATTACGCGAGCCTGTACGCTTGAGGTGTGTGAACGCAGAAGGATGTTCTTAGTCACATCGCCCAGCTTGCTTTCCTCAACGAAGAAGGTGTCCTGCATATCACGTGCAGGGTGGTCGGCAGCAAAGTTCATCTTGGTGAAGATGTGCAGGTCGTCCTCTACCTCTGGTCCGTCAGCAAGGGTAAAGCCCATACGCTGGAATATCTCCACTATCTCGTTCTTGACGATGGAGAGCGGATGGCGTGAGCCAAGCTGAACAGGGTAGGGGGTGCGAGTGAGGTCGATAGCCTCGTCGCTGCTCTCCTGAGTGGTGAGCTGGTCGCGCAGACCGTTAATCTTGTCAAATGCCAGAGCCTTGACCTGGTTAATCAGCGGACCAAAGACGCGCTTCTCTTCAGGAGCAACATTGCGGAAGTCAGCCATCAGGTCGTTGATGGCACCCTTGCGTGAAAGGTACTTAATACGCAGAGCCTCAATCTCGTCGAGTGTGGCTGCTGTAAGGTTGTTTATTTCGGAGGTGAGAGCCTCTATCTTTTCTTTCAACATAATCAGTCTTTATTGAATTTGACTGCAAAGGTACAAAAACGAGAGCAAACTACAAAATAAATCTTGTTTATTTTTAGATTGCCGAGTGTAAAGAACCTTATCTAAAGTTACAAAAAATAATTAAGAACGAAGAATGAAGAATTTTTACGCCTTCTTGCTTCTTGGAAACCTTAACGCTATGGATAGGAGTGACATAATGAGTAGGGCATAGGTGTAGTACAGATGCGGAATTATGTCGAGCGGATTGCAGTGGGCAAGAGCTGCAGCCATAAGCAACTGAGCGCCATAAGGTATGATGCCCTGCATGATGCACGAGAAGGTGTCGAGTATGCTTGCCACTCGTCGTGGGTCGAGGTTGAAGCGTGTTGATATTTCCTTTGCTATGCCTGAAACGGTGATGATGGCGATGGTGTTATTGGCTGTGCACACATCCACCAGGCTCACCAGTGTGGCAATAGACAGCTCAGCCTTGCGTGGACTGTCTATGCGATGTATCACCTTATTTATAATATAGCGTATTCCGCCATTGGCACGAATCAGTTCCAGAATGCCTCCAGCCAACAACGATACTATAATCAGTTCACCCATATTACTGATGCCCTCGCCCATGTTGCCAAACCATGCGTAGAGAGGCAGTTCGCCCTCGCCGTTTATGCTTGGCATAAAGAGGTTGAGCAGTCCTGTCAGCAGTATGCCTATGGTGAGTACTATGAACACGTTTACTCCCACGATAGCCACGATGAGCACCACCAGATAGGGCACTATCTTCAGAATGCTATCTACTTGAGGCTCAGAGGGTAGGGTGACGTTGTTGCCTATGATGGCGTAGATGAACATCACCACCAGGGCTGCAGGCAAGGCTATATAGATGTTGGTCTTAAACTTATCGCTCATGGAGCATCCCTGCGACTGGGTAGCCACCACGGTGGTGTCAGAAATGAACGAGAGGTTATCGCCAAAGAACGAACCGCCCACCACTATGCCTGTGAGCATAGGCACAGAGAGCCCCGTGGCGCCTGCTATGCCCACTGCTATAGGGGTCAGTGCCACTATTGTGCCTACGCTTGTGCCAATGCTGAGCGATATCAGTGACGAAGCAAGGAACAGTCCAGCCAGCAGGGTGTCGGCAGGCACTATGGCGAGGGTGAGATTGACGAATGAATCCACACACCCCATCTTCTCAGCTGAGTTGGCAAAGGCGCCAGCCAATACGAATATCCAAAGCATGGTCATGAGGTTCTTGCGCCCTGCACCACGATTGAATTTTCGTATGCGGTTGTTGAAATGTCCTTTAGAGACAGCAATAGCGAATATCGCCGTCAGCATGAATGCCACGGTGATAGGCACTTTATAAAAATCCCCCGCAACGATTGACGTTGCGAGGTAAACTATGATAAAAAATATTAGTGGACTTATTGCTTTCATTACAGAGTTACTCCGTTCTTGAATATAGAAATCTCACGATAGCCGTTGATTTCGTTCTTAGCCTTCTCCTCGCCTGAAGCGATAGCCAGCACCTTGTCTATGAATTCAGGCACCAGTTCCTTCATGGTCTTGCCGTCAACCAACTGACCAGCGTTGAAGTCTATCCAGTTCTTCTTACGGTTGTAGAGGTTAGAGTTGGTTGATACCTTCATGGTAGGAACGAATGTGCCGAATGGTGTACCACGACCAGTGGTGAAGAGCACCATGTGGCAACCTGCTGAAGCCAGAGCGGTAGAGGCTACGAGGTCGTTGCCTGGAGCAGAGAGCAGGTTCAGACCTGTTGTCTGCAAACGGTCGCCATACTCCAATACTCCGCTTACAGGAGCACGTCCGCACTTCTGTGTGCATCCCAGTGCCTTATCCTCAAGTGTTGAGATGCCGCCAGCCTTGTTGCCTGGTGATGGGTTCTCGCCCACAGGCTCTCCATGAGAGAGGAAGTAGTTCTTAAAGTTATTGATGAGTGAAACGGTCTGGTCAAACAGCTTCTCGTTCTCACAACGGTTCATCAGTATTGTCTCGGCACCAAACATCTCAGGCACCTCTGTCAGTATTGATGTGCCACCCTGAGCCACCAGCCAGTCGCTGAATTCGCCCTCGAGAGGGTTAGCGGTGATGCCAGAGAATCCGTCAGAGCCACCACACTTCAGTCCTACGCGGAGCTTGCTTACTGGCACCTCCTCGCGCACGTCCTGACTTGCCTTCTTATAGAGGTCGCGGAGTATCTCCATGCCAGCCTCTACCTCGTCGCCGTCCACTTCCTGAGTGATGAGCAGCTTTATGCGATCCTGGTCGTAGTCGCCAAGGGTCTTCATGAAGTCGTGTGGCTGGTTGTTCTCACATCCTAATGAGAGCACCAGTACGGCACCAGCATTTGGGTGCAGAGCTATGTCGCGAAGTATCTTGCGGGTGTTCTCGTGGTCCTCAGAGAGCTGTGAGCAACCGAAGTTGTGGTGCCAGGCGTGAATGTCGTCGATACCCTTCATCTGGGTCTCTTCCTTCAGGCGCTTAACCAGTTCCTCTGCTATGCCGTTCACACAACCCACGGTAGGTACAATCCATATCTCGTTGCGCACACCCACCTCGCCGTTCTTACGCTTGTAAGCCTTAAAGGTTCTGTTTTCCTTAGCTATGTTAAGTCTCTCGTTTACAGGGTTATATGTATATTCGAGAGTGCCTGCGAGGTTAGTCTTCAGGTTGTTCTCGTTTACCCATGTGCCAGCCTTCAGGTCAGTCTTGGCGTGACCTATAGGGTATCCGTATTTGATGATGTTCTCGCCTTCTTTCTTGTCAGTAAGCAACACCTTGTGACCTGCTGGTGTGTCTTCGAGCAGTGTTACATCCTTGCCGTCAACGTTGATTACGGTACCTTTTGACAGAGGCTGCAGACAAACTACTACGCTGTCCGCAGGGTTGATTTTCAGAAATGCCTGTTCCATAGTCTTGGATTTTTTTTAGTGATATATAATGTTTTTGTATTTAGTCCTTTGTACCTTGTCCCTTGTACTTTGTCCTTAGTCACCTTGTACTTTGTCCCTTGTCCTTAAATCTGGGTTCTTCGATAGAAGTCCACATTCTCCTTTGAGAGTATCTCGATAGGCATGTAGTTTACAGGTGTCACGTTCTTTTTCAGTATGGTGTGGCGCACCAGTGCGTCAACGCTGTAGTAGCCCTGCTGATATCCGTGCTGGGCTATGAGGAATGATATGCTTCCCTTCCTCACGCATTCAGCGTTCTTAGCCACCATATCGTAACCCATTATCTGCACGTCAGAGCGATGTGTCTTGAGCAGGAACTCAGCCACTATGTGTGCCTTCGAACTCACCGTTATGCAGTGGTGGGTGTCAGGGTGCTGGCTGAAATATTTCTCCATCAGCACGGTATGCTGCTTCTTGGTCTGTAGGAGCGAGAGGTCCAGGGTGTTGATTTTCACCTTGGGGAAGTGCTCCTTCATGTAGTGCATGAAGCCCACCTCACGGTTCTCCTGCTGCTTAGACGGCAACTTCTCGCCGTCCACCGTCTGCTTCATCAGCAGTATCTCTTTCTCCTGAGCTGCCAGCAGCATCAGCATCTTGGCTGCAAAATATCCGCTGGCGAATGAGTCCTGTCCGTAGAACGCCAGTGGGTTCAGGTCAGGCAGGTAGGAGTCGAGCAGTATGAATGGTATGTCCTCCTTGTGCAGTATGTCGGTAAACACTCGTGTGGTCTCAAGCTTTGTGGGCACTATCACCACGCCGTCGGGATTCTCGGCAAGTATCGCCTCGTATTGCTCTGTAAACGATTTGTCGTCGTTACGCTTGTAATACTTAATATTAATATGTACGTGAAAGTCTCGTCTGGTGTCGCAACATTTTTTCTGTCCTTCCTCCACTTCCTGCCAGTAGGCTTCGCTTTCGTGCTTCGGAATGAGGCAGAAGAAGTCGTAACGACGTGTGTTGGCAAGCGCGCTCGCATACATGTTTGGTTCAAAGTTTATCTCAGACAGAACCTTGTTGACCTTTTCCAGAGATTTCTTCGACACGTTAGGTCTGTTGTGTATCACGCGGTCCACTGTGCCTGTAGATACTCCTGCTCTCTCTGCTATATCCTTTATGGTTAGTCTTTCGTACGGCATAATGCTCTTTTGTTAATCCCTGAGTGTTTCTATTGAGTTGCTTTTGTTTTATGTTATTTGTTTATGCTTGTTGCATATCAAGTTGCAAAAATACAGAAAAAATGTGAATTGTGCGAACACACAGCCATATTTTTTGCAAAAATAGCACAAAAAAGTTATTTTTTCGCTTAAATTCTTTGGATAATGAAAAAAACTTGCTAAATTTGTACACTAGTTGTTTCACGCACTATGTAGTATTGTATCTAATCAAATACAATTTTGTATAATTTTTTAAATCTAACAAATTAACATGGCAAAAGTAGTAACTTTGGGCGAGATTATGCTCCGCCTTTCTCCAAACGGTCAGGACCGTTTCATTCAGACAGACATTTTCCGTATCATCCCTGGTGGTGGTGAGGCTAACGTAGCAGTAAGCTGTGCTAACTATGGTCACGATGCTTACCTCGTAACTAAGCTCCCAGCTCACGAGATTGGTCAGATTGCTGTCAATTCTCTGCGTCGTTATGGTGTTAACACTAAGTTCATCGCTCGTGGTGGTGATCGCGTAGGTCTTTATTACTGTGAGACAGGTGCTTCTATGCGCCCATCTAAGGTTATCTACGACCGTGCTAACTCTGCTATCGCTGAGGCTGATCCATCTGATTTCGATTTCGATGCTATCATGGAAGGCGCTGACTGGTTCCACTGGTCTGGCATCACCCCAGCTATCTCTGACAAGGCTGCTGAGCTCACCAAGCTGGCTTGTGAGGCTGCTAAGCGTCACGGCGTAACAGTTTCTGTTGACCTCAACTTCCGTAAGAAGCTGTGGACTTCTGAGAAGGCTATCTCTATCATGCGTCCTCTCATGCAGTATGTTGACGTATGTATCGGTAACGAGGAGGATGCTGAGCTCTGTCTCGGTTTCAAGCCTGAGGCTGACGTAGAGGGTGGCGAGACTAACGCTGCTGGTTACGAGGGCATCTTCAAGCAGATGAAGGAGCAGTTTGGCTTCAAGTATGTTGTTTCTACACTTCGTGAGTCATTCTCTGCTACATTCAATGGCTGGAAGGCTCTTATCTATGACGGTAAGGAGTTCTATCAGTCTAAGCGTTATGAGATCAACCCAATCATCGACCGCGTAGGTGGTGGTGACTCTTTCTCTGGTGGTCTTATTCACGGTCTGCTCACCAAGCCAACTCAGGGCGAGGCTCTCGAGTTCGCTGTTGCAGCATCAGCTCTCAAGCACACTATCAATGGTGACTACAACCTCGTAGGTGTTGCTGAGGTAGAGTCTCTCGCTGGTGGTAACGCTAACGGCCGCGTTCAGCGCTAAAAAGATTGTTTAATCATTAGTCCTTAAGGACCTTAATACTTTTTTAATTCACAAAAAAGATGGCAAAATTTGATAAGTTTCAGGTGATGGCTAAGATTGCCGAGGCACCTATGGTTCCTGTTTTCTACAACAAGGACGTTGAAGTTTGTAAGAACGTTATTAAGGCTTGCTACGAGGGTGGTGTTCGCGCTTTCGAGTTCACTAACCGTGGCGACTTCGCTCACGAGGTGTTCGGCGAACTCTCTAAGTGGGCTAACAAGGAGTGCCCTGAGCTGGCTCTCGGCATTGGTTCTGTTGTTGACGCTCCTACAGCATCTCTCTACATCCAGCTGGGTGCAAACTTCGTTGTAGGTCCTCTCTTCAACCCTGACATCGCTGTTGTCTGCAACCGTCGTTGCGTGACATACTGCCCAGGCTGCCTCACACCATCTGAGATTGGTAAGGCTCAGGAGGTAGGTTGCGACTTCACTAAGGTATTCCCTGGCGACGTTGTAGGTCCTAACCTCATCAAGGGTATGATGGCTCCAATGCCTTGGTCTAAGATCATGGTTACTGGCGGTGTGGCTCCTGAGAAGGAGAACCTCGAGAAGTGGTTCAAGGCTGGCGTATTCTGCGTAGGCATGGGCTCTAAGCTCTTCCCTAAGGACAAGGTTGCTGCTGGCGACTGGAAGTACGTTACTGATAAGTGTAAGGAGGCTCTCGGCTACTGCGCTGAGGCTCGCGCTTAATTTACCAGACTAAAGAATGTGATAGATGAAAAACTCTATAACATTCCAGCATAACGGCTCTGCATGGCTCATGGTCATGTGGAGCCTTTTCTTTTCCCTGCTCATCGTGAGTGGGGCATGCAGCAGGCATAGCGATGCCGACAATCTCAGCGCCCTTCAGCGCGAAGTGAAGGCCATGCGCCAGTGTCAGCGCAAGGCGGACAACCTTAATTTCTATCTGCATAAGAATAATGCCGAGAAACTCATCGAGAAATACTCCTCACGTCAGAATTCCCTTTCCGATGCCGAACTGCACCAGTTTCTGCTCTCCAAGGGTTATTATAACATTATCTATTCTGACTACCTGCTCCAGATAGGCAACCGTCGCGAGGCTGTCAGGGTTGTTGACAGTCTTGCCCGAGATAAATCACTCAACCTCAACGTCGATACCATGCTGTGGCTCAACTACCTTGTGCATCAGGGGCAGGCAGGCTACCATCCCTATGCCATCCGCAAGAACCGCAAGAGCATAGAGCAGGGTTACGACTGCCTCACGCAGAGCTACATCCTTGCCTCGCGCAACGGGGTAGATAAGTATAAGGCTATCTCCATGCAGTGGCTCAGCCAGTATCTGCTCATCGACAGCATCATGGGGGTGATAAGGGAGTTTGACCCTGCCTCGCTGCGATATATCAACGAGGATGGCGTTGCCGACTCGCTCCTTGCAGGCAACCTTGCCCAGCGGGCGCTCAACATCTTTCTCAAGCAGAAAGACTACTACTACACAGCCAATGCCTGGCGCAACCTTGCCACCTGCTATTTCTACATTGGCGATGCCTACACCTCGCTGCAGTGCCTTAACAATGCACTCGCCAATCCTGCCATCGACTCCATGCCCGACCTCAAGGCGAGCGTCAGCGAACAGATGTCCATGTCCTATGCAGCCCTCGACGATAAGGTTATGAGCGACCACTATCGCAACCAGTATCTCGACCTGCAGGACTCCACCCGTCAGGACCGTCAGTATGAGGCTCGCATCATAACCCTCGAGAATACCACCCATCGCATCTGGATGCTCGTGGCTCTCGCCTTTGCCGTCTTCCTCCTATTGTGCATCATTGCCGTGGTGCTTGTGCGCCTGCGCCATCGCAAGAGTGCCAAGGAGGGCGAGAAGAACGACCTCGACACCCTTCGCGACCAGCTCTCCATCCTTCGCCTTCAGTATAGCGACGCCCAGCGAGCCATGGTGGAGCAACGCGCGCGCGTGAGTATTATAAGCGGTATGCTGTCCCTCATCGAGCGTCTGCGCCATGCTGTTGCCCGTAAGGATAACGACTATGCCCGTGAGATAACCCGCGACATAGAGCAGCAGAACGCCATGCTCACCCAGTGGATAAAACTCAATCAGGGCAAGATAAGTCCTAAGATTGAGACCTTCCCCATATCCGACATCCTCTCCATCGTTGAGCAGTCGCGTCAGAACCTCGCTGCGCAGGGCATAACCCTTGCCACCGTTTCCCCTTGCGTCAGCGAGGGGATAGAGTCCACCTTGGTACGAGCCGACAAGAGCCTCACACTCTTCATCATCAACACCCTCATCGACAATGCCCGCAAGGCTATCACTGGCAAGGGCACGATAACCATCACCATCACCCCTCAGCCTAACAGCCTCTCCATCGCCATTGCCGATACTGGCAAAGGCATGACAGCCACCCAGCTCGAACACCTCTTCGAGGTCAAACCCCTCAAAGACGAGGCTCAGGAGGGTAGGGGAGGCTATGGTTTCGGATTGCAGAACTGCCGAGGCATCATCGACCGCTATCGTAAGATTTCGAGCATCTTCTCCGTATGTCACATCGAGGCACAGTCAGCGGTGGGCAAAGGCACCACCATCACCTTCACGCTGCCTTCAGTGCTGAAGATGTTCATCATGCTGCTCGTCATGTCAGTCAGCCAGAGTGCCTTCGCTAAGCCAGGCGACGACATCGAACGCTATGCTGACTCGCTCTATCAGTGTAATGTGGAAGGTCGCTTCCGTGAGGCTTCACTCTATGCCGACACCTGCAAGACCTTCACCCACAACTCTCTCGATGTGCCTGAAGATAAGCAGGTCACCTTCCTCTCCATCTATAACGAGACAGCAGTAGCAGCCCTTGCCCTGCACCAGTGGCATCGCTATCAGTATTATAACTACCTCTACACCCAGCTCTATAAGCAGGCTACAGCTGATAAGACCCTGCCCGACTATAGCAAGAAGAAAGAGCAGGGCGAACTCATAGCCAACATTGCCATGGTGGTGGTTCTCTTGCTCATAGCCAGTCTGTTGCCCCTCATGTGGTTCACCTACCTGCGTCCGTTGCTCCGTCAGCGAAGGGAAGTCCGTCGTCAGCAAACCCTCTTGGAGGAAGAGATTGTCAAGGCCCAGATAGCCTATGACCGCATCCATGTGCAGAACAATATCGTAAGCAACCAGCTCAGCACCATCAAGCATGAGACCATGTATTACCCCACACGCATTCGTCAGTTGCTCGATGCAGGCGACAGCCAGTTCAAGGAAGTTGACGATACCGTAGCCTATTACGCCAAGCTCTACACCCTCCTCAGCCGTCAGATGGTAGGAGGCGAAGCCCAGCAGAGCCATTTCAGCGTTAAGAAGATAGACCTCTCAACTCTAACCTCTCACCCCTTAGTCCCTAGTACTTTGTCACCTAGTACTTTGTCACCTTGTCCCTCTCACCTCTCCGTCCTCGCCAACGAAGAGCTCCTCACTTACCTTCAGCTTCTGCTCAAGCGTCATAACTCAGGCACAGCCCCTGAAGTCAGGGTAGTAGAAGATTCTGCGCCCAATCCCCGTTATGTCACCCTTGCCTTCACCATGAATCAGAGTGACATCACCCCTGAGAGCCTCCTCACTCTCTTCACTCCGAACACCCCTCACACCGACTACCTCGTTATGCGTCAGATAGTTAGAGAAATCGCCGATGCCACCCTCGCCTACGGAGCAGGTATCCATGCCACCCTCACAGACCATCTGCCCACCATTCTCGTCACACTACCCAGAGCCCTGTAGCCCCCGTTTGTATCAATAAGTCAAAGATCGAAAGTATTATTAAAGACAACTAGGACAACAGTGTAAAGTTTGGAAAGGAGTTCGGTGTAAAGTTCGGTGTAAAGTTCGGTGTAAAGTTCGGTGTAAATATTACTCTAAGGGTATCTTCGTCTTCGTAGCGCAGCTTTCGTCTTCGTTTTCGTAGGCGTCAGCTGGTAACTATTGGCGTTGGCTGAAAAAGAAGTTTAATAAAGAAGGAGTGCAACTCGTGAGCGTCACTCACGAGTTCAAATTCGAAGCCCCTGATGGCAAAGGAATCGAAATGCTTCCAAATGAGACATTGGATGATTTATTGAAGAGGGTAGGCTGATCGCTTATGGTCATTATGACGATAAATAATCAACGACATACCTGAAACAGGTATCTGGTTCCAAATATCATTTTGGCAGGTTTGCCAAAATGTTTTTTTTTATTCCTGTTGGTGAACAAGGTGAAAAGACTGCAACCAGCATTAGCCAATTGCAGTCCAACCTAAAACGACGCGTCTCAAAATAATTGTACCTTGTCCCTTGTCACCTTGTCCTTAGTCACTTAGTCACTTACATGTGGTTTACGCAACTGGAGGTAGTCAGTATAGTACATATTGCCGTTAGAATAGCGTTGATGATAACGCTCCAATTCTTCTTTGCTTGTTCAGACATAACTTTTGATTTTAGTAGTTAGAAATTCTTCATTATCTTTTTTTGATTAACAAAAACATTAAAAACCCCTGTCAAGGTCATAAGTCTTTCAGACTCTCGCAGTCCTTCCTGTCACATGTTCTTTATGAGCCAAACTCCTAAGCCCATATCCCTTGCAGTCCTGCACCCTCCTAACGTCAGGTTATGCCCTTGTCAGGAAAAACATTAAAAAACCAGAACTCGCGCAGCGAGTACGATACGGCGCAAGCGCCTACGATACGTGGCTACGCCACTACGAAACGCGAGCAGAGCTCGCTACGAAAACGAATACTATGGTCAAGGGGTGTTCCCGTTCCCGTTAACGTTCACGTTACTCGCGTTGTGATCTTTGTTTTACTCGGAGTCCTTAGTCTTTGCGAGGAATAGAGAACTATCCGAGGTCAACGACGGTGATGCCTGAGCCTCCGAACTGTATGTGCTCATCGCGACAGCCGATGACGTTGGGGAGGGCATTGAGGTAGTTGCGGATGAGTTCGCGGAGGATGCCATTGCCCTTGCCATGGAGGATGCGCACGGTGTGGGAACCTATGAGGATGGCATCGTCGATGAAGTGCTGAACCTCAAGCAGTGCCTCGTCGCCTCGCAAACCGCGAACGTCTATCTCCTGACGGAAATTCTGTTTGTGGGCATCGATGACCTGACGGGTGGACTCACTCCCAGCCCCTCTCTGGTAGAGAGGAGAGGGTTGAGGTTTGTTGAGTCTGCTGTCTTCCTTGATTTCGCCTCCTCCCTGCCAGTGGTCGAGCAGGGCAGCGAGCTTGGGGGCGAGAGACTCACCCCCAGCCCCTCTCTTGGAGAGAGGGGAGGAATATGCGTTTTCTGACTGCGAAGATTTTGATGAGGCATTTTGTGATTGTTCCCCTCTATTCAAGAGAGGGGTTAGGGGTGAGTCTTTTTTCTCCGCCTTTCGCTTTGCCTGTCGTTCTTTGCGGGCGATGATTTGCTGCATCTTCTTTTCGATGGCAGCATCGGTCTGGGTGCTGTCGATGGTCTGCACCTCAGACTTGAAGTCGTTGAGGTCTTCACGCAGACGACGGGTAGCCTCGCGCTCAGCCTCTGCCTCGCGTATCTCGCGGATGGTGTGTTCTATTCTACGGTTTGCCTCGCGAAGCAGTTCCTCTGCCTGCTCCTTGGCTCTGCGAAGGATAGCCTTGCGCTCTTTCTCTATCTCCTCAACTGATGACTCATAGCGCGTGATGGTCTTCTCGATGTCCTTCTCACGCTGGTGAACGGTCTCACGTTTGCGCTCCCAGTAACGCTTGTCGCGCACTATGTCCTGCAGGTATTTATCAGACTGTATGTAGTCTTGTCCCACGATGTCGGAAGCATCCTTGATAACCTCCTCAGGCAGTCCCGTCTTGCGTGCTATCTCGATGGCGAAGGAAGAGCCTGGGCGACCTGTCTGCAACTGGAAGAGTGCCTTCATCTCATGACGGTCGTAGAGCATGGCACCGTTGAGGACTTTGGAAACGGGAACGTTAACGGGAACGGGAACTTCTTCCTGTCTCGTGGCAAAGTCTTTGAGGTTCTGGTAGTGGGTGGTGATGATGCCCCAGGCGCTGTGGGCGCAGAACTGACGGAGGACGGCCTCGGCTATGGCTCCACCTATCTGGGGTTCGGTGCCTGTGCCAAACTCGTCGATGAGCAGCAGGGTGTGCTCGTTGGCATGGCGAATCATCGTCTTCATGTTGAGAAGGTGGGATGAGTAGGTGGAGAGGTCGTCTTCGATGCTCTGCTGGTCGCCGATGTCAATCATTATGTTACGGAAGGTGCCACAGGTGCTACGGTCGCCCACTGGGATGGAGAGTCCACACTGCAACATATACTGCAGCAAGCCGACGGTCTTCAAGCAGACGGATTTACCTCCTGCATTAGGACCAGAGATGATGAGGATAACGGGAACGGGAACGTTAACGGGAACGGGAACGATACGCGAGCTATGCTCGCTACGATACGCTTCGCTACGATACGTGGCTCCGCCACTACGATAACTATCCTCTTGAACCAGCGAAGCGTCTTGAACCCCTTGAACTAGCGAAGCGTCTTGAACCTTTGAACTATCTCGTTCCGCGCTCAGCTCTATATCAAGCGGCACCACACTCTTGCCCTGACGCTGAAGGGATTCCTGCAACAGGGGATGGATGGCGCGAATCCAGTCGATGTGGGGATAGGGGAGCACCTCGGGTTCGAAGGCGTCGAACTGCTCGGCGAGTTGTGCCTTAGCCTGGATGAAGTCTATCTGGGCAAGGAACTTAACCGACTCCAAAATGCCATCAGCATCAGGGCGCAGTTTGTCGCTCATCTCAGTGAGAATGCGTATTATCTCACGTTTCTCTTCAGCCTCCAGTTCACGAATACGGTTGTTAGCCTCCACCACTGCGGTGGGTTCGAGGAAGAGGGTCTTGCCAGTGGCTGACTCATCGTGCACTATGCCCTGAATCTTGCGTTTCATGGCTGGCTGGATGGGTATGACGAGTCTTCCGTCGCGCATGGTGGGGGTAACATCCTTATCTACATGACCCTCAGCCTGTGCCGAACGCAGTATGGCATTGAGAGTGCGAGAGACATTGCCCTCCATCTTTTTCTGTTCGAGACGGATGTGGAACAGAGTGGAGGATGCCTGGTCCTTGATATGGCCGAACTTGTCGAGTATAGCCTGTATGCTCCTTATATCGTCGCGGAAGGTGAGCACCTCCTTAGACAGGGCATGAAGATGGGGGTAGGAGGGAGCGTCGCCCTCATCCTTGGGGGCAAGGAACTGCTTTATCTCGGCAATGGTGATAAGGCATCGCATGAGGTCGAAGAGTTCCTGTTCCTCCATGTGGGTACCCTTTAACTTGAGACGGGCAACGCTCTGCCTGACATCAAAGAAGAAGTTGAGGGGAAAGTCGTCTTCCTCCTTGCGTATTCTGCGAAACTCGCGAATCTCTGCCAAGCGGGTGTTGATGAGCTCAGAATTGTCCATAAACGCCATATCGCCCACACACTCCCATCCGAGGGTGCACAGACAGTTGCCTCGCAGCATCTTGCGGATTTCAGAGAATCCTATCTTCTTTTCAAAGTTATCAGGGTAAATCAAGGGTTTAAAAGTTTAGGAGTTAAAGAGTTAAAGGAGTTATCGCTCGCATGGCTCGCTTAGGAGTTAAAGACATTACCTTTATATTGAACAGTAGTCTGAGCATATGTCTGTAACTTCTAAGTGGCTGCAAGCCACGTTAACTTCTCTGACTCCTTCAATTCTTATTTGATAATTAGTCCTCCATGAGTTTGCGATATCGTGGTCGCTTTATCTCGTCAGTGCCCAAGCGGCGAGCCTTGTTGATCTCATAGTCAGAGTATGAGCCCTCGAAGAAGAAGATGTTGCCATCGCCTTCGTAGGCAAGGATGTGGGTACAGATGCGATCGAGGAACCAACGGTCGTGGGAGATGACAACAGCACAGCCAGCAAAGTTCTCGAGACCTTCCTCAAGAGCACGGAGGGTGTTGACATCGATATCGTTGGTAGGCTCGTCGAGAAGTAGCACATTGCCCTCCTGCTTCAGGGCGAGAGCCAGTTGCAGACGGTTACGCTCACCACCAGAGAGCACACCACAGAGTTTGCCCTGGTCGTTGCCAGAGAAATTGAAGCGTGAGAGGTAGGCACGAGCGTTGACATCGCGACCTCCCATGCGGAATGTCTCAACACCCTGAGAAATAACGTCATAGACAGATTTCTTAGGGTCGATGTCGATATGCTGCTGGTCAACATAGGCAAGCTTGACGGTCTCGCCAACCTCGAAGGTGCCTGAATCAGGTGTCTCCAGTCCCATGATAAGACGGAAGAGGGTGGTCTTGCCTGCACCGTTAGGACCTATCACACCCACGATGCCGTTAGGAGGAAGCATGAAGTTGAGGTTCTTCATCAGCACCTTCTCAGTGCCGTCAGCCTGAGGGAACGACTTGCAGACATCCTTTGCCTCGATAACCTTGTTGCCAAGACGAGGACCGTTAGGAATGAATATCTCAAGGCGTTCTTCACGCTCCTTGGTCTCCTCATTGAGCATAGCATCATAAGAGTTAAGACGTGCCTTACCCTTAGCCTGACGAGCTTTAGGAGCCATGCGAATCCACTCCAACTCACGCTGGAGAGCCTTCTGACGCTTAGAGGCTGTCTTCTCCTCCTGAGCCATGCGCTTGGTCTTCTGGTCGAGCCAAGAAGAGTAGTTGCCCTTCCAAGGAATGCCCTCGCCACGATCGAGCTCGAGAATCCACTCAGACACATCGTCGAGGAAATAACGGTCGTGGGTAACAGCTATGACGGTGCCCTCATACTGCTGCAGGTGTTGCTCCAACCAGTCGATAGACTCAGCATCGAGGTGGTTGGTAGGCTCGTCGAGCAGGAGCACGTCAGGCTTCTGCAGAAGGAGTTTGCACAAAGCCACACGACGGCGCTCGCCACCAGAGAGGGTGGTTACGGGACTGTCGCGCTGAGGACAGTTGAGAGCAGCCATGGCGCGCTCCAGTTTGGAGTCCATATTCCAGGCATCGGTGGAGTCGATTATGTCCTGCACCTCAGCCTGACGCTGCATGAGCTTGTCCATCTTGTCAGGGTCGCCGTAATACTCCTCCTGACCAAACTTCTCGTTTATCTCGTCATACTCCTTGAGGGCATCATAGACATGCTTCACGCCCTCGCGTACATTTTCTAATACTGTCTTTGACTCATCGAGCGGAGGGTCCTGAGGCAGGTAGCCCACGGAATAGCCCGGACTCCATACCACCTCGCCCTGAAATTTATCGTCGAGTCCGGCGATAATCTTCATGAGCGTAGATTTACCTGCGCCGTTAAGACCTACGATACCAATCTTTGCTCCGTAGAAGAAAGAGAGGTAGATGTTCTTTAATACCTGCTTCTGATTCTGTGGGATTATCTTAGAGACTCCCACCATCGAGAAGATTATTTTCTTGTCGTCAACTGTTGCCACGAGTTAATTAGAAATTAGAAATTATGAATTAGAAATTTTTATCTCTCCATTTCGAGAGCAGCCCAAATGAACGGACCTACGCCCTTAGGGTCGTTGTCGCGTATTGGTTCAGACATGTAATACTCGAAAGTGCCGTCACGCTTAGGATTGCTGTCAGGACCGAGACCAGAGACAGCACAGCAGTCGGTGAGCGAGATGGTCTGGTCAGGGTTAACCTTGATCATGCGCTCAAGGATAGCATAATAACCCTTTACGCCAGCAGCCTTAAACTCTGGTTCAGGCAGATAGCCCAGACGGGAGCCCTTGAGCAGGACATAGGTGAACATAGCTGATGCAGTGGACTCGAGATAGTTCTTGTCAGAGGTAACATCCATCACGTCATACCACAGTCCGCTGTCCTTGTCCTGATACTTCACAGCAGCTGTCATAGCCTGGTGAAGGATATTGATTACCTCACCACGACGGGCATAGTCCTGAGGCAGAGCGTCGAGTATCTCAGTCATAGCCATAACAAACCAACCCATAGCCCTTGCCCAGGTGTGCTTAGAGAGTCCTGTCTGCTTGTCAGCCCAGAACATAGAGTGGGTCTCGTCCCAAGCATGCTTCCAAAGACCAGTCTTGGCATCATAGGTGCGACGGAAGGTCTTGGTTACCTGGTCAACAGCATCGTCATAGTATTTCTTTGCCTGCTTCTTGCCCTTGAGTTCCTGAGCAGAGAGAGTGTAGAAAGGCAAACCCATATATATGCCGTCGAGCCATACCTGGTTAGCGTAAATCTTCTTGTGCCACCAAACGCCCTCCTTGGTGCGAGGGTGGTTCTCGAGTTGCTTGAAGAAGACAGGCAGAGCCTTGCTCACCTTATCCTGAGGGAAGAGACGGTTATACTGCAACAAGAGACGTGCAGGACGGATGTTGTCGAGGTTGAACTCGTCATAGTCGTAGCCCTCTACCGAACTGTCTTCATGCACCATGAGACCAGGGTATTTTGCCACATAGTTAGAGAAGATGGTGTCGCCATAGGCTTTGTAGCAGTCGAAGATAGCCTCTAACTCCAGACCTATGCCATAGTTCCACCTGCCCTTAGGACGCTTCTGGGCGTTGTTGAAGTCGAGGTGTATAGGGTTAGGCACTCTCTGCATCTCGCTCCATGCCATCCACTCAGAATAGCGCTTGAAAGGAGGCTGCTCCAGCACTTTCTTGCCATTGATGACGAGATTGTTGAAATGTATGTCGTGAGAACGTCCTGAGTAGATGATAGGCTTATCGGTAACACCCTCAAAGTCGCAGTCGGTGATGTTGATATTGTAAATCTGTGACTGGTCCTCGAGTCCGTCGATGCGCACACCATAGCGAGACTTCTGACTGGTCACATTGCTCATATACACATTGCGCACTACAGGAATAAAACCGCGTGGTGAAGCCTCGCGAGGCTCGTAGTTGAGGTTGATGCGCATAACGGCTTCCTTGCACTGGCCTACGGTTACGTTGCGCATATAGATATTCTCTGTCACACCACCTCGGCAAGAGTTGGTCTTGATGCGCAAAACCCTGTCGAGATTAGGGGAGTCCATCTTGCAGTTTTCGGCAAAGACATTCTTCACGCCTGCTGATGTCTCGCTGCCAAGGACCACACCACCATGGCCGTCTTCCATAGAACAGCCTCTGACGATGATATTCTGTGATGGGATAGGGGTGCGACGGCCGTCGGCATTGCGTCCAGACTTGATGGCTATGCAGTCGTCGCCAGTGTGGAAGATACAGTCCTCAATCAGCACATCCTCACAAGACTCAGGGTCGCAACCGTCGCCGTTAGGACCTTCATTGATAACGGTCACCCTGCGTATGGTGATATTCTTAGAGAACAGAGGGTGCATCACCCAGAAAGGTGAGTTGACCATCTTGACACCCTCGATGAGGATGTTTTCACAATTTACGAAGTTAACGAGTTGAGGACGCAAGCCGTGACTCATGCCAAACACGCGCTGGTCGGTAGGCACACCATCGTCCATCATCTTCTGCAGAGCCTGACGGTTAGAAAGAGCTTTGCCCTCAGCGTTCTTCTCATATTTCTCTATACCTTTATATGGTATGTGGTTCTGGCATTCTACGGTCTTGCCCTCCTCATATCCGTACTTCTTGGCACCACACCATTGCCACCAGGTGTCGTTGCTGCCATTGCCGTCGATAGTGCCTTCACCCGTTACGGCTATGTTCTGTGCCTTGTAGGCATAGATGCAGGGAGAGTAGTTGATGCAGTCCAGTCCCTCCCAACGTGTTACGACGTTAGGATAGAGCTCTGGCTGGAAGGCAAAGATTATCTTTGCTCCCTTCTGCAACTCAAGGTTGACGTTGCTCTCCATACGAATGGCACCAGTGAGGTATTCGCCAGCAGGTATAACGACCTTTCCGCCTCCAGCCTTTGAACATTTCTCGATAGCCTTGTTGATGGCTTTCTGGTTTTTCTCTGCTGTAGCCTTTGGTGAAGCACCATATTTCGTTACCTTATATTCCTTTGCCTTGAATGTTGGGGCAACAATGCGTGACTCAATCTGCTTATAAAGAGCGTCGTTCCAGTTGTCGGCTTTGGCAAACAGTGATATTGCAGACAAAAGGATAAGGGAAAGTAATTGTCTCATAAGTGTTTAGGTGTGGTTTTGGTTGTAAGGTGGATAAATAAGAAAAGAAAATAGCACCAGAAAGGCCTGTTCTAAAGCCTGACTGATGCTATATAATAAGGTGGGGGTTATTCCTCTTCTGGTTTCATGTTGGTATATACCGTCTGCACGTCGTCAAACTCCTCGAGTTTCTCAACCATCTTGTCGATGGTGGCACGCTGCTCGGCATCTACGTCTTTGAGGTCGTTAGGGATATAGGTAAACTCACCACCGATATCCTCAAAGCCCTTCTCCTCAAGGAACTTCTGAATCTGGGCATACGACTTAGGGTCGCCATATACTGAGATTGTGGTCTCGTCCTTCTCCTCGTCGTAGTTCTCATCAAACTCGTCGTCAACATTGAAGTCGATAAGTTCAAGAATCAGGTCGTCCATATCAATGCTGTCATTCTTCTTGAATGTGAACACACACTTGTGGTCGAAGAGGAAAGACAGTGAACCTGTGGTTCCGAGGTTGCCGTTAAACTTATTGAATACTGAACGAACGTCAGCAACGGTACGGGTGGTATTGTCTGTAAGGGTGTCAACGAAAACGGCAATTCCGTGAGGACCGTATCCTTCGTATGTTACCTCCTTGTAATCAGACTGGTCCTTACCCATAGCGTTCTTGATGGCACGCTCTATGTTGTCCTTAGGCATATTCTCACGCTTACAGGTAGCGATGATAGAACGCAGAGTAGGGTTAGTGTCTGGATCAGGACCGCCAGCCTTCACAGCTATAGCAATCTGCTTGCCCAGACGGGTGAATGTTTTTGCCATGTGGCCCCAACGCTTAAGTTTGGTTGCCTTACGATATTCAAATGCTCTTCCCATTGTTTCTGATTGAAAATTGAAAGTTGAAAATTGAAAGTTGTATGATATTTCTGAGTATTTTCTGATTGTTATCTCAGTTCGCAGTTGAGCTGCTTCTTGAGGTTGGCTATAAGCTTATGCATGATAGCGTCAATCTGCTTGTCGCCCATAGTCTTTTCAGGGTCTTGCAGCACGAAGTTTACAGCGTATGACTTCTTGCCCTCAGGCAGTTTGTCGCCCTCGTAAACGTCAAATAGCTCTACCTTCTTCAGCAGTTTCTTCTCTGTCTGCTTAGCAATCTTCTCCACCTCGGCAAACTCAATGTTCTTGTCGAGCAGCAGAGCAAGGTCACGCGAAACGGCAGGATACTTAGGTATCTCGGTAAAGTGTACCTCAGCCTTCTTCACAGCATTGGTGATAGCTGTCCAGTTTATCTCAGCATAATAAACGCTGTTGCTTATCTCAGCCTGCTTGAGAATCTTCTTGCTCACCACACCCATCTCAATCATCACCTTGCCTCCACGGTTCTTGATGCAGAAACCGTTAGAGAAGATGTCGTTGTCGGTGTGCTCTGTCACAAGCATTCCCTCAGGCATACCTATGCGACGCAGTATGTTGTCAACGTGTGCCTTGAGTTCGTAGAATGTTGAGTCCTCATCGGCATGTATCCATGAACCCTCTATACGCTTGCCTGTAATCCATAAGCCGAGATGACTTTCTTCTGAGTAAGCCTTCATTGGGTTCTCGTCGTCAGCCTTCTCGTTGAAGTGCTGATAGCAGTTGCCAAACTCAAAGAAGCGAAGGTTAGGCATTCTGCGGTTAGCATTGCGCATGATGCTCTCCAGACCTCCAAAGAGCAGAGTCTGACGCATCACGTTAAGGTCGCTTGACAGTGGGTTGACTATATTCACCAACTTGTCCTCAGGATAACTCTTGAGGTCGGCATAGTAAGCCTTCTTGGTCAGCGAGTTGTTGAGAATCTCATTGAATCCAGCGCCTACCAGCTGCTCAGCCACGAGGTTCATCAGCTTATGACGCTGGTCCTCGAAATCCTTAACCGTGAGGGTAGATTTTAGTTGGGTAGGAATCTCCACATTATTATAGCCATATATGCGAAGGATGTCCTCCACCACGTCGCAAGGACGCTGAACATCCACTCTGTAGGCTGGTACGCTGATGTCGAGACCGTCGTTGTCTTCCTTGTTAATCTTTATCTCAAGGCTCTCGATGATAGACTTAATCTTGTCATTGCCTATCTTCTTGCCGATGAGGTTGTCCACATAAGCATAGTCCAGACGCATCTCTGGGTCGGCTATTGGGTTAGGATAAACATCCTTTATCTCCATGCTCACCTTACCGCCTGCCAGTTCCTTACACAATATAGCTGCCTGCTTCATGGCATAGATAGCAATGTTAGGGTCTATACCACGCTCAAAACGGAATGAGGCATCTGTAGAGAGTCCGTGACGACGTGCAGACTTACGAATCCATGTTGGGTGGAAATAAGCTGCCTCGAGCACCACGTTCCTGGTGGTCTCGTATGTGCCAGAGCCCTTGCCGCCAAATACGCCAGCAATACACATTGGCTCTTCGGCATTACAGATAGCGAGGTCGTGCTCGCCAAGTATATGCTCCTCGCCGTCGAGGGTGATGAACTTCTTGCCAGCATTCTGGTCTTTCACCACAATCTTGTTGCCCTTAACCATATCAGCATCAAAACAGTGCATTGGCTGACCGTAAGCCATCATTATGTAGTTGGTGATGTCAACGATGTTGTTAATAGGACGCAGACCTATGATGTTGAGCTTGTTTTTGAGCCATTCAGGTGACTCCTTCACCTCGCAGTCAGTAATGCTCAGACAAACGTAGCGACGGCAAGCCTCCGCGTTCTGTATCTCAACGTCGATAGGCAGGTTGTTGTTATCTACGCTGAATGCCTCACAGCCAGGCTTGTGCAGAGAGGTCTGCTTGCCGTTAGCTTTCAGCCATGCGTAGAGGTCGCGTGCCACACCATAGTGGGAGAGGGCATCAGCACGGTTGGCTGTGATGTCTATCTCTATGAGCCAGTCGCTCTCCAGATTGTAGTATTCAGCAGCAGGGGTGCCTACCTTTGCGTCTTCAGGCAGTACGATGATACCTGAGTGGTCGTTGCCCACACCTATCTCATCCTCAGCGCATATCATGCCATTTGACTCAACGCCTCTGAGTTTAGACTTCTTTATCTTAAACTCCTTGTCGCCGTCGTAGAGCACACAGCCCATGTCGGCTACTATCACCTTCTGACCTGCAGCCACGTTAGGTGCACCACATACTATTTGACTTGCTTCCTCACGTCCAAGATCGACTGCGCAAACGTGCATGTGGTCGCTGTCTGGGTGAGGCTCGCATGTCAGCACCTTTCCCACATACAGACCTTTCAGTCCGCCCTTTATTGTCTGAACTTCCTCAAGGGCATCAACCTCCAGTCCTGTGCTGGTGAGTGCTGCACAAACCTCTTCGGGTGTGAGGTCGAAATCAACGTATTCCTTGAGCCATTTGTAAGATATATTCATCGTCGTTTATATGGTTATATAAGTGTTATTTCGAAAAAACAGCACAAAGGTACGTCTTTTTTTTGAATTGACCAAATTTATGTTGCTCCAAAAAAACTTTTTTTATGATAATAAGGTGTCAGATGTTGAGCTCGAAGAGCACCGTTTGGGGTGATTGGTCAGAGTGGCAAACGTACCTGAAACGATACCCAGATTCTATATAAGTCCTCATTGAAGTAGAGTTTTTGACCGACGAATGTAACACTCTGGTAATCTTGTCTTTATTAAATGCTACAACATCGGGGTTGTCAAGTAGATCGCAGAATGAGCAGTGGTATGTAAAACAGCGTTTCTTGGCATCAAAAGTGATGCTGTCAGTACGTATGTAGTTTACGGCTGGAGTAGGGCAATATCTGCGGTTATATTCCTTCACGTCGTTCACAGCCTTCTCTTCAAGCGACTGCTTCTCTGTGCATGAATTGGTAGCGAATATGACCAGTGATAGTGCCATTATGATGGAAATAACTCCTCCTTTTATGTTTGATTTTACTGACATGTTTTCTATTTGGCTACAAAAGTAACTATTTTGTGCGAATGTAGCAATAAAAATGTAAAAAAATGTAATTGATATTTGTCATTTTCAAAAAAAAGAATTAAATTTGCAAGTTGAAACATTATGTTTATGAAGAATATAAGAAACTTCTGCATCATAGCCCACATAGATCATGGTAAGAGTACGATAGCCGACAGACTGCTGGAGTACACTAATACCATACAGATAACTGAGGGGCAGATGCTCGACGATATGGACCTTGAGAAAGAGCGAGGCATCACCATCAAGAGCCATGCCATACAGATGGAGTATGAGCAGGATGATGATAAATATATGCTCAACCTCATTGACACCCCAGGACACGTGGATTTCTCCTATGAGGTGAGTCGCAGTATAGCAGCATGTGAGGGCGCTCTGCTGGTGGTTGACGCCACTCAGGGTGTACAGGCACAGACAATCTCTAACCTCTATATGGCTATTGATCACGACCTTGAGATTATACCTGTCATCAACAAGATAGATATGCCTGCCGCAATGCCTGACGAGGTGGAGGACGAGATAATAGACCTTATAGGTTGTGACAGAGAAGATATAATTCGTGCCAGCGGTAAGACGGGTGAGGGCATACCAGAGATACTCAAGGCGGTAGTGGAGCGCATCCCTGCTCCAGAAGGCAATGCCGACGGACCACTGCAGGCTCTGATTTTCGATTCAGTATTCAACTCCTTCCGAGGCATCATAGCCTACTTCAAGATTGAGAACGGCTCTATACGCAAGGGCGACAAAGTGAAGTTCTTCAATACGGGCATGGAGTATGTAGCTGACGAGGTGGGTGTACTGAAGATGGATATGGTGCCCCGTCAGGAACTGAAGACTGGTGAGGTGGGCTACATCATCTCAGGCATTAAGGATGCCAAAGAGGTGAAGGTGGGCGACACCATTACGCATATAGCCCGTCCGTGTGACAAGGCTATCGAGGGTTTCCAGGAGGTTAAGCCAATGGTCTTTGCAGGTGTCTATCCTATCGACCCTGCCGACTATGAAAATCTGCGTGCCTCACTCGAGAAACTGCAACTCAATGATGCCTCTCTCTCCTTCATGCCCGAATCCTCTGTGGCACTCGGCTTCGGCTTCCGTTGCGGCTTCCTCGGATTGCTCCACATGGAGATTATTCAGGAGCGCCTTGACCGTGAGTTTAATATGGATGTCATAACCACCGTGCCTAACGTGTCATATATGGTGTATGACAAACAGGGACACAGCAAGGAAGTGCACAACCCCTCAGGGCTGCCTGATCAGACCATGATAGACCATATCGAGGAACCTTATATCAAGGCTACCATCATTACTGATGCCAACTATATCGGTCCGATAATGAAACTCTGTCTGGACAAGCGTGGCGAACTGATAAAGCAGGAGTATGTCAGCGGCAACCGTGTGGAACTGCATTTCTACATTCCGCTGGGCGAGATAGTCATCGACTTCTATGATAAGCTCAAGAGTATTTCCAAGGGCTATGCCTCTTTCGACTATCACATCGACTCCTTCCGTCCGTCCAAACTTGCCAAGCTCGACATACTGCTCAATGGCGAACCAGTTGACGCCCTGTCAACCCTTACTCACAACGATAATGCAGTAGCATTTGGCCGTCGTATGTGTGAGAAACTCAAGGAGCTTATTCCCCGCCAGCAGTTTGACATAGCCATTCAGGCTGCCATAGGCGCTAAGATTATAGCTCGCGAAACCATCAAGTGCGTGCGCAAAGACGTTACAGCCAAGTGTTATGGTGGTGATGTGAGCCGTAAGCGCAAACTGCTCGAGAAGCAGAAGAAGGGTAAGAAGCGCATGAAGCAGATAGGCAATGTTGAGGTGCCACAGAAGGCGTTCCTCGCGGTTTTGAAACTTGATTAATAAGATTACGATATAACCCACTTTGAAAACTATTACATCATAACCCGCTTTAAAAAAATATGAAAGAACCAGTAGTACCAGTTAGAGACATCGCACGCGAATTGTCACGTCGATTCAGCACGATGACGCACGAGGAGATTGACATCCTCGAGAATCTTCTTATTCCCATGAAGTTTAAGAAGGGCGTCGAAATTCTGTCACAAGGCCAGGTGGCAGAGTACATCTACTACCTTCACACAGGACTCATACGTCAGTATTATTTCAAGAACGGAAAAGAGATGACCAGCAATCTGGCTGTTGACGGCTCCATCTTCATGTCTATAGAGAGTCTGTTTCGCGAAACGCCCTCCAGCGAGGTTATCGAGGCACTCGAGACCTGCTACATCTACGCCATCCCTAAGCGTCGTCTTGAGAATGTGGCTCTCCACAACCAGAATATCCAGATTCTATATCGTAAGATATTGGAGGAGGCGCTCATAGAGTGTCAGATACATGAAGACCTCGTACGCTTCGAGACGGCACAAGACCGCTATCGCCGCATCTGTAAGCAGATGCCTAAGGTGGTGCTCCGTGCTCCGCTGGTGTTCATAGCATCGTTCCTCGAGATGACACCTGAAACCCTATCTCGCGTGCGTTCCTCAACACTCGTTGACTAACGATATTTAATTAGTGGAAATATTTCTCATCATAGCAATAGTCCTCATTCTGGTCATTATTCTGTATATGGTAAGGCAGACTTACGAGAAACAGATTACTGATCTGAAGGGCTCCTATGAGAATCAGTTAGCCGAGGTGAAATCTTCTTACGAGCGACAGATAGCCTCGCTGAAGGAAAACTCTGCTGCCCAGCTGCAGAACCTGCGCGAGATGAACAAGGAGCAGATTGACTCTCAGCTCAACCTCATTCGCGAACAGATGAAGACCACCTCTGAGGCAGTGCTCAAGGAACGTCAGAAGGAACTCGGCGAGCGCAACAGCGAGCAGGTGTCTAAAATCATCACACCACTCACTCAGAGCCTTAACGAGATGAAGCAGGCGCTCAACCTGTCTAAGGAACAGCAGCGCGAGGCTCTCACACGTCTCGATGCCACCATACGCCTCAATATGGAGCAAAGCGCATCATTGGGCGAAACGGCAGACCGCCTCACACGTGCCTTGACAGGCGAGGTGAAGGTGCAAGGTAATTTTGGCGAACTGAAACTAAAGCAATTACTTGAAGACCTCGAACTCAAAGAGGGAGAACAGTTTGATACTCAGGCAACCCTACGCGATAAGAATGGTAAACTGGCTAAGGGTGATGACGGCAAGGGGTTGATACCTGATTTCATACTGCATTTTCCTGACAACCGTCATGTGGTGGTCGATTCCAAGATGTCACTCACTGACTACGAGCGATATATGAATGCCGAGGACGGTAGTCAGGAGAAGAGCGACTACCTCAAGGCACACATCGATAGCGTCAAGGCACAGGTGAAGCGACTTGCTAAGAAGGAATATACCAAATATCTGCCTGATGGCTACAACCGTCTCTCCTTCGCCATCATGTATATACCCATCGAGGGCGCGCTCAATCTTGCCCTGCTTAATGACACCACTCTATGGCGCGAGGCATATAACCAAGGAGTGCTCATACTTGGACCTCAGACCATGTATATGAATCTGCGGGTGCTTGAGATGATGTGGACACAGGTGCGCCAGCTCAAGAACCAGCAGACCATGGTCAAGGCAGCCAACACCATAATAGACAGGGTACAGGATTTCACCAAGCGTTTTCAGGATGTGGAAAGCAGCGTGAAATCTACATTAGACAAGATAGACACACTAAAAATAACCACTGCCGACAGTGGTAAAAGCATCATAACAGCAGCCCGTCAGCTTATCAAGGCAGGGGCACAAGAAAACAAAACGAAACAATCTCTTAACGACATTGATGACCAACAGTCTTTAGAGAGTGATGAAACAATACATAGCAATTGACCTCAAGTCTTTTTATGCCTCAGTGGAATGTGTGGACAGGGGATTAGACCCTCTGTTCGCCAACCTCGTTGTGGCTGATGCCAGTCGCACCGACAAGACTATCTGTCTGGCTGTGTCGCCATCGCTTAAGGCTTACGGCATAGGGGGTAGGGCGCGTCTCTTCGAGGTGGTGCAGAGAGTGCGCGAGGTTAATCAGCAGCATCCTGACCTCAATTTAGACTATATCGTAGCTCCGCCACGCATGTCGCGATATATAGAGGTGAGTCGTGACATTTATCATATATATATCAAATACATAGCCCCAGAAGATATTCACGTGTATAGCGTCGATGAGGTGTTTATTGATGTCACCAGTTATCTTAAAACATATAAGATGACAGCTCCTCAACTTGCTATGAAGATGATAAAAGATGTGCTCCGCAATACAGGTATCATTGCCACGGCAGGCATAGGCACCAACCTCTATCTTGCCAAGGTGGCAATGGATATTATGGCAAAGAAGATGACAGCCGACGAGAATGGGGTACGCATAGCCAGCCTCGACGAGATGTCCTATAGGCAACAGTTGTGGAACCACCGTCCACTCAAAGACTTCTGGCGCGTCAGTCGAGGCACTATTGAACGCCTTGCGCCCTATGGTATAGACACCATGGGCAAGATAGCACGCTTGTCAGAGCAGAATGAGGAACTGCTCTACCGTCTCTTTGGTATCAATGCCGAATTGCTCATTGACCACGCTTGGGGGTGGGAACCATGCACCATCAGCGATATCAAGAACTACCATCCTGAGCGCCACTCCTATAGTCAGGGACAGGTGCTCACACGTCCGTTTACCTCCAAGCAGGCACGCGTGGTGGCGCGAGAGATGGCTGAGGCAATGGCACTCAATCTCTTTGCCAAGCATAAGGTGGCAAACCAGGTGGTTCTCACCATAGGCTACGACAGAGAGAGCCTCACCAATCCCTCTGTAGCCCAGTATTATCAGGGCGAAATAGTAAAAGATCATTATGGCAGACTGGTGCCCAAGCAAGCCCATAAGTCGCTTAAATTGGAGCAGCACACCTCATCGTCATCACAACTCATTGACGCAGTGAGCCAGTTGTTCGACAGCATAATCAACCCCCACCTTCTAATTCGCCGGCTCAACGTCACCGTGAATAACGTAGTGGGAGAGGAGAGCCTCAAAACCAATACCCCTCAGCAACTCGATCTGTTTGTGGATTATGAAAAAGCAGAGCGACAGAAGAAACTCAAACAGCAGCAGTTCGACAAAGAGCAGAGAATACAAAAAGCGCAGCTTATGATTAAGCAGCGCTATGGTAAGAATGCAATACTTCGAGGCTTAAACTTCGCTGATGGTGCCACAGCCATAGAGCGCAACACCCAAATCGGAGGTCACAAAGCTTAGTAAACTCCAAAGATATAGAACATATATGGAACACCACGACGCAGAACCATTTGACTACGCAGACATAATCAACCATCCGCACCATGTGTCATCCAGACATCAGCCCATGTCCATGCACGACCGTGCGGCCCAGTTTGCACCCTTCGATGCACTCTCAGGCATCAGCTCAGTCGTGTCATCACAAAACTCTTAGTAGTAATGCTCCTGATAAAGACTGACCTTAGTTACGCCGTCCTCATTAGTAAAACTGATTTTGTTCTCACGAGCCAGCCATCCGATAGCCGCAAAAGTCTCAGGCAAATCCATACCAGTCTCGTTCTGTAACTGTTCAAGATTCATTTTACCGCCACTCTCTAACTTGCGCCATAGAATACCAGCGAACTCTCCAATTTGTGATGCTTGCATAATTAATAGATTGATTAAAAGTTAAACATATATTTCTTCTCAACTAACTCTAATTTTTTTGCAAATGTAAGGAAAAAAAATAATACTTGCAAGAAAAAACCTCAAAAAAAATTACTTACGCTTCCAAGTCTGGGTTTCGTAGAGGAAACCGATGTAGCCTCTTACCTTGAGGTTGTTGCCATCGAGCCAGATGGAGCACTTGTAGTTCTTACCGTTCTTGGGGTTGTAAATCCTTCCACCTTCCCACTTGTCTTTCTTCTTGGTGAGACCGCTGAGGATATGTACTCCCATTAGTTTGCGGCTACGGAGTTTCTCATCAGAATTGTGAGTGTCCTTGGTATCAGGACCTTTGGCGAGCCACACAATCTTGCCATTGACTACGTTGCCGCTCTGGTAGATTTCTACCTTTGCATCACCTGCTTCTGTTAACCATGTACCAAAGATGTCTTGTGCAAATCCGTTTGCTGCTATCAGCATCAGGACCATGCTAAATAAAATCTTTTTCATTTTTACTTTTTATTATTTTTGCCTTGTCCTTTGTCCTTTGTCACCTTGTCCCTTGTCACCTTAAATCATCTCTTCGATGTCCTTCTCAAACTCCTTCGGGTCTGTAGTGGGAGCATAACGCTTAACGGTCTCGCCATCTTTGGAGATAAGGAATTTGGTGAAGTTCCACAAGATGTCGCTGTCCTTTTCTACACTCTTGCTCAGTGTCTTCAATAATGTGTGGGTGGCCTTAGCTTTCAGACCCTTATACTCCTCGGTGGGTGCCTGAGCCTTCAGATATTCGAAGATAGGCTCAGCAGCTGGACCGTTCACGTCAGTCTTCTTCATAATCTGGAATGTCACACCATAGTTCAACTGGCAGAACTCCTCAATCTGTGCATCGCTGCCAGGGTCTTGCTCCTTGAACTGATTGCAGGGGAAGCCGATGATTACCAGTCCCTTGTCCTTGTATTTTTGGTTAAGTTCCTCCAGTCCTGCAAATTGGGGGGTAAATCCACACTTGCTGGCTGTGTTGACTATCAGTAGCACTTTCCCCTTAAACTCTGAGAAATCAATTTCTTTACCTTTGCTCGTGAGAGCCTTAAAATCATAAATCTTTTTCATAATTCGTTTGGTTTGTAATTGTTAATTATATTATTTGCCTCATTTATGGGTACAAAGTTAAAAAAAATATCCATAAGTAAGCGCAAAAAGTTGCAGAAATAAAAAA
>JAEEGL010586663.1_pt1 | contig 46411 bp, 41 predicted proteins | sample 9134231 | NCBI WGS metagenome assembly JAEEGL01 (sample SAMN16246548, study PRJNA631951) | gut metagenome | biome: gut microbiome; feature: rumen; material: fiber-attached | host: Bos | place: Iran: Karaj | collected 2018-10
TCGTGGTGTATCATAGTGTAATCATCAAAATATACATAAAGGAAATATTTGAAGATGGGAGGTCCAAACACTGATGGATAAAGATAAAAAAGAACTACTTATAGGTATCGATGTATTTCTGTGGATTCTGGTATTTATTCCCGGAGCCGTTTATGTAAACGAACTGGTACAGCACACTGTCTTTATAACCCGTAAGATTAAAGGGAACAAAGAAATTAAATAATCGTTCCCATACTCATCAACCTTACAGTGTCGCTAGATGTTCCAATCCGGATTCTGTCTGATCCACGCCGGGATCCTTATTTGTCATCACGACTGAAATCTCTCCTGTCACAGTGTTTAGTTTTAGCATACTCTGTCCGTTTTCGCCCCATCCTTGCGATAACAGGATGTCTCCTTCACTCAGGAATAAACCAAGGCCCACCTGGGAAAAGTTCTCAGTGGGTCTTATCATTTCCAGTGCAGATTCCCTGCTAAGGAACGTACTCCGGCCATTTATTGCTTTGAAGAATTCTTTGGCTATCGTCATCAGTTCCTCGGGCGTACTCCATAACTCTGAGGTATGGTTAAGGATCGATCTTATTGTGGCGTCGCTTTCTTCTCCGTCTTTTGTACGAAGCTTCCACTGATGAAGATAGCGATTGACGGGTTCATCTATATTTAGCAGCTCCTGCTCCTGAAGCTTCATAACCGTTATTGCCGTAATAAACTTTGATATCGAGCACGCAGGAAAAACGGTATTCCTATCTACTGCAACACCGTTTTCCTTATCGGCAACTCCAGTGTATTTCAAGATTTCTCTTCCAGCCGCATCCCTATATGCACAGCTTACTCCCGGGAAGCGTTCATACATCTGTCCTTTAATGCTGTCAGGGCCGCTCTCCATATACTCCTTAAGGGCTATATATTCCCGCTGATATGAACCTCTTTTTTCCTCGCTTATATCAGCATAAGACTCATGTTTTGAGAACAGTTCCAGCGCATCTTGTAAAGGTATCCATTCCGGCTGTACTCCGCGGCGTATTTCAGCTTCGGTAAGGTTCATATGCCCTTTTCCCGTTACTTCGCAAGCAAAGCAGCAGCCCGAATAGCAGTATTCCTCGTAATATTCCTTCATGAAAACAACCGGTCTTATGACGCGGACAAGTACCCCTGTTTCTTCCTCGACCTCGCGGATAACGCACTCCTCGAAGGTCTCGCCTTCTTCCTGGCCGCCGCCCGGAAGCAGCCACCAGCCTGAATTTAATTCATGAGTAAGGAGGATATTTCCATCCTGTACGATAATCGCGCGAGCCCCGTCTCGCGTCTTCGAAAATGTCTCAAATCGATTCGCCCCCAATATTTCTACAGTTTTCATACCAAGCTCTCCTAATTTTTAATCGAGTATTCCCCACTTTCATCAATTGCCAGTGTCATATCTGCTGTCATAGAATCATTAAGGCAGATGCGGACATTGGCCATATCACTGTAATCTACGAATTCCGTAGCCTTCTCAAGGCTGTTGCCACTCTTGGCCTTCCTGTCAATAAGTCTGTTTCTGAGGAATTCTTCGCCTGCAGTGATCATGATCGTATAGTCAGCAAATTCTTTGAGTTTTCTCCAGCCATCTTCATCAAGAAGAAGATAGTTTCCTTCAAGAATCACTATATCTCCGGTAACCATTATGGCGTCCTCCACCGGATTGTGAAGGTGCCTGTCATAGGATGGCCAACAACAGTTTTCTCCTGCGGCAACTGTTTTTACTGCTTCAGTCAGCTTATCAATATCGAAGGTCACCGGGGCTCCTTTTATCTCCACCATCTTAATGGTCTTACCATCACGTTCTGTGGTGTGGGACAGTAGATACTCCTGTCTTCTGTGGAATCCGTCCATACCAATTGCCTGAACCTTACACAGTTCATCCCGCTCCTTAGACAGTTCCTCCAGAAAGCTGCAGAGAGTGCTTTTACCTGCACCGGGAGGTGCTGCCAGCATGACTAAGACCCTTGAGCCTTTTTCTTTCTGCAATGCAGTAAGGTGTTCAAGTAGAGGCAAAAATATGTTATTTATTGATTCTTGGCTGTAGGTTGCCCTGACATCGATGCCGTTTATGTTCTTATCAAATATTCTGTCCATGTTTTAATTACTTTCTGCTTCATTATTTTCTGCTTTTTCAAAGGACACTGTTATCCTTGTTCCAATGCCCTGTCTTGAAAGGACCTCCACGGTTCCTTTGTGGGCGTCTATGATCCATTTTGCAATGGATAGCCCCAGACCCGAGCCGCCGGTGGATGAATTTCTGGCCTTGTCGGATCTGTAGAAGCGCTCAAATATGTGGCTCAGTTCTTCACCTGCAATACCAATACCTTCGTCCTGGACTATATAAACAACCCTGTCATCAGCCTTTTTAACAGTAAGCTTGATGGTATCGCCCTTGGCGGAATACTTGGCTGCATTCTGGACAAATATTCGTATGGACTGTTTGATCATGGCAAGGTCGCCACTTATGCAGCAGTCCTCATTTTCCTCAATATCATACTTGTGATCGGGGTCTATCATGGAGGATTCTTCCCACACTTCCCTCATCACCAGGGACAGATCAAGCTTCTCCATAGACAGCTTCTGACGTCCATTATCTCCTCTTGCAAGAAACAATAGCTGATCTATGAGCTCCTTCATATTCTCGGACTCATTCTTAATGGCAGCGATGGATTCCTCCAGAACAGCGGGATCATCCTTGCCCCAGCGGTCCAGCATATTGGCATAGCCCTGGATAACCTGTATGGGGGTCCTAAGTTCATGGGAGGCATCATCAACAAACCTTGCCTGCTGCATCCTCGCTTCCTGCATCCTGTAAAGGAGACTGTTAAGAGCAGCTTCTATGCTGGCAAGATCCTCATCTCCCGTAGAGATCCTGGCTCCGTTCTTATCAGCCGGGACCTTCAAAATAGCTTCTTCCAGTTCCTCGAACTTAGTAGTATCAAGGGGTACCTCGCTTATGGCCTCTGCCTGCATTGCCAGCTCGTTAAGGGGCTTAAGTTTGCGTCTGATCCTGCCGGTATGGGTAAGGGAAAAAAGAAGATTCAGAAGCTGATAGGCTATAACAGCAGTCAGGACTACTCCTGTAAAATAGACATATTCCTTCATGGGAAAGCTATAGGTTCCAATATCAGTAAAAAGATTGAGAACAACGTCCCTGTAGCTCTCACCGCTTATGGTAAAACTCCTGACATATTCATCCTCCGGAATGGTCTTAAAGCTGTTGTAACCAAATAGTCCAAAGGAAACCAGAAGTATAAGAAGATCCAAAGTAAAAAAAGCTTTCAGTTTGTTAAACCAGAAAGCTGTATTTATACCTCTTGCAATGGATGAAGTTCGTTTGCTTATATTGTTATTCATAGGCTGCCTTCTTTTATAACATATCCGACACCTCTGACTGTCTGGATAAGGCTGATGCCGTATTTGTCATCAATTTTGGTGCGAAGATGTCTGATATAAACATCTACCACATTGGTTTCACCGTCATAATCATAGCCCCAGATCTCGTTTATAAGACGCTCTCTGTCAAGGACTATGTTGCAATTCTCCATAAGGATCCTGAGAAGTTCAAACTCATAGTTGGTAAGTTCCACCGGGTTGCCGTCTGCGGTGACTTCATGTCTGTCCATATCCAGAGTCACATTGTTAATAGACAGCTTCCTGATGGCTACCTGTGAGCCTGCGCCCTTTCTTTTGAGAGCTACACGGATCCTTGCCAGCAGCTCTTCGATAGCGAAGGGTTTGGTAATATAGTCGTCTGCTCCGGCATCAAGGCCCGATACCTTATCCATGACTGCATCTCTTGCAGTCACAAGGATAACAGGAGTATCCTTCTGAGCTCTTATTCTCCTAAGAACCTCAAAACCATTGATGCCCGGCAGCATTACGTCTAAGAGTATCAGATCATAATCGTTTGAAAGCGCCAGTTCCAGACCGCCTCTGCCCTCATCGGCCTTATCGACGATATAGCCCTCATGCTTAAGTTCAAGTTCCTCAAAACGTGCCAGCTGCGCTTCATCTTCTACGATCAATATTTTACTCATTAGTTCTCTTCATCATCCTTTTTATTAAATTCATTTTTGATATTCTCAGCGGTCTGAGATGCCTTGTCGCAAACATCGTTAGCGTCAACGACCACCTTGTCATCCCCTATAAAATTATAGGTAAATCCAAAGAACAGGCCTATAATCAGCAGTGGAAGTGTTACCCAGAAGAATCCAAGAAGAAGTATTACAAGTACAAGAACCGGAACAGCTGCAAGCTTCTGACCGTCCTTATTTACACAGAACTGAATCTCAAGGCTCTTCTCAAACAGCATCTTGATGAAGCTTCCAAGCTTCCTGCAGCCTTCCTTGAAACCATTACTGTTGCAGTCCTTCTCATACTGCTTCTGTGCGATCTCGAACTTCTTGACATTCTCCATGTCCTTACTTGCTCCGGCTGTATATGTGCCTTCATTAGGAGCAGTAACCTTGCCCTGACGCTCCAGCTCGATCATTGCATCCAGAATGTCGTAATTGCACTCTTCCAGAACCTTTTTGGCATCCTCATAGGATACGCCTGTCTTCTCTCTGAGCTTTTCAACCTTTTCAAAATTTTCCATTTCATTTACCTTCCTTTCAGATAATCATTTGTTGTTTGGTTCATTTGATATCTGAAATGATACACAGCCTAGATTAATATAAGATTTTTGAAAGATTAAAATCAGATTAAAATCGCATTAATGATCGGCTTTTATTCTCTGTATCGGTATTCTGTCGAAAGCTTATTCTTTGTTCTGGATTTGATCTTGCTGCCTGTGGGCTCAATCTTTGGTGTTACCATGGCACGGAAATTGGTTTTGTACAGGCTTTTTCCCAGAACAAGCTCATACAGAGCCTGAAGGTCCGGCAGTGTAAAGGTATCTCCCACCATGTTAAAGGCAAGATCCGTGTGCTCGAAGGATGCCCTGAGTTTAAGGAAGGACTCAACTATGATCTCTATGTGGTCAAAAGCCAGCTCGTCCTTGGAAACAGGGGTAGCGACCCAGTTCTCATAGGAAAGTTTGCCGTTTTTGAAGGTGGTATTGGTTATGTCATAGCATATGCTTACACCTTCATCACTGTTTTCCAGCTTAATGCAGGAATCCTCGATCCTGATATCGAACCATACTGCCTTGGATAAAGCGATCTTCACAGGAACAAGGGCAAGATAAGCGATACTCATTACCCAGGTTCTGGGGTCTCTGCCGGGCTTGGTAAAAGTATATATCTGATCAAGATATACATCCTCAAGACCGGTCTCCTCCTTGAGCTTTCTGGCAGCTGCCTGGTAGGCGGTCTCATCCTTCATGATAAATCCGCCGGGCAGAGCATAGCAGTCAAGGTATGGGTGTTCTTCTCTTTTTACAAGAAGGACCTTGAGGCCGCTGAAGCTCTCATTTACGCTCAGCACCAGAATGTCCGTGGTTACCGAGGGCTTATCATATATGGCATCAGTATATTGTTTAAGGAACTCTTTTTCCGTAAGGTTGTTTGAGTCTCTCTTAGCAGGCATATGTGTCTCCCTTTACAGTGCGTACTGGATCAAAAGTCTAAGAACATTCTCGGCTCCGTCCCTGTGGCTCCTCTCATAGCCGTGAGAAGCATAGACACCTGCGCCGATAAGTCCATGCTTTAAGTCTACACCTGATCTTAAGGTTGCTTCAACATCGCTTCCGTAGTGAGGATAGATGTCAACTGCATAATCAGCGCCGCTCTCTTTGGCTGCAGCGATAAGTCCCTGAACTACGGGGTAGCTGTAAGGGCCTCCGCTATCCTTGGCACAGATGGAAACCTGCTTCTCTGTGCAGGTAAGGCCGTCGCCAACACATCCCATGTCCACAGAAATAGCCTCAGTGCACCCTTCCGGAACGCAGCCGGAGCCGCCGTGACCAACTTCTTCAAAAACAGTGATATGAGCATACAGCGCTCTCTTAGGAGTAATCTTCTTTTCCTTGATATATTTGGCAAGGCCAAGAAGGATGCCTACGCTAAGCTTGTCATCAAGGAATCTGGACTTGATATAGCCTTTTTCCGTCACTCTTACATTGGGTTCAAAGCATACGATATCTCCAACGGAGATTCCAAGCTTCTCTGTGTCCTTCCTGTTCTTAACATCCTCATCCAGAACTACTTCGCAGTTCTCCCAGGTTCTCTTGGTCTCATCATATTTGCCGTTAACATGGATAGAAGCGTTATTGAGCTGGAAGGTTCCCTCGTAGATACCGTCAAACTTGGTCACAACCCTTACGTTCTCAGTCTCTGCATTGTTGGGGTTCATACCTCCGAGATTGGTGAGCTGAAGCCTTCCGTTCTCCTTGATGGTTGCCACCATTCCGCCGAGAGTATCAGTGTGGGCCTCAAGTAACAGTCCGTTCTTCTTGTCCTTGCCGGTGAGGTCAACAACGACGCCGCCTTTATTTGTAATAGTTGCCTTAAAGCCAAGCTTCTCGAACTCTTTCTTAACCCAGGCAGCAGCTTCCTCTGTATAGCCTGTAGGGGAATCGATGTTTAAGAGCTCTGTGGTCTCTTTTACGATAAAATCTGTGTATTTCTTAAGTGTAAGTTTCTTCATACTGTCACCGCCTTTATATTTTCTTTTTTATAAAAAGTCATATCTCTTGATCTCGCAGTTCTTAATACCGCAGGAGGAGAATTCTTCATTGGTCATCTCTCTGAAATAGGACTCAACCATTCGGGTAATGCCGTTATGGGCCACCAGGATCACCTCCCTGTCCCCGGCCTTGATGTCGTCTATCAGGTTGTAGATTCTCTGAGCCAGCTGCAGCATGGATTCACCTGTGCCGAAGCGGCTGGCCATATCCTTTTTGGCCTCATGAAACTCTGCGCCGTCTCTGGGGGTGGACTCGTATCTGCCAAAGTTCTGCTCAATAAGCCTTGGCTCCACCACCATGGGGATACCTGTGATCTCTGAAATGTGCCTTGCAGTCTCCCTGGCCCTTACAAGGGGAGATGTGAGGATGACGTCTGCGGTTATGCCCAGTTCAAGGATCTTCCTGCCGGTTTCCTCGGCCTGCTTATGTCCCAATTCCGTAAGTTCTATGTCCGTGGCTCCGCATATCTTGTTCTCAACGTTCCAGACCGTCTCTCCGTGTCTGATAAAATAAAAATGATCCATGTAAAAATGACTTCCTTCTTCCTTGATTACTACAGTAATAAAATACATCCTTGTCCATTTTACCATTAAAATGCAAAAAAGCCACAGTACTCCTTTAGGAGCACTGCGGCTTCAAGTTCATATTTATTTATAGGATCAGATCAATATCCGAACTCCTGTGCCCAATACCAGCTTCCGTCACCTGTCTGGCAAATTGCGATACCAACTGTCTTGTAGCCGGCATCCATAATGTTGGCTGCATGAGTAGGTGAATTCATCCATGCTGCATATACGCTGTCAGCTGACTGATAGAGCTTAGCAAGATTCTCTCCGTACTGAACACTGCTATCAACGGTCCAGAATGCATATCCACCGGGTCTTGTGTGTGAGAAGTTATCAACAATCTCACCTGCACGAACCTTAGCTGCATTTGTAAGTGCTTTGCTCCATACAAGTGCGGGAAGTCCCTGAGCAACTCTCTGCTGATTCATGAGGTTGAATACAGCCTGGCAGGCATCTTCTGCGGCTTGTGTAGTTGCAGCGGTGTTTGCAAGGGCAATGGCCTCATCATCAATGTAATACTCGCCTGCTCCCTCTTCAAGTCCTCTTACAGCAGCCTGATCATCAACTACAGCATCGGTATTTACCGATCCGCAGGCGATAGTTGCAAATCCCAATACTGCAGCAAGTGCAATTGCATAAACCTTTTTTAACTTTTTCATAGTACAATCTCCTAATATCAAAACTAACGGAATACTCGATAATTTTGCCCCATATTCCTACCTAAATATTACCTTACCCCCATAGTCCAAACAATATAATAGAGATAACTTTTTTATGAAAATGAGTTAATTATTTCAAAGTATGTGTATACTTTTTGAAATTTTATTATTAAGCGAAGCTTTGTATAACAAGATGTAGTATACTAATCAGAGGTGACAACCATTAAACGTTTTCGTATCACAGAATTTATTTGCTCAACAAAGGAGAAATGTATGAAAAAATTATTGTCCAAAATCCACAACGAAGGATTTCGATGGAACGACATCATTATCTTTCCGTTTTTGATGTCATATGTACTGATCTTGCTGGGACAGCTGATCGGACTTTTGCTGTTCTATATGATTTTCGGTAATCCCAACAATTACGATGGTCTTACATCAACCTTTTCAATGTATCTTCCCTTCCTTGGCATATGGTTTGTTGTGCTTCTCTACCTATTGTTCAAGCGAAACAGACCTATCTACAAGGCTCTGGGAACCCGTCCCAAGGGAAATACGATCCTTATGTTTATGTACGGTCTTCTTATCGGAGGCGGTCTCAACGGTCTTTGCGCATTAGCTGCCTGGCTTCACAAGGATATTTTCCTCTACTACGATTCCTTCAAGCCATTGCCTCTTTTCCTTATCCTGGTGACGGTTCTTATCCAGTCCTCAGCGGAGGAGCTTATCTGCAGAGGTTTCCTGTATCAGAGACTTCGAAGAAGCTTTAAGAATCCCCTTGTTGCGATTATCGGCAACTCAGTTTTCTTCGGACTTATTCACCTTGGAAACGACGGCGTTGGCCCTCTTGCAATCCTGGATATATGTCTTTCCGGCCTTCTGTTCTCACTGATGGTTTATTACTTTGACAGTATCTGGTGCGCCTTCGCTGCTCACACAGCCTGGAACTACATGCAGAACATCATCCTGGGGCTTCCCAATAGCGGAATGGTATCCACTTTCTCCATTTTCAAGCTGGATGCCGCAACAGCTATGGACAGTGCCTTCTACAATGTAGCCTTCGGTGTTGAGGGAACTGTTTTCTCAGTAATTGAGCTGGCCATTGCCTGCCTTGTAATGTTCCTTATCGGAAGAAGACGCCAGCAAAGAGATACCCAGATCTGGCCAAAGCCTGTTGTTGCACCAAAAGTGCCGCAGCAGGAAGCTGTTCAATATACTCAGCAGCAGGATAATCCTTATATTCAGCAGCAGTATAATAACATTCCAAACGATCAGAACAATCAATCCAACCAGAATAATCAATAATGCAAATTAGTTATACAGAGTACGAAAACATCATATTTCACATTGACGTCAACTCGGCTTTCCTCTCCTGGTCAGCTCTTAAAAAGCTGCAGGAGGAGCCGGGAAGCGTTGATCTGCGCACCATTCCTTCCGCCGTCGGAGGGGACGTCAAGTCCCGCCATGGTATCATCACTGCCAAATCCATTCCTGCCAAAAAATATGGAATCGTCACAGGTGAACCTGTGGTCAAGGCTCTTCAGAAGTGCCCCAAGCTGGTACTGGTTGAGTCTGATTTTGCTACCTACAAGATGTATTCACGGGCCTTTATCGAGATCCTTCACAAGTACTCTCCTGTCATTGAGCAGGTCTCCGTAGATGAGGCCTATGTAGATATGACAGGAACCTACAGCCTGTACAAGGATCTGGAGACTCCGGACTGTCCTTTTCCAATCTGTGTGGCCCATAGGATCAAGGATGAAGTCAGGGATACCCTTGGCTTTACTGTCAATGTAGGTATATCCTGTAACAAACTTCTGGCAAAGATGGCCAGCGATTTTCAAAAGCCCGATAAGATCCACACTCTTTTCCCTGAGGAAATCCCGGATAAAATGTGGCCTCTTCCCATAGTTGACCTCTACGGCTGCGGCAAACAGACCGCGCAAAGGCTTATGGGCCTGGGCATCCGCACCATAGGCGACGCTGCACATGCCGATACCGAGATGCTGCTGTCAATCCTTGGTGAGAACGCCGGAAGCTACATCTATGCCAGCGCCAACGGCTACGGTTCCACCAACGTCTCCAGTTCCTACGACGATGCCAAGAGCTACTCCAATGAGACAACTCTTTCTTCGGACCTTAATTCAGACAGCTACGACAAGGACATTATTCCTGTTCTTAAATATCTGTCGGGGAAGGTTTCGGAGAGACTTAAAAAAGACCATGTATACGGCCGTACTGTCACTGTTTCGGTCAAGACAGGTAACTTCAAGCGCCACTCAGCCCAGATGCAGCTTGATAATTCAATAGATGATGCCAAGGCTATCTTTGACTGCGCTAAGGCACTGTCGGATAAACTGCTTCTTGGAACCTTTGGACTATTTGCAAAAGGAGAAGTAATAAGACTTGTGGGCGTTGGAGTAACCAAGCTTGATGACGGCTCCTACAGACAGATGAGCCTTTTTGACATGATGGAGGAAAAAAATGATAATGCGCCCTCCATTGATACCGAGAAGATGAAAAAGCTTGATGCCATGACTGAAAAACTCACCGGCGCTTACGGAAAAGGCATTATAAAAAAAGCAAGCTCCCTTAAGCCTAATGGCTCAAAGGAGCAATAATCCCGCCATATCTTCAGGGAGAGGTGCTTCAAACTTAAGACTCTCTCCGGATAATGGTTGTTTAAATTCTAAATGGGCCGCATGAAGTGCGGCTCTTTTCATGCCATGGTGATCTCGAATTTCTTTCCCATACAGAGAATCTCCAAGAAGGGGATGACCTATGTACTGCATATGGACCCTTATCTGATGGGTTCTGCCGGTATCGAGGTGAAGCCGAACCAGCGCATAGTCCTCAAACTGCTGCTCCACATGGTAGTGAGTTATGGCTTCTTTCCCATCCTCTCTGACCTGGCGGATCATCCTGTCACCGGGAAGTCGTTCTATCGGAGCATTTACGGTTCCCTCTTTTTCCTCAAATACACCTGAGCACAGGGCCAGATACTCTTTTCTCCTGGACATATTTCTTGTCTGGTCTGATAAAAGAGCGGCGCTGTGTCTGTTCTTGGCAAATATAATGAGGCCCGAAGTCTCACGGTCAAGGCGCCCTATCACGCGAATAACGTGCTGCTGCCCTGTTCTGTTATAATACCCGGCAAGCCTGTTGCTGAGGGAGTCGGTAAAATGAGCATAGGACGGGTGAACAACCATGTCTCCCGGCTTATTAACCAGGATCAGGTCCTCATCCTCATAGACCACCTCTATAGGCGCATCTGAGGGGACTATCTCTGAGGCATTGTCATTATCTTCGTATATCTTGATCCGAAGGACATCTCCTTCATAAACCTTATCTATTGCTCTTGCGGGAGCAAAGTCGCCATAATCCTTGTCCTTAGGCATTTCAGGAAGAAAGGTTGTATCTTTCTTTGGATGGACTTCAGACTCTTTTATCAGGATTCCATCCTCAAACTGTTTACATCTTGCTTCTTCTCTTGCGGAGATATTAAGTACCTTACGCAGAAGCTCATGGATGGTCATTCCTGATTCTGCAGAAGTTACGGCATATTCTATTTCTCTGAAACTATCTGACACTACTATTATTTCTTCTTTCCGATTCAATTATTACTGCCAAAAAAATCAGCAATTACCTTTAGAAGCTCATCCTGCCCGATGGTCTTTTGCAAAAATCCAATGCAGTTAAGCTCATTGCTGTCTGAGACTCCGGCCAGATCTGTCCTGCCCGTAAGGAAAAATACCGGAATATCTCTGGTACTCTCATTATCATGAAGCATCTTGAGAACCTGCGGGCCGCTGACATCGGGCATCTCAAAGTCAAGAAGGATAAGATCCGCCGTATTATTCTCAAACCACTTAAAAGCCTGCTGCCCGGAGCATGCCATGGAAACCTTGTATTTTACCTTAAGCCACTGCCTGACAAGCCCCATGTAGTTGGTATCGTCGTCTATGATAAGAACAGATTTCCTTGTCTCACCGGTCGTATCCCTGTTAAAAAACTCGTTTACCACCTGAATATATTCGTCATTATCCAGGGGTCTGTCAAAGACCTTGTATACTCTGTCTTTTGGAAGCTGTGAAAGCACCGGCGCTGTATCCGCAGCCTCTCCAACCAGTATAAGCTGTTTATTACCTTCTTCAAGCTTTTTTGCAAGGAATCTGATAAGTGCCTCGTCTATCACTTCGCCGGACTCCATGTAATAAGTCAGAATGCCGCACTTATCCCACTGCGCTGTGATATCTGCTTTGCTTGCAGGGACATACCCGGCTTCTATTCCACTGCTTTCCCCGCTACCTTGAATTTTCTTTACCAATACTTTGATGAAAAAGGATTCCTTGGAACCTATCATCATTACGCATTTTGGCATCATACTTCCCCTCCGAAGAACATTTTGAGAACAAATCTATTATAGCATTGTTATGTGTAGGCTATCCTCAAAAAACAGAATTACAAAATACAAGACACTTAATAATTTTACTATATTCCGTTACTTTGCAATCTAAAATGTAAATAAACTATGCTTAGCACATTTCTTTTCTTTTTTGGGAACACTATATATGGTATAATGATGTTACAAGTCATATAAATATAGGGGGATCTACGCATGAAGAAGATCTATGTTTTGGACACCAACGTTTTGATTCAGGCACCCCATGCATTGAAGTGCTTTGAGGATAACGAGGTCGTTCTTCCGCTGGTAGTATTGGAGGAGCTCGATGCCCACAAGAGAGATGAGGGCGAGCGAGGCGCCAACGTCAGGGAGGCGATCAGGATCTTGGAACAGCTCAGGGGTTCAGGGGACCTTATCAAAGGGGTCAAAATGGACAACGGTGGCTTTCTGCGGGTTGAAAAGAATTTCAAGGATGTGGAACTTCCCAAGGACTTGTCAGAATATAAGTCTGACAATCGCATACTTAAGGTCTGCAAGGGCCTTACAGATTCAAGCAAAAATAAGGTGATCCTTGTTACCAAGGACATACTTATGCGTATCAAAGCCGGTATTCTCGGCGTCAAATCAGAGGATTTTACAACACAACAGGTAGCAGACAGAACGGATCAGTACAGCGGTCGAATCGACGTGTACGCTCCCGAGGATATCTTCAAGGATTTCAAGAAAAAAGGAATTCCTGTGGATAAGGTATACTGCTGCGATGAGAACGGCAAGCAGTACACTCCCGAACTGTTTGAGAACGAGTTCGTAGTGATAAGAGCCGACCAATCCACCAACAAAACCCAGATGGGAAGGGTCTGTGGCAGCGTCATCAAAAAGCTCGAATATGAAAAAGCCCAGCCCTATGGCGTCAAGCCAAGAAACGCCGGCCAGTACTTCCTTCAGGAAGCTCTTATGCAGCCTGCGGATGTGGCTCCTCTCGTTATCGTCAAAGGTATGGCAGGAACAGCCAAGACCTTCTACTCCCTTGCCGTGGGCCTTGAAAAAATGATCAATCGCCCCACCGGTGAGTACAGAAGAATCCTGGTGTGCAGACCCAATTCACAGTTTGATGATGACATCGGATTTTTGCCCGGTGATGAGCAGGAAAAGATCTCTCCTCTCATGAGACCCATCATCGACAACCTTGAGCAGCTCATCGACTCCAATGAGGAGGAGCGCTACAAGGATGAAAAAGAGCTTCAGGGCAAGACCGATGAAGTCTTTGAAAGAGGCATCGTTCAGTGCGAGGCCCTTAACTTCATCCGAGGCCGCTCTATTCTTAAGACCTATCTTATTATCGATGAAGCACAGAACATGACACCTACTCAGGCCAAGGGTATCATCACCAGAGCAGGTAAGGATACCAAGATCATTCTTCTTGGCGATCCTAATCAGATAGACAGACCATTCCTTGATGACAGAACCAACGGTCTTTCCTATGCCTGTGAGCATATGAAGGGAAGCCCTCTGGCCTGGCAGATCTCATTGTCAGCTTCCGAGTGCGAACGAAGCAGACTGGCGATGGATGCTATTGAGAGAATGAGGGATAAAAAAGACTTTTAAGTGAAGTCTGGAATTAGCCGATACCGGTGTCAGATGACAGAGGGACGGTTGTGAGCCAGTGGGGACGGTTCTTTGTGACTTTCAACCGTCCCTGCTATTATCCGGGCATTATTAACTTGCCAAATCTTTCTTGATATATGCAATATAAGTTGCAACAGTAACCGCTAATATCACTACAATGGCCACTGGGATGCTGTACTTAGGTGCGTCCATCCCTGCGAATATTTCCGACGCATTTGCATAGGAAAACGGTCCTATAAACAGATAATCCTTCATATCCGGAATAACTCTTCCCATAATGTCATATACATATACAACAAGCGACATTCCAAGTGCCAGGCCCATTCGGTTCTTACTTGATGTTGCGGATATCAGATATGCTATAGCTGCAACTTCCACATTCATAAGAAGCATGCTTCCCAGGAACCTGGTGAGTTCCGATATCGGCACTTCTTCTCCCAGACAGACAAATCCAAGCGCATAAAGTACCGCACAGATAACGGTAAATAAGATCAGATTAACAAGAATGGTAATCCCTTTGGCAGTTATAACCTTGCCTCTTGATACCGGCAGGGAAAAAAGGAACTCTCCCGTATGTCCGTCTTCCTCCTTGGATAGCATTGAGGATGCAAAAAATGCTGCGAACATCACGCTTCCAAGACCGTGTACGGTACCGACTTCCGTTGCGAAAAATCCGCCGATAGTTGCTATGCTTAAGGTGCTCATTCCAAAAGCATCGGAAAAAGCTCCCATCTTAGAGAAGCTATCTGCCATTTCCATCACATCGCCTTCCATACTTGTGTACATCATAATACAGATAAACCCAAGGCCTCCCACAGTCAGCGCCCAGATCAGAAGGCTCTTCAGATTTAGCCTAAATTCCTGCCCTATTATCGCTCTCATTTCGTCTCCTCCTGTCCTTCATAGAAATGCATGAACATGTCCTCCAGAGAAGGCTCCTCGATAGTCAGGTTCTCCACATGCTGTCCGCCCAGCTCTCTGATAAGGTCATTTATATCACCGTTATACATATATTCCTTTGTCTCTCCATCTGCTGTCACTTTCACGTTTTTCGCAGATGTGGCTATAAGGTTCTCAACGGTGTCCGTCTTAATAAGGTGCCCCTCCCTCATTATTGCAGCCCTGTCGCAGTATCTGCGCACCTCAGGAAGCACATGGGTGGACAGCATGCAAGTTGTCCCCTGCTCCACATACTCTTTTATCAGTTCAAAAAAAGTATTCTGCATCAGAGGGTCAAGACCGCTGGTGGGCTCATCAAAAACGAAGAGCTTAGGCCTGTGCTGCATCGCGCAAACTATAGACACCTTCTTTCTGTTGCCAAGGGACAGCTCTTTTATCTTCTTGGAGGTATCAACCTGAAGCCTTTCGCAGAGCTTTGCCGCCTCCTCTCTGCAGTCTACTTTCCGCACATCCGCAGCATATTTTATAACCTCAGACACCTTCATAGCGGGGTAAAAAAGCGCCTCAGAGGGCATATATCCCACATCCCGAAGGATCCTCTCGTGGTCCTTGACGCTGTCCATTCCAAGGATATTTATCGATCCCGAATTGAAATTCAAAAACCCCAGCATGGATCTGATTGTAGTGGACTTTCCCGCTCCGTTTGGCCCTATGAATCCAAAGATTTCACCCTCATGAACTTCGAAAGACACGTCGGATACGCCACGCTTTTTTCCGTAGGTCTTGGTAAGATTCCTAATACTTATTACGTTTTCCATAGCACTCCTTTCCAGCAACCATCTCATCGACTCATCTTATATTTTCATCTTAGGACACAAAAAAAGCGGGAACAATACAAGTTCCCGCAAGCAGCACTTATTCGCCCCTATCCTGCACTTTTTTGTGCTCTGTCTTAAAGAGGGCCAGGTCTTCATTTAGTTTTTTATCATCAATATTTCTCTTGGTCTTGTAGATCAGAATAACACATACGTAGGTCACGATCAGGTACGCCGCAAATCCCAGCGTCACGGAAATATTCTTGTCAAACCAGCTAAACAGATATGACAGAAGGCTGTAGATAAAGGTGCATATCAGAACTCCCGACACTTCCCGGGCTCCGACGCTGTCCGCCTCATCGAAATTCCAGAGAAGGTATACCTGGGCATAACCGAGAAAATAGCAGGTGAAGATCATCTCCGTCATATGAATAATACTGGCTTCCAGGCTTCCCAAGGCAATTCTGTACATGCTGTAGAAAAAGAGAATTGCAAAAAAGTAAAGACATGCCTTGAATTCAATTCCGATTTCCTTGGTAAGATATCTCTCCCAAAGCGATACTTTCCTATTGTCCTTCTTCATGCGTTCACCCCCTTAAGAATCCTTCTAAACTCAGAAGCATAGGTTCTTGATATCAGGATATGCTCGCCGCCCTCCATGGTGGCGTCAATGCGGTTGGAGGACATGCTCCTTAGTCTCTCCACCTTTTCGATGTTGATAATCATGGACTTGCTGCACCTGAAGAACTTCACATCATTGAGCGTATCCAGCAGTCCCGCCAGGGTTCCTTCAAGCCTTACCACTTCCTTTTTGGTGTAGGCAAAAATCTTATCGTCCACGGATTCCACATACAGGATGTCGGAAGGATTAATGGATATAGTCTCCCCATCCTGCCTACCGTAGAGCTTGTCACCGCCCCCTCTTATGGCATCAAGTATGGTACGAATTCTCTTATTTTCTTCTTTGTACCTTAGTATGACCTCATCCTCTCCCGATGAAATCCTCTGAATATCAACCCTCAACTTATTCTCCCCTTATCGCCAAGCCACTTAACTGATTTCCTAAGTGCCTCTATTGTCTTTGTTTCCAGTACGCATCTGGCATTTCTGCTCTCTGCCAGGGACAATCTGTCCTGCAGATCTATCTCTCCATCTCCAAGCGCCAAGTGATTCTTTGGAGGATTCTCTGAGCCGTCGTGGATATGGAAATGTACCAGGCGGTCTCTATGCTCAAGAATGTAAGGAACATCCTTCTCTCCGATCGCCTTGGAATGGCCTATGTCCCAGGTAAGTCCGAACTTGGGACTCTCAAGAAGGTATTCAATGGATTTTTTCTCATAATCTCTAAATCCATCTGTGTTCTCAACTACAACAAGAATATCATCCTCGCCAATCCACTCGCTGACAAGCGTTCTGAAGGTAGCAAAGGACTTCATATAAGTATCAAAATCTCTGTCGTACATCTGAACCTTTTTATCAGGAAGGGTTATGTATATTCCATGATGCATGTGCATATTCAGAGTAAGAGGCTGCGTGCTATCGCCGTATTTATCCCTAAGCGGAAGGAGCTTCTTCATTACAGCGATGCTCCTTTGCACAGTCTCAAGATAAGCTCCTGTCACAAGGCTGTTGAAATCAGCGATATTAAGATTCTCATCCAAGTGAATGGTAAAATAGATTCCTGCCTCATCGGCAAGCTTAAGGAGCCTGTCAGTATTTTCCAGCTGCTCCACCTGATATTCCGGGAAGTTCATGTTAAGCTCAATGAACTTAAGCCCCAACTCTTTGCACAGCGAAATATTATCTTCAAGTGTCTTATTTTCTATAAGTGTCGGCATTCCAAACTGTAGCATATTGTCCCCTCCTCTTTTCACACACTTATAGACTAACACAAAAAAATAAACAGACGCAAATCACACTGACTTACGCCTGTTTTACACTTATTTTTTCACAGAATATCTTACTTTCCAAAAAGCATATCCGCAACCTTCTCAAGTTCCCGTCTCTCCTGTACATCATCATAGCCTTTTTCTCTGTCATCGATTCCTTTAACCACATCAATATAGAACAGACCATGATGATTACAGTAGAAAAAGATTCTTTTAACGCCCCGGATCTTGAACCTGGCATCAGACCTTCCTTCCGGGTAGAGTTTAATCATCTGAAGCTCGTCTGATGATGCAGCTGCCACGAAAGAAATGTAATGTTCCTTGGTCATGCTGTGATCAATCCTGACATAATACTCGTCCTCGGAGCGCTCAATGAAGATCATATGCTTTTCATCTGAAGGCTCCGCTGTTTCCGGTGATAAAACAATCCCATGACAGCTGATGACCGCCTCTCCCATGCTGTGGATTACATTGCCGCAGACAGGACAAACATAAAATTTGGACCGCATCATGTTTGCGGAAACATTGGCGTTACTTACTGTATTCCCTGATATCAGCTCAGTGACGGATATCCTGAACACATCCGCAATAGGCTCCAAAAGAGTAATATCAGGATACCCTTTTCCCGTCTCCCACTTGGATACGGTCTTATCGGTTACTCCCAGCTTCTCTGCGAACTGAAGCTGAGTCATCTTATTCTTTTCCCGAAGCCCTCTGATAACTGCACCTGTAACATATTGGTTCATATTCACTCACCTCCATACACAGATTGTAAATCCGCTAGTATCCTCATGGTACCTACGGAAAGTAGAGTCATCATTTTTCCTGAAATGCCATTCCTCCGATTTCAAAAGCCACGGGCTCGGCGTTTTCTTCAGGAACCAGGAATTTGCGAACCTCTTCGTCATCGGTTTTGTTCTTAAGATCTTCAATAAAGGTGATCTTGTAGTTTATCTCTTTGGCCAGATACAAGAGCCCCGCAAGGCGCATAGCATCGTGACTTTCGTAGGCAAGCTCAGCTTTTTCTTCAATTTTAGCCTTGAGCTTGTCCTTGGCAAAAGTCTTAAGTACCGTTACAGCTACGCCAAAACAAGCTTCATCAATATCTATCAAACATTCGAAAAGAAAATCCAAACCCGAATCCTTATTGGAATGATCAACCAGTCCTATAAGCTCCACGCCGTTGCAAAGAGTATATTCGTTGATGAACTGATCAAACTTAAGAATATCCTCCAGCGATATTTTCCCCTTATCTACAGCTGCTGCAAGGTTCTTAAGTTCTCCCTGGGATAAAACCCTTTTGTAGATCTCCGGGTTTACACCGCCCTCCGCATCATACATTACCGCATTCTTGCTGACTCTTTTGGGATAGAGTTCATTGGCGATAGCTTTTTCCCAGCGATAACGGCCCATGGCCCAGTCTTCTTTTTTCAGATCATTTTTTAAGTTATAGTAGTAATAACCGAAAGCTTTATAATAATTTATTCTTGCCCTACCTGAATCTACCTCGTTGTTATAACCTATACTTTCGAAGAATTCCTGTACTTCCTCGATGCAATATTCCTTCTTTACTCTCTCCGGAAGTCTTACCTCATTTCCATCAATTGTATAGATCACATTCTCCTTAGCATTATAGCCATAGATAAGATCCAGAGGAAAATACTGATTAAATATCTTGATCCACTTGTCTGAATCATTGACCTCAATACAGGTGCTATGTCCGTTATGATCTATATATGTGTAATACTTCTCCTGTAAGGTTACCTGATCGAATAATTCTGCATCAAATTCCGGGCCAAAGTGCGGCATTGTCTTTCGTATATATCTATCTTCCAATGGCCCCGTACCTGTTATGGGCTTTTTGTGAGATTTAATATAATCCCGAAGATTCCAGCCGGCACTTGCAATCTTCATCATAGATGTGATCGCTATTCCCAATGCTATAAGTGCTGCCAACATCTCATTGCCCAAAAGGGTGTAGGAACCTATAAATACCAGCGCACCAATTGCCCCGGGGATCATAAGAAAGAAAAACAGTATTATCAGTGTTGTAATCAGCTTCTTCAGGGCTTTAAACGGTCCCTTGTCTATAGCAGCTAACAGCTTATCAATTATTTTCAAAAACTTGCGCATATAATCATCTACCTCAATACCACAATATCGGAATGATTATACTATATCTCTGTACGGTAAAAAACATCTTTTCATGCCGTTAAGCCGCCTATTTTCAGAAAATTCCGCAACATATCGATTCCTTGCGGCGTCATGATGGACTCGGGATGAAACTGAAGTCCAAAGATCGGATACTCCTTGTGCTGCACCGCCATGACTTCACCGTCATCTGCAGTGGATATTACCTTAAGGCACTCGGGAAGCGTATCGGGAACCAGTGCCAGGGAGTGATATCTGGCAACCTTCACAGTCTTATCAAGTCCCTCAAATATCGGCGAAGTATTGTCCACCTCTGCATCTGACTGTTTGCCATGCATCAGGTGTCCGGCGTGGGATACGGTACCTCCGAAGGTCTCACAGATAGCCTGATGTCCCAGGCATACACCAAGGATCGGTATCTCTCCCCCAAGCTCTTTGACTACCTCCTCGCAGATGCCGGCATCGCAGGGCTTGCCGGGACCGGGAGAAAGAACAATGGCGGAAGGCCCCAGCTCTCTTATCTCCTCCACTGTCATGGCATCATTTCTAACTGCCTTGATGTCAGGATTGATGGTTCCTATCAGCTGATACAGGTTATAGGTAAAGCTGTCGTAGTTATCGATTATAAGTATCATGGCTCAGTCCTCCTTATCCATAAGTGTGCTGGCCTTGATGGCATTTACAACAGCCTTGGCCTTGTTAACACACTCGGTAAATTCAGTCTCGGGAACGGAATCCGCAACGATTCCGGCGCCGCTTCTTACAAATACCTTGCCGTTTTTCTTATAGGCAAGTCTGATGGCGATACAGGTATCCAGGTTACCGGTAAAATCAACGTATCCGATGGCACCGCCGTAGATTCCTCTCTTGATCCCCTCCAGCTCATCGATCAGCTGACAGGCCCTTATCTTGGGTGCTCCTGACAGCGTTCCTGCAGGAAGAACACTGTCCACCGCATCAACAGCCGTATACTTATCGGAGAGCTTGCCCTTAACGGAGGATCCAATATGCATTACATGTGAATATCTCTCAATCCCCATGTATTTCTCAACTTCAACACTTCCGAACTCACAGAGCCTTCCAAGGTCATTACGGCCAAGGTCCACCAGCATGTTGTGCTCCGCCTTCTCCTTCTCATCTGCAAGAAGCTCTTTTTCCAGAGCCTGATCCTCCTCATAGGTAGTTCCTCTGGGTCTTGTCCCCGCAAGAGGGAAGGTACGAATCACGCCGTCCTCTACCTTAACCAGCGTCTCCGGGGAAGCTCCCGCTATCTCCGTATCACCGGAAAAATAGAACATGTAGGGCGAAGGGTTCGTAGTACGAAGGATACGATAGGTGTCAAACAGTGAACCTTCAAAAGCAGCCTCCATGGGATTGGACAGCACCAACTGGAAAATATCGCCATCAACAATATACTGCTTGGTCTTCCTCACCTTCTCGCAATACTCCTCTTTGGAAAAAACAGGGTGGATGTCCTCAAGAAGCTTACCGGGTTCAATTCTCCCCTCCTCTCCCTTTACAATGATGTCTTCCATCTCGCCAAGCTTGTGAACAGCCTTGTCGTAGCTATGCTTAAAGACTGCTTCGTCCGCATCCGCATGGGCATTGGAAATAAGCACTATCTTCTGTCTGAGATTATCAAATACAATAAGGTTCTCGAACAGCATCAGATCCATATCGCTGAAGTCATACTCATTTCGGGCCTTGAACTTAAGTGACTTCTCGGCGTACTGCATGTAATCGTAGGAAAAATAGCCAACGAGGCCACCGGTAAAGGTAGGCATTCCCTCAAGGCGGGGAGATTTATTTTTCTCCACAAGTTCTTTCAGAAAGGCTCCGGGTGCATCGCAGTCCGACTCGGTAACCTCCCCATTTTCATCCGTTACATAGAGCTTGTGTTCCTTGAGACTGATCTCCATTGTGGGATTGTAGCCAAGGAAGGAATACCTTCCCCACTGTCTTGAATCCTCCACACTCTCCAAAAGGAAGCAGTGGTCACTGACGTTCTTGAGCTTTCTCATTACCTGAACGGGAGTAGCAATATCGGAGAGGATCTCTCTTACTACGGGAATAAGCTTGTAGTCCCCTGTTCCGGCGATCTTAAGTACTTCTTCAAATGTTGTCTGGTGCATTTCATCCTCCTATTTATCTTATCCCTCTTATTTCAATACGCCCATTAAGATAGAATGTCGCTTGCGACATTCTCGCGCCGAGCGCGGTTGCACTTGTGCGACATATTTCCATTCGCGCGAGTGTGCATCCATAGCGGAGCGCTTTTTTATGAAATAAAAAAGCCCTCAGCAGAAACTGTTATAAATTTCTGCTGAGGGCGAGTAAACTAAAATCTACCCGTGGTGCCACCTCAATTTGTGATACATCACACGCTTAATAAGATACCAACATATCTCTGACCTGGTAACGGGTGTCTGCCCGTCATGAATACTTGGGAAAAAACCCTTTCACCATGCCCTCAACGGTCCATTTGCAAATCAGCTTACTATCCGGCTCTCACCTACCCGGACTCTCTGGGAGTGCTCCATCTGCTTTATCTCCGCATCATAGGTTTTGTCTGTATTTATGGACTATTATAGCTTTACCGCGTTAACCTTGTCAATTGATAAATCTTAATTATTACGTGGAAAAATTATCATCCGCCGTAATAGGTTGTAACTGTCTCACCCTTCTGTCCGAGAGGTACCTGGTGATCAAGACCAACGAATCTGCCGGTTCTGGAATCTGACCAAAGGGTCTTCTTCATCATGTTGTACTTCTCAGTATCCCATGTAAGCCAGTCGCCTTCAAGAAGTCCGCCGGTATCGCCGGAGTTGGGGTTGATGCACCAGAAGGTGTGGTTGATCTTGTTCTTGGCAATGAAGTCAGCCATGATGTAGAGATACTTCTCATTGCTGCCACCATCCATAAATCCGCCCCACTCACCGATAAGGAGAGGTGCGATATTCTGATTCTGAAGATAGAACCAGTTGTCATACCATACGTCAGCAAGAAGAGTCTCCTCTGAGAAATCCTTCTTGAACCAGGACTGCTCATATACAAGCGGGCCATAGTCGTGAGGTGAATATACGAGCTGGCTCTGATACTGGCCAAGATCTACAGGAAGGTCGCCTGCAAGTCTGAGGTTGCCGCCCCACCATTGTCCGTAGTACTTGAGCTGATCCTCTGATGCGTTGGGATCCTGTGTGCCGGAGTTGTAGTCATAGCCCGGTCTTGGAGTCTCCTCGATACCCTCTACCATGATAAGTAGGTTAGGGTTAACATCAAGAATAGCCTTACCGCAGCGGCTTGCTGCATATCTCCAGTTGTTCTCATCTGTTGAGTCATCCCACTTAGCGGAAACAGCTTCTGCCTGTGAGAATTTGCCGTGAGGCTCATTCTTAAGGTCGCAGGCGATGATGGTGTCATCATTCTTGTACTCATTTACAAACCATGTCCAGCCTTCGATCCAGTCTTCTGTTGTGAAGCCCTTAGGGCCATACCATACGTTGTAGTTGTGACCGGAGTTGTTGGCATCTGCGCTGTGGCAATCCATCATAACCTTGATACCGTTCTCTTTGCAAAGAGCAAGGAAAACATCAAAGATCTCTCTTGAACCCATATCGGAGCCATCTGCTCTCTTAAGCTCGGGATTAGCATAGGTATTAACGTTAACCTTAACGTTCTTGCCTGACTTCCACTCAAAAAGAAGCTCTGTTGAGATAGGCACACGAACAAGGTTGATGCCGTGATCAGCCATGCTCTCAACTGTTGTCTTCATGTTGGCACTCCATAAGCCGTGGAATACTCTCTCTGAGCAATTAAAACCAAACCAGTTGGCGCCGGTAAGATATACTTCATGTCCGTACTTATCATAGATCCTACCGCCCTTGGCATGAAGCCAGTCATCACCCTGAACAGCATCGCCTGTATAAGGATCGGGCTGCGGTGTAGGTGTAGGATCTGGCTCCGGTGTCGGAGTGGGATCCGGTGTTGGTGTAGGCTCCGGTTCCGGTTCAGGCTCGGGCTGAGGCTGAGGCTCGGGTTCAGGCTCAGGTGTAGGCTCGGGATCAGGTGTGATCTCTCCGCTGAGATCTCCGTCCACAAGGATCTCAACCTTGTTACCTACATGGCTTGAACCCTGGATGCCGAACTCTACGGCATTACCGGATTCGATCACTGAGTTCCACTCCATGGGAGTGATGATGTAATAATTGCCGCTTTCTGTAATCTTAACGTTCCAGCTGGAGTCGATTCCAACGTCGTTCTTGTTTATCTTAAGGGCCCATGATTCTGCTCTTTTGCCTGTGTCGTTCTTAACCTTGATCAGCACCTGGTAGCCTGAGCCCCAGTTGTTGATGGTATATGAAGTTGTAAGGCCTGTCGCAACAAAAGAGCTTATAGGAGCTGTATTTCCGGCTGCATAGGAACTAAGGCTGCAAAATCCGGAGCCTGTAATTACCATGGCGGCTGCCAGTGTTCCGATAAAGGCCTTTCTGTATATTGATCTCATTTTCTTGTGCATTGAGTATTTTCCTCCAGAAAAATGTAGTTACTACCCACAGCCCAAAGGCTGTGAATAGTAACTATGTATCAAAAGGTTAGTTAATTGGCTTCTGCAATAATTCTAACTGAGCTTCCAAGGTGGCTTGATCCCTGAACACCAAATTCAGTTGATTCGCCTGCTCCAAGAGAAGCATTCCATGACATAGGAGTGATGATGTAGTAGTCAGCGTCTTCATCGACGTTTACGCACCAGCTTGAATCGATTCCTACATCAGCCTTGCTAACCTTAAGTTTCCAAGAATTGATTCTTGTTGTTCCGTTATTCTTAACCTTGATGAGTATCTGGTAACCTGATCCCCAGTTGTTAAGTGTGTACTCAGCAGTAACACCTTCTGTAACTACAGGTGTAGGCTCCGGCTCGGGCTCTGGAGTAGGCTCTGGCTCAGGAGTAGGTTCTGGCTCGGGCTCTGGCTCAGGCTCGGGTTCAGGCTCGGGCTCTGGCTCAGGCTCAGGCTCAGGAGTAGGTGTAGGAATCGGATCCGGATCGGGATCTTCGATTACTACAGGATCAGGGATTACAGGATCGGGAGCAACGAAGCCTTCTCCAAGAACGAGCGTGCCACCCTCGAAGAGCTGCATTCCGTCAGGAGTAGTCATCTGGTTGTTGCTTGTGCCGCCAAGACCCTTTACGCAAGAGCTGTTGGAATAATCCCACTTGCCGGGAGCTGTGAATCTGAGCTGAAGTTCACACTTGCACTCGCTCTGTCCGCCAGGATAGATCTGTGCGCCTGAAAGGTCAACGTCTACATAGTAGATACCGGCCTTCTCTGACTGCTTGAACTCAGAGATCTTAACTTTGTGCTGCATATATGTTGTTGAGATTGTCATGTCAGAAGCCTTGTAGCCCTGAGCAATAACGTCGCTAAGGTCGAAGAAAAGACGAAGTGTAAGGTTGTCTGTATTTCTTGCAGGCCATGCTGTGTGGTTCTCGATTACTGCCTTGATCTCAACAAAGTTGATCTTGTTGTTCTTGTCCTGAGCATTGATGCCGGCCTTAAGAACGAATTCTGCTCCGTCGGTCTTCTCAATAGCTGTAGGAGTTGTAACTGCACCGTAGCCGTTCTTCTCATACATGTATGCGCAAGCGCCTGTGAAGCCGGCATTGTAGTCACATGCAACTTCGTTTGCGATGTAATCGCTTCTGTCATCCTTGTAGCTGTCATTTGCTCCGCTGGGACCACCAACTACTGCGCCAACAAGAGTATGTCTTGATGTTGCGGGCTCAGCACTTAGGTTGTTAGACCAGCAACCATGAGCTGCTCTGTGGTGAGGGTTCTTGGGAGACTTGTCATTGTAGCCAACCATGAAGTTCTGGCCTGAGCTGCCAAGTGTGTAGTTAACTGTTCTCTCGATGTAAGAGTTAGCGTCAGCGATGTGCTGTCTGTCTGCCTTCTCAAGTCCAACATAGATTGCATCTATGAAAGCCTGGTTGTTAGCATAACGTACGCTGCCCCACTGGCTGAGGAATGAAAGTCCGCCGGGAGAGATTGTTATAGGGTTGGATCCCGCTAACTTGCCGTTCCAGCAGTCAATACTGTTCTCAATTGCTGTGTAGTACTTCTCCTTGCCTGTAAGTTCTGCAAGAAGGAGGCATGCGCCCATGTGTGTGTCATCCCATGACATTGTCCATGAGTAAGCCATCTCTGTGCCGCCCTGGAACTCTGTTCCGAAGTTCTCGGCATACTGCTCGGCCTTGGTGATGTAAGACTTGTCGCCTGTTGCCTTGTACAGCCAGCAAGCTGCAAGTGCAAGCTCATCATAGAAGCCGCTGTAAGATGTGTAGAAGCCGCTGGCTGCTGTGTAGCCTGCGTCGCTCTTAGCTCTGTCAGCCATACCAAACAAAGTCTTGGCATGTGCAAGATATGTAGCACTTCTTGAAGGATCTGTGTTCTTAAGTACCAGAGATGCAACTGCAAGAGATGCAGCAGCTTCGCCGGTAACACAGGAACCACCGTTAGCAGATGTGTCGTCAACCTTGAAGGAAGGTCTGTCCATCTTGAGCTCTACAAGCTCAGGTGCGCCCCAGAAACCATGATCCTTGCCGCCATCGCCTACCTGGTAGTAATAAGTACGTGAATCAGGGTTACATTTTACAAAATAGTCGTTGGCCCAAATGATATCATGAAGGATCCACTTGGTCTGACCGGACTTGGAATAAGCCTGAGGATTGTTCAGATAAGACCATCCAAGTACCATTGATGAGTATGCCATAGGCAGATTGAACTTAACGTTATCACCTGCGTCATACCATCCGCCGGTAAGATCCAATCCGTTATCAGCTCCATCATTAAGTCCCGAGTCTGCTCTCCAGTTAGTTCTGGACAGAGTCTCCTCGGATAATTTACCGGATTCCTGCAACTGGTAGAATAACAAAGATTTAGCCAATGCATCCCCATAATTGTAATTGCCGGCAGCCTCAACCTTGATTGACGGGAAGCTCATGCCGCCAACTATAAGTGCAGCGGATAAAGAACCCAACAACACTTTTTTGCAAAAAGACTTGATACCTTTATGCATATAACATATTCCCTCCTTACATTACATTGTTTTGTAATAAAAATGATACCTGCGCGCATTGATATCATGTATTACTCCCACACGAAAGCCTGATAAATGTTACGAATATGTTAATATTTAAATTTTCAGTATATTTAATGTATTTTCGGTGAATATTTGCATTACCAAATACAATTATTCCCTTTTGCATATTTAATTGTAACTTAAACGTTTTAGTTTGTAAATATTATCCATATATTTTTTTGATTAATTTTAATTTTTTATTTCTCAATTTTAATTTAACTGATTTATTTTAATTTAAATATGAAAAAACCTGTAAAGATGTAACATTTTTGTCACACCTTTACAGGTATAGTTTCCTACAATATATGGTTTAGATATTATTACTGAACCGTAATTCCAACGGAGTTTCCAATGAAGCCTGCCCCCTGGATACCGAACTCAACGGATGCGCCGGGTTCAAGAACGCTGTTCCAGGACATAGGGGTGATCACATAGTAACCGCCCTGCTCATCAACGTTTACACACCAGCTGGAATCAATCTTAACGTCGTTCTTGTTAACCTTAACAGTCCAGGAGTTAACTCTTGATGCGGAATCATTCTTAACCTTGATAAGTACCTGATAGCCTGAACCCCAGTTGTTGATTGTATATGTTACGCCAAGGTCTCCTGCTGCAGGTGTAGGATCGGGCTCTACAACAGGCTCCGGATCAGGCTCAACGATGGGCTCGGGATCGGGCTCTACGATAGGATCGGGTTCTACGATAGGCTCAGGATCGGGCTCAACGATAGGCTCAGGATCTGTTCCGGGAATCTGGCTGCCATTAATGGTAGCAGGTGTTCCGTCAACATGCTTCATGATAGCGCTGATGATTGCTGGATCCTTCCACTGAAGAGTGCTTCTGTCAATATACATGTGGCACTCGCCGTCTGAACCTGCAGAGTTGTTCTGGTAGTTGTTGTTATCCCAAAGTACCATAGCAACGTTGCTGTACTTAGCAGCTGTTCCCCAATAATAGTCAGCCCATCTTACACGGTCTGAAGTGTTGTTTCTGTTGGTTGCACTTGTCTCACCTACAACTACAGGAACGTTCTTTGAAAGGAACTTGGAGTTAAGATCATTAAAGAATGAATCGATATCTCCCTTGTTACTGTCATCAAATCTTGTGGTGTATGTGTCGCTTGCAAGTGCAAAATAGTAAGGAATGTAAGCATGAACTGAAAGGATCAGTCTGCCACTTGCAGTATCTGTAGGCATCTTGAAGGTATCAGTCATGCAGCCTTCGATTGAAGCATCGTAGCCGGGAACCATAACGCATCTTGTAGCGTTATTGCCGCCTGTTGATCTGATAGCATTGAGTGCAACCTGGTTGTAATCATTGATGCATGCTACAGCTTCCTTGATGTCGTTACTTGGGTTGTTACGAGGGAACCACCACTCTTCGCTGTGACCTACAAGTCTGGGCTCGTTCATGGTCTCAAATACAAGGTGATAGTCATAGTTCTTGAACTCATTGCCAATCTGTGTCCAGATTGACTTGAAATATGCCTCTGAACGGCTCTTGTTCGCATTGTTCGGAACATAGAAGCACTTCTGATCGTTGATGTCATGGTGTGAATTAAGGATTACATACATATCATTTGCGATAGCATAATCAACCACTTCCTTAACTCTCTTCATGAAGAAATCAGGAATCTGATAATTGGAACCGGTTGTGTACTGGCCCCATGAAACAGGAACACGGATTGTGTTAAAGCCTGCCTTGGCTACTTCATCGATAAGTGCCTTGGTTGTTGCCGGATTACCCCAATATGTCTCCATTGAAGTTGTGCAGGGATACATGTAGGACTGAGCAAAAGAATCCAAGCTGTTGCCGATGTTCCAGCCCACTGTCATGTCCGATACAACTTCAGTGGCAGTCTTGTTAGTACCGCCTGCGGCCTGAACGTTCTTCGCAGGAATTGCAGATACGATAACAAGTGCAGAAAGAATAACAGATAATGCTCTTTTAATGCCTTTAAGTTTAGTATTGTGCATCATACGCACCTCCCTTTTAGTATGTCGCGACAAATATATAATAGGAGTATGGTCCAAGGTACGTCAACACATTTTTTGTATATTTTTTTAATAATTTTAAAATTATCTGACAACTCTCATGTGCAGTTTCCACTAAAATACCCTGGTTTTCGCCATTATTTTGCATCAATTAACTCAATCGTTTACTTTAAAGTTTTCGTAATAAAAGTAAAAAAACGCAGGCACCTCGATGTTTTTTCGAAGTCCCTGCGTAAAAATCAGTTCAATTAACCGTTTAGTAATATTGACTAAATTGCATTAACTTATATTCCTTACAACGCCAACCGAAACATATTTGTCGATCACTGCGCCGTAGTCCGTACCCTCCTCAGTTGAGGGATGATAGATGCCGTCAACCATGTAGAATCTGGAGCCGTTCTCCTCTTTTACCAGCTTGTAGCCGTCATCATAGAAGGCCTTCCGTGATACCTTTCTGTCATAGAGAACACCCTTGCATTCAGACAAGGGACATCCGGGGAAATTGACATTGTAGATGCATCCCTGAATATGCTCTTTTTCTATGAGATCTGCCATGATCTCTTTGAGATATCTCTCGGTTACTTCATGGCAGCCGTTATATCCTTCGGAAAAAGCAATGGACAGGCATCCCTGGAATTCGCCCTCGAAGGCGGAAGCTGCCGTCGCGGAATACTGAATATCCGATGCAACGTTGTAGCCATTGTTGATGCCGGTCATTACAAGATCCGGTTTCTCAGGCATTACCGCAATGCTGCCGACTCTTATACAATCTGCGGGCTGTCCGCTGCAGGCAAAGGCCTGCACACCGGGAACATCAAACTCATAGGGCCTTATCTCTATCTCATGCCGCAGGGTTATGCTGTGAGAAGCAGCACTTCTCTCCCCGTCAGGAGCCACAACCCAGACCTCTCCGAACTCTTTGGCACACCTTGCAAGGCGTACAAGTCCGTCTGCATGTATTCCGTCGTCATTTGTAATCAGTATCTTTCTGGGCATTAAATATCTCCTTATATTTCAGTAAAAAAATCGGGATCAGATCTCTGCAGCTCTCTTAAGAGCATCATTTATATGAGGCTGGAAGTTCTCTCTTCCAACGAGGTCTACAAAGCCGTCCTTCTCCATGGTATTCATGGGCTGCTCGTTAACATGTGAGAACACAAGCTGTACGTTATGCTTTTTGCATCTGTCGTAGAGCTGTTCAAAAGAATGCATTGCGGTTGCGTCAATAGCAGGCACACCACGCATACGTATAACCAGTGCTCTTGTGAAATCCTTGAAGCTGATCTCTGCAATCTGCTCTGCGTCGCCGAAGAACATAGGACCGCTGATCTCATATACACGCACGTGCTTGGGAATATTCTTAAGCTCCGGTCCGTCGGGATCATCCTCGGGATCGTAGTACTTCCATCCGCGAACTCTTGACTCCTCGCTCATTCTCTTCATGAAAAGGAGGCATGCAAGAACCATACCAACCTCGATAGCAACAACAAGGTCAAATACGATTGTAAGTACAAAGGTAACAACAAGAACGATTATATCGCTCTTAGGTGCTGTTTTGCAAAGATGAACAAAGGTCCTCCACTGGCACATGTTATAAGCAACCATAAAGAGGATTGCAGCAATGGTAGGCATGGGAATAAGTGCTGCCAGAGGCATGAGAACCACAAGTACCAGCACAAGGCATACAGCGTGGATCATACCTGCGATAGGGGTTCTTCCGCCGTTCTTGATGTTTGCTGCTGTTCTGGCAATAGCGCCTGTGGCAGGAATACCGCCAAAGAGCGCTGAACCGATATTACCAACACCCTGAGCAACAAGCTCCATGTTGGATCTGTGCTTGGAATCGATCATACTGTCAGCAACCACACATGACAGAAGTGACTCAATTGCAGCAAGGATAGCGATTGTAAAGCCGTCTCCTGCGATTGATCTCAGGGTTCTGAAATCAAAAGAAGGCATATGAGGTGTAGGAAGTTTTCCTGAAATCTCATACAGATCTCCGATGGTGTTAACGTTCATATTAAGGAACTTCACCATAAGGATACCTACAATAACAGCAATAAGTGATCCGGGGATCTTCTGGCTGATCTTGGGCCAGATGATCTGAATAACAAGGCAGATAAGACCTACTATAACTGCCTGATAATTGATCGTAGAAATGTTTTTGGCAACAGCCTCTACCTTTTCAACAGTCTCAACGGTAGTTGTTCCCGCAGGATATGTAAGTCCGCAGAAATCCTTGATCTGTCCGATAGCGATTGTAACTGCGATTCCTGCAGTAAAGCCTGTTGTAATGGTATAAGGAATAAACTTGATAAGTGATCCGAGCTTGAATACGCCCATAAGTATCAGCAGTATTCCGGCAAAGATAGTTGCAAGAGCAAGACCTTCCATTCCCTTGGTTGCAACGATTCCTGCAACTATAGTCGCAAAAGCCGCTGTGGGACCTGCAATCTGTACTCTGCTTCCTCCAAGGAAGGAAATGATAAAGCCCGCAACAATGGCGGTATACAGACCTTCCTGAGGTCCTACGCCCGATGCAAGGGCAAGAGCAATTGAAAGGGGCAGGGCAATGATTGCAACGATGATACCTGCAACAAGGTCGCTGGCGAACTGCTTGCCGTTATAACCCTTCAATGCTGTAAACAACATGGGTTTCAATCTTTCGTTTTCCATAATCTCCTCATTCTCCAAACGTTTTTTGAAAAAAGCCACAGAAAATTATAGTCGCCTTCTCTTTATTTTTCAACAAGTTTTATCATGGCTTCCTTCCACCACTTGTTGTAAGGATGTTCTCTTGTGGGCATATTTAATCTGTTTGATCCGAACAGTACGGTTGTCGGATGTGTAAACTCCATAAAGCCCCATTTTCCGTGATATGCTCCCATCCCGGAATGCCCGACACCGTTAAGCGGAACCCCCTTGACCATCATGTGAAGGCATACTTCATTTATGCAGCCCCCGCCATATTGCATGGTCTGCATTACTCTTTTGGCCCAATTAACGTTTCTGGTAAAAATGTACATGGCGAGGCTGTGCTCTCTTCTCCTTATCACATCAAGAATCCTGCCTACCTCTTTATCCCTGAAGGTAACGATCGGAAGCAGCGGACAGAACAGCTCCTTTTGCACGATAGGATCATCGGCATCGATAGGATACAGAATTGTAGGCGCAAACTTCAGAGTCTTATCATCACCTTTTCCGCCGAACACGATCTTATCCCTGTATTTGTCTGCCAGATCTGCGCACTTTTTGTAAGCGCCCTCATTAATTAAGTGCGGATACTCAGGGTTGTTAACCGGATCCTCACCAATCTGACGGTTAAAGGCTCTCATCAACTCCTTAAGGAAATCTCCTGCGACCTCCTCTGCCACTGCTATCTGATTGATATTGATGCAGATCTGTCCTGCGTTCAGAGCCTTAAAAAATGCTATCTTCCTGGCCGCATCCTTAAGATCCGCATCTGCCCTTATTATGCACCAGTTGCCGTTCTCACCCCCAAGCTCAAGGGCTGTGGAAGTAAGATTCTTAGCTGCCATCTCAAGAACATGTACGCCAACCTTGGGAGATCCAGTGTAAAAAATCTTGTCAAAGCGCTGAGACAGACACATATCAGCAACGTCATGCCCACCGTCTATCACAGTCACATACTTTTCAGGAAAAGTCTTGGCAATCAGTTCCTTCATAACTGCAGTACAAGCAGGAGATTTGGAACTGCACTTGATAACTGCGGTATTTCCGCCTGCAATGCTGGCCACCAGTACCCCAAAAGACAGGATGATTGGGAAATTGAAGGGACTGATTATAAGACTGACGCCATAGGGCATCTTGTATACCTTGGTTATTATGCTCGGAAAGCAGTGGATCCCACTAAAATGAGTCTCGGGCCTTGCCCATTTTTCCAGCCCCCTTATCATCTCATTGGTTTCCATCACAACCGTCGCCACATCACAAAAATAAGCTTCCAGCGGGTCTCTTCCAAGATCCTCTCCAAGGGCCTTTTCCAAATCCTTCTGATAGGTCAGCATCGCTCTTTTAAGCGCTTTCAGCTGCCTTATACGAAAGCCGATATCCAGTGTTTTTCCCGTATAAAAAAATTCCCTTTGCTTATCTACTATCTGTCTGATCCTGTCTTCGCTATACATTATATTTCCCTCATCACGGATCGCAGTATTCGCCGTACTCGCAGCCAACACCCTCCGCGTAAATCTCATCTATCAGTTCTTCCTTAAGGCCAAACAATGAGCGCTTGTAGAGCCTTAAGATTCCTGTTCCTGTGCCGCCGTTCCAGAGCCTGTTGTGTCTCTTATAGCCCGTAGGAGCTTCATATCTGATATTAAGCATATCTTTTTTCTTGCACTTAATTCTGGTGTCCAGTTTGGCATCCTTGGTAATCTGAACCACGTGCCAGCGAATTTCATCCTCGGTTTCCCAGCACTTAAAGAGCGTCCTTGACAGAGTCCAGAACTTGGAGAAGTTAAACTCATAGTCCTCTCCCTCATAATAGAACTCTCCCAGGAGCTTTCTGTTAAGGGCAAGGAAAAAGATTTTGGGTCTTCCTCCGCCTATATCAAAAACGCTGTTTTGCAGCTTCTTGCCGGTGATTCTGCTGGTGAGATTATTTGATGACAGCCATACCCAGGGACTGGTAAAATCTCCGCCCCAGTTCTTGTCGGAATAGCCATTACAGGTCTCAGGCTTAAGCAGGTATTTAACGCCGTTTAAAATGATCTCGCCTTCAAATACCGTCTTCATGCCCTCTGCGTGCCAGAACATCTCAAAGGCATTGATGGTTCTGAAGAACTTGTTGGCGCCATAGCCCACATGAAATGCGATTTCTTTTTTGATATCAAAGTTCCAGCTCATGGAACCGGCATCGCTCATCCACTCAGGATGCGCAGCGGCGTCGGCGGCGCTCACATCAATACTTCCCTCAGAGTGTGTCTCACTGCACATGCAGTCTGCTGCCTTGATGCTATAAGGCGCATCCGGCTTAATATCCGTATCCCATATGGAAAAGAATCTGTGGAGCTGGCCGTGGTCTTCACCCCAGAAGCCTGCATTTACCATAAGATAGGAGGGTCTTATTCCCTTCTTTTGTTTCTCCGGATCGTTCCAGACAATCACGGGCTCGTCCTTGGCAAGGCCCGGATTACAGGTAAAAAACTCAACGTAAAAAGCCTTCTTTTCGCCGGTCTTCTCATTTTCCGCAGTCATCGAATGCCACCACCAGTCGTACCCTTTTCCGGCCAAGGGTCCGCGGAGCATCCACTCATCTCTTGTAATATCATGAATATTTGCCACTGTTATTTCCTCCCCCGCTTACTTTCCAAGCTTTTCCGCAAGTTTCAGGTCAAGAGCCGCCTTTTTCTCAAGGAACCTCTTGAGCCTCTTTTTCTCCATGCCCCAGTAGAAGCTCTTTACAGGAGGCAGGACATCCATAAGCAGCTTGGAGGGCTGGAAAATCCTGCAGGGATAAATATGCTTCTTAGCCTCAGCAATGCCGTCAATCATACGCTCTGCCACAATATCAACCTTCTGCAGAGGGAAAGGCTGACCAACATCGATGCCGTCGCCGCCAACCACAAAGAAATTGGTGGCTGTGGAGACAGGGTAAACAGCCGTGAGCTTCAGATTCTTCGGCGCTTCCAGTCTTACTGCCTCCTGGAAGCCCTTCATGGCAAATTTCGTAGCGGCATACAGTGTATAGCCCGGAATCGCCATCTCACCCATGGCGGAAATTGTAAATACCATGTGTCCAGGCCTCCCCTTTAAGTGCTCCAGGTACTTGGTATATGTATAAATAGGCGAAATAGTATTCAGGTTAAAAATGTTCTGAATGCGGTCCCAGTTAACGTAATCAAACTTCTCATAATAAGGGGCTCCTGCATTGGCGATAAGTATGTCAATCTTCCCCAGAATGCTCTGGGCCTTCTCCATAAAGGCATCTACTCCCTCTTTGGTACTAACGTCGCAGTTAAAAAGATGCACGTTCTTGCCATAGCCTGTGAGCTTTTCAACGGTTCTTGAGGTGGCAAAAATCCTGTTATGGTTTGCCGCAGCCGAGAGCCTGTCCAGAAGCTCTTTGCCAATACCGCTGGAAGCGCCGGTAATTACGATATTCTTACCTCTGATAAGCTTAATCTTGTTTTTGATTCTTCGCTTTGATACAGGACTGATTCTGTTCATTGTTATCCCCCTTATAATCTCATAACTGTGTCATAAGCATCATGGCAGGCATGGGCTATGGTTCCCGATGTATCCACGTCTCCGACTTTATATACATTCGCCAAGCCAAACTCCGACAGTTCCTTATACAAACCATCTACAGGTGACACTCCAAGAGCATTCACCACTACATTCGCCTTTATCTTTTTCTGTTTTCCGCTTCGTACCTTCTCTAAAAGAACTCCTTCCTCATCCACAGAAAGAAGCTTAGTTCCGGTCATAAATTTGGCTTTTTTGCCTTGTAGCCTTTCCATGGCATCATCCACCATCTGGAACCAGGTTCCCGGAGCAAGCGCATCTGCCATTTCAACCACGATCACTTTATTTCCTTTATCGCATAGGACTTCGCAGGTCTCAAGGCCGGTCATTCCGGAGCCTGCAATTATCACATTGCTGTTTTCTATTGTTCTCTTCCCAAGAAGCACATCCACAGCGGACACCACATTCTTTCCGTCAATTCCGGGTATGGATTTGGGTAAAAGAGGTCTGCCGCCCGATGCGATGAATACCACATCAGGCTTTCTCTCTGCGATTTCCTGTGCAGATATTTCTTTTCCGAGTTTAACCTTGACGCCCTGCTTACGAACTGCTGTCAGAAGGTCCTCTATGCACCAGTACAGGCGCTCCTTATTTATTCCCGAAGATGCAGCGATAACCTGCCCTCCGGCTTTGTTCTCTTTTTCAAAAAGTTCTACTTCGTAGCCTCTCATGGCAAGCGTCTTGCCCGCAGTAAGGCCTGCGGGGCCTGCTCCCACCACAAGAGCTGTACTGCCGGCTTTGTCCTTAGGCATGCTGTAGTAGGCTCTTTCATTTGCTATGCTCATGTTAAGAGCACACTCACCGGGGAGTCCTTTTCCAGCATTGGTCATGAAGGAGCGGATACAGTTAAGGCAGCCAATGCACCTTTGAATATCCTCGGGATGGCCGTTTTGCGCCTTATTAGCCCAATGGGGATCACAGATAAAGGTTCTGGCTGACGCCACAAAATCCTGATATCCTTCCCGAATCTGCCTCTCAGCCTGATCCGGCTCTCTGATGACATTGGCCGCAATCACGGGTATGCTGACCGTTTCCCTGATAGCCTTGGCAAGATACTTTCTCCATCCCGGCTCATAGGTTGTAGGCTCGAGCCAGCAGTTATACACGTCATAATTTGCGCTGGATACATTTATTGCATCTACGTCCAGTTCTTCCAGGCGCCTTGCGATTCTTTTGCCATCCTCAAGATTATAGCCAAGCTGCGGCTTACCGATCCGGGCATACATCTCATCTACGGAGAGCCTTACGATCAAGGGATAGTCCTTACCGCAGCGCTTCTTAATACCTGTGACGATCTCCTCAAGAAAGCGCATACGCTTATCGAAACTTCCGCCATATTCATCTGTTCTTAAATTTGTATAAGGGGATAAAAACTGTTGTATCAGATATCCGTGGGCTCCGTGAAGCTCAACTGCGTCAGCGCCTGCCCTTTTGCACCGCTCAGCTGCGTCAATGAAATCACGGATAAGGTCGTGAATTTCCTTAATGCTCATCTCATGGAGTCTTGCAGCGCCATGGGGAGCCTTAGGGCACTTAGAGGGTGCCTGCACGGAAAAACAAATGCCCTTTTCCTCCATACCAAGAAGAATAGGAGTGCATTTGTACATCAGCTTCATGAATCCCGGAACCTTCTCGGCAACGGGAATGACCATGGGAAGTGAATTGATGGAACTGGCAAGCCCCTGCCTTCCCGCATGATGGAGCTGGATTGCCAGCTTGGCACCATGGCTGTGGATCTTGTCCGCCATCCTTCTCATGGGTTCAATATGATAGTCATGACTCATGGCAAGCTGAGTATAGGTTGCCGCGCCTGCCATGTCATTTACTCTGCAGATTCCGGGAATTATCAGTCCGACTCCTCCCTTGGCTCTTTCTTCATAATAATCGGACAAAGTATCTGTGACCTTGCCACTGGGCTCTCCCAGACTAAACTCTGCGGCGGTCATAACAATTCGGTTCTTAACTGTCATGGTTCCGATATTCATCGGACTAAACAAAAGATCGTACATTATCCCCCCTAAATAATCCTATACATTCTCGCCTCATAAGGTCTCAGTAGTCCATGCCTTGCTTCAAGCAGATTTAAATCATCCCTGATAAGCTGCAATCTGTTCTCACGCAGCCTGTCACTCTTTCTTGGGTAGTTGCACAGTATCAGCTTTTTCCTGCGTTTCAGGTACTTATCCGGAAGATGGAGTTTCACCGGGAAGTGTGAGAATGAGCACACGATCAGGTACACCTCTCCCTCCAGGGCTCTCTCATACATATAGATATTCTTATCCTTATGGTTATATTCCTTATATCTTCCGTACAAAAGAGTCTGCGAGCTCTTCCTTAGCTTCAGACACTTCCTGTAGAAATTAAGGATACTGTATTCATCAGCCTCCTCAGTGGCAACATTGACCTTTTTATAATTGGGATTTACATAGAACCAGGGCTTTGCCTTACTAAATCCTGCATTCTCGCTGCCATCCCACTGCATGGGAGTTCTTGCGGAGTCCCTGCTGGATAAATGTATCCTGTGAAGCCTTCGCTCCGGGTCCTCCTTGAGATGATAGGAGTAATAATTATTCTTGGAAGATACATCCACATACTTATCTATGGAATCCAGGCGGATATTGGTCATTCCGATTTCCTGCCCCTGATAGATAAAAGGAGTTCCCCTCTGGAACAGGTAGCTCACAGCCAGCATAGTTCCGCTCTCTCTCCAGAAATGGTGGCTTCCGTACCTGCTAATGATCCTAGGATGATCGTGATTTTCCAGATACAGGGCGTTCCAGCCATCCTCTGCCAGGGCATACTGCCACTTGGAAAAAGCTTTTTTGAGCTTCACAAGAGAAAACGGCCTGTGCAGATATTCAGTGAACATGCAGTCCGCCATCATATGGTCAAAAGAGAACATCATATCCAATGACTTGGTGGGGCCTGTCAGATATTTTCTGGCGGATTTGATATTGGTCATGGGACCTTCCCCCAGCTGGAAGCAGTCGTATTCCTCACAGACCTTGCGAAACTCCGCCATATATTCATGGATGTGAGGACCGTCCTTGTAGTGGGACATACCCTTGGCTGCGGGAAGGAAAGGAAGTGCATCGGGAAGTCCCTCTTTTTTGGATATGAAATTGATGACGTCCTCTCTGAAGCCGTCCACTCCCATGTCCAGCCAGAAGCGCATGATGCCCTTAACCTCCTCCCTCACCTTGGGATTATCCATGTTAAGGTCGGGCTGCTTCTTGGCAAAAATATGTAAATAATACTGTTTTCGTACATCATCGTATTCCCAGGCCTTACCCTCAAAGAGAGAGTCCCAGTTATTGGGCTCATCGCGCCAGATGTAGTAGTCGCTGTAGGGATTGTCCTTGCCCTTGCGGCTCTCCAGAAACCACCTGTGCTCGTCGGAGGTGTGGTTCACCACCAGATCCATTATGACCTTAAGGCCAAGCTTATGGGCTCTGTGAAGCACTCTCTTGAAGTCTTCAAGGGTTCCGTAGTCCGGGTGAATATCCCTATAATCCGATATATCATAGCCAAAGTCCGCATTTGGAGATGGATAGATAGGTGAGAACCAGATTCCGTCTACCCCAAGGCTCTTAATATATTCCAGTTTCTCATATACTCCGATGAGATCTCCTATCCCGTCTCCGTTTCCGTCGGCAAAGCTGCGGATCCAGATCTGATAGAAGCTCATCTCCTTGTACCAGTCCTTATGAGGGACCTTTGTATCAGTCTTTTGATTGTCCACCGATTTTTTTCCTCATCTCAGAAATGTCATCGCTAATGGTTTCAAAATCCTCTGCTATATCGCTCTTTAGTTTCTCGAAGCGGTCTGAGAGCTGCTCCCTGCGCTCCTCCATGACAGTTTCAAGTTCCTCGAAGTTCTCTCTCATGCCCTCATAGAAGACCCTGGGAGCATTGAATATCATCTCGGTTCCGTCAAGAACAATTCCCGCGGACTTGTACAGATACTCAAGACTCTGATGTTTCCTGTGGCCGAACTCGCCTCTCATGGACTTCTCATAGAGAACTCTGTATCTGTCATGAGCTGTATGTACTGCGTCCTCCCAGGAAATGTAGATCTCATCCATGGCATGCTGCCCTATGTCATGGAGGTGATCCAGGTCCTTGCCGGCGCTTAACAGAAGCTCCGCCATAGACCGGGCATTTTCTTCGATAAGAAGACCGTTTCTGTCATGGGTGACACCCTCAGCTGCACAGGAACCCTTGATAAGGACGCTGCCAAGACCGCAGGCTGCGGCTTCTCTTACAACGATTCCGTTGGTGTCATATACCGAAGGGAAAATAAAAAGGTTCGCCCTTGTATTCCAGGCACGGAGCTTCTCCCTGTCATGCTCCGGGCCGGTAAAAATAATACGGCCCTTCATGCCCTCTTTTCCCTCTGTGTGATTGATTGCGCCACCATCCACAACATCAAGGGCAATGCCGTAGTCTCTTACCCTCTGCTGCATCTCGGCAGCATCTGCGCCGCCTCCCACAAATACACAGCGATAATCGAAGTTATTCTCCGAAAGGATCTTCATGGCGTCCACGATTATTGGAAGTCCCTTGTATTTCATAAGTCTTCCGACGAAGAGAAATACAGGAACCCCTTCCGGAAGATCAAAATCCCTGGTAGTCTCTTTTACCAGAGTTTCATCTGCTCTTCCCTTAGGGAAGTCCACGCCGTTATTCATAACGATATAATCGCCCTGATAGCCCAGTGAGCGAAGGTTCTCGCCGGCGCCTTCCGATACAACCCAGACTTCATCGCAGGCTTCTATATTGCTGACCATGGTCTTAATGGTCTCCTGCTTAAGAAAGCCCTCTCCCACCGCTCTTGCTATATCCACATCGAACTTGGTGTGATAGGTAAAAACAATGGGCGCTCCGGTCTGTTTTCTTAATATCCTGGCCATAATGCAGGAAGCCGCAGGACAGTGAGTATGGATGATGTCCGGCTCAAATTCAGCCAGCTGCGCTACTTCTCTTATGGATAAGGGATTGCCGGTTCGATAACCGTTCACGAAATCCGTTGTGTCAAAGCTTGGATAAGAAATAACTCTATAGGGATAGCCCTCATATTTACCATCCGGATATCTTGGAGTTCCCACAACGACATTTTCATTGAGCTGTCCTGTGAGGACCCTTCCGTAGTTCATTACAACATTCGCAACTCCGTCTATAACAGGCGGAAAAGAATCATTCAAAAGAACAATATTCATACAATTCCTCCATTTGGTTTTCACTTATATACTATTATGTCATGTTTTAGCAAAATTGTGCTAAAATATTGTATTGTAATGTACAATCACACAAGAGGGGAGATAAAAAAATGGCCAGAAAACAAAGTGTTGAACGAGCAAATGAACTTACCGGCGGCTTTGCAACAGCTCAGAAAACAATTGTAGTCCAGTTTAGAGAAAAAGAACGTAAAACCGATGAACTATTGCAGCTGATCAAACAGGACGCACTGTCCAAAGGCCTTAAGGACTCCGATTTTGAAAAGGTTGATATGTATATCAAGCCCGAGGAGCAGAAGGTGTTCTATGTCATCAACGGACAGACTAACGGAAGCGTTGATTTTTAAGGAGGGGGAAATATGGCAACAGTTTTTGTTGTAGCTAATCAGAAAGGCGGTATCGGCAAAAGTACCACCGCAACCAATCTTGCCGGAATTCTGGGGAAGAAGGCTAAAACACTTCTAATCGATGCTGATCCTCAGGGCAACAGCACCAGCACCTACGAAGCCAAAGTGGAGGATGTAGCAACACTCTATGACGTAATAATTGACTCAGACAAGCTTCCAATTGCGGAAGCGATCCAGCACACAGACAACGGCGACATCGTAGCCTCCGACCCGCTTCTTGTTAAGGCAGAGAAGATGCTGGACGGCGACGTTGAGGGATTCTACAGACTTAAGGATGCCCTTGAAGGACTTGATGACTACAAATACATAGTGATAGACACAGCTCCGTCACTTAATATCATTCTCTACAACTGCCTTATCGCAGCAGATAAGGTTATCATTCCCGTAACTGCAGATGCCTATTCCATGCAAGGCATTCAGCAGCTCTATGACACCATCATGGCTGTCAAGCGCAGACAGAACAGAGACCTGTCAATCGCAGGACTTCTCCTTGTTAGATATTCAGGCCGCTCCAATCTCGAGCGTGAAACAAGAGATAATATCGAGGCAGTTGCCAAGCAGATGAATACCAAACTGTTCAAAACTGTCATAAGGGAATGTGTTAAGACGAAAGAAGCGCAGGAACAGAAAAAGCTCCTTATAGACTATGCGCCGAAATGTAATACTTGTCTGGATTATGTGGAGTTCTCGAAGGAATTGATGAAGAGATAATGTATAGAAGGACGGTTGTGAGTCACAACCGTCCCTGTCGATTCCCATTCAACTTACTCACCCTCAATAATGCACAAAATATCCTGCAGCACATTGATATATCTTCCGGTGAGCTCAATCATCTCTCTGACCTGGTCCCTGCTCACCTCCAAAGAATCTGCAATCTTCTCAATAAACTGCATCTCCTTCTCATCAAAATCCCCATCAGAAAACAGAAGGCCGATGACCTCCATGATCACAACCTTCCTACTCATGGTATCTGATTCTGCAAAGCAGGCTAATACTCCGTCCAAGGTTCTGGCGTGACTCATTGGAAGAGATATTCCCATCTCTGCACAGTACTGCTCTATCATAATATCTTCTTCATCGCTGATGCTGCCATTGGCCGCAGCCGCAAGTCTGGCAAGGTCGATGAATGCTTCTTTTTCGTCGTCTCTAAGTAAATGTAAAAACATAGGCTACTTCCTCAAATCAAGAATATAATTTGATTATACTATAGCAAAAGAGCTTTCGCACTATTCAGCGCGAAAGCTCTCTTTTATACTATTATTTCTTTGGTATTACTTTAAATTTACCGGAAGTCTTAATATTTGAGCCGTCTAATGTTCTGATCTTTACAGTTGCTGTACCGGATCTGCCATAAGATGTAATCTGAAGGCAATAATATCCCGGATTAACTTTGTCCTCAACACACTCAGCATGCAAAATTGACTCATTAGTAGAAGATACCTCAAAAGGATATCTGCTCAGTATCCAGCTTTCATGCTTTTCTTCACCAACTGGGAATCTACCGATGTATTTTCTTATTGTCAGAATAAAATGATTGTAATTCTGTGTTCTACCATTTGCCTCTTTATGAGTCCAGGTTCCTGCTCCCTGAGGCAAGCCAAATTTATAGTACTTGTTAACACGTTCAACAAGATTAACTGTTCTCAATGGCCAATAAGCATTAGATCCATCTGTAGAACCTGCATACACGGTTATTCTTGCGGAGCTAAAACCATTATTTACAATCCAATTAGTGGCATTTTTCTTAGTTTTTACTGTTCCGCCTGAGATTGTTGCAACATGCTTTGCCTCATCATCAGTAAGGGTTCTCGAATTAGTTGATACAACTACTCTCCATTTAAGTTTTTTAACTGTTGGTGTTGTTTTATTTTTGCCATAAGGAGTGGAATAGAACTTCATCTTACCACCCTCTGCCAGGATGTTAGGGTTCTGATTCCTGATCTCATAATAAATCTGAGTTACAGGGTTGATAACTTTAACAGTTAGTTTAGCTTTCTTGCCGGATCCATCATTGGTTGCAGCTGTTAATGTTACGGTTCCGGTAGTCTTAGCCTTGATAGTATATGATCCGTTAGAGTTTTTCACAAGTGAGATCTTGTTATGGTCATATTTATCACTCCAAACAATAGGAGCTCCGTTGTCAGCAGAAACACTTACGGTTGCTTCTTTTTTAACATCTACTACTTCTTCCAAGCCAAGAGTAATCTTCTTGGTTACTGCGCCGCTTCTCTTAATTTCTACTTTTTTAGCCTTAGTACGAATTGTAACAACATAAGATGCTGACTTATGAGCAGGATCATTTGCAGTAGCTTTCAATGTAACTGTTGCCCAGTTCTTCACTGATTGATCTACAATAAGCTGTCCTGTTGTAGGTACTACTGTAACGCCGGCTGCACCGCTTACAGACCATGTAACTGCCTTGCTGCTTGCATCACTGTTTGCCTTTACTTTGTACTTGGTCTTTGAACCCTGAGCAACGAACTTAGCACCTGTTACTTCAAGGGATGTAACTGTCTTTCTAACTTCAATGGTAACGGAAGCCTTCTTGGAGCCGTTTCTGTCCTTACAAGTAATTGTTGTCTTACCTTTGCTAAGACCTGTAACAACACCGCTTGCATTTACTGATGCAACGCCGGGCTTACTTGATGTCCACATAGCAGCAGAAGAAACTGAATTACCTGCCTTATCAAGGAACTTAGCGCTTAAAGGAATTGATTTCTGTGCACCTACCTCATAATAGATTGATGCTGACTTAACGGCGCCCTTCTTGTCGGTCTTAACATTAAATGTTGATGCATTAGCAGAAGTTGTGATTCTAACACTTGCAACATTGGATGTTGTAGCACCAAATCTTCTGGAAGCTGCTCCGATAAGCTTGCTAACATTTACAACGTTAACATTCTCAAGAACATCAGCTGTATCAACAAGTGCAGCCTTGATATCTGCAGGTGCTGCATGTCCGAACTTGGTCATATAGAGCGCAGCTGCACCTGCTACTACAGAAGAAGCAAGAGCTGAACCGCTCACCATTACGTAATTGCCGGTCTCGTCTGTTGTCCAGATGTTGGATCCGGGAGCTGCGATATCTGCGTAAGAAGCATCTGCTACATATGAAGCAATCTTGCCTGCCTCATTGACAGCTGCTACAGCGATAACATTCTCATAAGCTGCAGGATATACACCCTTGCTGCTGACTGCAGCAACCATTGTAACACCTGCTGCATTAACTTCATCGATAACATAAGTCATCTGAGGATCGATATTAGATCCGCCAAAGCTCATATTGATAACGTCAGCCTTGTTCTCAACAGCTGTGCGAAGCTGTGACATAACACCTGCTGATGTAAGATCTGTCTTAAGGTTAAGAAGCTTAACGCCGGGAGCAATACCTGCGCCGCCGTTCTCATTGATTCCGGCACCGATAACGCCTGCAACCATTGTTCCGTGGCTTCCTTCAACGCTAGCCTCATTAACAAGGTTAAGCTCTGAAATATCAGCAATACCGTCATCGATAACTGCTACAACTACATCTGAAGTCTTGTTAAGTCCGTCCTTACCAAGGCTCAGCCATGCTGAATAAGAATCAACCATCTGGTGATGCCACTGATATTCATCAGAAGCAGGATCAAAATAAGGCTCGCTCATGAAATCGGGAAGTTCCTCAGAAGTCTCTTCCTCAGCCTCTTCCTCTGTCTCCTCAGCTTCCTCATCCTCTGCCTCTTCGGCATCCTCGGAAGCCTCTTCGTCTGAAGACTCTTCATAAGCTACTGTGTCATCCTCAGCGATATCTTCAAGTACTTCCTCTTCAGGCGCCTTAGTTACATCTACAGTCTCATCTTCAGAAACCTCTGCTGCGCTCTCCTCAGAAGCTGTCTCCTTGAATAATCCGAGATAATCTGCATCAACAGATGTAAGCTCATCATATGCAAAGAAATAATTAGGAGTAACTACAGGAAGGTTAAGACCATCAATAAATGCACATGAATATGCGCTCTCAACGCTAACCTCTGACTCAGAGAGATCAATAACAGCAACTCCGTTCTCAAAGCTCTTAAGAGAACCTGCATAAGCTGTAGCTACTTCCTCAGCATGCTCCTTAGTTTCTGCAAGAAATACTACCTCATCCTTGGCATAATCCTTGCCCTCTTCAAGTGAAGAGAAATCTTTAAAATATGTATCTTTCTTGGTAACGGATTCAGCCTTTACAGCAGCCTCAGATGCTGTAAGCTCATATCCTTCTGCCATTCCCACAATTCCTGCAGGAAGCTCTGTCTCTTCTGACATAAGAGCAGCTTCATCTTCTACTGAGCTGTCCACAGAAGCCTCATCACTTGCCTCTTCGGCAGCTTCTGTTACGTCCCCATCGGAAACCTCTTCAGGCTCCTCAGTAACAGGCTCTTCTACGATCACTTCAACAGGCTCTTGCGCATCCTCGATGCCCTCAGACTCTTCGGTCTCCTCGTCATCGATAACTTCCAATTCCTCAACCGGTACAAAATCAGTGGAAATATCTTCGTAATTCCCAAGTGAGTCTTCCGATTCTGCTGTCAGATCATAGTCTTCTGTAAGATCAATGTTAGTGCTCTCATCAATATCTGCCGCATTTGCATACTGGACTTGCCCCACAAGCATAGCTGCAGAAATAGTTGCAGCCATAAACTGCTTGAACTTTTTCTGAAACATTCTTTCATTCCTCCCTTTTTAGTAGCTTTTTTATATTATAGAATCAGAGCGGCACATGCAAGTTTTTTCACAAAAAAAACACATAAAAAACACAAAAAAGTTCTTATCAAATTTCGATAAGAGCTGTAATAAAAATTCAATATTCAATTTAGAAAATTAAACCAATTTATTCTCAAAAACAGGCAATTTACAGCACTGTATTTTTATCTTCCCAAGTAATGGCAATTCACTCTTTATCAATATCTGTTATAATGAAATATAGTAAACTAACAATCGGAAGGTAGGTGAGCTGCGATTATGAGAACTGAAGATGATGTTAGAAAGAAATTACAGGATGAAATAGATACTTACTTAACATGCCCGAAGTTCTCCGTGGAGGAGCATGCTCACAATATTACCATGCTGGCCTGGGTCCTGGACGTAACAGATATGGAACTCAGCGATCTCATCAAGGAATCCGAGAACGCCTTCATGGGATGAATGGCAGCGAATAAAAAAATAAACAGGAATCGGCTAAGGGTATTCCCGAAGCAGATTCCTGTTTTTGGTTTTAATGAATCAATTCATTACTTATTAACTTCGCAGTATAAGAAATATTTGTATCCAAGAGGACTTGAGAAGAATCCGCTTACACTGTCGTCGATCATGTACAGATCTGTGTAGTAATAGATAGGGCAGATACATCCTGTTGACATAAGAAGATCTTCTGCCTTGTGCATAAGAGCATAACGTGTCTTGGAATCTGTGCACTTCTTAATAAGACCGATTACAACGTCATAGGTCTCAGCCCATGTTCCGTTCTCAACCTTAACGTCATAGCCAAGGTCTGTAAGGTCGATGCTGTAAGCCTGAACGCCTGCGTTGTCGCCCTTGCCGAACTGAACGTCGTTGTTACCGGAAGCTGTTGTCCACATATCAAGGAAGGAAATAGGATCGTTGTAGTCGCCGAGCCATCCGTTACGTGCGATTGAGTAGTTACCAGCCTTACGTGTATCAAGGAATGTAGCCCACTCCTGGTTCTCA
>JAEEGL011815334.1_pt1 | contig 46411 bp, 35 predicted proteins | sample 9134231 | NCBI WGS metagenome assembly JAEEGL01 (sample SAMN16246548, study PRJNA631951) | gut metagenome | biome: gut microbiome; feature: rumen; material: fiber-attached | host: Bos | place: Iran: Karaj | collected 2018-10
CAGGGTATCAGCTGCTGAACGATGCAGTGGCCGGCGAACTGACGCATCCCACGTATACTTACGGACAGGACGGGTATGTGTTTTTCAAAATGCACAGCAATATCCGGTTCGAGAGCTATCACAGAGTATTCGCGGAAGCGGTCGCTAAAATGAAGGAATACTGTGAGTCGAGAGGGGCAAAGTTCTATTTCCTGTTCGATCCGGAGAAGATATCCGTCTACAGACGGTATCTGCCGGAAGGCGTGAATTACGACGACACATGGACCGACGAACTGATCAGCTGCCTGCAGGAACTCGGCGTCACCTGCATCAGCAACAAAGAAATGCTGACGGACCTGAGTTATGAGGAGCAGGTGTACAATGTCCGGTATGATGCGGGCCACTGGAACGATCTGGGCTGCTTTTACGTCACGAACAGTCTCTGGACGGCGATGCAGGCCGATTTTTCCGCCGTTACTCCGTATACGGACGACGATTTTGATATCTCCGTCAAGACCGGCAAGTATCTTGCCGCCTCGAGATTTCCCGTGAACGAAACGATACCTTCCTATTCTTTGAAGGCGGAACGAGAAGATCTGTCCGCTTCTTTTTCCGATCTGAAGATGCACAACAGCTACCGGTTCTTCAAATACTATATCAACACGTCAGAAGGCGCTGAAAACTATCCGCGGAATCTGGTCTTCCATGGCAGCTATTACAATCGCGCACCGGAGTTCTTCCTCGGAAGATCCAGAGAGTATATCGGAGTCCACGATTATCAGAATGTTTTGAATCTGGATTATTATTTCAATATCTTCCAGCCGGATGCCGTGGTATTCGAAGCCGCCGAGTACACGTTTTCAGACATCTATTTTGACAGCAAGGAAATGCAGTCGCTCGATTACAATCCGAGTCTGTTCAACGAACATGAAAGCCTTGAAGACGCTGTCAGGAGAGCGAAAGAGTGTGCGGAACAGTATCAGGAAGCGGATACTTCAAGTATCCTTCTGACATCTCACGACGGTTTTGACGAGGTGTTCGTGGACGCAGGTATTCCGTCCGCACGGTATGTGTATCTCCTTACGGATGACAACGTGTTCGATTTAAAGGCAGACGAAGACGGCGTTTACAGCACGGGTGTTCCCCATGGCGCGGTCACGGATCAAGCGGTGCTGTATTTCGAAGACCAGGCCGGCAGAAAGCACTGGTCATATATCGGCGTCGAGGCGGGACTGGATTACGCGGCACAGACTGACGGCATCCAGTGCTCCGGCGGAGCCGGATATGATCCGGAGAGCGGAGAATACGTATTCTCGACTGAACTGAAAGGGAACCGTTTCAATGCGGTCGGCCTGCAGCTGCTTGCAGGCGATTCCGGGAGGTATCTCTCCCCTATCCGATCGATCAAAACAACAGGGGCGTTTTACGGTTCCTATATGCATAAGGAAGATAGCGGCTGGTACCTGATAAGGCTCAAGGGAAATACGAACCAGAAGGATGAATACGCTGATTATCTGTCTTATCTGGTCCGTGGAGAGACGTATCAGTATGCGGTTTCCGTTTCGGAGCTCTCCCGCAGGAAGATAGTCGTTGACAGTTTTGAATTCTACGGTTCTGCGTCCGGAAAGATTGAAAGGACGGAACTGGTCGGCGGCACAGAAGTATCTGCAGGCGTTGCGGAGGAAAACGGCACTTATACCATGACGACAGAAGTCGAGGGAAACCATTTCAACAAGGTCGTACTGCAGCTGTCGAATCAGGAGACTGGAGAACTGATCGATCCCCTGTCATCGGAAGCGGGACCAGGAGAGAAATCGGGACGGTATTATCATGCCGGGCAGAGCGGAACGTATTTTCTCAAACTCCGCGGAAACACGAATATCAAGGATGAATACATCGGATCATACGTCTGTCTGACTCAGGACAGCATGTATGAATGGTCTTATGAAGCGGAATCCATCTCTCCGGACGCAGTGACTGTCAGTGATCTCTCCTTCTGCAGCCTGTGCGATCCAATCGAGTGAATAGTCCCCGTTTCACACATCTTTAGAAAACCCGCCGGTCAGGTCCTGGTACAGCCTGGCCGGCGGGCGAATGCTTTATGCGGTATCTTGATTCGTATAACAGAGAATCATTTGCTGGGGTGATAGGTGTCCACGATCTTCTCCGTCAGCTGCTTGATGTCCTTCCTGTTGGCATACGCCGATTTCATCAGATCGATGAGTTCGCGGAAGAAGACGTTGTAATCGATCTTGATCGGCATGCCGATATGGATCAGATCGTTGTCCGTCTTTCGCAGTCCTTCCTCCTGCATGAGTTTTTCCTCATACAGCTTTTCGCCGGGGCGCAGTCCGGTATAGACGATCTTGATATCCTCGTCCGGCTTGAGTCCGGACAGTTTTATCATGTTCCTGGCAAGCGTGTCGATCTTCATCGGCGCCCCCATATCGAGGACGAAGATCTCGCCCCCGTGCGCATAGGTGCCTGCCAGCAGGACCAGGCTTACGGCTTCGGGGATCGTCATGAAGTAACGGATGATGTCGGGATGGGTGACCGTTACCGGACCGCCCTTCTCGATCTGCTTTTTGAATATTGGGATCACGGACCCGTTGCTTCCGAGTACGTTTCCGAAGCGTACGGCGACGAATTCGGTCCTGATGTTTCTGAAGATCTCTCCGGTGCCGTCCTTGTCGCAGTTCTCTTCACCGGCGTGCGTGAACAGCTGCGGGATCTCGTTCGCTTTTCCGGCTTTGATCTTTGCGTCGAAACTCTGGATGATCATCTCGCACAGGCGCTTGCTGGCGCCCATGATGTTCGTCGGATTCACGGCCTTGTCCGTAGAGATGAGAACGAACCTCTCGCATCCGTGCACCATGGCGGCATAGGCCGTCTTGTAAGTGCCGATCGTGTTGTTCTTGATGGCTTCGCAGGGAGAATCCTCCATCAGGGGAACATGCTTGTGCGCTGCGGCATGATACACGATCTGCGGCTTCAGTTCTTCGAAGAGCTGGAACACTTTCCTGCTGTCGCGCACGGAACCGATCTCGACCAGCAGATTGAGATCAGGATGCTTTTCCAGGAGTTCCAGCTGGATGTCATAGGCGTTGTTCTCATAGATGTCGAAGATGATCAGCATCTCCGGGTCATGAGCGGCGATCTGCCGGCAGAGCTCGGAGCCGATGGATCCCCCGCCGCCGGTCACGAGGACACGTTTGCCGTGGATGAAATCGAATACTTCGTTCAGATCCGCCTTTATGGGTTCCCTTCCCAGCAGGTCTTCAATGGATACGTCGCGCATGGCGCTGACGTTGACTTCGCCCAGGAGCAGCTGATACATGCCGGGCAGGTTCTTCAGCTCGCAGCCGGTCTCCTTGCAGATGTTGAGGATCTCCTGCCGTTCCGCGGCGGAAGCGCTGGGAATGGCAATGTAGATCTTGTCGATGTTGTACTTATCTGCGTTGTACAGAATGTCGTCCCGGCCGCCCACGATGGGGACGCCGTCCAGATATCTGCTCCATTTGTTGGGATTGTCGTCGATAACGCAGAATACCCGCTCACGGATCTCGGAAGAGCGCTTGATGTCACGCAGGATCATCTGGCCTGCGGAACCGGCCCCGATTATCATTACGTGCTTGAAGGAAGGACCGCGCGTCTTCGAGCGGATGATGAGCAGAAACCGGTAGGAGAAGCGGATGCCGAGAACAAAGATGAACTGCAGCATCAGCCCGATGACGTAATAGGAAATTGGCATGCGGAGGAAGAAAACGGTGATGAGCACGGTGTGAAGGATGCCGGTGATCACGGAAGATATGCCGACCCTTACCAGCTCGGTAATGCTGGCAAACCGCCATATGCTCTGATACAGCTTCAGGAGGAAAAAGACCGCTATGCACACAATCGTGTAGATCGGTGCAAACTTTTCCCATGCAGTGAGATAACGGACGGGAATCGAATCGAACCGCAGATCGAAGCGCAGCCACAGGCCGAGAAAATAGGCCAGATTGACAGCGATAATATCGTATATTACGAGCAGGATCGAGATGAGATGCCAGTGTTCAAAACCTGTCTTTTTCTTTCGTTCATTTGAATTGTTGCTGTTCACGGGTATCACACTCCCGGCCGAGATGGCCACCGCAAAGCTTTTGTTATCAAGCCTGTCCGTGCAGGATTATGAAGAAGGATATTTGTTTTCATAAATATACAGTTCTATACTATATCACCCGAAGCAGGGATTGTCCACTATCATCCGAAAAGACGGGGCGTTACGGAAATTGCAGGATTTGCCGAAAGAACCTGCAAAAATCATCAGATAAGACCTTGACATACGCCGGGACCGATGGTATTATGCAAAAAATGCGTTGAAAGGGAAAAAGCTGTTTATCCAGATGTCAGAGAGCCGGCGGATGGTGCGAGCCGGCAGATGGACATTCAGCGAGCTCTCCCTGGAGCTTCCTGGCTGAACGGACGCGGTCTGAGTAGGCGGGACGGCAGCTGGCCGTTATCTCCCAGAAAGTGATGTTAGTCACGCAGAGTGGCCGCTTCGGCGGCAAGAAGAGTGGTACCGCAGGTCTTTAGTCCTGTCTCTTTGTTTACGGATTTCCGTAGGAGAGACGGGCTTTCTTGTTTTACGGACAAAAAGAAAGGATGACAGATATGCTTACTTTGGATCGAATCTTCAACGCGTCGGTGGTCCTGAAGGATATCCTTCGGGAAACGCTCGTTATCAAGGCAAACGGCATTGCGCCGTCGTGCGACCTGTTCCTCAAGCCGGAGTGCCTCCAGATTACCGGCTCCTTCAAGGTACGAGGTTCCGGATATAAGATCGCAAACCTTACACCTGAGGAGAAAGAGCGCGGCGTCATCGCCTGCTCTGCCGGAAACCACGCGCAGGGAGTCGCTCTCGCAGCTTCGAAGTACGGGATCCGTTCCCTGATCTGTCTGCCGGATTCTGCTCCGATTTCAAAGGTGGAGGCGACAAAGGCCTACGGTGCCGACGTATGCCTTGTCAACGGCGTCTATGACGACGCCTACCGCAGGGCACTCGAGCTCCGTGACGAGATGGGCTATACGTTCGTACATCCTTTCGACGACGAGGACGTCATCGCCGGGCAGGGCACCATCGGCCTCGAGATCATACAGGCGCTGGACGACGTGGACGCCATCATCGTTCCCGTAGGCGGCGGCGGCCTCATCTCCGGCATCGCCTGCGCGGTGAAGTCCGTCAGTCCGAAGACCAAGGTCTACGGTGTTCAGGCGGCCGGCGCCCCCAGTATGTACAACTCCGTCAGGAACGGAAAGATCGAATCGCTGGCTTCCGTTTCCACCATTGCCGACGGTATCGCCGTGAAGCAGCCGGGAGAGAACACTTTCGAACTCGTGAACAGATACGTTGACGATATCTGTCTGGTATCCGAGGATGAGATCGCCGCCGCGATACTTGCGCTCATCGAAAAACAGAAGATGACCGCGGAAGGAGCCGGCGCCGTTTCCGTTGCGGCAGCCATGTTCGACAAGCTCCCCATATCCGGGAAGAAGGTCGTCAGCGTCGTCTCCGGAGGAAACATCGACGTCACCAGCCTTTCCCGCGTCATCGAACGCGGCCTCATCAAATCCGGAAGAAAGAGCCTGCTCGCCATCGAACTTGTGGACAAGCCGGGACAGCTTCGCGAGGTCTCGCGGATCATCGCGGAGCAGGGCGGAAACGTCACCGGCGTCAGCTATGAGCAGACCGGAAGCACGGAGAGCATCAACGGATGCGTGCTCCGCATCTCGATGGAGACCAGAAACTACGAGCACGTCCAGGCCATCTCCAGCGCGCTTGCGAACGCCGGGTTCAAGAACACGCAGGCGTAAGTCCGGGTCCGGCACCGAAACACTACAGTTTAAATACAGGAGAATACGATTATGATGGATGCTACGAAATACCGTCCGGGGTACTTCCCCGCCCCCGGCGACAATTACGACTGGGTTAAGAAGGATCACATCGAAAAGGCTCCCATCTGGTGCAGCGTCGACATGCGCGACGGCAACCAGAGCCTGATCATCCCGATGAACATGGCGGAAAAGCTCGAATTCTTCAAGATGCTCGTGAAGGTCGGCTTCAAGGAAATCGAAGTGGGCTTCCCCGCCTCCAGCGAGACGGAGTTCGATTTCCTCCGCACCCTCATTGACCAGCACATGATCCCGGACGACGTCACGGTGCAGTGCCTGACGCAGTGCCGCGAGCATATCATCCGCAAGACGTTCGAGGCATGCAAGGGGGCGCCCAGCGCCATCATCCACTTCTACAATTCCGTGAGCGTGGCCCAGCGTGAGCAGGTCTTCAAAATGGACAAGGCGGAGATCAAGCAGATCGCCGTCGACGGCGCGAAGCTGGTCAAGCAGCTGGCGTCGGAATACGAAGGAAACTTCCGGTTCGAGTACTCCCCCGAATCCTTCACCGGAGCGGAACCGGAATATTCATTGGAGGTCTGCAACGCCGTCCTGGACGTTCTGGAGCCGGGTCCCGACAACAACGTGATCATCAATCTGCCCGTCACCGTGGAGATGAGCATGCCTCACGTCTACGCCAGCCAGATCGAGTACATCTGCAAGAACATCAAATACAGGGAGCATGTGACGATCTCCACACACCCGCACAACGACCGAGGAACGGGGGTTGCGGATACGGAGCTGGCCATCCTGGCCGGCGCGCAGCGCATCGAGGGCACGCTGTTCGGAAACGGCGAGCGCACCGGCAACGTGGACATCATCACCCTCGCCCTGAACATGTATTCTCACGGTATCGATCCTCATCTGGACTTCTCCGACATCCCTGCCCTGGCGAGGATCTATGAGAAGTGCACCCGGATGAAGGTCTATGACCGGGCGCCGTACGCCGGATCGCTGGTATTCGCGGCGTTCTCCGGAAGCCACCAGGACGCTATCGCGAAAGGCATGACCTGGCGGTCCGAGCACGGCAATCACCGCTGGGACTGCCCGTACATCCCCATCGACCCGACGGATATCGGGCGCACCTATGACGCCGATGTCATCCGCGTCAACTCCCAGTCCGGCAAGGGCGGCATCGGATATCTGCTCGAGCAGACCTACGACTACAGCCTGCCGGCCAAGATGCGCGAGCATCTCAGCTACTGCTGCAAGGATATTTCGGACAAGGAGCACCGTGAGCTGAAGGTCAGCGACGTCCTTGCCATTTTCCGAAGCCTGTACTTCCGCGAGGGGCCCGTATTCCTCACTGGAAGGAAATACGCCCATCCGGACGAGGGCGGTCTCGTGCTCACCGCACAGGCCACGTGGGGTGACCGCGTGGAGACCGTGACGGCGGAAGGCAACGGACCGCTGAACGCTTCGACCAACCTGCTGAAAAAGTTCACGGGGAGAGACTTCGATCTCACCGTATACACGGAGCACAGCATGATGGGCGCGGATTCGGCCAGTATAGCCGCCGCCTACATCGGGATCGAGGACGAGAAAGGCCGGACCTACTGGGGAGCCGGCACCAACACCGACATCATGAAGGCAAGTCTTGAAGCCCTGATGTCCGCCGTCAACAACATGGTCCTCGACGAGTGACCAGCACAGGGAGGACGAGAATATGGGAATGACGATGACCCAGAAGATCCTGGCCGCGCACGCGGGACTTCCCGAAGTTTCCGCCGGCCAACTGATCAACGCGAAGCTGGATCTGGTGATGGGCAACGACATCACCACCCCGGTCGCCATCAACGAGTTCAAAAAGGCCGGTTTCACAAAGGTCTTCGACAAGGACAAGGTCTGTTTTGTCATGGACCACTTTGTACCGAACAAGGATATAAAGTCCGCGGAGAACGCGAAGCAGTGCCGTCAGTTCGCCTGCGGAAACTGCATGACTCATTTCTATGACGTCGGAAAGATGGGGATCGAACACGCCCTTCTTCCCGAGCAGGGCATCGTGACCGCGGGAGACTGCGTGATCGGCGCGGATTCCCATACCTGCACCTACGGGGCTCTCGGCGCGTTTTCCACCGGTGTGGGCTCGACGGACATGGCCGCAGGCATGGCGACAGGCATGGCCTGGTTCAAGGTCCCGTCCGCCATCCGTTTCGAACTGAAGGGCCGGCTCCCTTCCAATTGTTCCGGCAAGGACGTGATCCTCACGATCATCGGAAAGATCGGCGTGGACGGCGCACTCTACCGTTCCATGGAATTCACCGGTGAGGGTGTTTCTTCCCTCTCCATGGATGACAGGCTCTGCATCTGCAACATGGCCATCGAAGCGGGCGGAAAGAACGGGATCTTCCCTGTGGATGACGTGACGATGGCCTATCTCAAGGGCCGCGGACAGCGCACCCCCGTATTTTATGCGGCGGATGAGGACGCGGAATACGAAAAGACCATCACCATTGATCTGTCAACCCTGGTGCCCGTGGTTGCCTGCCCTCACCTCCCAGAAAACACGAGACCTGCTTCCGAGCTTGAGGATATCCGGATCGACCAGGTCGTTATCGGCTCCTGCACGAACGGACGCATGGAGGATATGGAGGCGGCCTACCGTTATCTGAACGGGAAAAAGGTCGCGGACGGCGTGCGCTGCATCATCATCCCCGGTACGATGGCCATCTACCGCGAGATGATCGAGAAAGGATACGCCACCGCGTTTATAGATGCCGGCGCCATCGTCTCCACCCCCACCTGCGGTCCGTGCCTCGGCGGGCATATGGGCGTTTTGGCGGCCGGTGAGCGCTGCATCTCCACGACGAACCGGAACTTCGTCGGAAGAATGGGACATGTTGACAGCGAGGTCTATCTGGCCAGCCCGGCAACTGCCGCAGCCAGCGCTGTCGCCGGACACATCGTATGTCCGGAAGCTGTTTGACAGGAGGGATCTTACGTGAAGACAGAAGGGAAAGCATTCAAATATCCCGACAATGTGGATACCGACGTCATCATCCCGGCCAGATATCTGAACATCACCGATGCGGTCGAGCTTTCCGCTCACTGCATGGAAGATATCGACACCTCTTTTGTTAAAGATGTGGATAAAGGCGACGTGATCGTCGCCGGCTGGAATTTCGGCTGCGGCTCATCGCGCGAGCACGCGCCCCTCGTGATCCGCACGTGCGGCACGGGCTGCGTGATCGCCAAGAGCTTTGCCCGCATCTTCTACCGCAACGCGATCAACATCGGTCTCCCCATCCTGGAATGCGAGGAGGCCGCGGAGGCGATCGAGAAGGGAGACCGCGTCTCCGTGGATTTCGACACGGGCGTGATCACCGACATCACAACCGGAAAAGTATTCCAGGCCCAGGCCTTTCCTCCGTTCATTCAGAACATCATAGAGAAGGGCGGCCTGCTCGCCTCCCTTCGTGCGGAAAAGGACGGTGACTGACCGGATGGATAAGAAGATCGCAGTGATCCGCGGAGACGGCATCGGCCCCGAGATCGTTGCCGAAGCCATCAAGGTGCTGGACGCCGTATGCAGACGGTTCGGGCACAGGTTCTCCTATGATGAAGTGGATATGGGCGGCTGCGCCTGCGATAAATGGGGAGATCCTCTCCCCCAGCCAATGCTTGAAAGATGCCTCGCCAGCGATTCCGTCCTGTTCGGAGCCATCGGCGGTCCGAAGTGGAACGATCTGCCCGGCGACAAGAGGCCGGAAAAGGGCCTGCTGCGGCTGAGAGCCGGTATGGGCGTGTATTCGAACAACCGGCCCGCGAAGATCTGGCCGCAGCTTGCCTCCGCATCCCCGCTCCGTCCGGACACGGTAGCAAAAGGGATCGATTTCATCATCGTACGTGAACTGATCGGCGGCATCTACTTCGGTGAGCACCGGACGGAGACCGTCGACGGTCAGGCCGTCGCGACGGATGTGCTGGTATATTCGGAGAAAGAGATCGAACGCATCGGAAGGATCGGCTTCGAGACCGCAAGAAAACGCCGCGGAAAGCTGACCAGCGTAGAGAAGAGCAACGTTCTGGATTCCAGCCGGCTGTGGAGATCGGTCATGCACCGTCTGGCTGCGGAATATCCGGACGTGGAGCTCTCGGACATGCTGGTAGACAACTGCGCGATGCAGATCGTAAAGGATCCCTCGCAGTTCGACGTGATCGTCACGGAGAACATGTTCGGAGACATCCTGTCCGACGAAGCGTCCATGATCACGGGATCCATCGGCATGATCCCCAGCTCCAGCCTGGGAGATACCACCTGCGGACTTTACGAGCCCATCCACGGGTCCGCGCCGGACATCGCCGGCATGGATATAGCCAATCCCATCGGCACCATTCTCGCGGCAGCCATGATGCTGCGCTTCAGTTTCGACATGCCGGCCGAGGCAGATGCTGTCGAGAACGCCGTTTCGGCGGTTCTCACGGACGGATGGCGCTGCGCGGACATCATGCCGGAGAGCGGAGCCGAAAACTGCAGGAAGATCGGATGCCGCAAGATGGGAGACCGGATCGCCGCCTATGTGGAAAAGGGCGTATAAAGCCCGGTTTTCGAACGATTCCGGAATTGACTTTTCCGGATACCGGCATTATTATGTAATTTAAATTTTCAGTTTTCCGCGAGGGAGAGGATCCCGACCGCGAATCCATTACAGGGGTGATGAAAAACATGAAATTATCCGGGTCAGATATCCTGGTGCGCACACTGATCGATCAGGGCGTCGACGTCGTATTCGGCTATCCCGGCGGCCAGGTAATCAATATCTACGATTCTCTTTACAAGTATCAGGATGAGCTGACGCACGTACTTACCGCCCATGAGCAGGGCGCCGCGCACGCAGCGGACGGTTACGCCAGAGCCACCGGCAGGGTCGGCGTCGTCATCGCCACGTCCGGGCCGGGCGCGACAAACCTCGTCACCGGCATCGCCACGGCTTTCCTGGACTCCATTCCCGTGGTGGCGATCACAGGAAACGTCCCCAACTCCTCCATCGGTACAGACGCCTTCCAGGAGACGGATATCACCGGCGTCACGCTTCCCATCACGAAGCACAACTATTTCGTCGGTTCCATCGACGAGCTGGAGGAGACCGTCCGGGAAGCTTTTGTTCTGGCTTCTTCCGACAGGCCCGGGCCCGTCCTCGTGGACATTCCCAAGGACGTTCAGACGGCCATGTATGAGTACGAGCCCAAGCAGCCGTATCAGAAGGACCCGAAGAACGCGGCCAAGGATATCCGCATCCAGGAGGCGGCCAAGACCATCAACGAGGCGAAAAAGCCTTTCATCTATGTCGGCGGGGGCGTCATCGCCGGAGAAGCCGAGAAGGAAGTGCTGAAGCTGGCCGAGAAGGTCGACGGCGTCATTGGATGCAGCATGATGGGCCTTTCCGCCATTCCCACGTCTCATCCGAGATTCCTCGGGATGCAGGGCATGCACGGTCATTACGCCAGTTCCGTCGCCATGCACAACGCTGATCTGATCATTGCTCTCGGCAACCGGTTCAACGACCGTTCCACCGGAAACCTCTCCAAGTTTGCCATCGGCACCAAGATCGTCCATATCGACATCGACGGCGCCGAACTGAGCAAGAACGTTCCCGATACCAACGGCCTGCGCGGCGATGTCGCGCTGACGCTACAGAAGCTCATTCCCCTTCTCGAACAGAAGAAGAATCCGGAATGGCAGGCGCAGGTGCAGAAGTACCGTGACGAGGAGGCGCAGCGCACCGATACGCGTCCCGGCATGACGCCCAGGAACGTGATCCGGACCGTGAACCGCCATCTCTCCCCCGCCACTCCCGTGGCGACCGACGTCGGCCAGCATCAGATGTGGGCGGCCCAGAGTCTCGAGTTCCGGAACCCGAGGACCTTCATCTCCTCCGGCGGTCTGGGAACGATGGGCTTCGGCATGGGCGCCGCGATGGGCGCCGCCTACGGCACCGGACTCCGCACGGTCCTTATTACCGGCGACGGAAGCTTCGGAATGAACCTGAATGAACTTGCCACCGCAGCCACCTACAACGTTCCGGTCGTCATCGTCCTGATGAACAACGGAGTTCTCGGCATGGTCCGCCAGTGGCAGACGCTCTTCTTTGACAAGCACTACTCAAACACCACGACGAACAGGAAGACGGACTTTGTGAAACTCGCCGACGCTTTCGGCGTAAAGGGTGAACGGGTCGATTCCATCGACGGCCTGGATCAGGCGCTCACCCGTGCTTTCGAAGCCGACGGCCCGTACTTCATCGAGTGCGACATCGACAAGGATGAGTTCGTTCTTCCCATGCTGCCTCCCGGAGGCTCCATGGACGATATCATCACGGATGCAAAGGCAGGTGACTGAACGTGAACAGCTTTACAATCGCCATTCTCGTCAAGAACAAATTCGGCGTGCTGAACCGCGTCACCAGCATGTTCCGCCGCCGCCAGTTCAATATCGCGTCCCTGAACGTGAGCGAAACGGAGACCGATGAGTATTCCCGTATCACGGTCATCTCTGCCGGTGACGAGCGGACCAAGGATCAGCTGATCGACCAGCTGTACAAGCTCCCCGACGTCGTCTCCATCAAGGAACTCGATGAACTGACCTCCATCAGCCGCGAGGTCTTGCTCATCAAGGTCGAGAACAATCCCGAGACCCGCAGGGACGTCCTGGACGCTGCCGTCGCTTTCGGCGCGGAGACCGTGGACTATTCCAAGGCCAGCATCATCTTCCAGCTGACAAGCAAGCGCAAGAAGATCGACGAATTCGTTGAGCTGATGCGCGACTACAACATCATCGAGATCTGCCGTACCGGCGTCGGCACGCTGGAGCGCGGCGGAGACACGCTCCGTCAGGCGATCAATCTGTAAACTATTAGATTTTTATAGAAAAAGGAAAAGGGGTAATCAAAAATGGCAGACGCAAGGATTTTCTATCAGCAGGACTGTGATCTTCAGTATCTGGCGGACAAGACCGTCGCTATCATCGGCTACGGCTCCCAGGGGCATGCCCACGCGCTGAACCTGAAGGAGAGCGGCGTGAACGTCATCGTCGGTCTTTACGAAGGTTCCAAAAGTTGGGCCAAGGCAGAGAGCCAGGGCCTTACGGTCATGACCGCGGCCGACGCCGCCGCTCACGCGGATCTGATCATGATCCTGATCAATGACGAAAAGCAGGCCAAGCTCTACAAGGAGAGCATCGAGCCGAACCTCACTCCGGGCAAGACCCTCGCCTTTGCCCACGGTTTCAATATCCATTTCGGCTGCATCAAGCCGCCGAAGGACGTCAACGTCATCATGATCGCCCCGAAGGGCCCCGGACACACCGTCCGCAGCGAGTATCAGGCCGGCAAGGGTGTTCCCTGCCTCATCGCCGTTGAGCAGGATGCGACCGGTGATGCACTGGAGATCGGACTTGCCTATGCCCTCGGCATCGGCGGCGCCCGTGCAGGCGTTCTGGAGACCACCTTCCGCACCGAGACCGAGACCGACCTGTTCGGCGAGCAGGCTGTCCTCTGCGGCGGCGTGTGCGCCCTGATGCAGGCCGGATACGAGACCCTGGTCGAGGCAGGCTACGATCCGCGCAACGCCTATTTCGAGTGCATCCACGAGATGAAGCTGATCGTTGACCTGATTTATCAGTCCGGTTTCGCCGGAATGCGCTATTCCATCTCCAATACCGCCGAGTACGGCGACTATGTGACCGGTCCCAAGATCATCACCCCCGAGACCAAGCAGACGATGAAGAAGATCCTTAAGGATATCCAGGACGGCACGTTCGCCAAGGAGTTCCTGCTGGATATGTCCGATTCCGGCGCCCAGGTGCATTTCAACGCCATGCGCAAGCTGGCTTCCGAGCATCCCTCCGAGGTCGTCGGCGCGGAGATCCGCAAGCTGTACAGCTGGAGCGATGAGGACAAACTGATCAACAACTGATCACTCATGATAATAAGGATTGCACCCGCACGAAACTGCGGGTGCATTCTGCATTACAACCGACTCAATCAGAAAACGAGGTTTTACACTTATGATCAAGGATACGCTTATCGACGGCTATCAGAATGCCGCCCACCGTTCCCTGTACCGTGCGCTCGGACTCACCGAGGAAGAGCAGCGCCGCCCGCTGATCGGCATCGTGAGTTCCTTCAACGAGATCGTGCCGGGGCATATGAATCTGGACAAGATCACCGAGGCTGTAAAGCTCGGCGTCGCCATGGGCGGCGGAACTCCCATCGTCTTCCCCGCCATCGCCGTATGCGACGGAATCGCCATGGGACATATCGGCATGAAGTATTCACTCGTTACCCGCGACCTTATCGCGGATTCCACAGAGGCGATGGTCATGGCGCACGGATTTGACGGCCTCGTCATGATCCCCAACTGCGACAAAAACGTTCCGGGGCTTCTCATGGCGGCCGCGCGTCTGAATCTGCCGACCATTTTCGTCAGCGGAGGCCCGATGCTGGCCGGCCGTGTCGGCGGCAAAAAGACCTCCCTGTCGAGCATGTTTGAAGCCCAGGGTGCTTACGCCGCGGGCAAGATTGACGATGCAAAACTGGAGGAGTTCGTTCAGAAGACCTGCCCCTCCTGCGGTTCCTGCTCCGGCATGTACACCGCGAATTCGATGAACTGCCTGACCGAGGTCCTGGGCATGGGCCTTCGCGGGAACGGCACGATCCCCGCTCCCTATTCCGCCAGGATTGATCTGGCCAAGCGCGCCGGCATGCAGGTCATGGAGCTGGTCAGGAAGAACATCAGGGCCAGGGACATCATGACCAAGCAGGCGCTGTACAACGCACTCACCGCGGATATGGCGCTCGGCTGCTCCACCAACTCCATGCTGCATCTCCCCGCCATCGCCAACGAGTGCGAGGTGGAATTCAATCTTGACATGGCCAACGCGATCTCTGAAAAGACGCCAAACCTCTGTCACCTTGCTCCTGCGGGACCGACCTACATGGAGGATCTGAACGAGGCCGGCGGCGTATACGCCGTTCTGAAAGAGCTTTCAAAGAAAGGCCTCCTGGATCTCACCGTTATGACCTGCACGGGAAAAACGCTTGGTGAGAACATCGAGGACGCCGTCAATCTCGATCCGACGGTCATTCGTCCCGTGGAGGATCCCTATTCCCCCACCGGCGGTATCGCCGTCCTGAAGGGAAATCTCGCTCCCGACGGAGGCGTCGTGAAGCGCAGCGCCGTGGCACCCGAGATGCTCGTGCATGAGGGCCCCGCCCGCGTCTTTGATTCCGAGGAAGAAGCTCAGGCGGCGATCAATGCCGGACAGATCCGTCCCGGCGACGTCGTCGTCATCCGTTATGAAGGCCCGAAGGGCGGTCCCGGTATGCGTGAGATGCTCAATCCCACCTCGGCCATCATGGGCCAGGGCCTGGGTTCCAGCGTCGCGCTCATCACCGACGGGCGTTTCTCCGGCGCGACAAGAGGTGCCTGCATCGGCCATGTTTCTCCCGAGGCCGCCAGCGGCGGAGTCATCGGGCTGGTTCAGGAGGGAGATATCATCAGCATCAATATCCCCGAGTACCGTCTTGAGCTCAAGGTCTCCGATGAGGAGCTTCAGCGCCGCAGAGAGACGTTTTCGCCGAAGACGCAGAAACTGACCGGGTACCTGAAGAGGTACGCCTCTATGGTCTCCAGCGGGGCCACAGGGGCCATCATCAATCAGAAATGACCGCGGGCCGTCTGACAGAGCTGGGGCAGCAGCTCCATACCCTGACTGTTTTCCGTTCCCTTCTGAATGATCCGGTGATACGGTCGCTGCAAGCGTACCTTGAGGGATGCGCGTGCGACGCCCCTGTCGTTAGTGCTGACCGGTACTGCGCTTTTGTATCCATTCTCATCGGGTCTCATGTGCCTGATCTGGCCGGATATATACAGAGCGTCGTCAATGACGATGAAAACGTTTACATCCGTGCGGTCAGCAGAAAGCAGACTGTCGCGGAGAGCCTGTCTGATGCCGTGCGCTGTGAGCTCGGGCTCCTGCAGCAGATCGCCAATCTGACACCTGACGCACTCACGGAGCCGCTGAACTGGTCCGGGTACCTGCCCTCATTTGAGACCGGGCCTTCGGACATCTCCGGTGTATATATGAGGCGCACAGGAGACATCTCCCGATTCGGTTACGGCATCTGGTCGAGATATTACATGTTCCATGTGGACGATGAGGGCACAGTGATCCCCGTCGTCAATCCGGATACGCAGCGTCTGAGCGATCTGATCGACTACAAGCGTGAACAGGGCATCATCATGGACAACACCCGCGCGCTCCTTGCCGGTAAGCCGGCAGCCAACATACTGCTCACCGGTGACGCGGGGACAGGAAAATCTTCTACGATCAAAGCAGTCGTGAACGAACTGAAGGACGAGGGGCTCCGGATCCTCGAGGTGAGAAAAGAGCAGCTGAAGGTCATCCCCTCCGTCATGGGGATGCTTTCGGAGAACCCGTTGAAGTTCATCCTGTTCATCGACGACCTTTCCTTCCAGAGCGACGATGATAATTTCGCCGCCTTCAAGGCCATTCTGGAGGGATCCGTTTCGGCAAAATCCAGGAACGTCGCCATCTACGCCACGAGCAACCGCAGGCATATGGTCCGCGAGAGCTTTTCCGGTCGTGCCGGAGACGATATCCACAGGAACGACACGATGCAGGAGACTGTCTCCCTGTCGGAGAGGTTCGGCATCCAGGTCCTGTTCCGCAGGCCGGACAAATTCACCTATCTGAATATCGTCCGGCATCTGGCCGAACAGGCCGGACTGGATATTCCGCAGGAAGAACTGGAGCTTGGCGCTGAGCGTTTTGCTCTGACCAGAGCGAACCGGTCGGCGAGAGCGGCGCGTCAATATGTGGACAGCCTGATCGCTGCAAAGGAATAACAATAATGATCCTATAAGGAAAGCGCTGACTGCTGTCAGCGCTTTCCTTTTTCTTATCTGTACTCCACTTTTACGTTTCTCACAAGAAGCGGATTGCACGGGAGGACGGCGAGATCATGAACGGAACAGGCAATATCCGTCACATCAAGCATCGTCTGCTGCATGGCCACTCTGCCGACCACAGGAACGCGTTTTCCGTTCACGGTGGCATACAGGCCCCCGCCCCTGATCATCCGTTTGATCGGCGACAGGGCGGCTCTGAGATGGTCCGGGACAGTAAACATTTCTCTGCCGATCTCTGTATTGATTCCTTCAAAGTATCCGGCATCCAGAACAGCAATCCTGGAATCACGGCCGGCTGTCCAGATCCCTCCGTATCCGATGCTGTCCCCTTTTCTGACCGTTCTGATATCACTGATGGTACATTCCAGAAAACCTACGGGACGAAGGCCTCTGTCCGATGCACCGTCATATCCGACTCTGCCGAGGAATGCGCTTCCGACTCGGACACTGTCGAGACGCATTTCGGGAAATCTCATGGCAGTAATGGAATTCGCGCAGTGTACTTCGCCCTTCCATCCGGTTTCCTTCAATGTCTCAACGGTCCGCATAAAGCGTTCAAACCTGGATTCTGTATGTTCGACCGGTCCTCCCGCCCGGGGAAAATGTGTATAGATGCCGCATACAGAAATCGGTCCGTTTTCTTCCAGCAGTCTGGTGACCAGATCTGTCTGCCCGAGATCAAATCCTTCCCTGCACATACCGCAATCAAAATAGATATGTACAGAAGCCTTTTGGGAGTTCTTCTCACATGATTCTTTCACTGCAGACCATGTCCTGCCACTTCCAACGGTCAGGATCGTGCCGGCTCTGATCAAAGTATCCAATTCTCCGGGATCGTCTGTTGACCTCAGCATGAGGACATCCTGTCCTAATCCGTGGTTTGCCAGTTCAGCAGCGTCCTCCGCCATCGTTACGGCAAAAGAAGAAACTCCTTGTTCATGCAGCGTATCGGCAAAAGGAAGCATACCGAGGCCATAGCCGTTTCCTTTGACCACTCCCCGGATCTTGCAGGACGTTATTTCATTCAACAGTATCCTTATGTTGTTCTCAAGTACAGACCTTTCGACGATAAACCTGTTCATATGAGACATATCTCCTATCATCAGAATAACGAGTGACGTTAAAAGGACCAGATAGCTCCGGGCCGAAACCCGGTATGAATCATGTTTTTGACCGGTGTTTCAGCAAGAGACTGCTTATAGCAGAAACCAGTATATGAAGAATTGAGCATACTCCTACAGATACGGCAATAATCAAAGCGAAGGAGATAATCTCAAACCGATCAAAAAGTTCGGGACGAACGTAGTATCTCCATAAATAGATCAGCATGATATGAACGAGATAGATCTCAAATGAACGATTGCCGAGGAACCTCAATACTGTGCCGGCCGGTGTCCCGGCAGCAATCTTGGCCACTGCAGTAAAAACTATAAGAAAAGCAAATGACATCGGAACATAGGACATGCGGATCCAGAAAGCAGACAGTGTTATCTGACTCCGAAACTGATAGAGATATACAGCGATAAGGAACACTGATGCTGCGACCGAACCCTTTGGCAATTCTTTATTATCATATACGATGGAGCCAAGGCGACATCCAATAATAAAGATCGGCAGGCGCGTCCATACGATTTCACTGTGCATGAAGGATTCAGGAGCCTGTTTATCAAAAGCGAACAACAAGATAAACCAGAGAACGCAGCACAGGAAAGTGAGAATATCGTTATCTGCTTTTCTGTTGAGAACTGATATCGGATGATTCTGCAAATGGTAGACCGCTGGGAAGATCAGATAGCACAAAAGCGCAAGTACGGGATACCAAGTGTATTTGGAACCCATTTCAAAGAGAGATATATTCAGTATATCCTTCCAGAATACTCCCTCGCCGACGGCATTCCGCCACAGATAGAACGGAACGGCAATAAGTAGATATGGGACCAGAATCCGGACGATACGTCTTTTATAGTAGTCGCCCAAAGCACTATTCCGCTGAAAAGAATAGAACAGGCCGATACCGGACAGAATCAAAAAACTCAACCGCGATGTTTCCACAGTTGGCAAACCGACGCAAAGAGATAAGTCTATCCGGCCAGTTGAAGAAATTATGAGTAAAAATCACATACAGGCATGCCAGTCCCATAATTTCAGATCTGTATGTGCTCAGGTCATTCGTCGCCAGTTTCATTGCGCGGCATCTCCTTCCCGTCCCTGTTTGTTCCGGGAAGCCAGAATGATGGTACTGATCATCTTTACAAGGGGATGGATCAGTGTTGCAAGCAAAACAGCCGCTGCAATGACGATGATATAACTCACCAGATCCCAGCGATCTATCTTCTTACGTCCAAAATAGTGAAGATAGATATTTAGAATCATGACCTGACTCATATAGATCTCAAGCGAACGTTCGCCAAAAAAACGAAAGACCTTTCCCATCCGGATCCTTTCAAACAGGGAGGAAAGAAAGACAAATAGAAATACAACACCGAAAGAAAGAGGTATATAAATCATCCTGCTCCAGAAGGTGGAGACTCGTACATCCTGAACAAATATAAAAATGTAGATCAGAAAAGAACAGATCAAGCCCCAGACGAGAGCCGTCGGAATCCGTGCCCCTTCTTTCACATATTTCCCGAACCAGCATCCGAGCATAAAAATGATAAAACGGGTCAGCCAGATCTCACTGTTGCTGTAAAAGGTCGGAGCTGTCTTTTGCAGAACAAGAAGCAGCACGAACCATACAGTACAGCAAATATAGGTTACAGCCGTCCGGTTTAGCACATTACCGGCAATACGGCATTCGCGATTCTGAAGTTTAAATATCAGCGGAAAAACAAGGTAAAAAGTAGCAATCGCAAAAATAAACCAGGTGGTCTTTAAGCCATCAATCGGAAAAGCAAGATTTGTAAATGACAGGAGAAAATGATTCCCTCCTACCAGATGCCACCAAAGATAGTACGGCAGACCGAGGAGCACATACGGAACCAGAAGTCTAACAAAACGGCGTTTATAGAATTCTTTTGTCTCATCATTCCTGTAATAGGCGAAATACAGTCCGATTCCGGACATAATGAGGAATACTTCCACGCCGATATTCCCGGCAGAAAGAAGGTATTTCAACGGACGGAAAGCGGCAGGCCAGTCGAAAATATTATGGAATGCGACGATATACATACATGCAAGTCCCATGATTTCCGTTCGGTATCTGCTTATTCTCCCCAGATCCATATGGTTCCCTCCCCTCTTTTCGAATATTTCAATAATCGCGGCCATTACTATGAAAGCATCTGCATGAAGAGATTGTCAGAATGGATTACAGTGGCAGCTTCTATGCTTTCATTTTAGAGATCGTTCGCAGAAGCCGCGGCAGGAAGCAGATCATGGCACAGAATACAGCAGCAAAAATGATCCAGCGGAGCCAGGAGAGAGCGTATGTCAGATTGGCCGCCAGACACAATAAAGTGACTGCGATAACACTCAACAAGGAAAACAACGGGCTGAAGACTTTCTCCTTTTCGATCCTGCGGGCGTTGAAATAATGCATTCCCGTCAGTACAAGATTTGAAACAAGCGTGGTGTAACCGGCTGCAATAAAACCGAAGCGCCGAATGCAGAAATAGTTCAAAATGATGTTCGTCACAGCGGCAATCAGGGTCGCTACCATGATACCGACGCTGTTTTTATGGAAGAAAGAGATTGCCGTGAAATTATCGTACATAGCGTGGATGTAGATTCCGGCAGCAATCGGAGGCACGACGTATACACCCTGTGCATATTCGTCCGTGGCAAGGATCCGTATAATCTCAGGGGCAGCAAGCGACACCAGAACACATGTGAGTCCGACAGTAACAAGAAGAGGCTTGACATTATCACGGATAGATTTGAAATCACGCTGTCCAAGTTTCGCATTAATGAACGGTGTGAACGAAACACTCAATGCACGCCACAGTAAAACGCCGATAGCTGAAAGGATGGCAGCCAGAGAATAGATGCCGGTCTTATCCAGCCCCTCCATGCGCTCGATCATGATCCTGTCTGTAGATGTGAGGGCAACGCTGCCAAGATAGTGAGGAATCAGGGGGATTGCAACTATAAACGTTTTTTTCCAAAGCGGGAGATCGACGAACGCTCCGCCCTGTTTCAGTATTAACACAAAGAGGACTGCTGCAACGATAAGATTTACAGCTCCTGCAGCCCAAAGCCGAACGATGGCAAGATTCCAGTCTGTATAGTGCTTCGCGATCAGGACCGCCGCAATAGAAACAAGTTGCGCAAGCAGCGCAGAGCCTACAGCTACGATAAATGCGATCCTGTAACGCATCTCATAACGCTGCTTAAACGTCCAGAACGTCGTCGCAGGGGCAAAGAGACACATGGCAAGCATGAGGATCATCAGAATCGTCGGCAGCCCGATCAGCATATTGATTACGCGGCAGAAAGCCGCATAGATTACCGCAAGTACTATGGTTGACACCGTTGTTATGCCAAGCATCGACGACAGATACTTATATCGGTTTTCGGAATGATCATAAAGACCGACGTTGAGGATGCCGGGAAAGATCAAGGTCATCGCAGCGATGACCTTGATCACATCATACCAGGAGTTATAGACGGAGATCAGCCCGTATTCCTCTGTAGCCAGAATACGGGTAAATATCGGAGTAGTAATATAATTGATGCCGCTTGTGGCAAATGAAGCGACTGCAAAAACGAATGTTGCCTTCAGTGTTTCTGGCATGCTTTTGAATTTTTGCAAAACGGCTTTCATTCCACATCCCCCGTCTTATGATCGATTCTCTTTGAGAATAGACGGTTTATTAAATAGGAAAACTTTGTCATGGCACGCCCGAAATAATCGCGTGAATCAAAACCATCTCTCTCGAGCGCAGCATACGAAGACAGAATCAGTATTCCGTAGAATGCCCAGAATTTGTATTGATAGAACGACATATCAAGTATCGAGACAAGGTGAAAAAAGCTCAGTCCACCAAACGAAAGGGTACTCAACAGACGTGTGAGTTTTTTATCTTTTGACGAAGACCGAAGCATCTGGACAATTGAAAGAATGAAAATATACAAGAAAGGAACCATTATGAGAGCGCCGCCAATAATGCCTGTCTCGCATAAAAACTGTAAATAACAGTTATGGACATTCACGACATTTTGCTGACCGCCGCCGGCATGCGCTTGATTAAACTCTTCACTAACCTGATCTGCAAAACCGCCCCAACCTATTCCTATGACGGGATGCTTTATGAACTGGTTCCAGGCTATTTTCCACAATTGCATGCGTCCGGATGATATATCCTTACGTTCCGTGGGAGTGAAAGCGGAAGGATCGCTTTCTGCCGGCCCCTCTGGGACGACCGGCGCAGGTTTGTTGGCTTCTCTTTCTCTGATATCGATCTGTATGTTCGCATAAACTTTTTCTACAGTTTCCTTATATCTCGGAGCGATCCCGATAAACACAAATGAAGTAAGCATTAAACCGAATACTACAAACAGGAGCACTCCGGCAACAGCTCGTTTAGCGACCGCCTTGCCGCTTTTGAAATTCATGGAAAACAGGATAACGAGTCCGAAAGAGCCTATGAGAGAAAGCATCTCCCCTCTGCGGCCGATCAGAATCGCGGCGGCCAGATACAGATAACATATAATGACCACCGGTATTGCGACCCATTTGGTTTTCTTTTTAGAAAAGAACATCGCAAGAGACAGCGGAAGCGCGAGTGAAATCAAATAATCAACAAAAGTATAGCTGCCGCCTACCGGGATTGAATAACCGCGTGGCACATAATATCTAGTCATGACCTGTGTATCTACGGACAGGTGCGGGAAGATCAGCTTCCAGTAGAAATCAGGATAAATGGCGAAAAGAAGAGTATATAGGGAGAAAAACACAGCTGCGGCCGTGAGTACCCATATCGTTGCCTTTAGTTCCCTGTCGGTCGGAGTGGAGAAAAACACGAACAAAGAGCAGATAATCATTGACAGAATATAGGAGATCATTTCGACATCATGTCTCGAATCAGGCCGCAGAAAGCATATGAACACTACCGCTACCATCATGAAATAAGCTGCTTTGACCCGGTTGAAATGCGGGGGGCGGTGCAAAATGATTCGTCGAAGGCAGTGTATGAAGATAACAAGCCCGCAGACTGCGTACCCGTATAGCATTCTCAGTTTGAAATCCTTATAGATAAAAAACGTACATGCAAATACTGTCAGAATCAGCATCAGACTGTCTGCCCATGCAGTATACTTTATGAATTTTTCGGATAGCTTTTTTACCATGTCCGCACTCCTGTTAGTACTTATCTCTCAGTGTTTTCTGCCTCTTTCCAGTCTTCCGCCAGGCGAAGAAACATCTGGGGAAGATCATATTTGGGAGACCAGCCAAGGCCGCGTATTTTTTCTGAACTCAGATGCATCGTTACATCCGGCGCAAAGCCATATGTCATGCTGCTTTCAGGAATGTCGAATACTACCTGGGAAGATCCTCCACTCAGCGTTCTTGATACAAGTCCGGCAACATCCCGGATCCGCATAGTCGTTCTTTCGTTAACGATGGTATAGGCCTGGCCTTTTTCACCGTTCAGCATCAGTGTCAGCAATGCTGCCGTTGCATCCGCTGTATAGCAGTAATTCCCGAAAGAATCGCCTCTGGTATGAAGGACGATGTCTTCGCCCTTCATGGCGCTTTTGGCGAATTGTGCAAATGCTCTGCCGTCTTCACGGCTCACTCCGGCTCCGAAAGTCTGGGCAAGCCTTGCAATCGTGACCGGTACATCATATTCGGAGGCGTAGGACGCGCACATCGTCTCGCAGGCACGCTTTCCTTCGGAATAGGAAGAGCGCACACTGAGCACATCTATATATCCGAGATCTGATTCCCTGATTCTTTCTTTATCCGGATCCGTGATTCCATATACCTCCATGGAGGAGACATATACGACTCCCGCCGAAGATTTAACGCGCGCAAGTTCCAGAATATTCCTCGTGCCTTCGATCGCGACAAGAAGTGTTTCGACAGGTTTCGTGACAAATGTTTTTGATGCTGTAACGCTGGCCGTATGAAGGATATAGTCAACGTCACCCTCTACTGCAAGCGGTGACATCACATCCCCTTCAATGACAGACAGCAAATCCAGATCAAGAAGGCCCCCGAATACACTGGCCGCCTTTTCACGGCTACGGACAAGTGCCAGTACCTTTATGCCTTTGACTCTCGTCTGCCCCAGCATTACCAGAGCCTTTACAAGAAAGGAACCGACCAGACCCGTAGCGCCTGTTACAAGAACGGTTTTGCCATCCAGACGTTCGGGTTCCGGAACCCGTTCACATATATCCTGCAGGTCTTCGTATGCCAGTCTGCTCCCGAAGGTCCGGGCAGATAACAGATTCATATCATTCCTCCATCCTGTTACGGTCAGACGCCGAGGATACGCATGTTTTCCTTGATCTCAAGCATTCCCTTGAACATAAAGTAATCGGAAGGTGTCGTGATCTTGATGTTCTCGGACGGGCCTTCAACGATATGCAGCTTGACACCGTAATGCATGAACAGCGTGGCCGAGTCGATCATCTCGTCATACCCGTCCTTTATCGCCTGCTCGTGCATAGAGATAATGTCGGACAGATAAAAACTCTGCGGCGCTCTGGCGACCCGGCAAATGCTGCGGTCAATCACAGACAGGACCTCATTGCTGTCTCCGCATGTAATGACTGTTTCGATCGCGGGCGCTGTCGTGATGGCATTGCCGTAGGCCCGGACGCTTTCGATATTGTCCGAGATGAGCTTGTCATTGATAAGAGGACGTACGCCGTCGTGGATCAGGACGACCGTATCGGAGGGATCCTGATCAGCGGCAACCGCATACAAACCGTTGCGGGTGGATTCCTGGCTGGTCTTACCGCCGGGAATGATCCATTTCACCTTCTGAATGCCGAACTTATCCAGCATTTTCCGGAAACGTTCGATCCAGTCCTCAATGCAGACAACGGCAATATTGTCGATGTCCGGGTGGTGCTCAAAATGCTCCAGGGTGTGTATAATGATCGGCTTTCCGTTCAGTTCCAGAAACTGTTTGGGGATACCGCCTGCATTCATTCTCGTGCCGGTTCCCCCCGCAAAAATAATGGCTGTGTTCATGCTTTCTCCTCCAGTGCGGATAGAATCCTTAAACAGACAAGCTCCGTCGCATTTCCAGACTCCATGCTGCCGAGAGCAGAGAGATGTCTGTCTATTGCGGCGCGGCAGCTCATTTCATCAAAACTGCTCACGTTCTTAATTAAAGAAGCGTTGTCTTCGGCAAACGGGAAAGGCCAGGATTCGATCGGGGTGTAGAAATTACGTTCCGAACAATAGTCGCTGACATCCGGAGCATATAGAAAACAGGGACGGCCTGTCAGCGCAAAATCCCAAATCGTCGACGAATAATCGGTGAGAAGCACATCGGTGACAGCCAGGAGCTCCTGCATGTCCGGATAATCAGATACATCGATCCCGTCCTCGATGTCGAAAAGAACGTTGCCTTTCATATAATAGTGAAGCCGGTACAATACGACCCATTCCCCGCCAAACCGTGCGGCGAGAGCTTCCTTCAAAGAAGTAAAGTCAACATCATAGATTTCCACAGACATACTGTTGCGGAATGTCGGAGCATATAGGAGGATCTTCTGTCCCTCCGGCAGCCCCAGCTTTCTGCGCAGTTCATTTGCAGATTCAACATCAGGAGCGATGAGTTCGTCATTACGCGGAAGACCGATCTCCAGGATCTCGCCCTGGTAGTGATAGGCCCCTTTCAGGACATACTTTGTAAATGCCTTGGAACTAGACAGGAACACGGTGACGCCGTTCATCTTGCGTACAACATGCCGGCGTTCAAGCTCATTCACATCGAGGCGGTCCGAGCCGACGCGCTTGTACGCGCCGCCGCCATGCCAGGTCTCTATGACGGTCTGACCTTTGCGGAAGCGAAGGGCTGACCAGAATTCCACATTGTCGACATACACGCGAGACGTCATGACCAGGAAGAGATAGCGAAGGGATTTGTACCGGACTACGTCAATCCCCTTCTCAGATAACCAGGCATACTTATCTGGTTCCGTAAACGCCCATATCTGCTTCAGATCCGGAGCAACCCGCGCCAGGCGTTCCGATATGCGCCGCGGAGAATCCGAATACTGCCTTCCGCTGAACGATGAGAATACGACCTGATCTCTGAGCGGCAGCAGACAGAACATGCGCAGCAGAAGATGGATCACACCCTCGATCGCATATTTTATTCTCAGCTTGAGTTGTGACATAGTTCTCTTCCCTACCGATTGTTATCCTGAAGAAAGACGCCTCACATGCTTACTTTTTAACGCAGTAAAGAACACCCTTGAACTTTGAATACGGTTCCGTTGTGCTCGTATAAACCGTATCGTGCTTTGCCACTCGCTTTTCCACGGGAGGCAGCTGCATATAATCGCCCCAGATACGTTCCAGATATTTCTTGTATCCCGACATAACGGGAAGCGGATGTCCCTCGAAAGGAAGATATGTATCCATTTCAAAGTCCGATTTATCATGGCGCAGCATCATTCCGTGAACCGATCCGATCAGTTCGGTGACTTCGCTGCACTCATCCCATGAATATCTGGACATTCTCTGTTCCGCCTTTTTCCAGATCCTGTAACGGCTTCGGGATGATCTGATCACACCGTAGACCACTTTGGACACGAAGCGGATGAGAGCACCTTTATTGTCCGGGAGCCTCTGGACGTTAAAGAGATTGAAGACAAACGCATTCAGAAGCTGAAACAGTCTTCTGATCTTTGATTTCGGACATCCGTCAATGGGCATGATCTCGATGGCTATGCCGTGGCAGATATCCTCGTCCACACTGTGCCTGTTGATTTCTGTCGTATTGATATCCCGGATCGACGCTCCGGCATCATGATAATTCTTCCTGTCATCCGTTCTGCAGAAAGCATACCGCGTCAGATCGCCGGTACTGTTCCATATTTCCGTCAGGCGTTCGTAATCCTCACGGGGCATGAACAGATCGATATCATCGTCCCAGGGTACAAACCCCTGATGCCTTACGATCCCGATCAGGCATCCTCCGGCAAGACAATACTTCAGATGGTTCTCTCTGCAGTAGCCGTCAAAATACAAAAGAATCTCCAGCAGCTTATCCTGCAGCTGACGTATGTCGACACTCTGGTTGTCCAATGCAATAACCTCCGTATTTCATGGCCGGCTGAAATGCCGGACTGTTCATCGGCCCTTATTCATAATCCTTTCCCAGCACCGCAAAAACAGTCCTGATCAGGGTCATGAGATCCTTCGAAAAGCGAAAATCCAGTACACTCTGAAGATTCCAGCGCATTTTCTCCGGCAGCACCCTGGTGACATAGACTTCGTCAACATCATCTGCGGCATTGAGCAGTTCGTCTTCGTTCTTATACCGAATACTCGCCTCGCTCGTGATTCCAGCAGGCATCAGCAGGGTCGCGTACATCTCAGGTTTGTATCGTTCCACGTACTTGACAGCTTCCGGTCTCGTCCCGACGAAACTCATCGTTCCCTGAATCACATCAAATACCTGGGGCAGCTCGTCAAGTCTAAGCTTCCTTAACCTGTTTCCGACTCTCGTGATGCGCCTGTCGTTTTCAACGGTAACGGCAGTGCCGATCTTATCCGCGTTTGCAACCATTGTACGGAACTTGTGGATTCGGAAATGCCGTCCGTATGCCGTCACTCTCTCCTGCCGGTAAAAGACAGGGCCTTCTGAATCCAGTTTGATGCACACCGTGATTACGAGCATTGGAACGGCGAGAAGGATTGTCAGGATCAAAGAAGCTGACAGATCGAACGCTCGTTTCAGGACCAGCTGTCCCCTCTTCCTGTTCAGGCTCTCCCAGTATGGCCGAACGGATTCTACCCGCATGAAATCGGGCAGATCCTCCCACTTTTTCAGCATTCCTTCATCTCTCCGACAACTGTCTTAAGCGTCTCGCAGACATAGTTCACATCATCATCCGTCAGCAGCGTATGGAGCGGGAGAGAAATAACGTTATGATAATAATCATATGTGTTCGGGAAATCCTGAATATCCCAGCCAAGGCTTCTGTAGGCAGTCATCATGGGAAGCGGCTTGTAATGGACATTCGTAGCCACTCCGTATTCTGCCATGGCTGAAATGACGCTGTTTCTCTGCTCAATGCTGATTCCGGGAATACGAATCAGATAGAGATGCTTGGAACTGTCCATGACATCATTGTGATGGACAAGGCGCATGATTCCGGCTTCGTCACATACGTCGTTGTATTTCTCAACGATCTCGGCGCGGCGGTTCAGGAGTCCTTTGTACCGGTCAAGCTGTCTCAGTCCGATGGCTGCCATGATATCCGTCATATTGCATTTGTACCACGGCCCGATGATGTCATATTCCCAGGACCCGCCCTTTGTCTTTGCAAGCGCATCCTTGTTCTGGCCGTGCAGGCTCAGCAGCTGGAACATCGCATAGATCTCGGAATCGTCAACGCCATCCACGGGAAGCCATGTCGCGGCCCCGCCCTCGGCTGTAGTAAAGTTCTTCACCGCATGGAAGGAAAAAGAGGAAAAGTCAGCAATGGCTCCGCAGTATCTGCGGGCTCTTTCCGTCTGCCCTTTCCCTGTATATGATACGATTCTGGACGCGCCGAGGCTGTGCGCACAGTCCGCGACGACAGAGACCCTCCCGATGGCTCTCTGGATCCGGGAGGCCAGTGCTGAAAGGACATTGCTGTCATCATCCAGCGGGGTGAAAAGATCCTTTTTCCTTTCAACGATCTCAAAGACCTTGTCGTAGTCGGCCACTATGCCGCCGATATCCACAAGAACGATCGCTTTCGTTCTTTCTGTAATAGCATTTTCCAGTTTCCGGTAGTCGATCTCCGGCATGTGCGTATCCGGACTTCCGTCTTTCTGGATATCCGCAAATACAACGGTAGCACCGCAGTGAATGGCTGCACTTGCGGTAGCAGTATACGTGTATGCGGGAACGATCACCTCATCGCCTTCCCGGATGCCGAGAACGCGAAGGTTGAGTTCTTCCGCCGCTGTCGCGGAATTCAGGCAGACGACCCTTTTGTCGTAGGCTTTCATTGCCTCCTCGGTCGTACAGTCGACAGCAGCATCGCCGGTATCGATGAAAGCGGCAAGCCGGCGTTCGAGAAGCTTTGTCCTCGGCCCGGTCGTTATCCACCCGGATCTCAGAGCAGCGGAGACCTCCTCGATTTCAAGTTCCGAAATATCCGGAGGACTGAAAGGAATAGTGCGTTTATCCATGCTGAACAACTCCTAACATTATTCTCGCACAGCGAATCCCGGCATGTTTTCCTGCCGGCGTTATCTGTCTTGTGATACATCGGGCCAATGAGATCCGCCGCAATTCGAATGATGCGGCAGTGTGACAAATACCCCGGGAATCAGATAAGAATTTATTTAATTTATATTATCATAAATGACATATAAGAGCAAGCAATCCGCGCCTGCGCTGAAACGATTTGCACATACGGGAAATGATTATGATCAGTCGACGGTGTTACGCCCATTCATGTCTCCTCTGAACTTTTTCCGTATATGAAACAAATAGAAAGCAAACAGAAAAGCAAACGAGCACATCCATCCGATCGGGTATCCGATGATGATATTGGTTATCACGTGGTTTGCCCGAAGCGAAAGCGTGAACCAGATCTGCCTGATGCCGACCATTCCGATCAATGTAGCGGCCATCGCGTAAATGGAATACCCGTACCCGCGGACGATTCCTCCCATGAGCCCGTTCATGCCCATGAACAGATACAGGGGAAGAATGGTCCTCAGGAAGAGCGTACAGACATCGATCACGGCAGGATCGCTGCCGAAGATCCTGGCCAGTTTCGGCGCGAATATATACATGGGTATTCCCAGAACGAGGATCTGTATGACGACAGCGGCAAACGCGATACCGATACCCTTGTGCGTCCTGTCATACCTTCCGGCTCCGACATTCTGTCCTATGTAGGTGGTCATTGCCAGGCCAAGAGCCTGGCACGGCATGCCGGCAAACTGATCAATCCTCATTCCGGCCCCAATTCCGGCAATATACACCGCTCCGAAGTCGTTGATGTATCTCTGTACGAAAATCATAGCGATGGAAACGACGCACGACTGGATCCCCGCGGGCAGTCCCAGACGGGCGACCTGCTTGAGAATGGAAGGTTCGATCCTCATTTTCGCCGGTTTGAAACGGTATTCCCCGGGAAGCTTTGTCATTTTAATCACGCAGAGTATGACGGAAACCACCTGGGCAAGGACGGTGGCGACAGCAACGCCGGTCACACCCATTCCGAACACCGCGACAAAAAGAATATCCAGAAGGATGTTCAGAATGCTGCTCGTCAGCAGATACATGAACGGACTCCGGGAGTTTCCGACGGATCTGAGCACGGACGCGGAAATATTGTACATTGACGTAAACAGTATGCCTACCAGATAAATACGGAGATACAGAAGCGCCTGCTCATATACCGCCGGCGGGCAGGCAACGAGCTGCAGGAGCCTCGGAGTGAGAACGATTCCGATCGCCGCCATGACGGCGCCGAACAGGACGCTGAAAAGCATGGTCGTATGCAGAGCGCGGTCCAGTTTGTCGTATTCCCTCGCTCCGTATCGCTGGGAAAACAGTACGGTCGCGCCGGCGCTCAGGCCATTGAAAAAGCCGGCCAGGGTATTGGCAATCGGCGAACTGGCTGTAACGGCAGCCAGCGCGTCAGTGCCGACGAAGTTTCCGATGACGATACTGTCGACGCTGTGATACAGCGTCTGGAGAAGCTGTCCGGCAAAGATCGGCAGCGCGAACAGCAGCAGAGGTTTCAATATGCTTCCTTCCGTCAATCTGACGGACTCATTCCTTGTCACGGATATTCCCTCTATCTTTTACTCGTATATTTCTCTGAACAAGCCGGTACACCCCGATACTATATCTGTGTAGGCCTGCTCAAAATCACCCGTGTACCACGGATCCTCCACGTCTCTGTCTGCACCGGCATAACTCATCAGGAGCCTGACATCCGCTGTGCTTCTTTCGCCGAACAAACGTTTCAGCATCCGGAGATTCGATCTGTCTATCGCAATTATTATATTATACCTTTTCAGATCTTCTTCTTCAATCTGTCTGGCTGCCCGTGATGAAAACGGGATCCCGTGTTTTGCCAGGATCCTTTTGGCCGGAGGGTACATGTCGTTTCCTATCTCCTCCCTGCTTACCGCGGCGGAATCGATAGTCATATCTCCTTCCATTCCTCTCCGTGACAGCAGGTCTTTCATTATGAATTCAGCCATAGGGCTTCTGCATATGTTGCCGTGGCAGAGAAACAGAATGCTGTTCATGTCGACTCTCCGATCTTTCCGTAATCACAGTTTGTGCCGCCGGAACAGGCGGACGACAGTATATCCCGTATAATAAAACAATTCGCGTGCAAGGAACTGCAGTTTTACGCTGAAGCTCCGGTATCTGGTCGTTGATGTCGGGGAGGAATATGCCGCGATGCCCGCATCTTTCGCCAGGAGCATCGCGCGTTTCATATGAAGCGGATCGCTTACGATCAGTGCCGAATCAAATCCTTCGGTCCTCATGATATCTGCGGAATACTTCAGATTCTCTTCCGTGATCGTGGAAAACTCCTCAAGAAGTATGTCCTCAGGCGGCACTCCCTGTTCCACGACATACTCTCCGCCGATCGCTGCATCGGAACGGGTATTCCCTTCCGCTACGCCTCCCGTCAGTATCAGTTTATTCACATATCCCTGCCGGTAGAGCCGTATTCCCTGGTTCAGACGTTCACGGTAGACGGGCGACGGACCGTTTTCCGAAGCTGCTGCGCCGAGCACGATCGCAACATCCGCGTTCCTGGTTTCGTCCCTGTTTCCGTATGTCCAGATAGATGCCGCGAGGACAACCATCAGCAGGAAAATAATCGCGGCCAGCAGGAGCACTGAGCGCAAAGACGTATGTCGTTTTCTCATTGGAACATCTCCCGCTCACAGTATACCATTAATGAGATCTTGTTCAAGATATCCGTACATTTCCGATCTCTTATGTTTGTTCAATTGCAAGACTATGCGGCGTATGATAATATTTCTTCGAGGTGATAATAATGCGCAGGTTCCTTGCCATACTCCTTTTCATACTTCTGCTTGTCACTCTGTGCGCATGCGGCAGTACAGCACCGGAGACATCCAACGGATCAGAAGTCACAAGGGACATGCCTTCTCTGGCGGGAAGTCTGACCGCGTCGGGGAACGCCGAAATGGGTCCGGGCAGCTATCTTCTTAGATCCAATGCGGGAGATGACGGCGCTCAGATCGTCTGGTACGGAGAACAGAACTGGTACGTCATCGGGTATAACGGCGAAGGAAACGAGGCTGCCGCGAAAGAGGATGTCATAACACTGTTCCATGTTACAGCTGAAGAACAGACGCCTTTCGGCGACGCTTCCGGGAATACCTATAAAGGCTCTGCGATGGAAAGCTACCTTGGGAGCCTTGCCGCTGATGATTCCCGTGCGGTTTTCAGGAAACCGGAACAGAAAGCCATCGTCCCCAGGCAGCTCGAGGGCGGAAGCGGAAACTACGGGGCCGACGGATACGATGACAGCAAGGTCAAGGGCGACTCCGTTACCGCGGCATTGTGGCCGCTGTCTGCCGCAGAAGAGAGCGCCATGCCCTCCTCCATCGCCACCGTCGGAATAGGCAGTTCATGGTGGCTGCGCTCCCCCGGCGGGAGCGACGCGGACGTGCAGACCGTCAGCGGAGACGGAACCGTGAATGCCAACGGAACATCCTCCGCCCAGCCGGCAGGGATCCGTCCGGCTTTCGACCTCGATCTTCGTGCCGTTCTTATGACTTCCTCGGCTGAGGGCGGAAAGCACTCCGGGGCTGAAGGGCCTGACGCCTTGGAGCCCATCGGGACGAATGCTGTCGGAGAATGGAAACTGATGCTTTTGGACGACGGAACCGTCGACGGCCTGTCCGGTCATTCCGGATTTGCCGCAGGGTCCGTCTCAACCTGTGACGGGATGACCTTGCGTATCGGATACAGCGGGGCTGTATCCGGTCCCGGCGAATATATCTCCGCTCTTATTCTCGACGGAGCTGCCGACGCCACCTGGTACGGCCGGATCGCCGGGGTCACCTCATCTTCCGGAAGCGTGACCCTCAACGTGGACGGAAAACTGTCAGACGGTGATACGCTCTTCATCTTCAATGAGCAGTACAACGGTGACAGGAAGACGGATTACTCCTCCGCCCTGAACAAGATCGCGATCCCGGCCGGCGCCGATCACAACTGGGTCGAAGCGACCTGTACGGAGCCGCGGACTTGTTCTACCTGCGGCGCTACCGAGGGGGAGCCTCTCGGGCACACCTGGGTGGACGCCACTTGCACGGAATCGAAGACATGTTCTGTGTGCGGTGCCACGGAAGGAGATCCTCTCGGACACGACTGGGTCGCTGTATCCTGTACGGAGCCGAGGACCTGTTCCGTATGCGGCGCCATGGAAAGCGAGCCTCCGGGGCACACATGGACCGAAGCAACGTGTACGGAACCCCGCACCTGTTCGGTCTGCGGTGCTACCGAAGGGGAACCTCTCGGGCACACCTGGGTCGATGCGACCTGCACGGAGGCCAGGACCTGTTCCGTATGCCACATAACGGAGGGAGAACCGCTCGGACACACACCGGGTCCCGAAACAAAAGACAACGAGAAGGAAGCAACATGTGAAGGAAGCGGCTCTTACGACAGCGTTGTCATATGCTCCGTATGTCACGAGGAAATCAGCCGTGAAACAAAAGAGATCCCCGCTCTGGGGCATGCCTGGGGCGACGGCAGGATAACGAAGGAACCCACCTGCGAGGAGAAAGGCGTTAAGACCTTCACCTGCGGGAACGACTCCTCCCACACCAAGGAAGAGGATATTGCCGCCCTGGGGCACGACTGGGACGACGGAAGGATAACGAAGGAACCCACCTGCGAGGAGAAGGGCATTAAGACCTTTACCTGCAGAAACGACTCCTCCCACACCAAGGAAGAGGATATTGCCGCCCTGGGGCACGACTGGGACGACGGCAAGATTACGAAAGAACCCACGTGCGAGGAAAAGGGCGAAAAGACCATCACCTGCAGAAACGATTCCGCCCATACAAAAAAGGAAGAGCTTGCTGCCCTCGGCCACAAGTGGGATGATGGCAAGATTTCGAAAGAACCCACTTGCGAGGAAAAGGGCGAAAGAACCTTCACCTGTCAGAACGATTCCACCCACACCAGGAAAGAAGAGATCGAGGCTCTCGGCCACGACTGGAGCGAATGGAAAGTGACCAGGGAACCGACGACAGAGGCAAAGGGCGAACGCGCTCGGGTCTGCAGCCGCTGCGAAAAGAAAGAGACCGAGGAGATCGATGTCCTGAAGGGATACAAGGTCACGTTCGATACAAAAGGCGGTTCCGCCGTGGCCGCTCAGACCGTTGCGGAAAACAAGACCGTGACGAAGCCGAAGGATCCGGAGAAGGAAGGCTTCACCTTCACCGGCTGGTTTGCCGACAGCGAATGCAAAACGGCTTATGATTTCACCAGGCCCGTTACGGCGGATATCACGGTCTACGCAGGATGGAAAGAGAAGGAAAATCCCGTGGTGTATACCATCATCGAAGGTGCCGACGGCACATGGGAGAAAGGCAGCGGGAAATCCTACACGATACGGGTGCGCCGTTCCGAAGACGACGGGAAATGTTTCGATCACTACAGAGAGACGTTCGTCGACGGAAAGCAGACGACCGTTTATGCCGCGTCGGGCAGCACGATCGTCATTCTCAGTCCTGATGCGCTTGAAAAACTGACAGTCGGCGCGCATACGGTTACCATTCGTTTCGACGACGGTGAAGCTGTCGCCTATCTGACGGTAAGAGAGGCAGCGCCTCCGGTCGTACCGGACGAACCGGTCGAACCGGACGATACCGAACCGCCGGCTGATCCAGACGCACCGGACGACTCGGAAACACCTGACGACTCTAAAAAACAAGATGACCCCGAAACACCGGACACGCCTGACGATGGTGACGGACCGAACGAGCCGGATGAGCCTGTTGCCCCGGATGAGCCGGACGATCCCGGCGCGCCGGACAGGCGCGGCGGCAGTCCCCTGCTCTGGCTGATCGCCATACCCGTTGTCCTTGCCGGCGGCGGAGCCGGATTCCTTCTCGGAAGGAAACGCGGAAGAAAATAAACGGCTGTAACTGTGCCAGGGACGGGCGCAACCCCGTCCCTGGCATTCGATTCTCATCATAATGTATTATGCAGAGAGCTCCTGTTCATGTTATAATCTGTCAAAAGCATCTCTGGAGATTCCCGTCTTCATATGCAAGGAAGAAGGTGCCGCACTTTGGATGAGTCGACCACTGCAAGCGAGAGTTCCCTAAAGAAGTACCGTATTCTGTCAGGAAGCGTGCTCAAATTGATTGCGCTGGCCTCGATGATCATCGACCATGTCGGTTACTTCATTCTTTCCAGAACAGTCTTCGGGATGACTCCCCTGTTTTCGATTGCTTCCGTTACTGTCACCACCTATTGGATCTTCCGTAAGATCGGCAGACTGGCCTTCCCCATCTATGTATTCCTTCTCTGCGAGGGATTCCTGCATTCCAGGAACAGAAACAGATATGCGCTCAGCCTCTTCATCTTTGCCCTGATCTCCGAGATCCCGTGGAACATCGTGCACAGCGGCAGCCTCTTCATGATTTCCTCCCAGAATGTCTTTTTCACTCTGTTTATGGGCCTGCTCGTCATTATGTTCACAGAGCGCTTTAACGATACGCATGAGATAAAGTACCTGCTCCCGCTGCTCGCCGTGTTTGCCGCTGCCTATTTCCTGAAAGCCGATTACGGAATCAGAGGCGTCGGTTTTGCCCTGATCGTTTACCTGCTGAGAAACCGCAAGGTCGAACAGGCGCTTGCAGGAAGCAGCGTCTATGTCAACAATGCGCCGGCATATCTGATTTCATTTCTGATCATAAACATGTATAACGGGAAAAGAGGATTCATACAGTCAAAGGCTTTGAAGTATTTATTCTACGCTGTCTACCCCCTTCATCTTCTCCTGCTGTGGTATCTGGGAAAACATTTATAGATCATAAAGAGTAAGAAACCCGTCCGGAATCATCGTGCCACGATCGATCCCGGACGGGTTTCGTTTATGTATTCAGAGCCTGCCGATATCTCTTGCCGCGTTGAATGCCTCCCTGGTAGCCATAAGGACGTTCCGCGCGGCGACGCAGTCGCCGACCATATAGAATTCCGGAGCACATCTGTTCAGGGCGGTGGCCTCTTCCGTCCTGGGCCTCTGCCCGACGGCATAGATCACCGTATCGGCCGGGAAGAAACGCTCCACACCGTTGCACTCCGCCTTCACTCCTCCGTTGCCAATCTCTTTTGCCGTCGTCGAGAGGGCAACGCCGATCTTCTTCTCCGCGATCTGGATCCGCAGGCCGTTCATATGGACCATGTTTCCGCCGTCATTGAGTTCCGGCATCATCTCTAGCAGGGTGACCTCCCTGCCTTCACCGGAGAGGAAGATGGCCAGCTCGATGCCCACGAGGCCGCCTCCGAGAATGACGACCCGGCGACCGACTTCTTCCGGATGGAGATAGGCATATTCCGCGCCGAGCACATTATCGCCGTCAACACCCGGAATCTGAGGTATTACAGGAGAGGCGCCGGTTGCAGCTATGATCACATCCGGTGCGATCCCGCGGGCAAGTTCCGGCGTAACGGGCGTGTTCAGACGGATCTCCACGCCTGCCTCACGGACTCTGCGCGCCTGACGGACCAGATAGTCCCCGAGCTTCTTCTTGAACGGCACTTTCTCCTCGCATTTCAGAACGCCGCCCAGCGTATCCGACGCTTCACAGAGGATCACGGCGTGTCCTCTTCTGGCAGCTGTCAGCGCGGCCTCCATCCCGGCGATGCCGCCGCCGGCCACCAGGACCTTCCTGAGCTTTTTCGGCGGCACGTCGAAACGCTCCTCCATCTCATGGCCGATGACGGGATTGATGGCGCACGCCCTGCGTCTGGTCCTCGTACTGGAGGAAAAGCATTCGCAGCAGCGCATGCATCTGTCGACGTCATCCGACCGCCCCAGACGGGCCTTCAGCGGGAGATCGGGATCCGCCAGGGTCTGCCGCCCGAGATCGACGATATCCGCCTTGCCGGAGGCAATGATCTCCTCCATCATGTCGGGGTCCGTGAGAGCGCCCACTGTTGCCACCGGCGTATTCACATGTTTCCGGATCTCCGCGGCATATTTTACGTTGCAGCCGTCCTCCATGAACATGCTCGGATGCGTGATCGTCGATGCGTAGGGGGATTCGTGATGGCCTGCGGAAACATGGATGATATCCGCCTTCCCGTCGAGCATCTTCGCGATGGCGATGCCCTCGTCGATGTCGTATCCGGTGTCTATGCACTCGGCGCCGCTGATCCTCACCTCGATCGGGAACCCCGGCCCGACGGCTTTACGGACGCTCTCGATCACGGCCAGAGGAAGGCGCATCCTGTTCTCAAGCGCGGGACCGCCCCAGCGGTCAGTTCGGGTGTTCACCGTCCTGGAGATGAACTGCGCCAGGCCCCAGCCGTGTCCCGCGTGGAGCATGATCATGCCGAATCCGCACTGCTTGACCAGTGCTGCGGCGCGCCCGAAAGCACGGATCAGCTGTTCGATCTCCTCCTCCGTCATCCCGCGCACATGACGCAGACCGTCCGGAGACGGAGTGACTTCGTGTCCGTCGTTGTTCGTCGTATGCACGTCGGGGATCGCCGCATCCACCGGGCCGAGGAGCTGTCCACCCCGCTCGTAGACGAGATGCGAATACATCCCGCAGTGCTGCAGCTGTACGGAGGCCACGGCCCCGTGCCGGGAGATCGCCGTCGCCATGGACGACATGGGCGGCAGGGCCTGAGGGTTGTCCAGAAGGATCTGATACGCGTGCGCCTGTCCGGTCTTAGAGTCCACGATGCACTCTCCTACCGTGACGGCGGCGGCGCCGCCGATGGCCTTCCGCTCAAAGAACGCGACGCCTTCTCTCGAAGGCACGTTTCCGTAATCAAGATACTGGCAACCGTTCGGAGCCGCGAAGATCCTGTTCCGGAAGACCGTCTTTCCGATGCGGATGGGGGCAAACAGATTGGGATATCTCTCGATGCTCAATTCCTTCCTCACCTCTTGCAAATATGTTCAGATGATGCTGTTATCCGTTCAGGGAGACCTTGCGGTCATATTGTTCATAGCACGGCCTTGCATAGAAGGCCGGCGTGCGCGCCGCGGATACGGGATCGAGGGAAACGGCCGCCCGGCGTTCCTTCAGGTTCCTCGCCTTGCTGATAAATCCGGAACTGTTGTACATACAGTCCGTATCCCCGGATATGATCCCGACGTGCGCGATCTCACGGAAGATACCGAAGAAGCGGTATCCCTCCTCCCATTTGGGCGTAGCCCGGTAGAAGACGAGGTCTCCGGGCATCCGGTGGTCCTCATCGGAAAAGCATTCGCCCCGTCCCCAGTAATATCTGGCAATCTGGTGCGCTCTGCGGATCTTCCCGCTTCTGGCCATCTCCTCATGCACGGCCTCCCAGTCGATGCCGGAAGCCTTCGCCTTTTCCAGGTCGACGCCCTCGTCTCCGACGAGATCCGGACGGCCGATGACCTCCGCGATGCCTCTGTATGTCTCCGGCAGATCGCTGAAATCCGCGAGTGCACGGTCCGCCCAGGGTGCTGCGGCCCCAGTAAGGCCGCCTATACGGCCCGTTCCGTAAGGACTGCGTTCATACGGAATCCCGGAAAGGACAAGGAGCAGGAATGTGGAGCAGTCAATGTTTCCCCTGTGGCCGTTTTCCTCGTCGAAGATGTCGTATCCCGAGAGGAACGTCCTGCCTCCTCCGGAATATATCAGTCTCCCCGCGTTTTCCAGATAACTGTCCGCGCACGAGAGGATCCGGTCCGCCGCTTCCTTCCTGTAGGGATGCACGGGGAACGCCGGGATGGCATCCGGTAAAGTGTTCGGTTCCCTCAACATGCGCTCCCTCCCTTCCGTAAACAGCACGCCGGCGGACCTCCCGCAGTCTGATGCGGAAGGGCGCCGGCGTTTCGGTCATTGCATTACTTCCTGTATTTTTTCAGCGCGTCCCATCCGAGGTACTTGGCATCCTGGCCGAGTTCGGCCTCGATCTCCATCAGACGGTTGTACTTCGCGATCCTCTCGGAGCGGGACATGGAACCCGTCTTGATCATGCCGGAGCCCATGGCGACCGAGAGATCTGCGATCGTGGTGTCCTCCGTCTCGCCGGAGCGGTGGGAGACGACGGTCATCCATGAGTTGTTGTGCGTAAGGCGCATCGTCTGGATGGTCTCGGACAGGGAGCCGATCTGGTTGAGCTTGATAAGGACGGCGTTCGCGCTCCTGCGCTCGATGCCCATTGCGACGCGATCCTTGTTCGTAACGAACAGGTCGTCGCCGACGATGCCGACCCTGTCGCCGATGCGGGCCGTCAGCTTCGCCCAGCCTTCCCAGTCGTCCTCCGCCAGCGGATCCTCGATCGTGACTATGGGGTATTTCTCCACATAGCCGGCGATGAGATCGATCATCTCGTCGGTCGTCTTCTTCCCTTCGCCGGATCTCTTCAGATCATAGAGCTTCGTTTCGGTGTCGTACAGCTCGCTGGTCGCGAAATCCGAGGAGATGCAGATGTCCTTACCGGGAACATAGCCCGCCTTCTCGATGGCCTTCATGATGACTTCGAAAGGCTCCTCGTTGCTGCCGAGGGAAGGAGCATAGCCGCCCTCGTCGCCGACGGTCGTCGTCTGCCCCATCTCGAGCAGGACGTCCTTCAGGCAGTGGAACGTCTCGGCACCCATGCGGACGGCCTCTGCAAATGTCGCCGCGCCTACGGGAACGATCATGTACTCCTGGAAATCCACAGAGGAGACGGCGTGGCTGCCGCCGTTGAGCACGTTCATCATGGGAACCGGCAGCGTGTAGGCGCCGGCGCCGCCGATATAGCGGTACAGGGGAACGTTCAGTTCATCGGCAGCTGCCCTTGCCGCGGCAAGAGATACAGCCAGGATGGCGTTCGCCCCCAGTTTTCCCTTGTTTGGAGTTCCGTCGAGATCGATCATGATCCTGTCGATGCCGATCTGATCGAAAACGTCGTATCCGGTCAGAGCCTGCGCAACAGGTCCGTTCACGTTGGCAACGGCTCTCAGAACGCCTTTGCCGCGGTATCTGCTCTTGTCTCCGTCACGGAGCTCAACAGCTTCATGGACGCCTGTGGAAGCGCCTGAGGGGACGAATGCCGTGCCCTTCGCACCGGCTGCCGTTTCCACAACGCAGGCGACGGTGGGATTGCCTCTGGAATCCAGTACCTCTCTGGCACGAATCGATGAAATAGCTGACATGGCTGCTCCTTTCGATTACCGCCTGACCGGCGGAAGTTCTTTTTTAACTATACAACGGGGAGGATGGAATTACAAGTATCATATGTCACAGCATCTTCCTCATCTGGATCCAACGGACACCGCCGTGAAGGGATTCCGATGTCCCCTCGCCGGCAAATCCGAACCGTCTGTAAAAGGGAACCATGCGCTCCAGACAGGTCAGTACGATCCCTTTCCTCCTCCTGGTCCGCGAGTCTTCTATCACGCGCTCCATCAGCATCGACGCGTATCCCTTCCCCCTGTATTCCGGAAGGGTGCACACGCCGAAGATCATCTGCCATGCGCCGTCCCTGCGGTGCAGGCCGGCGTCGGCATACATCTCGTCCGTCAGATCCGGATCGTCCGAAGCCATACCGTCGATGAAGGACACAAGTCTGCCGTCCATGATCAGGAGCCAGAAATGATCCGGCCATGCGGAGATCCGTTCGTTTATCTGTTCCCACGTGGCGGCCTTGCTTTCCGGAAAGCACGCGGCTTCGACGGCCGCGATTTCGTCAAGGTCCCCTGTTTCCGCATATCTGATCATCATATTCCCAATCATCTCCGTCCTTATAAAAACCATGAATGTATGCGCGGCCTCGGCATGGCAGAGACTGCCGGAAAGGATCAGTATTCGATGAACACTCCGGCGAACGGTTTTCCGGGAAATGTATCCACGGATATCACGGTCTGCTCCGGAGCGACAGCAGGAAGATTCTTCCGTATGAAATCAGCGGCGCAGTCAATGGCGATCTGTTCCATATCCGGCCTGTCTGATCTGTACAGTGGTGAATCCCAGTGGTTGGGAAACAGCGCCCTGATATTTTTTTCCTGATACTGTCTGAGCCTTTTCCCGTAGAGAAGCTTGACGAAATTCAGGCATACGCCCTGCATGGCGTAGCCCCTTTTCTCCTCCGTCATCTCCTCCATGATTCGCGTGAGCTCACCGTGAGCGTCACTGTCCATCATCAGTACAAGGACTTTCCTGTCGCTTTTCCTATTTCCGAACAGTCTCAATTCGAACGCCCCTTTCCCGGTTATTCTACCACATGGAGAAATACATGCCAACATTGCCACAGCTGTTTTCTTCCTTGCGGCCTGAAAGCAAAAATCCTGTTTCCGCTTTCCCGCATTCTGTGTTATAATGCATTGAGGTTGCGTCTTTGCCAAACTTTTACATCTTCTTGATTCATTTTTAATAATATTCGATTATTATGTCAGAAGAAACAAACAATATCCGGGAGGCGCTTATGAACGCACTGTTTCTTCTAAAAAGCAAGGCCACCGTGGCCGTCTGTTACGACGACAATACCGTCCGCCGCGGGATGGAGACCCTGCGGGCCAGCGGATTCACCGCGATTCCCGTGATCACCCGCTCCGGCGATTACGTGGGCTGCATCAATGAGGGAGACTTCCTGTGGTATCTTTACGATCATCCCGATGCAAAAACGGAAACGACGAAGCTCCGCACGCTTCTGCGCTCAGGCTGGAACCCTGCCGTGACCGTGGACGTCACCATGGACGATCTGATGGAGCGGGCGGCCAACCAGAACTTCGTGCCAGTCGTAGACGACAGGAACAAATTCATCGGGATCATCACCAGGCGGGACATTCTCGAATACTTCTACCGCCGTGAGAGCACCGCAGCAGAAAATGACACATCGCTCTGAGTTTTGCATAATACAACAGACGGAAGGATGATATCATGACCATTCAGGAATCAGCTGAAATGTATCTTGAGACGATCTACATTCTGACAAGAACCAAGCCCGACGTGCATTCCATCGACGTTGTGGATTATATGGGTTTTTCCAAGCCCAGTGTCAGCCGTGCCGTCAAACTTCTGAAGGAAAACGGGTATATCGACGTTGACGAGAACCGCCATATTTCCCTGACGGACTCCGGACGCAGGATCGCCGAGAGCATGTACGACAGACACACCATCCTTTCAAAGGCGCTGATCTCTCTCGGGATAGATGAAGAGACCGCGACGATGGATGCATGCAGGATCGAACACGTGATCAGCGAAGAATCCTTCCAGGCGATCAAGAAAATTCTTTCGGAGATAGGCAGTGCCCCTCCTTCCAAATAACACCGGCATCGAGAGGGGTCTGACCCCTCTCTTCTCATTTTCGGATCCTTCTCAACGCAAGATACTCCCCCACTAAGCTCCGGACAGCGCATCAGTCACGGAGCCCGATCGGAGCGTCCAACATGAAAAAATGCATTTCGCTGCTTATTGCCATAATACTTCTCGTGACCGTCTTCCCTTTCCCCTCTTATGCCGAAGAGACGGAAACGGAAATCACGGAGGATGAGGATACATCCTCTCCGACAGTTGCAGATGCCGTTACATACTGCGGCGACAGCCTCACGTGGCGCCTGGAATCCGGCGCGCTTGTCATCTCCGGGAGCGGAGAGATGTACGATTATGAAGGAGAGACGGAAGTCCCGTGGTATGACATACGGGAAGACATCTGCCGTATCTCGCTGGATCCTGAAATCACAGGGATCGGCGATTACGCTTTTTTCTGCTGCGGCAGCATATCTTCCGCAGTCATCCCTGACGGGGTAGGAAGGATCGGCATTTCCGCTTTCAGCAGGAACACGAGGATCCTTGCGATGCCGGGGTCTGCATCCGAAGCCTATGCCCTGCAGAACGGCAATCCTTTTTCCGCACTCGTTGCAGTGCCTGTCATTTCAGCTCTTTCCAACGTTTCCGAAGGTGTATCCCTGAAATGGGATGCGGTCGATAACGCTCAGATCTACAGAGTCTTCCGGAAGTCTGCCGCTTCCGGCTGGATGATCCTTGCGGATACGGAATACTGTTCCTATTCCGACGGTTCCGTGGAGAGCGGTAACGAATATACCTATTCTGTACAGTGTTACAGCGAAGACGGTCTGGAGCCGACAAGTTCTTTTGACGAGGCCGGCGCTTCCATTACGTTCCTATCTGCTCCGGTGATCAGCAGCATCAGCGCTACCAACGGAGGCATCTATATCACCTGGAAAAAAGTGCCCGGGGCCTGGAAATACCGGGTCTTCAGAAAAGCGGAGGGCGAAACATGGGTTCCGCTCGGAGAGACCTCAGGAAACTCCTATGCAGACGACGCGTCCGCCATACAGACAGCTTACCGTTATACTGTCTGCTGTATCGATCCTTCCGGACAGGCCTCAAGCGGCTATGATTCTGACGGCAGACCCTTCACGATGACTGCGACTCCGGAGATCAGCGCCGTGACGGGCACGGTCGACGGCGTGAGGATATCCTGGGGCCGGATAGACGGCGCTGCGGAATACCGCGTCTACCGGAAATCGGGAAATGGCAGCTGGTCCAGGATCGGACATACATCGTCGTGTTCATATACGGATACTGCCGTTGAAAGCGGAACTACCTACAGTTATACCGTCCGCTGTCTTGACTCGGCCGGAGTGCTGATCAGTGCTTACTCCCCGGATGGAAAAAGCATTACTTATGTGGCAGCCCCCCATATCACCAGCGTCACCGCTGACTTCACCGGAGTATACATCGTATGGGGCAAAGTGAACGGCGCCGCAAAGTACCGGATATTCAGAAAGGCCGGCGGCGGTTCCTGGACCAGGATCGGCGAGACGAGTTCCGTTTCCTTTACCGACAAAACAGCTGCGGAAGGCACCGCATACACCTATACGGTGCGGTGTGCCGACGCTTCCGGAAACTATATCAGTTCCTATGATCCCGCGGGAAAATCATTCATGCTGACCGAGGCCCCTTCCCTGTCCGGCATCAGCAACGTCAACGGCGGTGTCAGGATATCATGGGAAGAAGTGCCCGGTGCGGAATCATACCGCGTTTACAGAAAAACCTCCGGCGGCGGATGGGCGAGGATCGGAGAGACATCCTCGGCCGTCTATGCGGACAGCACGGCGGCGAGCGGAACGGAGTACTCCTATACGGTTCGCTGTCTCGACTCCTGGGGTAATCTTTCCAGCGTTTACGACCCTGCCGGCAGAATGATCCGATACCTTGCGGCTCCTGCGATCGGCGGCATAACGAACACTGTCGCCGGGACCAGGATTTCCTGGGGCCGTATAGCAGGGGCCGTTAAATACCGCGTGTACAGGAAGAGCGCCGGCGGAAGCTGGTCCGCTCTCGGAGATACCGAGGCTGCTTCCTTTACGGACACTGCCGCGGAAGACGGCATGACATACCGTTACACGGTCCGGGCGATCGATTCGTCCGGCACGTTCAGTTCATATGATGCCGAAGGCAGGACGATCACCTATGTTGCCGCACCGGTGATCACGAAAGTGAGCGCAGCCAACGGAGGTGTGAGGATCACATGGACCCGGAGTTCCTCTGCCGTCTCCTGCCGGATATACCGGAGAGCGCCCGGAGGTACCTGGGCCAGGATCGGAGAGACTGCCGAAAACACTTTCCTGGACACGGCAGCGGAAAGCGGCACCGTCTGCATTTATACGGTCCGCTGTCTGGATTCCGCCGGCAGACTGATCAGCGATTACGATCCGGCGGGAAAAGAGATCGTGTATGTTGCGGCGCCTTCGATTGCGGACATCCGCAGTGCTGTCAGCGGTACAAGGCTCTCCTGGGGAAAGATACCGGGCGCCGCAAAGTACCGGGTATACCGGAAGAATGACGCCGGGAGCTGGTCGTTCACAGGCGAAACCGCCGCCGTGACCTACACGGACACGTCCGTGGAAAGCGGAAAAACGTATCGTTATACAGTCCGTGCCGTCGATTCCTCCGGGAATTACAGCGCGTATGACGCCGGCGGCTGGACGGTCACCTTTGTGGCTGCGCCGGTACTCAAAAGCATCAGCGCCGCCAACGGCGGCATACGCTTCCTCTGGGATCCGGTCCCGGGTGCCGCCTCCTACCGGGTCTACCGGAAGACGGACGGCGGCAGCTGGTCCAGGATCGGAGAGACGACGGCCGCCTCCTATACGGACAGGACGGCGGAGACAGAGACCGGATACACGTACACCGTCCGCTGTCTGGATTCCTCGGGTTCTCTGATCAGCGACTATTATCCGTCCGGCATAAAGCTCTCCCTCGCGGAGGTCCCTGTTTTGAGCGGCATATCCAACATGGCCGGCGGAGTCAAAATCACATGGGACAGCTCTGCGGGCGCTGAAACATACCGTGTATTCCGCAGGAACGCGAGCGGCAGCTGGACAAGGATCGGGGACACGGCGAAAACCTTCTTCACTGATACGACGGCAGAAAGCGGCAAGGCATATACCTATACCGTACGCTGTGTGGATTCTTCCGGCTTTTATAACAGCGATTATGACAGGACGGGAGTAAGCATCACCTATGTCGCGGCGCCTGTCATCAAAAGCCTTAGTGTCGCCAACGGTACCGTGCGGATAACCTGGGACAGGGTGAACGGGGCTGAAAAGTACCGCGTATTTCGGAAAAACGTAAACGGGAGCTGGACAAGGATCGGAGATACGGCGTCCGATTCCTTCCTGGATTCGACCGCGGTCCTGGGGGCCACATACATGTATACCGTCCGGTGCATGGATAGCGGCGGAAAATATACCAGTTCCTTTTACAGCAGCAAGGCCTTTACCGTCTATTCAAAGAAGATCTACCTCTCCCCCTCCAATCAGGATGCGAACACTTTCATCACCGGAAACGCCAACGAAGGCGATGTATGGAACGATATCGCCGTACGGCTGGCCGCCCTTCTCGCCGATTACGACTGCGACGTGAGGATCGCCGATTTCGATATGGTCCTGGACGACCGGGCGGAAGAAGCCAACCAGTGGGGCGCGGACGTGTACATCGCCATGCACTCCAACGCGTACGTTACGCCGAACACCTGCCGCGGGATCGAGGTCTACTATGACGCCAACAAGGAGAACAGCGACGAACGCGAGGCCCTCGCAGCCGCATTCCTGAATGAGCTCTCCGCCCTGTTCGTCAACCGCGGGCTGAGGACGGCGAGCTATCTGAAGGAGTGCAGACTGCCGGAGATGCCGTCCGTCATCGTAGAGTGCGGCTATCATGATACGGTATCCGACGCAAACC
>JAEEGL012813122.1_pt1 | contig 46411 bp, 38 predicted proteins | sample 9134231 | NCBI WGS metagenome assembly JAEEGL01 (sample SAMN16246548, study PRJNA631951) | gut metagenome | biome: gut microbiome; feature: rumen; material: fiber-attached | host: Bos | place: Iran: Karaj | collected 2018-10
GATCTTCATATCTTCTTCCCGAACAAATATATATTGTGTGGCAGGGACAAGACCTTTGCTGACCGTCAACGGATCCTTATTTCGTTTTGAATATTCTATCCATTCTTTTGGACTTTCAAATGTTTCGAGTCCGCCTGTGCCGTCCATAGAATCTTTGAAGTCAAGAAACTCTTTTCTGTAAAGACGTATCTGATTTTCAAATCGTTCAGTCGGTTCTATAAGCTCCACAGTGTTTATTCCCCGTAAAATGTAATGAGCGAACAAATGATTATTTCATAAGCCGCATTTATAAACTTTGTCTCCCGTATGAGAGATCTGCGTTCCGTCTGGAAGAACAACGTTTGCTGTTATGCCGTCAGCAGTGCAAACGTGTATATTCGCACCTCTGTTTGTGCGATCCCAGCGAACAAAGATCTCGCCGGCAGGGGAGGAGTATGATGCCTGCGCATATGAAAGACCGTTGATAAATGCAGGCTTTATAGTAACGTGATCGTGTTTTATGCCGTCGGGATTATATTTCAGACCGGCAACGCATGAAATAAACCAGTTCTTGATATCGCAGAACATATGATGATTATGCGAAAACAGTCCGTCTTCCGGCAGACCGAAAAATTCCGGTATTGTGGTTTCTCCGAATTCTATAAAAGCGCCGTACGACGGAAATTCCCTGCGTGTGATCATCTTCCATGCAAGGTCGCTTTCACCTGCGTCGGAAAGCACGTGGAAAATAACACGCGCGCCAAGAATTCCGGTATCAAGGAAATCACCGTTATCGTGAATCATTTTTATGAGATGCTCTGTAGCCTTTGCTTTTTCGTCTTCATCGAATATGCCGTAAAAAAGAGCCATAGCCTGACTTGTCTGGCAGTCTGTATCTGCAACACATAACTCTTTGTTGATCAGATTTTTGCGGACAGCTTCGCGTAATTCGGCGCCCAAATTCAACGCATAAGCCTTTTCGTTATCTTTTTTGAGAATATCAAATATAAAAGCTGCCATTTTTGCGCATGCAATGATAGTAACGCTGTCGGTAAACTTCAGTGTGGGTTTAACTTTGCCGCCTATCGGACACCAGTCGCCAAGGCCGTATGCAAGCAGCCCGTTTTCGTCTCTTTTTCCCGAGGCATATTTAAGATATTTGAAGATCGCGTCGGCATTTTCTGTAAGTATCTCTTTGTTTCCAGTATATCTGTATGTAAAATACGGAATGAATATCAGCGCGGCGTCCCATGCGGGTCCGTTGCCCCATTGATAACCCCAACCTCCGGTCGGGATAATGCCGGGCAGCTGACCGTCTTCCTTTTGCGCCGCACGAATGTTTCTCAGCCATTCAATGTAGCTTGTTTCAACATTCATCGTCATCAGCATATGCTCCGACGAAAGCGCGGCATCACCCGTCCAGCCGTTCTTTTCTCTGTGCGGGCAGTCTGTCGGGAAATAATAGAAATTTGAGCGGTCCGAAGCATCGCACATTTCATAAAGCGTGTTGGCGGTCTCGTCGGAACAGCAGAATGTTCCTTTGACCTTTGCAGCTGAAGTGCAGACAATAAATGTAAGAAGATCTGTAGTGGCCTGAGCTTCGTCTATTCCTATCACCATACAGTATCTGAAACCGTGATAAGTGAACGGCGGCTCGAAAATCTCTTCTCCGCCCTTGCAGATATATACATCGCGCTGAGAATATCCGTCGGGATAAAAACTGATATTGTTATAATCCATTTCTCCGTCTGTCATCATCTCTGCGAACTGCAAAACAACGCGCTGTCCGGGTCTTCCGTTGATCTTAAGGCGTATTATACCGGCATTATTCTTGCCGAAATCATATAAGTAACCTTCTCTTCCGTCGTTTGCGTCTTCCGGATGCGACATTTTCTCAACGTCGCCTCTCGGCGTAAAATCGCGCATTTTACCGAAACGAACGGAGCTCGCTTTCAGCTCAACGCCTGTAGGCAGCACTGGATCAGCCTCGCATATGCGGAATTCGCCTTTCGGTGTAGCACATGTTTTTGCGTTTGCCCAGTTTGTATCGTCAAAATCAGGCATATTCCATCCGTCGATTTCATTTCGTGCATCGTATCGAACGCCTGCTCTCAGGTCGTCAAAATACAGCGGCGACGGCGCAGTCTTTACGGTCGTATCCGAAACTATCTGTGTTTTTCCGACATTCAGCAAAAATGCAAGCTTTGGCGCGGAACGGAACGACGCTTTGTCAAAATCCCATATCACGCCGCCCGGAGCGTTCTGCATTCCGTTGCCAAGCTGAAATCCCAATACATTTTTTTCGTTCGTTTTTACATATTCCGACAGATCATAGTCATCAAAATATACTATATGATCCGTATTCGAAATATACGGCGCAATAAGACCTTTTGTTATTTCTTTTCCGTTGATCCATACGCGGTAAAAACCGAGTCCCGTAACACGCAGAGCACAGTCTGACGTATCGGGAATGAATTCTTTTCTGAAATAGGGGGACGGAACAAAGTTGTGGTATGTTGAATATTCTTCTGTCGCGCATATAAACTGTTTAGGAAAATTCATAATATTCATCCTTCTGAAATATAATATAAATTCGCGTGGTTTTCATCGATATTATAACTGAAATAACAAACAATGTCAACCCGTAAAAAATAAAAATTTCTGTCTTTTCAGCATAAAAAACAGTATGTCAATATGTTTTCGCATTGCCGGACCATTTTAAAAAATTTGTTTTTCGGTGAATTATGCTTCAATTTTGCGATATGACGAAAATGGCGTCCCGCAAATTTCGCAGGGATGCCATTTCTTTATGATTATGATTTGCTTATTTGCCGATACTTCCTGTTTTCAGTCAAACAAAAACCCGTCGGAAAAACTTTATCTCCGCGACGGGTCGATTTATGACAGATTTTTTTATACCGTCTATTTTACCTCATTGCTCAAATCCTTTTTTGCAAGAATTCGTAAAACGGGTATTATCCCGCAAATAACGGATATAAGCACAGCGATTATTATTACTATTACAACTGTTTTTATAGGCAGCGTTGCAAAATACGCGAATTCGCTTTTTGCAAAGTCAGCGTTCGTGTTGAGCAAACGTATCGTTACAAACGAGATCGCCACTCCTGTAAGCGCCGTAAGCGCATATTTTGATGCCACCGACGCTATTATACCCGCCGTGGGTACGCCTACCATTCTGTTTACCGCAACAACTCTTATGTTCCTTGAACTGTATCTTGCGGAAACTATGATAAGATTCAACGCAACAAGCACCGTTGCCCAGAAATACAGATGGCGTGAATAGTATTCAAACCCTCTTATATTGTTTTCATAATATATATTTTCAAATTCGATTTCTTCGTGATCCTTTTTGAAATTTTCAAGCTGTGACCATATAGCGTTGAAAACTTCGTCCGCGCGTCCGTAAAAATCGGAATCGATCATATATTTAGTAAATATTGTCTTGTCGTTATCGTAATATCCGCCCCAGTTAAATATAATTATCAGGTCAAGGTCGCTTGCAGTTTCAAGTCCCATTGTGCCTATAATTCTGAATTTATCCCCGTACGCCTCAACGTATTTTTCTCCGTTTTCCTCCAGAATTCCTTCAAGCACTTTGCTGCCTACAACGCATGTTTTTTCTTTTGATATTATCTCGTCGTCAGTAAAGAAATGACCGTCAAGCATATGAGGCTTCGGATAATTCCCCTTGCCGTATATGACCCTGTGCGTCATTGTGCTCGGACCTGCCTGCACGTCGTTTACAGTGTCATACAAAACGAAATCCGATCCGAGCGATTCCGTATCTATTCTGAAGCCTGTTCTCTTTGCATTTATCATTATCTTTCTGCTGTCCGAACCGTAAAAACCGTTATAGTATCGGTTGTTTGTTCTGCTCAGATCAAGCTGATTTACAAGAATAACTATTATAAATGTTAAAAATGAGTATATTATAACATTCAGAATATTTTCAAGACGGAATATCTTCATCTTTTCACTCCTTATCTTTAATGGATGCAGAAATATCCGTTGCCGATGCGTATATTCTTGATATAATATATGTCAGCGCAAGTATAATAATATTCATCACGGCAATTACTGTATATATTTTCCCCGTATTGAAAAAATATATCATACTGTCACCGTTCAAAAAAAGTCCCGTCGCATGAAGAATATACGGATAGTGAATAAGAACGTCCGATACTATAAGCAATATAAACATCTGAACCGTCGTCATAAGAGCAACATTGTTTTTTGTTGCGCCCACGAGTCTGTGTATCGAATAATCTTTTTCGTTTGCTATATTAAGCATAAGTATAAGTATGCCCAAACCGAAAGCGCAAAGAATCCCCACAAGCAAAGCTACATGCAGATATGTTTCCGTTCTTTCTTTTTCAAGTGATGCCGTTATTTTGGCGTAGGAATCGCAACGTGCAATGGAATAAAAGGCATCCAGTCCCGAGTCCTTAAGAGCATTATTAATTTCTTCAACTATCCGAGCTTCATCTGTTCTGTTGATATACAATTTAGAAGATGGGAGAAGCATCAATTTGTTGAATGCAGCGTAAATATATGCATTATCATTGTTCTTCAGGTCAGGGAAATTGTTTGGAGATGGATCTTTAACTGCCCGTATAATGCTTGTTGAAAAGTTTAACAGACTATTTCCGTTTGAAGAAGTGGTTACATTTGATTTATCAAGAATTCCTACAACAATTCCGTTGCTAAAAGTAGGCATATCCACTATTCGCATAGTAATGTCATTTGGGTCATAATGTTTTAGTCTGTCTTTAACCGTAACAATATCCCCCAATGAAAATTGATTTCGTAAATTATATCCGACAAGAACAGGAACAACCTGTATGCCGTTTTCATCAACATAAAAATCATCTTCTTTCGGCAGTCTGCCTTTCAGCAGAGTCAAGTTTTCAATATTAAAAAAAATCATAGTAACGGCATAATCTATTGTGTTATCAGGAACATAGTGTCCATCATAAGCATCATGCTGACCTACCGAAAGAAAAGATCCTTGTTTTATGGTATAATAAAAAACGCCTTGCAACGAATTTAGATTTTCCAGGAAATCCCAAACTTTATCTGCATTTTCAAGATATTTGCGATTAATCTCAGGATTTTTTGATAACGGATAGAATAAAAAAGTTTCTTCTTCGGGAATATATTTGCCGCTAACAATATCATATCTTTGACCAAGCCTGAGAGATGATTCTTTATCTATCAAAAAACGGTATTGTGATAACTCTACAAATGCCTCCTGTTCCAGAACAACTTCTGTTGTAATGTCCCTTATCTGGATCTGAAGTGTAACAATCCCCAGAAAAGTCATAATCGAAACTATCATAACCACTATCGCCGCATTGAGCAGAAAATTAGTTCTGATATTTTTCAGGGCTTCCGTCAGACAGACAAACATTTTCGGCACCTCCTTAAACATTATTAAGCAAACAGAAGTTAATATATAACTGTAATAAATCAAAAAAAAAGTCAATCATTATTTTGCGTGAAACTGCCGCAAGAGGTAAACATTGTGAGGACTGCAAAAAGAAATATTATCGTGATAAATTTTTTCATTCTGTTCAGCTCCTATACCAATAAACTTAAGGCCCGTTTTTATCTCTCATTTGATAATAATATACTATAATTTTTTAATTTTTGCAAATAATATGTAACAGCAATATGAACTATTGTTTTGTATCCTCTATAGTATAACGCTGCAGGCACTCTTGACGAAGAAGCCGTCAAAAACACGTTGAAAAATACCGTTAACTTGCTTCGAAAAGAATAATAATAATCAAAAAACCGGCAGGGTATTTTCGCCCGAGCCGGATTTTCGTTTTTTCCGGGATAGAAATTGAAATGAACAGCTTGACAATTCAGATCCCGTGCGTTATAATATATAACAATATAAAGCATATTATTAGTATGTAATACTGAAACAAGATGGGGCGAATGCTATGATCAATGTGGCTTTTTTTGACGCAAAAGAGTATGATAAAGCATCTTTCGAAAAATATCAGGATCAGCACGGATTACAATTCCGTTTTTTTGAAACGAGATTAAGTGAAGATACAGTATCTCTGGCAAAAGGCAGCGATGTCGTGTGCGTATTTGTGAATGATTCCGTAAACGCAAATGTCATCAGCACACTTTATGAATACGGCGTCAAAATGGTGGCGCTCCGTTCCGCAGGATATAACAATGTCGATATCCGTGCGGCGTTCGGCAAAGTTCACGTCGTTCATGTTCCGGCTTATTCACCTTATGCCGTCGCTGAACATGCTATCGCTTTACTGCTTACTTCCGTTCGCCGTATACATAAAGCCTATAACCGCACAAGAGAGTTTAATTTTTCATTAAGCGGACTGACGGGGTTTGATATTCACGGAAAAACCGTCGGAGTGATCGGTACGGGCAAGATAGGAAAGATCTTTATCAACATCTGCCGGGGTTTCGGTATGAATGTTATAGCCTATGACGCTTTTCCGGCACAAAACAGCGATATAGAATATGTATCTCTCAACGAACTCTTCAAAAAAAGCGATATTATCTCTCTGCACTGTCCTTTGACGGACGAAACGCGTCATATGATCGATGAAAACGCCATCCGACAAATGAAAAAGGGCGTAGTGATCATCAATACATCAAGAGGCGCGCTTATAGACTCCGAAGCTCTTCTCAACGGTATCAAAGAGCGTAAAATCGGGGCAGCCTGTCTTGATGTTTATGAGGAAGAGGCGGATATTTTCTTTGAAGACAGATCAGGTCATATTATGAACGACGATCTTCTGTCACGCCTTATCTCGATGCCCAATGTGATCGTTACATCACACCAGGCATTTCTTACAAAAGAAGCTCTGGACAATATTGCCGAAACTACGGTAAATAATATTCTGTCTTATTTTTCCGGCAACGGTATATGTGATAACGAACTCTGTTATCGCTGCGGCAATATAGAAAAGTGTAAAAAAGAGCGAAAAGAAAAGTGCTTCTGATAATTATTTGAAAAAATATTAAAAAACATCTGTGCAATGCACAGAAGGGAGACCAATATGAAAAAAATCGTTTCATTGCTTTTGGCTGCAGTGTTTATATTGTCACTTGCATCCTGCAGTATAACATACGCTGACAAAACCGTCCTTAAGGTGGGCGGCAAAATCGAAGGCTTTATTGTAAAAGAAGTCCGCGATTTTCCGCTTGTAGGCGCTGTTATATACCTTATGGAACACGAGAAAACAGGCGCTGAACTTGTTTATATCGCAAATAACGACACGAACCGCGTGTTTGATCTGACCTTTTTTACCAGAGCTGTAGATAACACCGGCCTTCCGCATGTTTTCGAGCATTCCACGCTTGACGGAAGCGAAAAATACCCTTCAAAAGCTCTGTTTTTCAATCTGTCATATCAAACTTACAACACTTATATGAATGCAATGACTGCTCCTCTGTATACAACTTATCCCGTTGCAAGCCTTTCTGAAGAGCAGCTTTTGAAATATGCCGATTTTTATACAGACAGCTGTCTTCATCCTCTGATCCTCGAAGACGAAAGCATTTTCAGAGAGGAAGCCTGGCGTTATCGCCTTGCCGATAAAGAGAGCGACCTTACTATCGAAGGAACTGTATACTCTGAAATGCTAGGCGCAGTCGATATCAATTCCGAGGCGTACCGCAATTTCCTTAAAACCGCATTCCCGGGTTCCACGATAGGCAATGTTTCCGGCGGCGACCCGGCATTTATCCCTGATATGACGTGGGAGAGTCTTCGCAGCTATCATGACCTTTACTATCACCCGTCAAACTGCTGCGCATTTCTTTACGGCGAATTTGAAGACTATACCGCTTTTCTCAAACTCCTAAATGAGGCATTCTCTCCTTACGAAAAACGCGAATTCAATTTTGAAGATAAAGATTATACCGCGCTCACATCCGATGCGGAAGGCTCATATAAATTTCCGGCTGATTCAAGAGCGGTTACCGATAATTCAAGCATAATCTATTATTCGATCATGTGCCCGGGTCTGAAAGACGATCCTGACGAGGAAATGATTTACAACACGCTTACGGATCTTCTTAATGCAAGCGGTTCTGTGCTTATGCAGAATCTCAAACGTGCCCTTCCCAGAGGCAGCTTCGGCACTTACATAGACCTTGACGGACCCGAAGACATGATAGTCTTTGCCGCGGTGAACGTCAATGAGGAAGATGCCGAAACCTTCAGAAATACAGTTGATTCTTCTCTTTCCGATATCGCAAAAACAGGCTTCTCTGATGAACTTGTAGATTCTGTTATGAATTCTGTCGCAATGAGCGTAAGACTTACCGGTGAAAGCAGCGATATCGGTGTCGATCTTATCGATATGTTCGCAAGCTTCTACGCTTCCCGAGGCAACATTTTCGGATATGCTGATTATGTTGATGCCATGGAAAAGTTTGAAGAATGGAATAATGAAGGACTTTTCGCAAAAGCTGTTTCAGACCGCCTTCTGAATGCGGATATTACTGTTCTTGCAACTACTTCACCCGATCCCGGAGCGCGCGAAAAGCTTGATGCAAAAGAAAAAGAACGCCTTGCTTCTGTTAAAGCTGCGATGAGTGAAGATGAACTACAGTCTATTATCGACGCAACAAACAGCGAGGCAGAAGATGAAGATGCGTCTTCATATGTCAGAGAACTTCAGGCAGTAACTGTCGCTTCTCTTCCCGAAGAGATACGTGAATATGAAGTTACCGAAAAAACAGGCGAGGACGGAGTCAGGTATATCGATGCCGTTGCCGATGTCGACGGTGCAGGCAGTATCGTTCTTTTGCTTGACGCATCAGCGTTGCCGCAAAAAGATATTTTATGGTTCCACCTTTATATGGATCTTCTCGGTGAGCTCGATACTTCAAAACATGACCGTGACGAGCTTGCACTTCTTACCGGAAGATATCTTTACAACGGCGAAATTCGTATGTCTTTGACCGTTGATGCGGAAAGCGGGATCGTGACACCTCGTCTTCGAGCAGGGTGGATATCCGCAGATGAAGATCTCGAAAAAGGATATGATCTTATTCACGAACTCCTTTACGAAACTGAATTTGACGATGTCGAAACTATCGAAAGTCTTATAGGACGAAATAAAGATTCTCTGAAAAACAGTATAAACGCCGAACCTTACAGCACAATGCTTTACAGAACTATCGGTAGAAACGATGAATTATACGGTTATTACAGCTATTTTAACGGTATCAGTTACTATCAGTTCCTTGAAGAAACGGAAAAGCTTGTTCAGGAAACGCCCGGTGTCGTAAAGCTTAAACTTGAAGGAATAAGAAACTTCTTTAACAACCGCGCCGGAGCCGCCGCGATTTTTGCCGGAAATGCGGAAAGTATAGAGGCTAACTCAAAATACTCTTCCGAGTTTTTCTCAAAACTTGAAGAAAGGTCCGTAAAACGTTCAACATTCAGCCTTCCCACGCAGAGCGGATTTGAAGCGCTCATAGTTGATTCAAACGTTCAGTTCAACGGCGTTGTGGCAGATTATTCAACGCTTGGTATGGAAGAATACAGCGGCTATCTCGATGCTGTTTCAAGCATAGTCAGCGATAAGTACCTTTATCCTATGCTGCGAGACCAATATGGCGCTTACGGCGTTATGACCGGCTTTATCGAAGACTACGGAGCATATATCGTTTCATACCGTGACCCGAACATCGTTGAAACATTTGAAGTATATGAAAAACTGCCCGACTTCCTTTCTTCTCTTGAGCTCAGTCAGGAAGAGCTTGACGGATACATACTCTCCGCATATTCATATTACGCGAAGAGCGAGGGTGAACTGAGCGGTGCCGTAAATGCCGCATTTGACAAACTGCTGCACAGCGATTCCTCCGTTATTCTTGATTATATGCGCGATCTTAAGAGCATAACCGTTGAAAAACTGCAGGATTTTGCTGATGTTTACGCAAAACTTGTAAAGGAAGGCACACGTTTTACCGCCGGCAGCGCTTCAGCGATCAACGCAAATGAAGATCTGTTTGACAGCGTGCTTACTCCTTTTGCGGGCGATCAGGTCGATCTTGAAGATGTAAAAGAGGAAATGCCATTTTATGAAGCAGTATCTTTTGTTATCGATTACGGTCTGATGTATCCCGCAAGCAAAACCGTGTTTGGAGTTGATGATACTGCAACCGCAGGAGATGCTGCGATAGCCCTTTATGCTCTCGGTATTGAGGATACAAAAGATGCGGCTCTCGCCCTCAGCGAAATTTCTGCTTACGGCATAATCCCGTCGAGCGTTCTCGTTGACGATCCTCTTACCGGCGCCGCTTTCGAGGATTATCTTGCCGCTTTCAGTGCTCTTGTCGGAGTTCCTTACGAAAAGAGCGGAGCGGAAGATACTGTTATAACAAGAGGCGAGCTGGCGGAAATGATCATGGATTATACTTTGCCTTTGCTTGGATAGTGAGTTTATCCCACAAAATACTTTCTCGTATTTCTCGTTCCGGTAATAAATTGAAAAAAACTGTTGACAAATCGCCCCGGATGAAATATAATGTATATAAATACAGTATTTTGATCATTTTTGCAAATTTATAAACTTACCGTATGAAAGGCTGGTTTCCCCGTATGAAAATCGGTTGCGTAAAAGAAATCAAAAACAATGAATTCCGCGTAGGGCTTACCCCCGACAATGTTAAAGCATATATTGCGGCAGGTCATCATGTCTACATGGAAAAAGGTGCGGGCATAGGCTCCGGTTTTACTGATAATGAGTATGTCGACGCAGGCGCATCGCTTATAGACAACGCCGCAGACGTATGGCATCTTGTTGATATGATGGTCAAAGTCAAAGAGCCCCTTGAAGAGGAATATCCTCTCTTTCATGAAGGGCTGATCCTTTATACATATCTTCATCTCGCCGCAGATAAACAGCAGATGGACGCACTGCTCAAAGGCAGAGTAAAGGCAGTCGCATATGAGACAATTCAGGAAAAAGACCGTTCTTTACCGTGTCTTGCCCCCATGTCTCAGATAGCGGGTCGTCTGTCCATTCAGGAAGGCGCAAAATATCTTGAAAAGCGCTTCGGAGGAGAGGGGATACTTCTTGCAGGCGTTCCCGGCACTCCCAAAGCTAATGTAGTTATCTTAGGCGGCGGCACAGTAGGCATGAATGCATGCAAAATCGCCGTCGGCATGGGCGCAAACGTTACGATACTTGATATAAACCTAAAAAGGCTTGAAGAGCTTGACAATATTTTCGGAGCGCATATACAGACATTGTATTCCAGCGACACGAATATAGAAAATGTACTGAAAAACGCCGACCTCGTTATCGGTTCCGTTCTGATACCCGGAGGGTCCACTCCCAAGCTTTTCAAGAAAAAGTATCTTCACGAGATGAAGAACGGCGCTGTTTTTGTTGATGTGGCGATCGATCAGGGCGGATGCGGCGAAAGCAGCAGAGTAACCACGCATGACGACCCTGTATACATCGAAGAAGGTGTAGTCCACTATTGTGTAGGCAATATGCCCGGAGCCGTTCCGCGAACAAGTACGATCGCGCTCACAAATGCAACATTGCGTTACGGACTCGAAATCGCAAATAAGGGACTTGAAAATGCGTGCGCAGATCCCGCTATCCTTTCGGGCGTAAACTGCTATCTCGGCAAGCTCACAAACAAAAATGTCGCTGACGCTCACGGTTATAAATATGAGGACCTGACTTCTCTGATCGGATAGCCGTTTTAACTGTTCAGAAGTAATCATAATAATTAAAAAACTGCGTTCAATCTTTATAATTGAACGCAGTTTTATGCTGTTGTTATATCAGTTAAAGATATCTTTAAGAATTTCGATAAGATATCATTCGTGCCGTCTTTTCGCAGAAAAGACATATGCAAAAGTCATGAAAATCAATAAAATTAAATTACTTTTTTCCCTTTTTGCGGGGAGTCAGAAATTTTACGACAACTGATTTGATTACTCTCTTGACGGCAAAGAAGTTTATACCGGTCAAAAGAAACAGGCGTATTGTTTTGCTTTGTTTCAGCATGCTGGTATTCTTTACCTTTTTCGTAGGCTTGCGTAATTCTTTGTAATACCGCCTTTTTTCTGACCATGAAAGACCGTTTTTGCCAAGTCTGGAATTTGTCAGCGCCTGAACATATATCTTCTTCCAGCTATATGCAAGGAGTTTATTTGTTTGGTTCTCAGGATATTTTTCCATAAAATCAGCCCATCGCGTTGCCGTTTCAACGTAGCTGAAGATCGATTGCTGCAACCCTTGTATCCTGTAAGTTTCAATGCTGAGGTTGTATCCGTAAGTCATTAAAATACTTATTATGGGGCTCGTCTTTTTTAAATCTTCTGCAAAAGGCAGACTGCAGACAAATGTTCTTACTTCGTTCAAAAAACGTTCTGCGGCGTCACGCATCCCATCGGTTTGCATTGCCCACGTCTGCACGCAAAGCAGATATCTTAATTTGCTGCACAGATATTCTCTCTGTGAGCGAGAGCCGTTGTATCTTTGTTGAAAAAAAGATACCAACTCCTTCATCGATATCAATTCCTGCTGCAGTCTGAATTCCGAGCAATCACGCATTCTCGATTTTTCGCGAGACACATAATAATAGATCGCATTTTCCTCTATTTCTAATGATTTTGCGTCATAACACGCCCGAAGCAGAAAAACGGTGTCCTGGGAATTCCTTGCAAGACCGTATCTTGCCCCCGTTTTCATGATCATTTCACGGCGGAATATGGCAGTCCAATGATTATATGTAAAAAGTGAAAAAATAGGTTTTTTCGCCAGAAGTCCTGCCCGTATAACGGCATTTAACGGGGTTGATGCATCCTTATTATTTATTACTCCGTGAATATCGATATGTTCGGGTCGCCCTTTGACGATATCCGCGTTTGTTTTTTCTGCTTTTTTGTAGAGCAATTCCAGAAAATCTTCTGAAATATAATCATCGGGATCGATAAAAGAAAGGTAATCTCCGGTTGAAGCTTCAATGCCCCTGTTTCTTGAGTAACCTGCCCCTGAGTTCACATCGTTAACAAGTATAACGATCCTCGGGTCGTTTTTCGCGGCATTTCTCACTTCTTCCATAGAATTATCTGTTCCGAGATCGTCAATGATAATAATTTCTATATCTTTCAGCGTTTGATTCTGAACCGAGTATAAACATTTTTTTATACCTTCTCCGGGGTTAAAAACAGGTATTATTACTGATACTGACGGGCTTTTCTTTTCCATCATCTTTTGGCTCCCAGATGTTTTAATATATATCGATAGGTTTTCTTTAAGATAGGTTTTTTCTTGATTTTATTTTTAAATGCAAAAAAGTTGATTCCTGTTGCGATAAAAAGAGAAATTGACCTGCATTCTTTCAGCATACTTATATCTTTTACTATTTTTGTCAATTTTCGTATTTTACCGTAAAGTTGTTTTTTTCGGCTCCTTGAAAAGCCCTTTTGAAGCAGCCTCGGGTCCGACAACGTGCAGGCATACAGCTTTCTCCAGTAATAACCAAGCCGGTCGTTTGATGCGTTTTCCGGATACAAATTCATAAAATCAGCCCATCTTTTTATTACTTCAGCATTGCTTTCTATCGGCTGCTGCATCCCTTGTATTCTGTATGGAAAAATACTCAGATTATAGTTGCGGCTGATCAGAACATCTACTAATGGATCCATCTTTTGAAGATCATCTGCAAAAGACAGGTTTGTCGTATATATTCTTAGTTTATCCAGATAATCCTTTGCGTCATCCCTGATCTCTTCTGTTTGTGCCGCCCATGCCTGAACGCGAAGATGATACTGTATCAATGTAGTGACATAAAGCCTCTGTTCATAAGAGCCGTCATAGTGTGATTGAATAAATGATATCATATCTGTAAATGAGATCAGCTCCTGCTGTAATCTGAAAGCGGAGCAATCATTCATTCTGGAATAATCACGAGATACATAGTAATAAATCGCTTTTTCCTCTATCTCTATCGTTTTTGCGGCAAAGCATGCGCGCAGCAAAAAGACCGAATCTTCCGAATTTCTGGCAAGACCATATCGTGCCCCTGATTCCGTAAGCAGAGCCCTGCGGTAAATTGCGGTCCAGTGATTATATAAAAAAAGCGAAAAAATGCGGCTTCCTTCAGAGAGACCTTTACGTATTCTCGTGTTTAAACTGATTTCCGTGCTCTCGTGATAAATATTTCCGCATTCATCGATATGAATGCGGTCACCTTTAACGATATCGGGTTTAGTTTTCTCTGCTTTTCTGTAAAGCAGCTCCAGAAAATCTTCCGCAACATAATCATCGGGATCTATGAACGATACATATTCTCCTCGCGCCTCTTCTATCCCTCTGTTGCGTGAATAGCCCGGTCCGGAATTGACTTCGTTTACAAGTATAACGATTCTTGGGTCAGTTTTCGCGGCGTTGCGTACGGTTTCCATTGAATTATCTGTCCCAAGATCGTCAATAAATATTATTTCTATGTTCTGCAGCGTCTGATTCAATACTGAATCGATACACTTTTTTACGCCTTCTCCCGGATTATAAACCGGAATAATGACTGATACTAACGGCTCTTTCTTTTCCACATTTTTTTTGCTCCGAAATGGTAAATCTTGCCCGCGAAATGCGCTATGCGTTTTACAAGGTTTTTTCTTTTCAACAGGTTTATTCCTGTCTTTAAATATGTGAACCAAACAAGATTTTCAGACGAAATATTCGATTTTGATTCTTTTTTGAATATTTCCGAGCAGCTTTTTCTGAAGCTTTTCCTTTTTACATGTGATATTTTTTTCAATACTGTGTCGATCCGCAGTGCCTTCTCTGTTGCGGTATTGACGGCACAATTGTAAATCGATCTCTGATCCGGATGCTTTCCGATAAAATCCAGACATCTTGAAAAAGTCTGTATGCAGGCTTTATCTGTTATATCGGCCATGAACGGATTCAGATAAGGAGCGCGAAGATTATAATTATATTCAAGCAGCGCTTTTGCAAAAGGTGATTTCTTTTTAATATCCTCTGCCCACGGCAGATTTAATACCGTCTCTTTAAGACTTTGCAAAAAAAGTTCCGTTTCCCGGTAATAACTGTCAAATGATGATGCAACAGCATGGTTTTCCAGATACCATAAAAGCCGTTTGATTATATAAGCAGACGGAACTGACGATGTAACGTTATCCTTAAGAAAAGACATCTGTTCATTGAAAGCCAATACCTGATACTGCATCCTTTCAGGCTTGAACGTATGCATAAGTGACCGGTCGTTATCCACATGAAAAACTATCGCTTGTTCTTCAATGAAAAGAGAACGCGCTTTCCAGCTTGCCTGTAAAAGAAAAAACGAGTCTTCTCCGTAATATGACGTTCCGCAATATATTTTTTCATTTTTTATCCAGCTCAGCTGATAAATATTGCACCAGAGAGTAGATGAAAAAACATCAAAATTGCTGTTGTCGGGTTTCCATTTTTTTACATTTGCAATATTGAGCAGAGATACGGAAGAATCAATTACCTTTCCGTCCGTATTTACTGTAACATAACTGCCGCATACTATATGAGGCTTTTCCGTGTTTTCCGCTTTTTGGTATAATAATTCAAGAAAATCGTCCGACATATAATCGTCGGCGTCTAAAAAAGCAACATATTCTCCGTTCGCGCAGTCGATCGCTTTGTTTCTTGAAATTCCGGGACCGGAGTTTTTTTCGTTGGTTATTACATGTATCCGCGGATCTTCAGACTCAAGACGTCTCACATGATCAAATGTTCCGTCATTTCCGCAATCATCTACAAGTATGATCTCTATATCCCGCAGAGTTTGATTGCAAACAGAATCTATGCATCTGTAAAACAGTTCACCGGGTCTGTAAACCGGAATAATTACGCTGATTTTCGGGTTTATTTTCAGTTCAGACATATAATATCAATTTCCTGTGATTGAAGTAATAAAATAATAACGACAACGCAGACAGCAAAATGGAAAAGATCAACGGGTACCAAATAAACCATGGCGAAAATTCCGCGCATGACACTCCGACTCTGAAAAGCTGCAGTATCGAAAAAAACGGGTTACAATTGAGCAGAAATCCCCAATCGCTTTCAAGAATGGCGTTTGGATAGTAAAAAACAGCTGATAAATACATTATGATCGTCGTTATTACTTTCCATAAAAATTCAACATCACGGAAGTAAACGTTTACAATCGAAAGTATTATCCCCATACTGAGCGTCAATATGAACAATAAAGCAAGAGCAATAAACGCCAGAAAGATATTTACCGTTATTTTTATACGGAAAATAATGATCAAAGGAACAAGCACGATCAGAGATATCAGAAAAACAATAAAACGCCAGAGGATTTCCGAGACCGGAAAAAACAGATTCGGAATATAAACTTTTTTTATCAGTTCAGCATTGTTCCTTACGGAGTTGCATGCAGACAGAGTTCCTTCTGAAAAAAATGAAAAAAGAAGCCTTCCGCAGGCGACATACAAAATAAATTCCGGCTCTTTATGTCCGAAAAGCGTTCCGAAAACAATGACCATTGTTGTGATAGACAAAACAGGTTCAAATAACGACCATATTATGCCTAAAAAGGAATTTCTGTATTTTAATCTTATTCCCTTTTTCACAAGCTCTTGGATCAGCGCTCGATTGGTAAAAAGCAGTTTGATTTCTTTAAACATTTACTTTCTTCTCCGGGTTTTCAATGCCGATCAGCTTTTTGTAGCATGAAACTGTTTCATCTATTTCACCTAAAGCTACGGGTTTTCCTTTTTGAAGTATTAGTCCTTTATTGCATATATTCTGAACGAGTTCCAGCGAATGCGAAACAAAAAGCACAGTGGTTTTATCGTTTATGATTTTCATTAATCTCTCTTCGCTTTTTTTTCGGAATTTTGCATCCCCGACCGCGAATACTTCATCAAGTATCAGTATGTCCGGATTGATCGAAGTGCAGATCGCAAAACCGAGCCTGCTCCGCATACCCGATGAGTAATTTTTGATCGGAACGTCTGCAAAATCTTCAAGTTCGGCGAAAGTGATGATTTCATTTATACGTTCTGAAAGGAACGAACGCGAATAGCCAAGTATCGTCCCGTAAAGATATATGTTTTCAACGGCGTTGTAATAGCTGTTGAATCCTGCTCCCAGTTCAAGCAACGGCGCTAATGTGCCGTGTTTTTCTATATATCCTTCGTTAGGCGTGTAAATATCTGAGATCGCTTTCAAAAGAGTGCTTTTGCCTGATCCGTTAGTTCCGAGGATCGCAAGTCTGTCTCCGGGATAAAGCGTGAAGCTTATGTTCCGCAATGCCCAGAATTTTTGTCTGTGTTCAGGTCTTTGACCTTTCAGAGTGTCCAGCAATGTGTCTTTTAAATATGCGCTGTGGTTTCTGCCCAGATAAAGCTGTATGCCTAAGTCGGATACGACAACTGACGGTGTCGTGTTATTATCAGGCATTAAAATGCCTCCCAAAACATTGAATATATGCAGAGCATCATATGAAAACACATATAAGTCTCCGTGATTCAGTAGTTATTATCTACAATTTGTTTATTATAACATAAGAACTGTCAATTTGCAAGTAATATGTAAATAAAATCAATATTTTTTCATTTTTTTCATTATTTATGTATTGATTCTGACGGTTTATTGCGAGAGTTGCGCATTTTGAACTTGACATTTTGGATTTTTATGCTAAAATAATAAGGTAAATGTAAAAATTAACGGAGGACTCAATATGAGAAAAAATTTAGGTATTCAGCCGGCTCTTTTTCCAATGCCGGTGGTAATAGTTGCCGCTTACGGCGCAGACGGTAATATTTGCGCGATGAACGCGGCATGGGCACAGATATGCGATATGGATAAAATAGCTCTTTTTATCGATTCTGACCACAAAACAACAAAAAACATTATGGAAACAAAAGCATTTACTGTCAGCATAGCCGATGTCGCAAATATCGAGCCTGCAGACTTTTTCGGTATCGCTACGGGAAACAAAATGCCCGATAAATTCGAGCGCAGCGGATGCCATGCCCAAAAAAGCGAATTTGTAAATGCTCCGATAATAACGGACTTCCCAGTAACTATCGAGTGTGAGCTTGCAGAGGAAATAAATACAGAAAACATGCATGCCATTGTGGGAAAAATCGTCAACGTCAGCGCCGATGAAAATGTTGTAGGCGAAAAGGACAAGATCCTTCCCGAAAAAGTCAACGCATTGATATTTGATCAGTACAGAAACGGATATTATGCCGTCGGAGAAAAAGTCGGACAGGCCTGGAACGCAGGAAAAGGACTTGTGAAATAATAAGCAAGCGCATAAAGGCTGCTTATTTTAGGCTCTGACGGAATAAACACAGTGATTTTCACGGGTGATTGCATGAAACGAAAAACAGCAAAAGAAATCCTTTCCGATTCATTTCAGGAGCTTGCCGCTGAAAAAAGCATCGATAAAATAACCATCAGGGATATCACCGATAACTGCGGATATTCTCCTGCCACTTTTTATCGCAATTTCAAAGATAAATACGATCTTATAGCATGGGAATATTCGAGAGTCGTTTCCGATTTTTTCGATAAGATAAACGTATCGGGATACGAATGGAAACAAACTCTTTCCGATGCCGCAGTCTGGTTCAGTTCCGAGAAAGAATATCTCGCAAATCTGCTTCAGCACACCACGGGTCACGACTCTTTTATGCGCTATATGGTTGAGATCAATTATACTTCTCTTGAAAAATATATTCTTGCCGCCGTAAATAAACGCTCGCTGACTGCAATGGAAAAAATGACGGCAAGAACATACTGTCTTGGTACTGTAGGCATTACCTGCGAGTGGATCCTTGGCAAAGTGAATGCTTCGATAGGGGAGATTTCCGAACTGTATCTGAATACTGTTCCCGATTTACTGAAAAAATATCTTCTTAATTGAGATAATTTATTGAATTTATCTCATTTTGAGAGATATATACTGATTTGTGAGTTGAATTCTATCTCCTTTTTCAGTATAATATTTAAAAAGTAAACATAAATACTTAAAAAAAGTGAAGCGGAGGAACAGTTTATGACTAAAATCGAATTTTTAAAAGAGCTTGCAAAGGGATGGTTCGGCAATTCTCAGCAGCATTCCATTCACGCGCAGCTTCTCAAGGCGCGCGGTTTAAATAAACTTTCAGACAAAATAATGGCAGAATCGGACGAAGAATGGGAAGAGGCAAAAAAAGTCAACGCCCGTCTTATCGAGCTCGGAGAAACTCCTTCAGTAGAGCTCGCGGTCTATCCCGTTATAACGGATATCAAAGAAATGCTTGAATACGACTGCAAAGACTCTTCTGAGGCGCTTCCCATGATGAGCAGATCACTTGCATTGTTTGATGACGACTACGTTACCAAACGTATGATCGAAGAATTTATAATCGATGAGCAGGATCATTTCAACTGGGTCAAAGGCCATCTTTGTCTTATCGAGCAGATCGGCATCGAAAATTACATTATCGAAATGCTCGGAGAATAAAAGGAGTATAAAATGAAAATAGCTGTTTTTAACGGAAGTCCCCGCAATGAAAATACAGCCGCTATGATAGAAGCGTTCCGTGAGGGTGCACAGACCGCCGGACATGAAGTAGAAGTTTATCATGTTGGCAAAATGAAAATAAACGGATGCCTTGCATGCGAGTATTGCCACGGTAAGGGTGAGGGCAAATGTATTCAGAAAGACGATCTCGAAAAAATCATGCCCGCATATCTTGAATGCGATATGATCGTATATGCGTCTCCGATATACTACTTTGCGCCCACTGCTCAGATAGAAGCTGCATGGCAGAGAGTTTACTGCATAGGCAAACCTGCAAAAGCTGCCAAAGCAGCGCTTCTTCTAAGCTCCGGTTCAGGCGCATACGACGCTGCGATCGCACAGTTTAAGGCATTCACGGCTTATACAGGCATTGAAAATGCAGGCGTTTTCACCGCAACGGGCGCAGAAAACAAGTCCGAAGCAAAACTTGCCGAAATTAAAGCTTTTGCTGAAAAATTATAAGTTTTCAAAATAAAATATCACATACCGGTATGCCTCATCTGTACCGAGGCATATCGGTTTTTCGGTAACAGGGCGTGGGAGAAAACTGTTATTGAGGTGAAAAATGGAAGATAAATTTGATTTGCAGGCATATCTCACAAAAGGTGTGGAACAGATAGTTTCGGACGCAATAAAAGCAACGCTCAAAAATCCGAAAGAAAGCGCCTTTATGGCTAAGTTCGCCCTTGCTTCAAAATCCGCATCAAAAAGAAGACGTCTTCTTGAAGATTCAGGAGAACATATTCCGTCTTTTCTTATCGCAAGCATAACAAGTCAGTGCAATCTGCATTGCGCAGGCTGTTATTCCAGATGTAATCACGCTACCGTAGACAGTGAACCGGTAAAACAGCTGTCGGGTGACGAATGGCAGAAAGTATTCAACGAAGCGGAAGAGCTCGGCATCAGTTTTATTCTGCTTGCCGGCGGGGAACCCATGCTGCGAAGAGATGTGATCGAAGCCGCGGCAAAAAAACAGAATATCCTTTTTCCGATTTTCACAAACGGAACCTTTATAGATGACCGCTATCTTGATCTGCTTGATAAAAACCGAAATCTGCTTCCGGTCATGAGTATTGAGGGTGAAAAGGAAACGACCGATCTTCGGCGCGGAAAAGGCGTATACGACAGACTGATTTCTAATATGGATTTATTCCGTAAAAAAGGTATTATTTTCGGAGCTTCGGTCACCGTTACCACGCAAAATATCCGAGAGGTCTCGTCAGATGCATTCCTGAAAAATCTATCCGAAAGAGGCTGTAAAGTCGTTATTTTCGTTGAATTCGTTCCGGTCACCGACGACAGCAAGGAGCTTGCTCCAGGCGACAGCGAGCGTGAATATCTCATCGCTGAAATCGACCGTCTCAGAAAAGAACGTCCCGAAATGGTTTATCTGTCATTTCCCGGCGACGAAAAAGGTACCGGCGGATGTGTTGCTGCAGGACGCGGATTTTTCCACATAAACTCACACGGAGGCGCGGAGCCTTGCCCGTTTTCTCCGTATTCGGATATAAATGTTCGTGATACGTCTTTGAAAGTCGCCCTTAATTCACATCTTTTTACTGAACTGCGCAACGGCGGATATCTTCTTGAAGACCATGCCGGCGGATGCGTTCTTTACGAGAAAAGAGCGCAGGTCGAAAAAATACTTGCCGCCGGAATAAAATAACAAAACAGAGGAGAAAAAAATGGAGATCAAAGCAGTAAAATTCAGAACAGACGGATTTTATTCTCAGCCCTTCTCGTTCGGCGGAGAGGAAGGTCCCGATAAATTCGATAAAAACATACGCTATCGCGGCAGTCTGCAAAATTATCTTATAGACCTCGGCAGCGAAGTTATTCTTGTAGATACCGGCCTGCCTGCAGGAACACCGGAAGAATCTCCGGATGAAAACAGCCCTGCATATACAGGCAGAGATATCTGCTCATATATGGAAGCTTTTGAAAAGCTCGGTTACAGACCCGAACAGGTTACCGCCGTTATTCTTACCCACAGGCATTCTGATCATTCGGGTGAACTGAGATCGTTCCCTGACGCAAAAATATATGTAAATGCCGATGAAATGTCTGCCGATGAACTTCAGGGGCTCAGCAACCTTGTCCCCGTATCGTTTACAGACGGCGCATATTATAATTTCCCCGAAAGCGCTAAAATAAGAGACGGCATATATATGATCAAAGCTAAAGGACATACCAACGGCAACAGTATTGTCATTGTAGAAAACAACGGTCTTTTCTATATGCTTCACGGAGATATCACTTATGTCGATGAGGCGTTGTATGAAAACAAACTTTCAGTCGTATATGACGATCTTCCCGCCGCGCGAGAAACTCTTGACAGAGTCCGTGAATTTGTTCGAAATCATCCAACCGTATATTGCGGAACGCATACTCCTCAGGGATATGAAAATCTCGAAGCAAATCGGGTGATCGATCTTGATGATCCGGCAGAAACAATCCCTGCCAATATCGATTTCGGCAATCAAAAAGCTTCCGGCAAATATGTTTGCTCGATCTGCGGCTATGTTTACGATCCCGCCGAGCAAGACGGCGTTGCTTTTGATGATCTTCCAGACGACTGGAAATGCCCGAGATGCAAACAGGGTAAGGATAAATTCAATAAAGCGTAAACAGTATAAAAAAAGGACTTCTGCATTCAAATGCAGAGGTCCTTTAACATATGTTACAGCAAGGTTAATCTTTTTTCCACTTAAAGCAAAGCATCGTCATATCGTCAAACTGATCATTGCCGTTTATAAACACATCTATCGATTTTTTGATACCGTCAAGTATTTCCGCAGGAGTGCTGTCGCTTTTGTTTTCAAAACAATTAAGCAATCTTTCATCACCGAAAAGATTGTGCTTTTCATCTTCCGCTTCCGTAACTCCGTCCGTATACAAATAAAGCGTATCGCCTGACGTAAGTGTGATGCTGCTGCTCTTATATTTCATGTTTTCCATGCCGCCGAGAACGAAACCGTTTTTTATCTTCAAAAATTCCGCTTTATTGTCGTGCAGCAATACGGGCGGATTATGCCCTGCGCTGACAAAAGTCATTTCACCGTTTTCCGTATCAAAAACGCCTACCCATAAAGTAACAAACATTTCCGCTTCGTTTCTTGCGCACAGAGCGTTGTTTGCCATCATCACTGCATCCGAAAGGCTCGGGATATCTCTTATGCAGTTTTGAAGCGTGATTTTTGATGTTGCCATAAATAACGCGGCAGGAACACCTTTTCCCGAAACATCTCCGATAACAAACGCAATATGCGTGGGATCAACGAAAAACACATCGTAAAAATCGCCGCCCACCTCTTTTGCGGCTTCCATTGATGCGCTTACATCAAGCCCTTCGCAGCCCGGATAGCTTTCGTTCAGCTGAGGCAGCAGTGAGTGCTGGATAACGTTTGCAACTTCAAGCTCCGACTGCATGCGGCTTTTTTCGAGCGTGAGGTTTTTCTGCTTTTCGGTATAGGTAATAATTGCGATCATCATCATAAAGCCGAGCGCATTTACTATTATAAACGGTATCGCGATCTGCTTTACTATGTCGAATGCAGTTTCAAACGGTTTTACCATTATCAGCACGATACAAAGGTGAAAAACTTCCATCAATGCGCTGAGAATGAGTGCAAAATAAGGCTTTATTATGTTCTTATGCCATTTATACGATATAAATCCGCAAATAAGACCTATGCAGCAGGTCGCCACAACACATGCCTGCGCTGTGATCCCGCCCATGGTCAGCCTGTGAACGCCTGCTATGAGCCCTGCGATCACTCCTCCAAGAGGACCGCCCGAAAATCCGGCAAGCATCGGACCTATATCTCGAACGGAAATGACTGCTCCGTTAAGATCAAAGCCGGAGATATTACCGTAAATACCGAATATTCCGCCTACAAGCCCCATGATAACGGAATAGATCCACTGCTTTTCTGTTTTGAATATTCTTGAGATCAGATCGCTGCCGCCGATAAATGCGGAAACTGTAAGTATTACCGCCAGTGTGCCTATCAGCTTTGAAAACATTGTACTTAATTCACTTATCATAATAATCTCTCATTTTCCGTAAATAACAATCTCTTTCAGTTATCAGACATAGGAAGAACATTTTCATAAAGGTGCTTTGCGAATTCATAGCTTGAATATGCGGCAAATCGCTGATATTCATCGCTTTTTTTACTGTCGGCAAAATCGCATACGCTTTTTATGATCAGCGGTATCGGTTTCGGATCGCTTGAATGGTTTGCCGCATAAACAACGGCGTAAGATTCCATGTCAAGCCCCACTGTGTGCCTGTATTGAGAATATACCTGCTTTTCAAGCAGCTCCTTGCTTGCCACAACGGTACTGCCGCACGCCATCGGTCCAATAAATACGTGGCACGGATTATCGTTTGATTCAACTGATTTTCTTATTATCGGCATGATCTCTTCCGGTATAGACTCAGATGTGGATCTCGGTAAAAAACCTATATTTCCGTAAACGATGCTTGCATTGTCGGGACTGACAAATTTGCCGGCAGAATAATTCCACACAACATCTGGAACTATAACGTCGCCGTACATCTGCTCCGTAATATCAGATTGCGCCACGCCTGCCGCGATACCGGTCATTATAAGGTATCTCGGTCTGAAAGTGTAAATAACCTTCATTGCGGTAGCGGCTGCGGCGGTCATGCCCATTTCGTCTATTTTTGCGTGAACCAGGGAACACGTTTTTCCGTTGTTCTCAAATGACGCCACATCGTATATCTGTTCATCGGCAGCGAATGTCTTCGCCTTCCAGTCGTGAAAGTGCATAACGGCGCGAAATTCTGTCGTAGTTACCGTAAGTATCGCCACATCGGTTTCATATTTGCTCTTCATAATCCCTCTTGACCGCTTCGCGAATATATTATAATGATCGAAACAGTGAAAACACTATAATTTAATTAATTATACCATATTTTTGTTTTTTTTTCAATAGTTAAAATCATCGTATATGATTTTATCCTGAATATGTTTTATATTGACATTTGAAAAAAATTGATGTATAATGCAGATAATATCATTCTCATTTAATTATTGATCAATAATCGTTTTCGGAGGTATAAAATGGGCAAATCAAAACATTGCAGACTACTTATGATATTGTTTGTTGTTTTTCTTGCTATTTCTGCCTGCGTCGGCGCTTCAGATGAGACGATTCCTGAATACGAAAATGCAGTCTACGCTGAGGATCTTGACGGTTTTATCATTAAATGGGCATGGACAGCTGCAGATACAACTTTCGGCTATGTGCCCGGAACGAATTTTTCCGATATTGCGCTTGAAAGAAAAAAAGAAGTTGAAAACAAACTTAACTGCAACATTGATGTCGAATACAATTCAAATACCACAAGCCTTTATCAGGCATCTGTTATGACTGGAACGCATTACTGTGATCTTCTTACCACCGGAAATACTATTTCGACGCTGATAAGGGGAGGATATTTTGCCGGACTGTCATCTTTTCTTGATCTTGACAATACATTCAAATGGGGATCTCCCTTAACGCTGTCGTCTGTTGCATGGAAAGACGATGTTTACGCTGTTTGCCCCGCATCGTGGCCCGAGCTGTTTCTCGCATCGGCAAGTTATCCGATAGTGATAAACGAAAGCCTTGTGGCTAAATACGGACTTGAAGATCCCAGGGTTTACGTTGAAAACGGCACATGGAACTGGGATAAATTTGAAGAATGCATTCAGGCGTTTACCGTTCAGGACGGTGAGAATAAGGTATACGGTTTTATGACACACCCGCCATATTTCGGAGTCTCAATGGTTCTTTCCAACGGAGTTACTTTCACACAGGTTGAAAACGGCAAGGTAACGTGCGGTTTGTATTCCGAAAACGGACGCTCCGCTCTTGAGCGGGCAAGATCCATAATGTTCGAAACATGTTCAGATTGTATACATCCCGAAACAGATTGCTATTTTCAGAAAGGCGTTGATCTTTTCCTTTCCAACGCAGCAGTTATGTATACGTCTCGCGGTGACGACCTTCTGAGCGGCACAGACTCGATTATATTCAATTTCAGCGATATCGGAATTGTCCCGTATCCATACGGTCCCAACGGCAAACCGGGAGTATATCTCGGTTATAATCAGGGACTTAATTATGCTACCGCCCTTACTCTGAATTCAGCCGATGCTGAAGCTTCCGTTAAAATATTAAGCGAAATGTTTGAGCCTTTTGAAGGATATGAAACTAAAGAAAAGCTTATAGAATATATGTCAGAACAGATTTTCTCAGATAAAAGAGATGCAGAAATATACTACAGTCTGCTTGAAAATACCGAATACGGTTACTATAACGAAGGCGGACGCAAGCTTGTGGATAATATATTTGTGTCTGCAAAGTCAGTATCGGAGATACTTGAATCGTTTGAATCTCAGTATTCCGATCTTATAGAAAACTATATGACCCCGATTTATGAAGGGCTTACTGCAGTATACGGTGAAATGCAGCAGTGAAAAATGAGTGTGGAACAGCGATATCCGAACAGTCATATTTTTGTAAACGAGCTTTTTTTCTAAAATGCGCTTATATTTTTGAGATCAGAAAGCAGACAAGCTGTCTGCTTTCTTTTAAATTATACGACCGTTCAGAAAATATGTCCCGATACTCAAAGAATAAAGATATACAATGAAAAAACAGGAACATGCTCACACAGCATCTTTTGTATTTCCCCGCCCGGAATATTATATTGACAACCTGAAAGAAATGTAGTATAATAAAAATAATTAAATCCCGGATTTTATTATTGTATGTAGCGAATTGCCGATATATATTATCTCAGGAGATCAACCATATGAATGAATTCGTTCTTCCGGCTGTCTGCGCGCTGCTTGTCATTCTGAATCTAATATCTTTTTTTCTGATGGCTTTTGATAAGCATCTTGCAAAAGCAGGCAAACGCCGTGTTCCCGAAAAAGTTCTTTTTATTTCAACTATATGTTTTGGTGGATTGGGCGGCGTTCTCGGAATGATTTTATGCCGCCATAAAACGAAGCACTGGTATTTTAAACTGTTTTTCCCGATATTTCTTATTGCTCAGATAGCAGTTCTTGCTTTTTTGTATATGTCATACAACGGAAATCTGAATTTCTGATTCGGAACAGGGGAGAGAAAAGTGAAACCTACAGTCGGTGTTTTACCTCTTTGGGATGAAGAAAAAAACAGCATATGGATGCTGCCCGGTTATATGGACGGGATTTTATCCGCAGGCGCGCTTCCCGTCATATTGCCGTTTTCAACAGAAAACAGCGATCTTGAAAGAATATTCGAAATTTGCGACGGGTTTCTTTTTACCGGCGGTCAGGATGTGTCGCCCGCATTATATAACGAGATCCCGATCGACGGCATAAACTGTATCTGCGAAAAACGTGACATACTTGAGATCGAAATTTTCAGAAGAGCTTTTGCTTTAGATAAACCGATCCTCGGCATATGCCGCGGAATTCAGCTTATCAATGTTGCAATGGGCGGAACTCTTTATCAGGATCTGCCGATGCAGCGCCCGTCTGATATTATTCACCGTCAGAGTCCTCCGTACGATATTCCGTCGCATACGGTAAGAATAGAAGAGGGATGTCCGCTTTTCAACTGTCTGGGTATAAATTCCGCAGATGTCAACAGCAGTCACCATCAGGCGATAAAAAATCTCGCTCCCGGTCTTAAAGCTATGGCATATTCTTCAGACGGAATTATCGAAGCGGTTTACAGTCCTGACCGCACTTTTCTCTGGGCGGTTCAATGGCATCCGGAAAGACTTTTCAATAAAGATGAAAACAATAAAAAAATTTTTAATGTTTTTGTAAGATCCATGCTTTAAAAATTAAATCATAAAATCAAAATAAGGAGAAAATCATAATGAGCGAAGAAAGTATCAGAATTCAGGACGATCTTTATCAGGCAGTCAACGGCGAATGGCTCAAAACTGCCGTCATACCCGATGACAGACCTATGACCGGCGGTTTTGCAGAACTTGACCAGGATGTCGAAAAAACAATGATGGCTGATTTCAAAGCGTTCGCGGACGGGACAAAAACAACGGATATTCCCGAAATGAAATACGCTGTTTCTCTGTATAAAAAAATTCTTGACACCGAAAGAAGAAACAAAGAGGGTATAGCACCTGCTCTTCCTGTTCTCGAAAAGATCAGATCGGTAAAAACCCCCGAGGATCTTAATAATGTCGCTGCCGAATTTCTTTTAAACGATATCGATCTCCCCATACAGACAAGCGTTGAGGCTGATATGGAAAATGCTGAGAAACATTCTTTCATAATGCTCGGCGCTCCGATAATACTTCCCGATACCACATATTATGCAGACGATAATCCTGCCGGCGCGCAGCTTCTTGCGATCTATTCCGATATGGCATCCAAACTTTTAGCTTATACGCCGCTTTCTGAAGACGAACAGAAAAAATATCTTGAAGATACTCTTGCTTTTGATGCGCTCGTTGCTCAAAAGGTTAAAAGCCAGGTCGAATGGTCGGAATATTACAAAAATCACAATCCTATGAGCGTTGACGAAGTATCGTCATACGTTGCTCCTCTCGACATCAAAAAACTGCTTTGCGACTTATACGGAAGTAATTCTCCCGATACGATCATCGTTTATGACCCGAAAGCAATAAAGGAAATGAACGGTTATTTTACGCGCGATAATTTTGATATGTATATTCATTGGGCATATGTCAGAGCTCTCATCAAAAGCGCCGGTTGTCTTTCCGAAACTCTGGCGTCTCTCAGCAAAACATACCGAAGAGCGCTTACCGGTGTTGCCGCAGACCCTGCAATAGATAAACAGGCATACAATGTTGCTTCAATGATGTATTCTGAGCCTGTCGGAGTTTATTACGGCAGAACATATTTCGGCGAAGAGGCAAAAAAGGATGTAGTCGAGCTCGTTAAAAAAATAATCGAAACATATAAGCTCCGTGTACGCAAAAACACTTTCCTTGCAGAACAAACGAAGGAGCAGGCGATCAAAAAGCTTTCCACTATCGAAATAAAGATGGGCTATCCGGATACGGTCAAGGAATTTTGGTCAACTCTTGTTTTTGACGAAAACGATTCGTATTTTGATGCTATGTGCAAGCTTTCTTCGATACGCAACAAAGATGCGATAGACAGATTGCTTAAACCTGTTGACCGCACCGAGTGGGCTATGCCGGGACATATGGTAAACGCCTGCTACAATCCGAACAGCAATGATATCACTTTCCCCGCAGCTATTCTCCAGAAGCCGTTCTACTCCATTAAACAGAGCGTCAGCGAAAACCTCGGCGGCATCGGAGCCGTTATAGGCCATGAAATATCTCACGCATTTGACAACAACGGCGCAAAATTCGATGAACGAGGCAATCTGAAAGACTGGTGGACTGAAGACGACTTCAAGGCGTTTGACGACCTTACAAAAGACATGATCGCTCAGTTTGACGGCATTGAATACCACGGCGGTAAAGTCAACGGTGAGCTTGTCGTCAGTGAAAACATTGCCGATAACGGCGGTATGGGTGTCACTCTTGAAATAATGCATACTCTTTCCGCCCCCGACTATCAGTCATATTTCAAAAACTGGGCGCGTGTATGGTGTATGAAGGCAAAAGAAGAGTATATACAGCTTCTTCTTTCCGTAGATGTTCATTCCCCAAATGTCCTCAGGGCAAATATGCCTCCCCGAAACTTTGGCGAGTGGTATGATGCTTTTGATGTTACCGAAAACGATAAAATGTATATTGCCCCCGAAAAGAGAATAAGCATTTGGTAATTGTTCCTTAAAAAACGACCTTGCCTGATTATGACTGTCAGCCCAATAAACTTAAAACGGAGGTAAAATCATGAAAATACTCAAAGCAATTTCCCTTATCATCGTCGCAGCTCTTTTGTTCGCTCTTACTTCATGCGTCAGTGCGCCAACGGGAGGGGATACTTCGGCAGAACCGTCTCAGACAGCGAATCAGATCGACGATCAGCAAAACAATACCGAAACAGATCAGGGAACTTCGGCAGACCCTGAATCAGACCCGGCTCAGACCGGCACCGAAGCGGAATCTGCTGCCGAATCTGAAGACAACAAGGCAGATGTTACTGTTGAATCTCATGTTGTTTTTGAAGACAGCGGAATCAGAATTACAGTAAAAAGCCTTGATATGAATGCGCTTTTCGGACCTGAACTGAAATTTCTTATCGAAAACGATTCAGATGAAGATATAGAGATTTCCGTAAACAACGTTGTAGTAAACGGATATATGTTTTCTGCGTATCTTTATACCGATGTTGCCGCAGGTAAAAAAGCCAACAGCAGCATCACGCTGTCAAAGTCCGATCTCGAAGAACTCGCTATAGATACCGTTGCCGATATCGAAATTGATTTTTCAGTTTATAAAAACGATACGTGGGATCTTATTTGCAAATCAGACCTTATCAGTATAAAAACATCCGCCGCAGATAGCTATCTTTATAATTATGATGAATCAGGCACCAAGGTTTATGATGACAACGGTGTGCTTATTGTTGTAAAAGGTATAGTGGAAGACGAATTTATGGGCGACAGCATCCTTGTTTACGCATACAATACAAACGATGTACCCGTTACTGTCAGCACCAGAAACGTTTCTGTCAATGGTTTTATGATAGATCCATGGTTTTCGTGCAACATGCTCCCCGGCAAACATGCGCTGAGCAAGCTGTCTTTTTCAGAAACCGATCTTGAAGAAAACGAAATTGAAAGCATCCGGGATGTTGAGATCACATTCTATATCTATGATACAGATTCATGGGAAGATATAGCATATGCCGACCCTGTTCATCTTACATTTAACTGATCTTTTGATATATTTTCGGATTTTCCGCCCCCTTTTCGGGGGCGGTTTCTTATTTTACCGTAAATCTGCCCGTATCTATTGACATTCCGTCTTTTTTTCGGTATAATAGGTATAATATCATCAGAAAAGAGGTTTTTTAAATGTCAGGTTTTAATAAAGTGCTTGCTTTGCTCCTTGTGGTTCTGACTGTCTTTTCAGCTTGTCAGACAGCTGCTCCCGAAATTGTTCCTGAATATGATTTTGAAACATCAGAGGGCGATCTCGGAGGCTTTAACGCTGTTTTCGGATGGTCCGGAACTCAGGGCGAAAATGTTCTCGGCTTTGTTTTTGACACCGCAAACGCCGATTACGCCGCAAAACGTATAAAAGACGTTGAAAACGCTCTGAACTGTAAAATAGATATTTATTACGATCCTGATAAGATTATCGGAATGCTGCGTGCAGGCGTTATGTCAGGCTCTCAGCCTTTTGATATTATGGAGGGCGACGGATATCATCTTGTATCCGATGTCCGCGCAGGTTATCTTACCGGCCTTAAAGAATATCTTGATATTGAAAATACCGATAAATGGGGCACTCCGAATATGCTCCAGTCCATGTTGTGGAATGATGATATATACGGCGTTGTTCCTTTTGCATGGCCGGAACTTGTATACAGAACTCCAGGACATCTCCTCGCAGTAAACGAAAATCTCATAACATCTCTCGGTCAGCCGGATCCTCGTGAATTCGTCGAAAATTATACATGGACATGGGATCTTTTTGAAGAAAAACTCGAGGAATATACTTTTGAAGAGGGCGGTTATACGGTATATGCTCTGAGATGTCATCCCGCATACTTCTCAATCAATATGTTCCTTTCAAGCGGTGTTGCTCTCTCAGCGTTCGAAAACGGCAGTGTCGTCTGCGGTCTTTATACAGATATAGGCAGAGAAGCTATGCAGCGCGCACAGGATATCTATCAGGTATCGCATAAACATTGCTTCCATCCGCAAACAGATTCCACCGGTCATGACGAATTTATTTCGGGTCAGGCAGTAATGTATCTCACATGGACATATGAGCTTACAAACGATACGCAGTATATTATGTATAATATGGATAACGTCGGCGTTCTTCCTTTCCCGCAGGGACCTCACGCCACACCGGGCAAGTATCTTTCATACCATGAAGGATTAGGCTACGCTACGGGGATCCCTGCCAACGCAAAAGATCCCGCCGCGTCAGCGCTTATTCTTTCAGCTATTTACGAACCGTTTGAAGAATATAAAGATAAAGACAGCATTGTTGATTATATGACTTCTCAGGTTTTCCATGATATCCGCGATACAGAGGTCATTCTTAATTCCGTCCGTAATACCGAATACGGTTTCTTTAAGGAAGGCGCACGCAAAGCGCTTGAAAATGTTCTCGGCACACATGACTCTGTTCCGCAGATACTTGATTCTCTCAAAAATGCATACGATGAAATAGTTGAAAAATACATGGCTCCGCACTATGCTGCCCGTATAGCCGTATATGGTGAATAATTGGCTTTGATCAGTTGCTGATGCACAAATAAACATGCAAAATCATGGCAACGCACGGTAAATCGCCTGTATGTTTTCAATACTTCATTGATACAGAAACCGAGTAAACCACAAAAATAAGATAAAAAACATCCGCGCGGCATTATAGTCGTGCGGATGTTCTGTAATATTTTCTATTATTCTGATCTCATTGGACAACTTCATTGATATTCCAGCCCGAAGACATGAAATCTCCCTTTGTGTCATAAAGATTTCTCAGTATAGCGGCATTTTCAGTTACGGCATAGTAAGGTCCTTCTTCGCCTTCCTGCCATGCGCACGATGCGGCGTATGTTGCTTTGCTCAACCATGACGGCAGATCCTGCCATGTTGTCTGTAAAATGCCGTATGCCTTAAGTTCTTTTGCGTCTGCATCAAGCGAACGGACGTTTTCATTTTCAAGCCACGGACACACTACGGTGTCAAAACCTTTGTCTATAAAATATTTCGTTGTTACGTTAAATCTTTTCGTGTTCCAATATTCCCAGTCTGCAATGATAATGTCTTTATCTATAAGATCGATAGCTGCCGCGGTATTTTTATTTTCTCCGCTTGCTACAACAGGTCCTTCGCCGAAATCCGAACGTCTTATAAACTGATCATGCCATACTATAGACCGTCTTCCCTTTTTTCGCAGATCGTCCGCCGTTTCGTTCAGAAATTCCGCAAGAAGCTCATGCGGCACATGTTTTCTGCATCTGTCGCAGCTCGCAAATGAATAGGATTCGTCAAATCCCAGATGAAAATACCTGCCGTCCCCGAAAAAATCGATCAGCTCATTGCGTATTTCAGCAAGCAGTTTCTTCGTATCGGGATTCGTTATGCACCATGTCCATCCGTCGGGTTCAAAAAGCCTTGCAAGACGAGGGTTTGTATTCAAAACAACATGCCGCCCATACATCGCCCGCGACTGTGTTGCATGCCCGAGCTGATTTGACATAGGTATCGGTTCCATTCCGTAACTGCGGATAAGACTGACAAGTTTTTTATAATCCTCTTTTGAGTGCGATCTGTCGCTCCATGAAAGTTCAGGTAAGCAATCATATCGGAAGGTGCCCCAGAATTCCAGTATAACATGCGTCATTTTTAAAAAACCGGCAAGATGGATCGCTTTTTCTATGTTGTAAAGCTCCGTGTCAGGAAAAATGCAGAAATGTATCGCTCTGAACAAAACAGCAGGGGAGTCGTGGATCTCAACAGCAGAAATATACAATGATTCTTCGCCGATTTTGAGATTGTCGGGACATATAAGCTGAACGAGAGTTTTTATCCCATCTATAAGTCCTTTTCCATCGTGCCCCGATACGGAAAAACCTTCGGGCGTTGCAATTATCGAATAAGTGTCATCGTCTTTCAGGCAGCTTTTTGCTTTGCCTGCTGTAAAAGTATAATTCTCTTCACCTTCTTCGAGCAATAACTCACACGCTCCGAAACTGAATCTTTTCCATAAGTATTTTGTCCTCTCCGCCATATCCGCCGATAGTCCGTTGACTTTTACAGTCAGTTTTGAACTGAAAACAAAACGATTCTCTTCATCTTCTTTAATATATTTCGGTTTCGGGTACAGATGACTCAGATACATAAACTCAGGCTCCTGTTTCATATATTGTTTTTTCGATCGCCATTTTAAAGCTTTTTTTCAAAAATATCAAATCAGGCTTTATATCGTTATTATACCATAAATCATCCCGTTGTCAAGATTGAAATAACTGTTTATATCATTTTATCTTTCTCGGGCTAATGAAAAAAAGCTCCGATACGCTCGGAGCTTTTCAGCAATTGTTGAAAGGAGTTGAAAAACATGAAAAAAATATATTGGAAATGAAATAATCTTAATTTGTAACTGAATTATACATCAAAAAAAACTGTTCGTCAACCCCGTTTTGCGCAAGTTGCATTTTTTACGGTGTAAGTTGCAAAAACAGCGTGTAAAATACAAAAAAAAGTCTGTCCTGTATTAACGGACAGACTTTATTTAGTGTATTTTTATTATGATAAAAAAACGTTTTATTAGTCTGATTTTTCTTCTTCGATCAGTTCCATGATCGTTTCAGCGTTCGGAATAACATACTGTCTTACCTTCTCGTTTGCAGAGCCGGATGTCCGTTCAACTATTTCCGCGCCTGTCTTTCCGGTTTTAGCTGCGCTCGTGGCATTCTGAAAATAATCCCATATTCCGAGCGTATAATAATTCCATCGTGAATACTTCATAAACGTAGTAAACAGTTCAACATCACGCTTGTCGTAAAAAATAGTCGATGCATACGCCTTAAGTTCGTCAAGCGTTTCATACCCTTCAAACGGCTCAAATATTCTGTCGATAACCATCGCTGCAGCCTCCGGCTCATGGGCATTTACCCAAATTGCCATGCTGTCCGCGCCCGAGTATGCATTTACCCATTCGCCGTAAGTTCCGTTCGGACCGCACGGGAACGGAACAACTCCGTAGTTATCAACATCGTATATCATTTCGTTTATCATATGCGAAAAAGATGTTTGCGCAAGTGTGATATTGCCGTTTATAAATGCCGCAACCATATCGTAGTGACCGAGATAGGTAATTATGTCCGCATGATTTCTCAGCAGGTTTGAACACCAGTCAAATGCATCTATAACGTTTTGCGAATCAAGCGCCGGAACCATTTTCCCGTCATTCTGAACAGCATAAAACTGCACTCCGTTCATCATTGTAAAATCAAGGATCGACCATGTGAGATTCATGGCCGTTGATGTGTATTCGCCGTCAACAACATGATAATCCGGCAGAACCTTTTCAAAAGTATCCCATGTCCACTCGCCGTTTTCAACATATTCGCGAGGGTCGGTAAGGTTGTATTTTGATACTGTATCCTCGTTTACGGCAAATATATTGTATGCGTAGAGCTTTTGCTTTCCTGGCCACGAAACGGGTGACACCGTGTATGGAATACCGTTGAACATACCCTGTTCAAGTATTCCCGGACTTCCGAATTTTTCTGCATTCGTGTAGTCGATATAATCTCTCAGCGCGTCGAGAGGATAATATAATCCGTCTTTTGCGGGATTGTGCGGAGAATGTGAGCAGGCAATTTCTCCAACATATAAATTTGACGCTATCCTCGCAGTTTCATTGCCGAGAATCGTCTGTATGGAAATCTTGCAGTTATATTCGTCAGATATATCTTTGAGCCTTTTCAGATACAGATCACCCATCAGCGTTCCGACAGGATACTGAAACGGATGGTCAAGATCATAATCCTGAACGATCGTGCAGTCATATCCGCCGAGATCTACGGTATCTGTATTTGATTCACTGTCAAAATCAAGAAGAAACTCTTCTTTTTCTCTTTGCGTGCAGGAGCATATCGCAAAAAGGAACAGCAGAACAATTATAATCGAAACGCTTTTTTTCATGGCAATCTCCCTTCGGACGATATATGGTATAATAAATATAGCATAAATTTGAAAAAATGTCAACATTGATAAAATGTTTTATACATAAAAAGCTTATTGAACCCATAAAGTATTGACTTTACAGCGTAAAATGTTTATAATATGCATAATAAATATCAGGGGGAAGACTGAATGAAAAATCGTGAAAAATGCTTTACTGATAATAAAACTGCTGCCGAGAAGAAAAGAATTCTGATAAGTACAGCATTTATTTTTACGGCGATACTTGTTTTGCTTACATCATGCCAAAGATACACATCATCATACAAAGCCGTCGGTTTTGTGCACTCAAACGGACCGTCATCGGCATTTATGAACTTTTACTCATTTGAAGGGGTAATGGTTTTTTCGTGCACAGGCAAAAGAGAAGGGGATATATCCTTTTCCGCCAGACTTGAATCGGGCAGCGCAGATATTTATTACGATTACAACGGACAAAAAAATCTGCTTTTTTCAATATCCGGCGGCGACGAGATCAGTTCTAACGGCGGTTATTTTGAAAAAGGTCCGGTATATATTATTGTTGAAACAAACGGACAGTGTATGAACGGAGATTTTAAGTTTGATCTTCGGAATCAGGAATAGAATCACCTTTGTGAGGATAATTACGAAGCGGCAATGAACGATCACTTATCATATACTGTTTTGACAGGTAAAAATATCATTCTCAGAAAAGCCGAAGAAAACGACGGAAAATCGATTTACAGACATGTATGGGGCAACGAAAATGTCTATCTCCAAATGCTTTTTCAGCCTTCATTCAGCGAAAGTGAAGCCGTTGAAAGGTGCAAACGCAGCATCATTTATCAACAAAACAACTATGCATGGTTCGTTGCTTTGAAAGAAACCAATGAGGCTATAGGTCTTTGCGCAATTAAGGAGACCGAAAAGGGACAATGGGAAGAGGCAGGCATATGTATAGGCAACGAATTCTGGGGCAGAGGCATCGGTACGGAAATTTTATCGCTTCTGCTCGACTTATCGTTCAATCATCTTGGCGCTGAAGTTTTCAGATACGGATTTTTCAACGATAACCGCCGATCCGGGAATCTTGCACGGAAATTCGGTTTAACATATGATCGCACAGAGAAAATCATCCGTCCGTGGGACGGCGAGGAAAAAACAGTTGTTTCTTGTGTCCTTACAAAAGAGAGATATTTGTCTGCAACAGACATTTCAACCGATTAAAAAATCATCCGATCCTACAGCGTTTGCTGCCGGATCGGATCTTTTTTACTCTTTAACGCAAAAGATCATCTGTCAAATTCTCCCCATACCGCAATGGTTCCGCGAACGGCAGGCATAATGTATTCTTCGAAAATTTCTGAGGCAGATTCTCTGTTGCTGTCTACAAAACTGCTCACCGCTCCGTTATATGTAATAAAATCCTTGTATTTTGAACCTATGCTGGTATTATTGAATAAATTATCCCACGATAAATACAAATCAAAGAAGCTGTCGCAGTCTGTTTTATCAAAGAAATAATAGCGTGACATATGCTCTTTTATCTTATCCGTTGTTTCAAATCCGGGGAGGGGACTGTATAATTCGTTCAATACTGTCGCGGCAGTTTCCGGGTCATGAGAGAGTATCGGGATCGTTATGCATATACCGTAACCGGAAAAAACACCGCATGCATATCCCGGTTCAGCGTTCGGCCCGTATGGAAACTGAAGGATACTGTAATTTTTCAGAGCTTTTGAAACAGCGTAGTCATCTGCTCCGAAGATATACGGCGTGCAGCACATTGCAGCTTCACCGTTATCGAATTTTTCAACTGTCGGAATGGGCAGAGCCGTGTATACAGCATACGAAAGGCTGCCTTTCAGAATATCTCTTGCCTCTTCCATAGCCTGGATCGCACTGTCCGATGAAAAACCGAAAACATATTTCCCGCTGTTGTCTCTGCCAACCATGCGGTCTCCGTTTGTTCTCACAAACATTTCCACAAAAGCACTGTCCGTTGTGGAAAAGCCGTAAATGCTTACGTTTCCGCTTTCGATCACGGTAGAATCTTCAATAAACTTTCTGAATGCTTCCCATGTCCATGTTTTTGTTTCAACATATTCTCTCGGACTTGTAAGCGATAATTGCGCAACGATATCCTCATTGATTGCAAGCGGATATCCAAACGACATCTGAGTCAAAAGCGGCCACGCGGCCGGAAATACTCCGTAAAGATCATCTTCATAGCATAATGCAAGAAGCTGATTTTTATTGCCCCATCTTTCAAAATCATTATAATCTATTATCCCGCCAAGCGATTTGATCCCTGTAAGAACTCCTGCTCTTATTGCACCTACCGCATTGTTTGAGTTTCCGCAGAGAATATCACAAAGATAAGTTCCGGCAAACGTCGTTGAGATCAGAGAGGAAAAGCTTTCTCCGCCGTAAACGATGTTCAGTTTGCAGTTAAGCTTATTTTCCGTATCGCTTATCCTCTTTTTTGCAAGATCTGAAAACTCCGTTCCGATCTCGTAGCCGAGAACGGTATTGTCGCCGTAAGATGCGTTGTATGTTATAACCTCTCCGTTAAGATCGATGTTTTCATCTGAAACATCCGTGAAATCCTCATCAAATACCTCGGTAATGCCTGAACAGGAACAAACAAATATAGTAATAATAAAGCAGATAAATATCCTGAAAACTATATTGTATTTCATATGTTAGCTCCTTTGATCATCGGGAATTATCCGGATTTTATAAGAATTATCCTATTTCAGCCGAATATCTCTTCTGCGGTAGATTCCATATTAACAATATATTTTATTCTGTTTGCCTCATCTGCGTCAGCGATAGAGTCAAGACTTTCCTGCATAGTCTTGTTGTCTCTTATATTTATGTAAACATCCGTTATGCCTTCATGTCTGTAGTTATAAAGAATGGTTTTATACATTTCAACAAAGTTATAAACATCTCTGTCGTCGAAGAAATACTGTTTTCTCATATATTCAATCGTATCGTCTTCCGTCTCGTATCCGGGCAGCGGTTCATATATGGCGTCAAGTATCACTGCAGACATGACCGGTTCTTTGCAGAACGCGGGAATACTTGTTGTAAATCTTGTTGTTGTAATTGTTGAACCTGTATTTTTTAAAGAACCGTTCGGACCATGGGGAAACGGTACAATGCCGAAATTATCCATGTTGAATGCTATGGAGTTTTCTCCGCCGCAAAGATCCGTGCCGTTCATAAGGGTGAGAACGGATTTGCCGTCAAGAAAATTCTGAAGCATATTTGTCCAGTTGTTGGCGAGATCTATATTTACATAAGTGGAATACTCTCCGAATGTCCAGTTCCATGCTGTCTGCATCGCTTCAAAAGTGATAGGGGAATGCAGTCCAAGTTGAAATTCGCCTTTTTCGTCTTTAATTACCGGCGGCTCACCGTTTGTTGTATGAATTGTTCTGAAGAGCCAGTGAACGGTTGTCTGAAGTGCCTTTACCTCGTCGCCGAAATCGTTTACATGCGTATATATGGGCATAAGCTCTTCAAGCTTCCGCCATGTCCAGTCGTCTGCCTCAACAAATTCTCTCGGGTCTGTCTGACTGAGACGACTTATAATGTTTTCGTTTACAACCATTGCACCGTCTATTGAACGGTATTTCAGCATAGGCCATGCGGCGGGAATTACACCGTAAAGTCCACCGTTCCAGCATATCGGTTTAAGATCTTCCTTCATGCCCCATTTATTCGCATCCAGATAGTTGATCACGTCTCCGAGAACCGTAAGATCATATAAATAACCTGCCCTTGCAAGACCGGCGTTAGTGCTTGACTGTGCCTGGAGCGCGTCATAAGGAACCATTCCGCTTAAAGACATCGAAACGATCAGATTTGTAATATCCGAACCTGATGAGTCTACGGAAATTTTAACATTGTATTTGCTTTCAACCTCTTTTATCCTTCTCATTGCAAGATCGGCAAATTCAGTATTTACAACATATCCGAAATAATCTTCGCCAGTTGAATGTTCTTCATTTCTTTGCGCAAACGAGAATTCTGCTCCTCTGTAGTCGATTGCACCGACTTCGAGCTCATATTCAGGAATAGTCTCCTCTTCGGCACTCTGTCCGCATGAGCAAAGCGCAAAAACCATTATGGCAGCAATCATCAGCGATATTATTTTTCTCATAGCAAAGTTCCTTTCACAGTTTATAGACTATTTTGTGCGAAAAATTTGTATATAATGCTGATTTAATTATAAATCATCTTTTTAAAATTGTCAATATTAATTGGATTTTTCAATGTAGAAAAATACGTTCTTCATATGTATGATTTTTGTAGAAATTGCCGAAAAAATCTAAGATTGTTCATTTTTAGTTTATTTTTTTATGGTATTATCCAAATATTTATTTTTGGGTTACGGGGAATATATATGAGAAAAGAGAAAATAAAAGGAGTGCTTCCTAAATCGCTTTACTATATTGTTTTACTGAGTTTTATTCTGCCGATCGGCTACCTTGTGTTCAGAATAATCACTGTAGCAGAGCCTGAAATATCTGCAGGGCTTCATTCGAGAGCGGATTATGTTCTTATGCTGCTTGAATGTGTTCTCGGAATTTTTGTGATCCATATTCCTTCAATTATTTCAAGACAGTTTAAATTCGAGATTCCCGGACTGCTGTACGGTCTGTATATTCTCTTCCTGTATTGCGCAATTTTTCTCGGTGAAGTTCGAAGCTTTTACTATCTTGTTCCGCATTGGGATGATTTTCTGCATCTTTTCAGCAGCATGATGACGGGCTTTTTTGCTGTAATGGTCATTACGATTCTTAATCGCGATGAAAATCTCGTATTTCGCTTATCTCCGTTTTTTGTATCGCTGTTCGCTTTCGCTTTTTCGATAACGATCGGAGCATTATGGGAGTTATATGAATATGCGGGAGACGGACTTTTCGGGCTGAATATGCAGAAATTCATTACCGCAAGCGGCGATATACTTTCAGGTCACGATGCTCTTACCGATACTATGAAAGATATTGCGGTAGATATGTTTGGTGCGCTGATTTCGTCCGTGACAGGCGGGATATCGGTAAAATACAGTAAGCGGTGGCTTATTCCGACGTTAAAAAAAGAGGATATCTCCTCAAAATCGTAAATTGCGCTGCAAAAAACGAAGCGATACCCCGATATCGAATAGACGAGGCATATATCGGTTTACATAAACAACAGTCCCTTTCCGTTATATGCGAAAGGGACTGTTTTGTATTTCTTAAAAATCACTGTTTTGTCATAAGGTCGCTCAGCTTTTTGCCGTAAAAGAAATCGTGCACCATTTTATCGAATTCCGTCCACATCGGGAGAGTCTGACAGATTTCTTTTCTGGAACAGTCATTTGTCCCTGAAGCAAGACACGCAACCGAATACATCGGTCCTTCCGTGATTTCCAGAATTTCTCCAACGGTATACTCTTCCGGCTTTCTGCGAAGTCTGTAACCTCCGCCTTTTCCGCTTGCCGCCTCGACCAATCCACCAAAAACCATGTCTTTAACTATTATTTCAAGATATTTTTTTGATATTTCCTGCCTTTCGGCTATATCTTTTAACGGAATGAAATGTCCGTCGCCGTTTTCGGCAATGTCAAGCATAACTCTGATCGCATATCTTCCTCTTGTTGAAATCATGAAACTCGCCTCCTGTGTTTATTGTCTATTATACCACAAGGTGAATAGGTAAGTCAAGAGGAAAAAAAATTTTTTTACCTATTGACAAAATAGGTGAATAGGTGTATAATATGGCATAATCTCAAAATGGAGCGTTATTTTTATGATCTACGCAGATAATGCGGCAACAACAAAAATGAGCAGGAGAGCTCTCGAAACATTGGTTTCATTTAACGAAAAATTCTGGGGCAATCCCTCAAGTCTGTATACACACGGTCAGAATGCGAAGGAAGCACTCGAACAGGCGAGACGTGATATCGCTTCTTTGATCAACGCACAGCCCGGAGAAGTATATTTTACTTCCGGCGGGAGCGAATCTGATAATCAGGCGATCTTGTCAGCGGCCCAGACAGGGAAGAAGGCAGGGAAAAAGCACATCGTATCTACTGCATTCGAGCATCATGCGGTCCTTCATACGCTTGAAAAACTGAAAAAAGAAGGCTTCGAGATCACACTTCTTGATGTTCATTCAAACGGAATCGTTAAAGCGGAAGATGTTGAGGCGGCGATAAGGGATGACACGTGTCTTGTTTCTGTAATGTATGCAAATAATGAGATCGGAACGATTCAGCCGATCAAAGAGATAGGCGCGATTTGTAAAAAAAGAGGTATTCCGTTTCATACTGATGCTGTTCAGGCAGTCGGGCATATTCCCATTGATGTTACCGGGGATAATATAGATATGCTTTCCGCTTCCGCACACAAATTTCACGGACCGAAAGGTGTCGGTTTTCTTTATGCGAAAAAAGGAATAAAGCTTTCCTCTCTCATAGAGGGCGGAGCTCAGGAGCGGGGAAAAAGAGCCGGTACGGAAAATGTTCCGGCAATAGCCGCTATGGCAGAGGCGTTGAAGGAATCGACCGGAAAAATAGCAGAAAAAACGGAATCTCTCATTTTAATGAGAAACAGGCTTATTAAAGGTATATCCGAAATCCCGCATTCATCTCTTAACGGCGACCCGGAAAACAGGCTTCCGGGAAATGTCAGCTTCTGTTTCGAGGGCATAGAAGGGGAAGCGTTGCTTTTACTTCTTGACGACAGAGGAATATGTGCGTCATCAGGTTCAGCGTGTACGTCCGGTTCGCTCGATCCGAGCCATGTCCTTCTTGCTATCGGCAGGGTCCACGATGTTGCTCACGGTTCTTTGAGGCTCAGCATAGATGATACAGTCACAGATGATGACGTTGCTTACATCGTCGCTTCCGTAAAAGAAGTAGTTGAATATCTGCGAGGCTTTTCTCCGATCTGGAGAGATCTTGTTTCAGGCAAAAAAGAGTTTATTCTGTAAGGAGGTATTTTTTATGGCATTATACAGTGAAAAAGTAATGGATCATTTCCGCAATCCGCGCAATGTCGGCATACTTGAAGATGCAAACGGTATCGGAGAGGTTGGAAACGCCAAATGCGGAGACATAATGAAAATGTATCTGAAAATAGAAGACGGCGTTGTTCAAGACGTGAAATTCGAAACATTCGGCTGCGGCAGCGCCATAGCCTCAAGCTCTATGGCAACCGAGCTCATAAAAGGCAAACCAGTAAGTGAAGTAAAGCAGCTTACAAACAAGGCAGTTGCCGAGGCACTTGACGGACTTCCCGCATACAAAATGCATTGCAGCGTACTTGCCGAAGAGGCAATTCAGTCTGCACTGGAAGACTATCAAAAAAGAACAGGAAATAAAATATGACATTTCTATGAACCTATTGACATAATAGGCGAATGATGTTATAATGACCGCAAATTACTAAAACGGAGGCGAAAAAGATGTTTTACGGTATCATATTCAGTAATAACTTCATGTGTTGTCGAAGGTTGTGCTCCCGGGCAGGCTGCTGTATCGAGACATATTCCGGCATGCAATTTCGCCTCGATATAAAATTTCGTTAATGCGTTTTGCCTTGCGTATTTCAATGCCCGGGAGCTATTGTCAGGTTGCCGGGTTTTTATGCTATATTTGAACATATTGAAATCAAGTTAATAAGAGGAATTTACAATGAATAAATATAAATTTGAAACATTACAGCTTCACGTCGGTCAGGAAAATGCCGACCCCGCAACAGATGCGCGCGCTGTTCCCATTTATCAGACAACGTCATACGTTTTTCATAACAGCAAGCATGCCGCAGACCGTTTCGGTCTTGCCGATGCCGGCAATATATACGGCAGACTAACAAATTCCACGCAGGAAGTTCTTGAAAAGAGGATAGCTGCGCTTGAAGGAGGAAGCGCTGCGCTTGCACTTGCTTCCGGCGCTGCGGCAATTACTTATACAATAGAAGCCCTTGCAGCAAACGGCGGTCATATCGTTGCACAGAAAACCATATACGGCGGAACCTATAACCTGCTTGAACATACGTTGCCGCAATACGGGATCAAAACAACATTTGTCGATATTCACGACCTCAAAGAAGTCGAAGCTGCGATCAGCAACGATACGAGGGCGATCTTTCTTGAAACGCTCGGCAACCCGAACAGCGATATCCCGGATATAGACGCCGTTTCCGAAATAGCACACAGGCACGGAATTCCCGTTGTCATCGACAATACGTTCGGAACCCCGTATCTTATCAGACCTATTGAACACGGCGCGGATATAGTCGTTCATTCCGCCACGAAATTTATAGGCGGTCACGGAACGACCCTGGGCGGCATTATTGTTGAGTCGGGAAAGTTTAACTGGAAAGACAGCGGCAAATATCCCAATATATCAGAACCTAATCCAAGCTATCACGGCGTTTCTTTTTACGATGCAGTCGGACCGGCAGCTTTTGTCACTTTCATCAGAGCCATTCTCTTACGTGATACTGGTGCAGCAATATCGCCGTTTAACGCATTTCTGCTTTTGCAGGGCGTGGAAACTCTTTCGCTTCGTCTTGAAAGACATGCCGAAAACACAAAAAAGGTCGTTGAATTTTTAAGTAAGCATCCGAAGGTGGAAAAAGTCAATCATCCGTCTCTTCCGGACCATCCCGACCATGCGCTTTATGAAAAATATTTCCCGAACGGCGGCGGATCGATCTTCACATTCGATATCCGCGGCGGACGTGACGAAGCATGGAAATTTATTGACAATCTTAAAATATTCTCTCTTCTCGCCAATGTCGCCGATGTAAAAAGCCTTGTTATCCATCCTGCGTCAACAACTCATTCGCAGCTTAACGAAAAAGAGCTTGAAGAACAAAATATCGGGCAAAACACAATCAGATTGTCTGTCGGCACGGAACATATCGATGATATTATCTCAGATCTCGAAAACGGTTTCCGGGCTATCTGAACTTTTATGGGAGAAATACAATGAAAAATATATATATGGGTATACTTGACTTGATCGGCAAAACACCTCTTGTCGAAATAACTAATATTGAAAAAAAACTCAGTCTTGATGCAAAGATTTTCGCAAAACTCGAATACTTCAATCCGTCCGGAAGCGTTAAAGACCGTATCGCCAAAGCCATGATAGAAGATGCCGAACATAAGGGACTGCTGAAAAAAGGTTCGGTTATCATAGAGCCCACGTCGGGCAATACCGGTATCGGACTTGCAGCGATCGGCGCCGCAAAAGGTTACCGCGTTATTCTGACGATGCCTGAAACCATGAGCGTTGAAAGAAGAAATATTCTTAAAGCATACGGAGCTGAAGTAGTGCTTACGGAAGGCGCAAAAGGTATGAAAGGCGCAATTCAGAAAGCCGAAGACCTCGCCCATGAAATTCCCGGTGCATTTATCCCCGGTCAATTTGTAAATCCCGCAAATCCTGCAATCCATAAAGCCACAACAGGCCCAGAAATATGGAATGATACAGACGGAGACGTCGATGTCTTTATCGCAGGCGTCGGAACAGGAGGAACGCTTACGGGAGTAGGGGAATATCTTAAAGAAAAAAATCCCTCTGTCCGGATCATAGCCGTTGAACCCGAAGATTCTCCGGTACTGTCTGAAGGAAAATCGGGAGCACATAAAATTCAGGGAATAGGGGCAGGGTTTGTTCCCGATGTGCTGAATACAAGAATATTTGATGAAGTTCTTAAAATATCTAATCAGGATGCTTTTGAAACATCAAAACTTCTTGCAAAAAATGAAGGCATTTCCGTCGGTATTTCTTCAGGTGCGGCGCTGTATGCGGCAATAACCGTTGCAAAACGTCAGGAAAACAAAAATAAAAATATCGTTGCTCTTTTGCCTGACAGCGGTGACCGCTATTATTCCACGCCTCTGTTTTCAGACTGATATTTTTATCCCTTATTATTTTCGGCGGAGAACCTGATATGACAGACTTTGAAAAAGTAATGTGCAAACTTGATGAGATCGGCAGAAACTCTAAGCTTATTCACATTGAAAACGATAAAATGTTTCCCGATAAAAAAAAGATATTTGCAGTATTGCTTGATACTCTTGCTTTGCTCTTTCCCGGACATTATACTCCTCAGACGTCACATTCCGACAAGTCGGTTGCGGAGATCGTCTCCTCATCGCTTGCCGAGCAGATAGACAGGGTTTTGTCATTAACAGGAAGAAAATCTGCCATTTCAGGCACTGAAATCGCAAAAAAATACATTGCAAGTCTGCCTGAACTGAAAGAAGTCCTTCTTACGGATATAGAGGCGCTTTATAAAGGCGATCCCGCGGCTGAATTACGAGATGAGGTAGTTACCTGCTACCCGGGATTTTTTGCAACAGCAGTATACAGAATAGCTCACGGTCTTTATGAAATGGACGTTCCCGTTATTCCGAGAATAATGACTGAATACGCTCACAGCAAGACAGGAATAGACATCCATCCCGGAGCATCTATCGGAAGCTATTTTTTCATTGACCACGGCACCGGCATAGTTATCGGAGAAACTACCGTGATCGGCTGCAATGTCAAGCTTTATCAGGGCGTAACTCTCGGCGCAAAGAGCTTTGAAAAAGATCAGGACGGAAATCCAGTCAAAAGACTGAAAAGGCATCCCAATATCGGCAATAATGTAATTATTTATGCGAATGCCACAATACTCGGAGGCAGAACTTTCATAGGCGATAACTGCGTTATAGGAGCAAGCACGTGGATCGTCGAGTCTGTTCCTGCGGGAAGCACGGTCCTTTATTCATCAAATACTGAAAAAATGCTTCAGCTTTGGGGCGATAACGGTTCCGGTATATAAAGCAAAACATAACGGTTTTGTTTTGAAATAAAAAGCTTTGATTAAGGAGAAAAACATGAAACCAATGACTTCGAAAGAACGCATCGACGCCGTCCTTAACGGCAAACCTGTTGACAGAACACCGTTCTGTTTTGTTGACGGAGGAGCATGGATTGCGAAAACAGAGAATA
>JAEEGL010685737.1_pt1 | contig 46399 bp, 40 predicted proteins | sample 9134231 | NCBI WGS metagenome assembly JAEEGL01 (sample SAMN16246548, study PRJNA631951) | gut metagenome | biome: gut microbiome; feature: rumen; material: fiber-attached | host: Bos | place: Iran: Karaj | collected 2018-10
TTCCTGAAGAAAAACAACGCAGAAATAAAATAGCCCATGTTGGGCTGGCCGTTCGCCGATCAGTCTGACACAGAACAGCGGCGGGGAGCGATCCCCGCCGCCGGAAAAAGAGGAGCCATAAAAATGGAATACAAAATCGAGGATCTGACAAAAGAAGAGGCCGCATATATCGGCGCGGCGATCAATGAAATTGTGCCGCACGAAGTGGATGCGGACGAAGAAGAATTCATTCTCAAAGTTGAGAACGAAAACGGCGAGATCGTCGGCGGATGCATTGCGGAAGCTTATGAATACCGCTGGTCGAGAGTGTTCCTCGACACGCTTTGGGTGGATGAACGCTATAGGCATCACGGGATAGGTTCAATGATAATCCGCGAGGTCGAGCGCATCGCAAGGGAGAAGGGCTGCCGCGTCGTGACGCTTGGCACCGCGAGCTATATGGCAAGACCGTTCTATGAAAAGCACGGCTTCACGGTCTTTACGACTCTCAAAAAGACGAACGGTTATATCAGCTATTCGCTTGTCAAGTATCTTGAAAAGGAAACGCCGGAGTATGTGCCGACCGACAACAGCGGCGCCCGGTTCAAGGTTTCTCTCGGCAATGACGACGATGCGGACATCATCGAAAAAGGAATTCAGGCTTACAGCGAAGCCTACGAGCCCAAATACGTGAACGTCGGTTTTTACAAGAAGCTCACGGATAAAGACGGCCGGTTCATCGCCGGCGTGATCGCCAACGCGTACAAAGGCGAATTTGGCTTTGCAGAGGCGCTGTTTGTTGAAGAGCCGCTCAGGCGTCAGGGTTTAGGCACGTATCTTTTGAAGGAAGCGGAAGCATTCGCAAAGGAAAACGGTGCGCCTATGATGCTGACGAACGCCGGCGACTGGAACGTCGATTTTTTCAAAAAGAACGGCTATCTCGTAAAAGGCGAGCTCAAAGACGTCCCCAAGGGGCACTGCTGCTATGAGCTTTACAAAAATATCTCAACGCATTGAGAACGGTATTAAAAGGAATTGAAAATCGAGGCGGAAAAAAGGGGCTGTACCCGTTCGGGATACAGCCCCGGCTTTTTTCCGGCACGGTCAGGCCGTTTTTACCGCGAGCCTGTAAAGAGGATAGCCCTCGTTGAGCTTTCTGCAGTAGACGTCGGTGCATTTCTTGAATCTGGCGAAGGTCTTTTCGGCTTCCGTTTCGTTATTGTACGCGCGCCAGCAGCCGACGCATTTGCAGTCCCTGTTCCTGTCGCACATAAAGCAGCGGACGTCCTCCGGCGGATAGCCGAGAAAGAGCCCTATCTCATGGGGGAACTCCTCCGAACCGCCGAGGCGCTTTATCAGCCCCTTAATAAGCTGCGGAGCCGAGCCGCCGTCATAGCCGCAGGAAGAGAGTATTGCCGAAGATAAGGGGCTTTTCAGGTCGTCCTCGAGCTTATTCGGCCGGTAAACGTAAATGAGCGCTCTGCCTTTTGATACGCGCAGAGGTATCATGCGGACGCCCTTATCCTTCAGCATTAAGTTAACGGAGCGGATGCTTTCCTTCAGCTCCGATTTATCGCCGTACGTATAATTAAACATATTTGCCGTCTTGAGCCCCGCGAGCGTGGGCGAACAATGACGGACGATCAAAGCTTCCGACATTTTCTTATTCTTTTTCCTTTGCCAAATAGTTTTTGCATGCGCGCTTCACGCCCTCAGAAAGGGCGATGAAACCCGCGACGATGCCGGAAACAACGATTATCTCCATATTACGCCTCCATATCCTACGAATTCCAACCGGCATACTGCTCTTGCCATGTTTACATCCCGAACAGCCCGCGCTTTTTATAGGGCTCCGAGGTTACGGCAACGAAGGTATAGCCCGTGTCCCCTATGGCCTTTTTGAGCTTAGCTTCGTCGAGGCCGCCATCAATGAGGAACGTCGCTTCTCCGTGCCCTCTTGACGCCTTGACCTTCTTCGCTTCGGGGAACGCCGACCTTATCGTGTCGGCGATATGCGCCTCGCACATGCCGCACATCATGCCGTCGATCTTAACTGTGATCTTTTCCATTTGCTTATCCTCCGTCAATTATTTCAGCAACAGTCCTATCGCCCGATAGACCGCCCCGACTATTGCCGCGAGCGGCATGGCGAGGAAAACGAGCTTCGCCATCTTCCGCAGCTTTGCTCCGGGCGTTAGAAAAGCGGCATTCGGTTAGCCTCTGCTAACTATATTAGCACGTTTAATTCCTTTCGTCAATAGCAAATCCGAAAAAACATAAAAAAGCGGCGGATCGCCGCCGCGTATTCGTTTTGTATTCAAGGCGCGTATAAAAACCCGATACCGTGCCGATACCGGCTTTTCATACGATGGGTCGCACGGCCGTTACCGCCTCTTCCGGATACGGCGCTCCTTTGCCTTTTTGCTTTAAGAGGGCCGGCATCACGCTTTTTTATCCAGGATCCGATACACCAGCTCCATATCGAGTCCTTCCCGGACGGCGGAAGCGAGCTTATCGTACTGAGCCTGTTTATAGGCTTTGGGGTCGAATGAGCCGAGCTCTTCAAAGCTCGCGCCTTTTTTGAGGCAGAGCGCGCGGAGGATCGTTTCCGCGATCCCAACAGAATCGAATATGCCGTGGACGTACGTTCCGTAGACGCTGCCTTCGTTTATTACGGGCGGCAGCGCGCCGCTCCTGCCCATGTGGATCTCATAGCCTTCATATGAAATTCCGTTGAGAACGGAGAATATTCCGCCGATACCGGAAAAAGCTCCCTTTGTCTGGCGCTGCACCTTCTCGCCCTCAAACACGGTGTCGACCGGTAAAAGCCCCATGCCCGCGATCTTTGTTATGCCGGAAGCCTCAACGCCCGAGGGATCGGATATTTGATCGCCGAGCATCTGATAGCCGCCGCAGACGCCGAAAACGGGCGTATTTTTTGAGGCGGCCTGCTTGATCCTTGCTTCGAGCCCGGATTCCCTGAGCCAGACGAGGTCGGATATGGTGCTCTTGGTGCCCGGAACGACAATCATATCGGGCTCGCCGAGGTCGGCAGGCTTTGATATGTAGCGCACGGAAACGTTTTCGAATCGCTCGAAAGGCGCGAGGTCGGTAAAGTTGGAAATGCGGGGGAGCTTTATCACGGCGATATCGATCAGCTTTTTTGCATTTTCGCGCGTGAATCGCTCCGAAAGGCTGTCCTCGTCGTCGATATCTGCGTGAATATAGGGAACGACCCCGGCGACGGGCACGCCGCAGAGCTTTTCGAGTATCTCGAGCCCGGGCTCCAGTATCTTCTTATCGCCGCGGAATTTGTTGACTACCGTGCCCTTGATCCTGGCACGCTCGTCGGGTTCGAGCAGGGCGACGGTGCCGTAAAGCTGGGCGAATACCCCTCCCCTGTCTATATCGCCGACAAGCAGCACGGGAGCGTCGACCAGCTTTGCAAGGCCCATATTGACGATATCTTCGGCCTTCAGGTTGATCTCGGCGGGGCTGCCGGCGCCCTCTATGACTATGATATCGTTCTCCGCGGCAAGCGAATCATACGCCTCCATGACGGCGGGGATCAGCTCGCGTTTTCTTTTATAGTACTCCATCGCGCGCATGTTGCCGATGGGTCTGCCGTTTACTATGACCTGACTGCCGACGTCGGTGGTGGGTTTTAATAGTATCGGGTTCATGCGGACGTCGGGCTCTATGCCCGCGGCCTCCGCCTGCACGACCTGCGCGCGGCCCATCTCGAAGCCGTCCCTTGTGATGAAGGAATTCAACGCCATATTCTGGCTCTTGAAGGGCGCGACCCTATACCCGTCCTGCCTGAAAATGCGGCAAAGGCCCGCGCAGATGAGACTCTTGCCGGCGTTGGACATGGTGCCCTGTATCATTATGTTTTTTGCCATCACAAACACCCCTTTATTGCTTCGATGAGCCGGTCGTTCTCCTCCGGGAGCTTTACGGCGACGCGGTAAAAGCCTTCGGCAAGACCGTGAAAATTAGCGCAGTTCCTTATTTTTATGCCCTCTTCGAGAAGGCTTTCGTCAAGCCCGGGGCGCCCCTTTATCAGCAGGAAATTCACGTTGGAACCGAACACGGCGAACCCGAGCTTTTTCAGTTCATCCGCCATGCGCGGACGCTCCTTTTTTATGAGCCCGCGCGTCTTTTCAAGAAAGGCCGTTTCCGAAAGCGCGGCGGCGCCGGCTTCCTGCGCGGCGGTCGAGATATTCCACGGCTGAACGGCTCGGGACATTCCGGAAAGAAGCTCCTCATCCGCGCTCATGCAGTAACCGAGCCTCAGCCCCGCCATGCCATAGGCTTTTGTGAACGCCTTTAGGATCAATACGTTGGGATAGTCGGAAAGCATTGTAACGAAGCTTTTCGGCTCGTCCGCAAGATCCATAAAGCACTCGTCGAGGAAAAGGCGGCAGCCGATATCGCGGCATTTGTTCGCCGCTTCTATAATAAGCTCCTCATCTGCCTGCAGCCCCGTCGGATTGTTCGGGCTGCAGAGGAAAACTGCATCGGGCCCCGTTTTCTCGATGAAATCAATGAGATCCCGGGTCAGGCGAAAGCTGTCGGCCTCTTTCAGATAAAACCTTTTTATTTCCGCCCCGGCAAGCGGCAGGGCGTACTCTGCGAAGGTCGGGGCAAGCTCGACGGCCTTCCGGGGCTTTTCCGCCGCGGCGAACGAATAGATCAGCTCCGCCGCTCCCGCGCCGCAAAGCACGTACTCCTTCGGGATATTCTCATGCTCCGCGACAGCGGAAACAAGCCTGCGGCAGTAGGGATCGGGATAAGCGGAAAGCCCGTCAAGGCAGGCTGAAACTGCCGCCTTTACTGCTTCGGGAGTGCCGAAAGGGTTGGTGTTGGCGGAAAAATCGAGCTCGATATTTCCATCATAAACGTCCCCGCCGTGGGGGTTTTCGGTTTTATAAAGCATTGATCAGCACCAGGGCGGCGAGCCTGAGCCCGCCGAAAAGAATGAGCGCGAGAAGGGCCGTCATGAACATTATTGCGTTCGAACGGCGTATGTCATCGTTTTCGATCTCCCGCAGGGGATCGCCAATAAATTCCTTTTTGTGAAGCACTCCGTGATAGTACGCGTCGCCTGCAAGGCGAAGCCCCATGAGCCCCGCCATAACGGACTCGGTCTGCGCGGAATTGGGGCTCGCGTGCTTGTAACGGTCGCGGCGGAATATGCGAAAACCGTTTTTCATGCTGAAGCCGAGCATGCCGCCGCCAAGGAGCATAAGCATCGCGGATACGCGCGCGGGGATGAAATTGAATACGTCGTCGAGCTTTGCGGGAACGAGCCCGAAATGCTTATACGGCGGCTCAATATAGCCCAGCATCGAATCCATCGTGTTGACCGCCTTATAAAACATGCCGAGCGGGCCGCCGCCTATCGCGAGGAATATGAGCGGCGCGATGACGCCGTCGGAGGTGTTCTCCGCCACGGTCTCGACCGCGGCTCTGGCGACGGCTTTTTCGTCAAGCTCCGCCGTATCGCGCCCGACTATCATGGAGACAGCCCGTCGTGACGCCGCGATATCGCCCGTATCAAGGGCTTTTTTCACCTTCATGCTCTCGGTATAAAGCGACCTTGCGGCGAGGCATTGCCAGCACATGACGCTTTCAATGCCGAATCCGAGCCATTTTGAAAAATGATAGCAGAGCATCAGTATCGCCGCCGGAACGAGGAACGAGAGCGGCGCGACTATCGCCCACAGAACTAAGCCCGCGGCGTTCTCACCGCGCTTCGTCTTCGGGAATATGCGGCGAAGGAGCTTTTCGAGCGCCGAAATGAGCTTCCCCATCAGCATTACGGGATGCGGCAGCCAATGGGGATCGCCGATCAAAACGTCTATGAGCGCGCCCGCGAGGAGCGCGTATAACGACCAATAGCCGAACATTACCTTTGCAGGGTGAAGATATAGACGGGGTTCTGCCCGATCATGAGGTTGTAGTCCGCGACCCGGCGCGCCTTGGATACGTTAAGGCAGACGACCTCGGTCTCGGCAAAGCTTTCCTCCTTAATTATCGCGCTGAGCTCTGCAGCGGTCTCAAGGGAGATCGCCGCCGCGACTATGCGGCAGCGCGGGTTTTTATCGAGAATGAGCGATATCATCTCACGCATCCTTCCCGAGCTTCCGCCAATAAAGGCGTGAGTCGGAGCGGGAAGATCGCCGCAGGCTTCGGGAGCTTCGCCCTCCGTGACCGCGACGTTTTTAAGGCCGAACCTTTTGACGTTCTCGTTTAAAAGCTCAACGGCTTCGGGCTTTTTTTCAACGGCAAAGACCTTGCCTCGGGGCGAGAAAAGCGCCGCTTCGACGGTCACGGAGCCCGTGCCAGCGCCGATATCCCAGCAAACGGAATCGGCGTTAAGGCGGAGCTTACTCATGACGACCGCGCGCACCTCCGACTTGGTCATGGGAACGACGGGCTTATCCGCGGGATTGCGCAAAAACGCCTCGTCGGGGAGCCCCGGAGCCGCGCTCTCGGGAGAATCGTTCCCGATCAAAAGCGCGGAGAGCGGATCGAACGTCCTGCCCTTTAATTCGCAGACGGAGCCCTGAGTTATGCGCTCGTCCTCATAGCCGAGCCTTTCGCCGACCGTCGCTTTGATCCCGCCGAGCCCGGCTTCGTTCAGTTCATCAACGAGTCTGCCCGCGCCGTTTTCGCCGCCGACAAGCGCGAAAACGAGCCCGTTCCTTCGGACTGCGGGAACGATCCCCGTCTCCCTGCCGTGAAGGCTTACGGCGACGGCCTGCTCATACGAGGCGCCCGTCCTGGCGCAAAGATACGCCATGGAGCTCACGCCGGGTATGACGGTCAATTCACAAAAATCCAGCTTCGGAACGAGCTTTTTCGCTCCGCTGAAGAAGCCGACGTCGCCGCTCAAAAGCACCGCGAAACGGGAAAACTCCCTGTGCTCCCTGATGCATCCGACTATCGCATCCGGCGATACCGCCTCAAAAACGGTTTGATCCGGCCTTGCGCCGCCGAGCATACGCGCTGCTCCTATAAGACATTCGGCGGAAGCGACCGCGTCAAAAGCCTCGATCGTCATTTTCTCCCTCGGGCCGGGGCCGATCCCGACGACGGCGACCTTCGCCCTTGATGTAAAGCCGAAACGTCTTTCAAGAAGCGCAAGCGTTTCATCAAATGAAACGCCGATCGCGCCCGATTCCGGGCGTCCTATCACGACGAGCTTTGCGCCGGCCTTCATAGCGGCGAGCGCCTTTTCTTCAAAGCCGCCTGCCCTGCCCGATTCCTTCGTAACTACGTAAGCGGCGTTGACCGACCTTATCATCGCGGCGTTCATGCCGATCGAGAACGGCCCCTGCATCGCAAGTATATGCGAGGGCTTCAAGCCCGCTTCGCGGCAGGCGATGATAGAGCTTTCAACGGGCAGCACGCGCGCGAAGGTGCGCTCCGCAAAATCCGTGATCCCCGAAAAAGCGGGAAGCTCCTTGGAGCCGGTGGTCAGCAGTATGTTGCCTACGCAGCCGCTCAAGTATTCGACGGCGGAAGCGATATCCGGCATCAAAACCGCGCTTTCCGGGGCGCCCTCGCCGCCGCGTTCAAGGCGCAGATACTCCGTTTTAGTGTTCAGACACGCCGTCATCACGTTTTCCGTCACGGCGGATGCATAGGGGTGCGTGGCGTCGATCACAAGGTCGAAGCGCTCCTTTAAGAACAGCTCCTCCATCTGAGGCATATCCATGCGTTTGGTGTGAACGACGAGCCTTTCGGCGGGCTCGATGAGTTCTCCGCCGTATTCGGTTGCGACGCAGGCGGTGACGAGCGCGTCCTGCTCCCTTAAAAAGTCAATGAGGCGTCGGCCCTCGGTGGTGCCGGCAAAAACGCAGAGTTTATACATTGTGATACCCCCTTGGAGTTACCATATTTCCGTTGATCATTTCGGTCGAAGAATTGCCGATGAATACCGTGCAGAACATATCCGCGGGAAAATCCGCAAGCTCTTTAAGGCTCATGAAGAAGCGTTCCTCTCCCTCGCGGCCGATATTGCGGGCAACGCCGCAGACGCGGTCCCCGGGCAGTATTTTCATCAATATTTCACAGGCTTTTTTGAGATGCTCCGGGCGTCCGTGACTGGCGGGATTGTATAGCGCGATCGAAAGATCCGCCTCCGCCGCCAATGTAAGGCGCTTTTCGATGAGCGCCCATTCGGTCAGCCTGTCGGAGAGGGACACGACGGCAAAATCATGCGTGAGAGGCGCGCCGAGGAGCGCCGCTCCGGAGCAGGCGGCGGTAAGTCCCGGTACGACCTCGATATCGGGCTCGGTTTCCTCGCCGCGAAGCTCAAAGCAGAGCCCCGCCATGCCGTAAATGCCGCTGTCTCCCGAGCAGACGAGCGCGACGGTCTTGCCGTTTTTCGCCTCTTCAAGCGCAATGCGGCAGCGCTCCGCCTCGCGCGTCATGGGGGTGGTGAGGTATTCCTTTTCGGGATACCGCTCCCTGACGAGATCGACGTAGACGTGGTAGCCGATTATCGCGTCGGAGCTTTTCAGCGCCTCGTCCGCGCGCACGGTCATATTCTCGTAATTACCCGGGCCGATGCCCACAACGAACAGCTTATTCAAATCGCACCTCCGTTTTTTGAAGCGCGGCGGCGACGGTCACGCCGTTTGCCGCGGTCTTTTTTATTATCAGTTCATCCGCTCCGAGAAGCGCCGCGCGTTCGCATACGTTGTCCACTCCCGTCACGCTTTTGACAAAACCGGACGGCGTGAAATCGCCGCGGACGGCGTTGAGCTCGGCTGCGGAATAAAAGCTTATCGAAAGGCCGTTTTCACGGCAGTATTCATTAAGCCCCTCCTCGTCCTTTTTCAGGTCGATCGAGGCGGCGGATTTTACCGCTTTGGGGTCGATCCCGTTTTCCGAAAGCGCAGTTCTGACGGCGTTTTCGATCGCTTCCTTCGGCGTTCCCCTGCGGCAGCCGATGCCGAGAACAACGCATTTCGGGATGAGGCGCAGGGTCCTTTTGAAGGGCTCGGCAGTCCTGTATGATACGTAAACGCCCGTTTCCCCTTCGCCGGTTTTAAGCCCCGCGGGGAGCTCGCCAATTACCTGAAAATCGCTCTTTATGGGGACGTCCCCCTCCAGAACGGCTGCGGAGACCGCCTTCGCCATGCCCATGTCGCTTATGGCGAGGCCCTGCATTTTTGCCCAGGAATCAACGGAAAAACGCCCGTTGGAATCGGTCGCCGTGGTTATGACGGGCACGGCTCCGAGAGCGGATGCAATACGCTCCGCAAGCGCGTTCGCGCCGCCCAGGTGCCCGGAGAGCAGGGAGACGGCGAACCTTCCGGTCTCGTCGACTGCGACTACGGCGGGATCGGTCGTCTTGCTTTTTATAAACGGCGCGATGCTCCTCACCGCGATACCGCAGGAGGATACGAAAACGAGCGCTTCGGATGCGCTGAACGCCTCCTCATAAAGCGGCGCGGAGGGCTTGGGTATCGGCAAAAAGCCTTCGCACGCAAGCCTTTCGGCGGTGTAGAAGCGAAGCTCTCCTGAAAGCCGCTCGCCTATCCTGCGCGCGGTCTCGATCCCTTTTTTGCTGTAAGCAAAGAGCGTTATCATTTTGCGTTCCTGAATTCGGTGGTAAACTTCGGATCGTAAAGAAGCGAGCGAAGATACTCCTCCCCCATGCAGCCGCCGACTATTATGAGGCTCGTCTTTTTGAGCCCGTTTTCGGTAACGGTCTTATGGAGCGTTCCGACCGTGCAGCGGAATATCCTTTCATCGGGCCAGGTCGCCTTGTAGACGACCGCGGCAGGGGTATCCTCATTATAGCCGCCCTCTATCAATTCCTTCTGGAGCTTTTCGGTCAGCGAGGTCGAAAGGAACAGCACCATAGTCGCCCCGTGCGAGGCGAGCGAAGCTATGCTCTCCCTCTCCGGAACGGGCGTTTTGCCCGCGGCGCGCGTTATTATGACCGTCTGGCTGACGCCGGGGAGCGTGTATTCCGCCTTCAATGAGGCCGCCGCGCCGCAGAAGGAGCTGACGCCCGGCGTAACGTCAAATTCTATCCCGAGCGGGATAAGCTCGTCGAACTGCTCCCTGACCGCGCCGTAGATCGAAGAGTCACCCGTATGCAGGCGCACGGTGGTCTTGCCCGCCGCCTCGGCGTTTTTGATTATTTCAACCACCTCTTCGAGCGTCAGCTTCGCGCTGTCGAATATCTCGCAGTCCCTTTTGCAGTATGAAAGCAGCTCCGGGTTTACGAGAGAGCCCGCCCAGATGACGACGTCCGCCTCCGATAAAAGCCTTGCCCCGCGCACGGTGATGAGATCCGCCGCGCCAGAGCCCGCTCCGACAAAATGCACCATGGTCATTCCTCCATGAAAAGTTTTAAGTATTCACGGGCGTTTTCGGTTTCGCCCAAAACGCCGTATTCCTTTGAGAACATTATCATTTCAGCGCTCAGTTCCTCACCTGCGCGGTGGGAAAGGTTCACCTCTGCCCTTTTCATCACGCCTTCGAGCGCCGCTCTTTCAAGCGCCGGATCGGCCTCGCGCATGAGGCGCACCGCCTCGTCGCAGGCGACGCAGCCGAGAATACTTCCGACGAGCTCTTTTGATGCGCCGTTTGCGCCCGCGTGGGCGGCTATTATCTCCATGCGGCAGTCGCCGTACTTCGAGTGGGTGTTCATCATGTTCCCCGCAAGCTTTACGAGCTTGCCGATATGCCCGATGAGGAGTATCCTTTTAAAGCCGAGCTCACGGCAGATATCCAATGAATCGCCGATGAAATTCGAGGTCTGCACGGCCTTTTCGGGATCGATCCCGAGGCTCGTTTTTATGAACTCCGCGCCGTAATTGCCGGGGGTCAGCAGCGCGTTTTCGTGCCCAAGCGCCCGCCTTTGATTCAGCTCCGTGCGGATGGTATCGACGAGCGCCTTTTCGCTCATCGGCTCGACTATGCCCGTCGTTCCGAGCACCGATATGCCGCCGACTATGCCGAGGCGGGGATTGAATGTCTTTTTCGCAAGCTGCGCGCCCTCCGGTATGGAGATCACGACGTTAAGCCCTTCCCTGAAGTCGAAGAGCCTCATGACCTCCTCGACGTTCTCCCTTATCATGCTGCGCGGAACGGAGTTGATCGCGGCGTTCCCGACCGGCTGATCGAGCCCGGGCTTGGTAACGCGGCCAACTCCCTCTCCGCCGTCGATATGAACGCCCGGCTCGGGGCAGAAGCCGACCTTTGAATAGACGAGCGCGCCGTCGGTGATATCGGGATCGTCGCCCGCATCCTTCCTGACCGCGCAGGAAACGGCGGCCTCGGTCATGCGGATATCTTCTATATCGAGCTCGAGCGTGATGCCCTTGGGCGTTTCGAGCGTGATACGCTCCTTGTGCCTGCCGGACAGCAGCATATACGCCGCCGCCTTTGAAGCCGCCGCCGCACATGAGCCGGTGGTGTAGCCGAGCCTTAATTTCTTTCCGTCTTGTATGATAAATTCGTTCATATCCTTCCGCTTTGCCTTCTCCTTGAGGAGAAGGTGTCAGCTCATTGGCTGACGGATGAGGTGGAAACCTTATCTCGTTATCCGATACATCATCGCGTTGACGATAGCCGCGGCGACGTTCGAGCCGCCCTTCCTGCCGCGCGCCACGATGTGCGGAACGGAGGATGCTATTATGAGCTCCTTCGATTCGACGACGTTCACGAAGCCGACGGGCACGCCGATAATGAGCTTAGGCGCGAGCCTGCCCGCCTTAATAAGCTCGTCCAGCGCGATAAGCGCGGTCGGAGCGTTGCCGACGGCGAATATCAGCGGCTTTTCAAGCCCCGCCGCCTTTTCCATTGAAACGACCGCGCGGGTGACGCCGCGCGCCTTAGCTTCTTCCGCAACGTCTTCGTCGCTCATGAAGCAATGCACCTCACCGCCGAGCTTTTGCAGGGTGGTTTTGCTGATGCCCGACTTCGCCATCTGCGTGTCGGTCACTATATCGCAGCCGTTTTTCAGGGCTTCGATGCCAATACTGACCGCATGCTCCGAGAACACGAGGTTTTTCACGTACTCGAAATCGGCGGTCGTGTGGATGACGCGCTTTATCACGAGCTCGTTTTCGGGATCGAGCGCGACGCCCTCTTCGGAAAGGATGCCCGAGATTATCTCGAAGCTGCGTTTTTCTATTTCCATGGGATTTATTATTTCAAACATTTTCTGCTCCTATGTTTATTGCCGGAGGTTATTTTATCGTTTGCATCATGCTCCGATCCCCAAACGCGGCTGTTCTGCAGGCAAACGGGATATGTCTCGCAGGAGGTTCGAGGACGGTCGCGAAGCGATTTTGACCGTCCTGTGAACGGTCAAAAAGTCCGAAAACGGGCGGCAGGGCCCGCCCTGTGAGTTCGACGGGCTTGAGTTATCGCGGTTCCGCGCCTGTCGCGGCGCGGACGCGCTGTCCCGCGCGGCTCCTGTTGGTCGCAGCGTTCCGCTCCATGGGTTTTATAATTTCAAACACGGTGTTTCTCCTTCAAACAGGCGTTGTAGAAGCCTTCCGCAAAGCGCGGGTTCGCGTAAAAATGTATGTGCGGATAGCCTGCGTAAAGCGTTTCGGATGCGTGCACGCAGGGCCAGCTGCGGCCGTCGGGCTTTTGCGCGGTGAAGCCGCTGCCGGGATTCTCCGCGTCCCAATGATGGAACTCGTGCGCGGGTATCGTATCGCCCTTTTTGCAGAGCATATTGTCCCTTTCGGCGATAAGACGAACGTACCCGAAGCGCGTAAGGCGCCCGTTATCAAAGCTCTTTCCCTTTATAAAGCCGACCGCCGGGAACTCCCCTATCGCCTCCGTCAGATACATGAACCCGCCGCACTCGGCGACGCAGGGCAATCCGTTTTTTAAGGCTTCGCCTATGCTTTCGCGCATGGAGAGATTGGCGGAAAGCCGCTCCGCGTAAAGCTCCGGATAGCCGCCGCCGAGGTACAGCCCGTGTACGTTTTCCGGAAGCCGCGCGTCCTCCGCGGGGCTGAACGGCACTATCTCCGCGCCCATCTCACGAAGGAGACCGAGGCTGTCCTCATAATAGAAGCAGAACGCTCTGTCGCGCGCAACGGCGATACGGACGGGCTCGCGCTTTTCAAACGAGATCGGGGTAAACTCAAGCTCCGGCGCGGAAGCGGCGAGCGAAATGAAGCCGTCCAGATCGAGGCTCTTCTCGGCCTGATCTGCGAGTCTTTGCATCCTTTCCCTTATATCGGCGATCTCGTCCGCGGTGACGAGGCCAAGATGCCGGCTGCCTATCTCGCATTCCGGCATTCGCGGCATGAAGCCGAGGGGCTTTATGCCGAGTCGGTTTTCGATCTCCGGCGCGAGCGCGGAATACACCTTTTCGGTGCAGTTGTTGAGTATGACGCCCTTTATGAAGCTCTCCGGAGCAAAATCAAGAAAGCCCTTTATCTGCGCCAAAATCGAGAGCGAAGCGCCCTTGGCGTTGACGGTGAGCACGGCGGGCGTTTTAGTGATGCGGGCAAGATCGTATGCGCTCGCCCTCGAAGTCGTGAGACCGAGCCCGTCGTAATAGCCCATCACGCCCTCTATGACGGTGAGCTCCCTTTCCCCGCCGTTTTTTGCGAGCAGGAAGCGGAGCGTGTTTTCATCGAAAAAGAAAGGATCGAGATTAACGGAAGGGGCTCCGATGACGCTCCTGTGGAACATGGGGTCTATGTAATCGGGCCCGCATTTTGCGCCGCCCGCATCGAACCCTCTTTTTTTGAGCGCTGACAAAACGGCGCAGGTAACGGTCGTTTTTCCGCAGCCGGAGCCCGTTCCCGCGATCAGCGCCCTGTTGGTTTTTGCTTTTTCAATATTCATAGACGAGCCCCTTTTCATTTGCAAGCTCGATCAGTTTCCCGTTATATGCGTTAAGGGGACCCAAAGGCGCGCCGGCGTTTATCACCCTTTCGCAGGAAAGCATGAGCTTTTTTGCCTTTTCATAAAATTCTTCCGTTACGGGCTCGAACGCCGGGGAGATCACGCACTCGACAGCGAGGCTTTTCGCCACGCTGTAATCGATATCGTTTTCAAAGAGTATGCCGCAGGCAAAGGGCACGCGCTCCCTTTGCAGCCTTCTGAACACGGGAATGCCGAAGCCAGCCCCCGCGATAACGAAAACGCTTGGCTTTCCCTCGGTTTTTTCAAGCTCAACGCTGCCGAGCGCGGGATCGTACGAGCCCTTTTTCAGTTCGTAAAGCGCCTCTATCGGCATACGTTCAAGCACCTCGTCAGGCGTTCCGAGGGCGGCGATGGTCTCGCCCTTTACGCAAAGGAGCAGATCGGAGACCTTAGCCGCGAGGTCTATCTCGTGCAGGCTCATAACGACCGTTACGCCCCTCTCCTTTGAAAGATACCGCAGCACGGACAAAAGCTCCGTCTTGTGCTTTATATCGAGGAAGGCGGTCGGCTCGTCCAGTATGAGCAGCTCCGGCTGCTGCGCAAGCGCGCGCGCCAGTATCACGCGCTGCTTCTGCCCGTCGGAGAGGGTGGAAAAATCGCGTTCCGCAAGGTCTTTTGCGCTGACGAGCCCGAGCGCGTCGTCGACTATGCTTTTATCCTCCGGAGTCAGTTTGCCTACCGCGTTGGTATAGGGATAACGGCCGAGTGAAACTATCTCGCGCACGGAATACAGTTCCGGGCGGATGCGGTCGGTCAGTACGACCGCCTGCTTTTTCGCAAGCTCCTTCGGAGTCAATTTGAAAAGCTCGCTCCCGTCCACCGTTACGCTGCCGCGGATCGCCGCAAGCTGCCGGGCGACGGTCTTCAGTATTGTCGATTTGCCGGATCCGTTCGGCCCGATGAGCGTGAGTATCCCGCCCCGCTCCAGGGCGACGTCGATATCCCGTATCAGCGTTTTGCCGTTGTAACCGACGGCAAGATCCCTTGTTTCAAAAAAGCTCATGCGGACTCCCTCCTTCGGCGGTTTATCATCATCCAGATGACTATCGGCGCGCCGAATATGCTCGTGACGGTGCCGATATTGAGCTCTGTCGGCGCGAATACCGTTCTTGCGATAAGGTCGCAGAATACGCAGAACACCGCCCCAGCAAGGAACGCGGCGGGAATGACGAGCGCCGGCTTGGAGCTTTTCAGCATAGTTCTCGTGATATGCGGCACGGCTATGCCAACGAACGAGATCGGCCCCGCGAGCGCTGTCACGCAGGCGGAAAGAAGCGATGAAAGAAGTATGAGCGCAAGGCGGAAGGGCTTCACGTTGACCCCCATGCTTTTGGCATAGCCCTCGCCGAGCGCGTATGCGCCCATGGGCTTTGAAAGCAGCCAGGAAGCGATGAGCGCGGGCGCGGTAATGATCGCGGCGGTAATAACGTGCTCCCAGCTCTTGCCCGAGAAGGTGCCCATCGACCAGTATTTGAGGTTAACGATATCCTGTTCCGAAGCAAAAGTGACCGCCATATCCGTAACGGCGGAGCAGATATAGCCCACCATTATGCCCACGACGAGCAGCAGCTCCATATTCTTCACCTTTTGCGAGAAAAGAAGCACCACGGCGGTTATAAGAAGCGAGCCTATAAAAGCCGCGGCGACCATCACGGCGGGACTCATTTGAATGCCGCCCGCCAGGAATATCATGGTGACGCCGACTATCATTTTGGCGCCGGAGGAAATGCCGAGCACGAACGGCCCCGCGATGGGATTCCTGAAAAAGCTCTGGAGCAGAAAGCCCGAAACGGCGAGCGCGCCTCCCAGAACAGCGGCAAGCAGCATGCGCGGCATACGGACTTTGAAAACTATTATGCTCTCGGTCGAGGCGTCCCTGCCCCTTATCAGAAGCGACCATATCTCGTTCAAGCCGAGCCTGACCGATCCGACGGCAAGGTTGAGTATGAGCGCGAATACGAGCAGCACGAACAGAACGAGCATCACGAGAGCGAATCTGCCCGCGCCGGTCTTTGTTTTAACACCCGATCCTTTCATTTACCCGTAAAACCCCTCATGCCCGATCGCCCCAAGCGCAGAAGCGTTCGGGCTGCTTTTTCCTGAAAGAAAGCATAAAAAAACGGCAGTAAAAACCGCCGCATCCGAATTCATGCAACAAACACTTCCCCGCCTTCCATCCTTCGGCAGGGAGACACGGTCAAGCAGGTCTTCCGACTCACGCATCACAGGGGCGGCACGGCCTTCTCAGGTGACTGCCCAATGGCCTGCTTTCGCTTTGTGCTCCCCTCCGCGTTCACGGCGGCGGTTCCGTCCGGGAATCACACCCGGTTCTCTATTATCTCATCAAAGCCTTCGCATAGCTCCGGCCATGATGAGCACTTGACTTGTTTTGTTCGTTATTATTGTATTCTTCGCCGCAGGCTTTGTCAAGACGGTACTTGACCCACGCGCGGCTCAAACAAATATATAAGCGTATCGTGTTGACAACCGTCGTATTTCGGAGTATGCTTTTAACAAATCGAATAGGTATCTATAGTGCGCATCAGGGCCGCGCGGCCTTGATGGGAGAATAGGGAATCCGGTCAGAATCCGGAACGGTACCGCCACTGTATTTGCGGAGCGCGCATGATGGATGAAAGTCGGCCATTGGGAAACTGAGAAGGCTTTCATGCGTGTGATGATGCATAAGTCAGGAGACCTGCTTGGATATTTGAGGGTATGCTTCCCCGCGGTCTATGGGGCGGCAGGCTTACGTTTGTTGTGTAAATACGGTCGCAGCGGATACTTCCGCCGCGGCTTTTGTTTTTACTCACCAGCGCCTTTTGGCAGCGCTCTTCCCTCTGTATCCTCCGTTACGTTTTTAAACGGGGAGCGATCCCCGAAAAATATTATGCAGGAGGAATCCCAACAATGAAGAACATCGTAAAAATCGTCGCTCTTGTGCTTGCCTTCAGCGCAGTATTCTGCCTGGCGGCCTGCAAGAAGAAGGAGAACGTGGAGAACGTCAAGAAGGCTATCCTTGTAGTTTCCTTCGGAACCAGCTACAACGACTCCCGTGAGAAGACCATCGGCGCGATCGAAGCCGCCATCTCGAAGGCATACCCCGATTATGAGGTCCGCCGCGCTTTCACCGCCGATACCATCATCAACATCCTCAAGGAGCGCGACGGCATCCAGACCGACAACGTTCACGAAGCAATGGAGCGCCTCGTTGCCGACGGCTTCAAGGAAGTCATCATTCAGCCCACCCACATCATGAGCGGCTACGAGTATGACGACGTCGTTAAGGAAGTCAGCAACTATAAGGATAAGTTCGACTCCTTCAAGATCAGCAAGACCATGCTGACCACCGACGAAGACTACAATACCATGGTAAACATCCTGTCCAAGGCCGACGAGGAGTTCGGCGGCGAGGGCACCGCTATCGTTTACATGGGCCATGGCACCGAGCATGAGTCCAACGCCACCTATGCCAACCTTCAGAAGAAGCTCACCGACGCCGGCAAGACCAACATCTTCATCGGCACCGTTGAGGCCGAGCCTTCCGTTGAGGACGTTGTGGCGCTCGCAAAAGAGGGCGGCTACAAGAAGGTCGTTCTCATCCCCCTGATGATCGTCTGCGGCGACCACGCCAATAACGATATGGCCGGCGACGAAGAGGATTCCTGGAAATCCATCTTCGAGGCCGAGGGCTTCGAGGTACAATGCGTTCTGCGCGGTCTCGGCGAAAACGCCGATATCCAGCAGCTTGTTGTAAAGCATTGCGGCGAGGCCATCAAAGGCTGAAAACAGCCCTGAAAAACTTTTTTCATAGCCGCGCAAAGCAGCGCGGCCTCCTCCTCTGTCACGGCACGAAAAGTCCGTGAAACTCCGTGTGGCTTCTGCGCGCGCCGAATGGCGCGCGCAGAAGTGTATCTGAAAACATTATCCGATATCAAAAGGTGTTATTAATGAAAAGGATCTTTGCTTTATTTCTTCTGGTAATAACCGTTTGCTCCCTGGCCGCCTGCTCTAAAAAAGCAAACGAAAGCGCGCCGGAGGCCGCCTCCGCTCCCATTACCGCTTCCATGATAAAGGACGGCGAATATGAGATCGAGGTGGAATCCTCCTCCTCGATGTTCAAGGTGGTCAAATGCGTCATCACCGTAAAGGACGGCTCCATGACCGCGGCGCTGACCATGAGCGGTCAGGGCTACGGATATCTTTTCATGGGCAAGTCCGGGGATGCTCCCGCGGCGCCCGATGAAACGAACGCCATTCCCTTCACTCTTGACGCGGACGGCGCGAAGGTCTTTACCGTGCCCCTTGAAGCGCTCGACAAGGATATCGACTGCGCGGCATGGAGCATTAAGAAGGAGACCTGGTATGATCGCGTGCTGGTTTTCAAATCCGAAGGCATACCCGAAGACTGCATTACCAAATAAGGTCTTTGGGCTTCATGGATCTGACCCTGCCGCATGACGGCGGCGATCCTGCAAGGCATAACCGTCAAACATCACAAGAAAGGACGCCTTTTCAAAGCAAAGGCAAAGGAACAGAAAAATGAAAAGAACCATAGCTTTGATTCTTGCCGTATTCACCGTGCTGCTGCTTTTCGGCTGCGCCAAGACCAAGCCCGCCGACAAGACCGCCGACGGCACCTATACCTGTGAGGTCAAGCTTTCCGGCGGAAGTGGGAAAGCGAACGTGGAGAGCCCGGCAAAGATCGTTATTAAGGACGGCAAGGCGACCGCGACCATAGTCTGGTCGAGCAGCCATTACGAATACATGACCGTTGGCGAGAAAAAATACGAGCCTGTCAACACGGAAGGCAATTCCGCTTTTGAGATCCCCGTCGAGTTCGATTCGGATATCGCCGTATCCGCTTTGACCACCGCCATGAGCGAACCGCATCTTATCGACTACACTCTTCGCTTCGACAGCGCAACGCTGAAAAAGAGCAACTGATATGAAACGCATCGCCGCCCCGCTTAAACGCATCGCCGCCCTTCTGCTGATCGTTATACTTGCGCTGCCCGTGTTCGCAGGCTGCGCAAAGAAGCAGGCCGCAGAAGGCCTCGGCAACGGATGGGAGCCCGTTTCGAGAACGGAGCTCTCTTTCGCGCACGAGTTTTCGATCGAACAGTACGAGGGCGGCTTTCAGCTCATAACGATAAACGACGGCGGCAGGTTCCTCGTCGTTCCCGAAGGGAAGGAAGCACCCAAGGGGATCGCGAAGGATATCGCGGTGCTGCAGCAGCCCATAGATCACATCTATCTCGCCGCGACCGCGGTAATGTGCTTATTCGACGGTCTCGGAAGGCTCGACGCCATAAGGCTTTCGGGCACGAAGGCGGAGGGCTGGTACATAGAAAACGCCCGCGCGGCTATGGAATCGGGCTCGATACTGTACGCCGGCAAATACTCCCAGCCTGACTATGAGCTGATACTGAACGAGGGCTGCCCCCTGGCAATCGAATCCGGGATGATAGGCCACGCTTCGGATGTGAAAGCGCAGCTCGAAAAGCTCGGCATAGCCGTGCTCATCGACCGTTCAAGCTACGAAACGCACCCGCTCGGACGCACCGAATGGATAAAGCTCTACGGCGTTTTGCTTGGCTGCGAGGAAAAGGCGGAAGCGCTTTTTAACGAGCAGGTGGAGCTGATGGACGCAGCCTCCGGCAGCGATACGGGCAAGACCGTCGCCTTCTTCCGCATAAGCTCCTCCGGCTACGCGGTGGCAAGGAAGCCCGGCGATTACGTCAGCAGGATGATCGAGCTTGCGGGCGGACGATACGCCTTTTCCGATATCGGGGACGAAAGCGCGATGGCGACTGTCAACGTCGAAATGGAGACCTTCTTTGCGACCGCGCGCGGCGCGGACGTCGTCATCTACAACAGCACGATAGGCGGCGAGGTCGAAAGCATGGCCGAATTCCTCGACCTCAATCCGCTGATGAAGGAGCTTAAGGCTTCGCAGGACGGCGCGGTATGGTGCACCCGCGAAAGCATGTATCAGCAGACCCTTAACATCGGCCGCATGATAAGCGAGATCAATATCATACTTAACGCCGATCCGGATGACGAACCGGAGCTCATCTACTTCTTCAAGCTTAAATGATACCCGACTGTATAGGAGAATAAACAAATGCTCACCTTAAACTGGATCAAAAACGAAGACAACGTGGTTTACGGTAAGGACGAGGATCTCATCCCCGTGCTTGCAAAGGATCTTGTGATACCCGATCTGCAAAAGAAGATAGATCAGTTCCGCTCCGATCCCGTTAAGGAAGGGGTCACGCTTCGCGGCGGCAGACGGTCGAGCGTACTGCTCTTCATCCCCGACCTTTACTTTGACGACGACATAGTGATGGGCGCAAACGTATGGCTCTATCTCGGCGAGATGCGTCCCGCCTACTGCGTTTACAAGCCGTGGGACGGTGAATACGAAGACTGCGGCCGCTGATCGCTCCCTTCAAATACGGAGTTCCCGCGAAGGCTGTCCCGCCGGATTCTTTTATTGCAAAACAAAAACTCTTTGCATAGGGTTTCGATACCTGCAAAGAGTTTTTTATGTTTTTGGGATATGTCCTATTAAAGGCCGATCGGCGGTTTTCGGGGCCGGTCAGTCAAGATACCCTTCGCGCGCTTTGACGCCGAAGCGCTTTTCAAGCTGATGGAGCTGCTCGTCGGTAATGGTATTGAGTATGGGCAGATGGACGATCTTCATGTATATCTCCGCCGCCTTTTCGGCGGTTTCGATAAGACCGAAGGCCTCGTCGAGGCTGCGTCCCGCTCCGTAGACCCCGTGCTGCGCCCAGACGCAGAGGCGTGCGGTCTTCAGCTTTTCGGCGGTCGCCATGCCGATCTCGTTCGTGCCGCAGAGCATCCACGGGAGCACGTTCACGCCCTCCGGGAATACCACTATGCACTCCGTTTCCATGCGCCAGAGCGTGCGGGTGAACTCGCGCTCGTCAAGATCGTGCACGTATGTCATGGCGATCAGGTTATTGGGGTGACAATGCATCACGACGCGGTTTTCGGGATCCTCCGCAAGCCTTGCAGCATGGCTCATCATATGCGCGGGGAACTCGCTTGTGAACTTTCCTCCATCCGAAAAGCCCCAAAGCACCTCCGCTTCCGCGCCGTTATTTGCAAGGCGTACGATGCCGAGATTCGCTTTGGGATCGTACTGCACGTTCTTGAAATACTTGCCCGTGCCGGTGACGAGGAATATCCTTCCGTTGAGCTCCGGCGCGGTAAAGCCCGTCGGGATGGCGCGGACTATGGCGGGGACGTTGAAGTATTTCTTCAATTCCACCTCGTCGAGCAGCATGCTTATGTTGCCTCCGTTCCTTTCATCCCATCCGTGCGCGTACATGTTCGTCGCCGTGCGGATCATCTCGGTCATAAACGGGGCCTTCATAATATCCTTCATGATCTTGCCTCCAATAATAGTTTCTTTCATCATTTTAGCTTACTTGACCGCTCGCTGTCAACCTGTCCGCCGCGCCTTGAACGGTATCGAGCCCGCTTCGCTGCTCGTTTATACGGAAGCCGTGAACGGAGCATTCTGGAAGCACGCCTGCCGGGATAGGCCTTAAAACCCGACCCCATGATGCGGACGCAGGCGCACGGCAGCGCGCTTTTTCCATTCTTAAGGGTTTCGTTTCGCGCGCTTTGCTCTTTGTTTTTTCGCTCGGTTCTGTTATAATACAAGGGATAAAACGACATTTCGTGAGGTGCATATGGATCCAAGATTCGAACCGCTGTTCACGCCGTGGAAGATCGGTAACGTTGAGATCAAAAACCGGATCGTGATGCTGCCCATGGAGGGCACCAACATGATCCAATGGGAGGCGAAGACGGGTTACGTCAAGGGTATTGACAGGTTTTACGCCGACAGGAAGGATAACAACGTCGGCCTGTTCATACCCGGGCTGATACCGCTCATCAGCATTATCGGCAAAAAATGGGTGTATAAGCATCCCGAGGTGTTCGATAAGGTAAAGCCCGTCATAAACGATATCCATTCAAGCGGCGGGAAGGTGTTCTTCCAGATCAGCGCCGGATCGGGGCGCTCGATGCTCCTGCCGCCGATCCTTCGCCCGTTCGTGAAGAAGGGCTTTTTGAAGACGGTCTCCTCGCCCTTTATAATGACCAAATGGTGGTGGTCAGCGCCCGATCCCGACGAGCCCAACGTGTGGGATCCGAGCGTTTCGATGGATCATTTCACCGAAAAGATGATCGAAAAGTTCATTTACGCTTTCGGGCAGACGGCGCTTCGCTGTAAGGAGGCCGGAGTCGACGGCGTGGAGATCCACGCCGTGCACGAAGGCTATCTTTTGGATCAGTTCGCCATGCGCTACACCAACCACCGCGGCGACGCTTACGGCGGCTCGCTCGAAAACCGCCTGCGCTTCGCGTGCGATATCGTCCGCGAGATCAAGAAGGTCTGCGGCGAAGACTTCCCCGTTTCGCTGCGCTACTCCGTCCGCTCAATGACCCGCGGCTTCAATCAGGGCGCCGTGCCGGGCGAGGAGTTCACCGAGGTCGGCCGCACTATGGAGGAATCAGAGCAGGCGATAAAGCTGCTTGAGGAAGCCGGCTACGATATGTTCAACTGCGACAACGGCACATACGACGCGTGGTTCTGGGCGCATCCGCCCGTTTACGCGCCCCTCAATATGAACCTTTCATACGTGGAGCACATAAAGAAGTTCACGACAAAGCCCGTCGTCTGCGCGGGCCGTATGCAGCCCGACGCTGCGGCGGATTCGATAGCCGCAGGCCGTATCGACGCGATGGGCGTAGGCCGCCAGCTGCTCTGCGATCCCGAATACGTCACAAAGATCAGGGAGGGGCGTCTTGAAGATATCCGCCCCTGCATCGCCTGTCACGGCGCGTGCCTGCCCTTCAACGGGCTCAACAGCAAGGGCACGGATATCGATCCCATGCACGTGGAGATGGGGCGCTGCGTGCTGAACCCCTGGACGAACAACGAGACCCGCTATTCCAAGGCCCCGGCAAAACACAAAAAGCGCATCGCCGTGATCGGCGGAGGCGTCGGAGGCATGGAGACCGCGATACAGGCGAGCCTCCGCGGGCATGAAGTCGACCTTTATGAGAAGACCGGCAGGCTCGGCGGCGTGTTCAACGCGGCAGCCGCGATGAGCTTTAAGGAAAAGGATAAGGAACTGCTGAAGTGGTATCGGGCAGAACTTGAAAAGAGCGGCGCGCGCGTGCATATGGATACCGAGATCGACGATATCTCAAAGCTCAATGCGGACGTTATCGTTATCGCGACCGGCGCGCACGCGAAGAAGCTGCGCATACCCGGCGCGGAACGCGCGGTCACGGCGGAAGACTATCTCGACGGGAAGGCCGAAGTCGGCGAGCGCGTCGTTATAATCGGAGGCGGGCTCACAGGCTGTGAGATCGCCTATGAGCTCGCGCTGCAGGGCAAGCGCCCCTCGATAGTGGAAATGACGGGGCACCTCGTCGGCGCGCGCGGGATCTGCATGGCGAATTCCTCCATGCTGCGGGAGCTGCTGCGCTTCCACAGCGTGCCCTCCTACCTCGATTCGACCTGCGAGGCGATAACGGATGAAGGCGTCGTCATAAACGCCCCGGACGGCAAAAAGACCGTCCCGGCCGACTCCGTCATACTCTCCGTCGGATACGCGCCGGACGAGCGCTTCAACGGGCTGAAAGAGGATAAAAAGCTGAAGAATAAAGTGCGTTTCGTGGGCGACTGCGATAAGGTCGGGAGCCTGAAGACCGTTATCAGGCAGGCGTACGAGCTCGTACAGGAAATCTCATACAGGCAGTAAAGGAGAACGAAATGATCAAAAACAGCAATATCGTCATTACGGGCGCTTCGAGCGGTATAGGCAAGACCATCCTTGAAATGCTTGCGTCGGACGAGAACCGCAACCGCATTATCGCCGCCAGCCGCAGCATCGCAAAGCTCTCCGGCTTTAAAGAAAACGTGATCCTTTTCCCTTGCGATCTGAGCACGAAAGAGGGCGTGGACGCGCTCTTTGCAAAGGCCGGGGAGGAATTCGAAAAGATCGATTATTTCTTCTGCAACGCGGGCGCGCCCTACTATGAGCGGTTTGATTACGAGGATTGGGAGCGGATCGAAAAGATATTCCGTCTGAATACTTTCTCCCATATGTACAGCTATTCCAAGTATCTTAACCACCTTAACGGGCGTGAGGGGCGCCTCGTCTACACCATATCCGCCATGGGCGAAATGGCGCTGCCGGGCTACGCGCTCTACGCGGGCACCAAGTTTGCTATGAAGGGCTTTCAGCAGGCGATACGAATTGAGTCGCCGAAGAACATAAAGATCACCTGCGTTTATCCCGTCGCCACCAAGACGAACTTCTTTGAGGTCGGCGGCGCGGGGCACAAGGTCGAAAAGCCCTTCCCCGTTCAGACGGCTGAAGCCGTCGCCAAGGCCGCGATACGCGGCGCCGAGCGCGGCAGGAAGCAGGTCTACCCCTGCCCCGCGTATCTGCCGAGCAAGCTCCTTATGAACGTGCTGCCGCCCGTAAAAAACATGTATCTCAAAGCCCAGCACAAGATGCTTCTCCGCTTTTTGGAGCGTAAACAAAACGACGCGAACAAGGCCCATTGACGCAGGAGGTCACATATGCCATACACGCAGCAGACAGTACACGAGATAGTCGAAAAGCAGCGCGCCTTCTTTCGCACGGGCGCGACGCTTGACGTGGACTTTCGCATCGAGCAGCTTAAAAAGCTGAAGCAGGCGGTCATCGATCATAAGGAAATGCTTGAAAAGGCCCTCTACGACGACCTGAGAAAGAGCCGGACCGAGGCGTACCTCTGCGATCTCGGGCCGGTAATAGTCGAGGTCAACGAGATGCTCAAAGGCATAAAAAAATGGGCGCGGCCCGAAAAGCATTACAGCGGGCTGATGTGCTTCCCGAGCACTTCCGCCACCGTCTACAAAATGCCCTACGGCGTATCGCTCATTATATCGCCGTTCAACTTTCCTATACTGCTGACGCTCGGAGTGCTTGCGGCAAGCATTTCCGGCGGCAACACCGCCGTTCTTAAAACCAGCTCGAAATCCGCCGAGTGCACCAAAGCGCTGAAAAAGATGATTGCCGACACCTACCCCGAGGAGTTCGTCACCGTGATAGACGGCGGGCACGACGTGGCGGATATGTGCCTTGAAGAGCGCTTTGACAAGATATTCTACACCGGCTCGCCCGCCGTTGCGAAACACGTGCTTGAAATGGCTTCGAAAAACCTGACCTCGGTCGCGCTGGAGCTCGGAGGCGAAACCGGTAACTGGTGCATCGTCCGCAAGGACGCCAACCTGAAGGACGCAGCGCGCAAGATAGCCTTTTTCAAGCTCTGCAACGCAGGACAGATCTGCATTAACGTCAACCAGATAGCGGTTGCCGAGGAAGTCGCCGAAGAGTTCCTCGACGAATTGAAAAAGGAATTCGTTCGCCAGATAGGCGAAAAGCCCGAGGAGAACCCCGAGTATCCAAGGCTGATAACCGAGAAGGTCTACGACAAGTGCGAGCGGCTGACAAGCGCTTACCGCGAGCGCGTCGTTTTCGGCGGCACGGGCGACCGGAGCGAGGTGCGCTTTGCCCCGACGGTCATCTACCCCGTCGGCATTGACGAGGATATAGTAAAGCACGAGCTTTTCTGCCCGCTGCTCCCGGTCGTGCCGTTCAGGGACGAAGAGATCGGCTCCGTACTCGATATCATCGCCGAGCGCGAGCATCCGCTTTCGATGTACGTTTTCACCTCCGATAAAAAATGGGCAAGGCGCATGATGAGCACGCAGCAGTTCGGCGGCGGCTGCATCAACGAGGTCTGCATCCATATGATGGTCAAGGGCGTGCCCTTCAACGGCACGGGCCATTCCGGCATGGGCGCTTACCACGGCGAATGGGGCTTTAAGGAGTTCACGCACCCGCAGACTGTGCTGAACGGCAAAACTCACATGAACCTGCCCCTTCGCGAGCATCCCTACTCCGGCAAGGCGGGCAAGCTGAAGATGAAGCTGCTGAAGCTTTTCGAGCGATAAGCCTGAAAAAAGCCGCACCGCGATCAGCATGATACGCGCGGCCGAATAATAAAAGCATGATACGGGCGTCCTTTCCGCATCATGCTTTTTTCATATTTATCCGGGAAGAAAAGCCTTCTTCATCCCGGCGAGCATTGCTTTATCGTTTTTTTCAAAAGCCGGGGGCGGCCCGCTCTCATTTCATTCCGAAGAAGGCCGCGAAACGCTTGAGGACGTGATCCATCTTTACCGGATCCCTGAATTTATGATCCGCACCCTCGACAGGGTCGAATTCAATGATATTGGCGTCGGCGAATCCTTCGACCGTTTCAAAAGGCACCACCTCGTCCTTCGTGCCGTGGATGATGAGGATATCCTCCGCATAGTCAAGGAAGTCCCTTCCGGTAATATCCGCTTCTTTGAGGCTGTCAACGAATACCTTGTCGATCCTGATCTTGCTGTCAAAGCCGACCGACACCGGCTTGCCTTTTGCAAGCTTTTGGATATCGTCCTCCGTCATTACGGTTCGGGTGATGACGTCGTACATATCGACCGCCGGGCAGCGCAGAGCGATCTTGACGAACGGATTTCCCTTCTCCGAAACGCACTTCAGGAACAGGTATCCGCCGAAGCTCGTCGCGCAGCCGAAAAGCTTTGCCCCGGAAAAGGTCTTTTTTACGTATGCTATCATCTCTTCAAGATATTTTTCGCAGTCTTCAAGGCGCAGGGTCTTCCTCACGTCGTCGCCGTGGCAGGGCCAGTTGAATATTATCAGCGCCACGCCCTTGTTCTTGGAGATCAGGCGCTTTGCCAGCTTTTCCGCGGATCTGTTATCCCTGTTGCCGCTGAAGCCGTGCCCGAACAGAACCGCGCTGTTCACGTTCGACACGTCATCCGCGTACAGCTTGCAGCTGATGCTGCAGCCGTTCGAATTCACGTTGAAGTACTTTTCCATTTGCTTGCCTCCTATTGCCGATCCGCTTCCGCTGCCGCGCGGTATCCCGTTCCCGTAATATGATTATAGCAGTACCGCCGCGCTCCTGTCAAACCCTCGGGGAGACCGCTCTGCGCTTTTGTTCCGAGCGATCCCCTGCATGAAACAAAGGATCCGGGACGCGCATGGCGGCCCCGGATCGAATAAACGGTTTAAGGCGGATTACCTTTATGGGCATATCAATGCCGGCCCGAAGGCGTTATCTCTTGTTCAGCTTTGCGAGCTCGTTCCTTTCGGCAAGCACGTCCGTCGCTCTGGAGCAGAGCGTGATCACGCCGTTGGGATCGTTATAGGCGAGCGCGCTGTCGATATTTGCGAGAATCGACTGCAGCTCCGCCTCCGCCGCCTCGGTCGCCTGGCAGGAGATCGGATCGCTGAATCGGAACGCTTCGGAGAGCTTATTGAGTTCAGCCCTTGCATACGGATCGCGGCATCTTGCGGCAAGGCTGCTGCTCATCGCGCGGAGCTGATTCATGCTCTGGACGTTTTTCCTGACAGTTTCATCCTGATGCTCCGCAACGTCCCTCACAATATCCACCGAAACGACGCCGATTATTGCGGCGGCGAGCAGCAGTATGAACACTATTGTGAAGGGCCAGGAAATATCAACGCTGGCGGATATCGCCATGACGATAAAGCTCAATACGAACTGTATCCCAAGATAGAACAGAGCGACCCGGGTCAGGGGGCAGCCGTAGATGCGGCTCTTAGCATCCTTCTTGCCGGCAAAGGCGAGCACGAAAACGCCTATCGCAAACAGGTGCGCGAAGAATCCGAACCCGTATCCGAGCCAGAACAGCGAACTATGCTCGAAAGGAATAACGAACGCGAGTACGTTGAATACCGCGAGCACTACGGCGATCAGCACCGCAGAGCGGATCATTTTTTTAGTCAGGTTCATTTTCATTCTCCCTTCTTTTTGCCGCATTCGGGGCAAAACTTCGACTTGATGTTCTCCGTGCCGCAATCGGGGCATTTCCAGCCCTTATCCTCCTCCGGCCTCTTGGCGCCGCAGTCGGGACAGAATTTGCTCATAATGTCCTTCGCGCCGCACTCGGGGCATGTCCAGCCCTTCGGCTCCTCGGGCTTTTTGGCGCCGCACTCGGGGCAGAACTTGCTGGTGATGTTCTTTTCGCCGCACTCGGGGCATGTCCAGCCCTTCACGGGGGGCTTGGGCTCGGGTTTTTTAGCGCCGCACTCGGGGCAGAATTTGCTTACAATATTCTTTTCGCCGCACTCGGGGCAGGTCCAGCCGTTTTCTTTCGGGCCGGGCTCGGGCGCCGCAGCGCGAACGGGAGCGGCTTCGGGAGCCGCCGCGGGAGCGGGCTGATTGTTGTTGGGATTGAGGCCGCTCATCATATTGGAGATCTGCGGGGTAATGGCGCTCATAGCCGCCATGCCGACGCCGAGGCCCATGAGATCGCTCATCATGCTGCCGCCGCCTCCGCCGCCTCCGCCGATATTGATGGAGGAGCCCATCTGGCCGATGCCCTCGGCATACGCTTTCTGCACCTCGGCCTGGAGAACGTCCTTCTGGGAATAGCCCTTGGCAGCCATGATCTCAGCCTCGGTCAGGCCTTCCATGCGCTTTGCCTGTACCTCCGCTTCCGCTTCGATGACGCGCCTCTCGGCCTCACGCCTCTTGATCTCGGTCTCGGTGGTCTGCTTCTGCAGCTCCGCCTCGCGGCGTACCGCTTCAACGGCGGCTTCGGCCTGGTAGGTCTTGGTCTGGAGCGCTACGGTATGCAGATCGCGGATACGCTTGAAGTTGGGATCGTCTTCGGGCAGAACAACGCTTGTAACGTAGAGCTGCGGAACGGTGAGACCGTAATCCTCAAAGCCGAAGGATACCTTCTGCCTGAGGGATTCGGAGATGAGATCGAGCTTCTCATCGACTTCGAGAATATCGATATCGTTCGCCTTGATGACCGAGGCAAGATTGGACTTGACCGCGTTGGAGATCATCGGGCGGAAGGAGTTCTGCAGGGACTTGGTAAAGCCTTCGCGCTTTATCTCAATGACGTTCTCATGACCGCACTTAGGACAGAAGGTTGTGGGCGTGGTGATGGTGGAGATGAAGATCGTTTCTCCGCATTTTTCGCAGGAGATGGTCTTGGGCTTCGCCTCCGCGTTCCACGCAATGCCCTTCATGGTGCCGACGAGCTTGACGAGAAGCTTCCTAGAATCGCATACGGCAAGGTTAAGTTCGCCCGATGCGCCGATCTCAAGAGGAACGCGGGTAAGCGGATCGATAAAGCGCACCTTATCGGGAGTGCCCCATTTGATGCCCATCTGCACGGTCTTATTGATGAAGTAGACCTCGGAATGGAATATGCCCTCGTTATCGGCGGGAAGCTTATAGAGCTTATCGAGTATCGGCAGCTTCTGCGTTTCGATGGTGTAACGGCCCGGCCCGAACAGATCGAGCGCCATGCCGTCGCGGAAGAATACCGCCTCCTGGCTCTCATGGACGATCAGCTGGGAGCCGTAATAGAAATCCTCAAGGGGATGCTTCCATACGAAAGTGGAGTTGTCGCCCTCATACTTGATGATGGAGATGCGGTTGTCGTTTTTGAGCTTTTCAAGCTTTACCTGCTCTTTGACGTTGTTGACGTGATCGCAGATCGGGCAGGCATAATAATTGACCTCGTTGCCGTTTTCATCTGTTTTGGGAGCAGAGATGCGGATGCCGCATTCCTCGCAGGAAAACTCGACGTTCTTGCTCTGTACCTCGACCGTATTGATCGGAGTATGGCAGATGGGGCATTTGGCCTTGACCGACTTCGACTGATCGTAAACGACGATGTTGCCGCAATGCTCGCATTTGCGGCTGGAAAGCTTATTGCTCTTGAGATCAATGACCTCGCCGCAAGAGCACTTGACCTTCTTCTTGGCAAAGAGCCCCGTCCCGAACAGGCCGCTTGACGCTTCGATGTACCTGCCGCAGCCTTCCCTAGGACAGGCGATTACGTATTTTCCCATGGTTGTCCTCCTGTGTTGATTTATAAAACTCTATTAAGCCATCAGGCCTATCGTTCTCATTTATTTCAATAGAATAGTCAATGCGATCAAAGGTTATTGAGCTTATCCGCTATAAACGCGATCTGCTTTTTGCAGTTGACGATCGTGTTCTGCAGTTCGTAACGGCGGTAAGGCGTTATATAGGCGTTTGACATGCGCAGCTCGTTTTCGGCCTGCTGCATGCGCATCCTGGCGGAATTCAGATTATCTATGAGCAGCGCCCTGCGTTTTTGAATATCGGGATTCGTCTGCGGGGCGGAAGGCGCCGCCATGCGGTTGACGGGCTGCGGAGCGCGATTAACTGGCGTTTGCGGAGCGCGTGTAACGGGCGTTTGCTGCGTGCGCGTAACGGGCGTTTGCTGCGTGCGATTAACAGGCGCCTGCGGAGCGCGTGTAACGGGCGTTTGCTGCGGGCGTGCAACGGGTGAAGCGGGCGCACGAGTGACCTGGGGTGGCGTCGTACGAGCGGCCGACTCTATCGTACGAGCGACCGGCCTCGATGAATCTACGCGGGTAATCGGCTCGCGATTCTCCTGTTCGGAGAATTGCGCCTGCCGGTCCCCGAACTGTTCGTTCTTCGATTCGCTCTCCCTTTTGATTATCTCCCAGAAGGCAACGTTGCATTGACCGTTTTTGTTTTCGCCGACAGCTACGGGGAATCCATCCGATTTTAGGCCGATCGTATGATACGGGCCGGCGGCGACCGCAACTATATCCGTCCATTGTGAAACGTTGCAGGAGCCGTTTTCATTGCTTCCGACGCAGATCACGGTGCCGTCCTTTTTAACGCCGACGGTATGGTTGCCTGCGGCGGCAACAGATACGATATCCTTCCATTCCGACACCAGGCATTGTCCATAGGTGTTCATACCCGTCGCCACGACGGTGCCGTCCCCTTTGAGGCCGACCGTGTGTCTTTCTCCCGCTGCGACGGCGACTATGCCGCTCCAGCCGGAAACGTTGCATGCTCCAAAGCTGTTGTCTCCGACAGCGACAACCGTGCCGTCATATTTCAATCCGACCGTGTGCTTATCGCCTGCTGCGGCTTCCGCGATGTTGCTCCAGTCGCGCGTATCGCATTGACCGCTGAGATTATCGCCTGCTGCGACGACGGTGCCGTCATACTTGACGCCGACGGTGTGACTGAGCCCGGCGGCTATCGCTTTGACGCCGCTCCAGCCCGAAACCTCGCCCTGGCGTTTATAGTTGTCTCCCGCGACGACGACCGTACCGTCCGACTTTAATCCTACGGGATGGCTGCCGCCCGCCGCTATCGCAGTGATGTTGTGCCATTTATAAACATCGGCCTTATTGTAGCTCTTGTTGCCCACCAGTACGGTGGTACCGTTGGGAAGCAGACCGATCGAATAATACCTACCTGCGCCGATCAGCCTGCGGAATGGAGCGTTCTTCTTCCTGATGCTCTCAATGCGCCGGCTTTGCTCTTCCAGTTCCGCTGCCTTACGCGCGGCCTCTTCGGCTTTTTTGGCCTCCTCCGCTTCCTTTTCACGCGCTCTGATATCGGCGGCTGCGTCCTTTCTGCGCTCGAGATCGGCAAGCCAGGTGCCGTTCGTTCTCGCTTCAAAACGCTTTGCGCGGCTCAAGGACTTGGTCTCCTCAACGCCGCCTTCGAGATAGGCTTTTTCGAATTCCTCTTTGGATGTGAATTTAAGGTCCGCGAGCATAAGGCCGATATAGCCCTCGCTGTTCTCGGGCTCGATATCGAGAGCCTTGTTGAAATACTCGTTCGCGCTCGACCATTCGGATTCGGAGAGGAATATCTTTGCGCGCTTCATCAGCGACGAAACGGTCGGGCCGCTCTGCGAGTGAGAGCTTCTCGGCTGAGAAACGGTCTTTTCGGGGTTGGGGATGAGCTTTCTTATTCCGCGGAGCAGATCCTGTATCGCGCCGAGCTTGCCCATATCAAGCGCCTGGAATTTGGCGAACTCTTCGGGGATATCGTACGCGTCGATGTTTTTGTAGCATGGGATAAGATGCTTGGTCTTATCCTTCTCCATGAGCTTCATGAAGCGGCTCCACTCGTTTTTGACCCAGACCGCGTTGAAATAATCGTAATCCGTGCCGAAAACGAGCATTATCTTCGCAGAATTCAAAGCGGCGAAGATATAGGGCTCATATTCGACTCCGAGCTTGTCTTCAAGCGTGATCCTCGAAAAGAACACTCGGTAATCCTTTTCGGTCAGCGCATCGTAAACGTCCTGCGCGAGGACGCTGTCGAGCGTCCTTTCGCCGTTGGCGCCGGTCTCCTTATAGCAGATGAAAACGTCGTACGGATCCTCCCTGCCGGAGACCTGTATTATAGCGCGCCTGAGTTCTTCTATCTGCTTCGCTTCCTCACGGTAGAGCTTCCTTGCGACGGCGTCCGCGTTCTCGCACGCCTGCTCGAAATCGGTATCGCGCAGAACGCTGTCAAAGCCGGATCTGTGGCAGGTCGGCACCTTTTTGCCGCTCGACGGATCGTCTACGTATTCTATGCCGTACTTGCAAAGCACGAGGCACCAGTATGCCTCCGCTTCATTCGGGAACTCGGCGACCAGGCTTTCATAGATGCCCGCGGCTTTATCGAATTCGCAGGCGCGCAAAAGCCTGCCGGCCCGATTGAATAGAGTCAGCTTCTTCTCGCTGTCGACGTTCGGCACGGTCTGACGGCTGCCGCAGTATTCGCACTCGGCAACGGTCGCTCCCTCGTGTACCAACAGGTCGCCCCCGCACATTTTGCATTTGAATGATGCCATTGTACCCCTCCAAAGAACAGCCTCTGATCGCCGTTCCTTTCGCTCGCCCCCACGGCGGCGTATAATGTAAAGCTCAACCAGCTTTTTCGCTTAAATCGGCAAACAAAAACACGGGCAATGAGAAGACTGCCTCATTCCCCGTTTTGCATGCAGTTTTTCCCGTTCTTTTCATTGGAAAAATCAGCGGGATCGTATGCGTTAAGGCATGCGTACTGACCCTGAACCTTTTCAAAATCCGAAGCTTTCATGGTACGACGCCCTCCGCGATACTTTTATACAGAAAATATTATACTACAAGCGGCGCCACATTTCAACAGAATAATTGCAAGCGTTTGTCGGTTTTCGCATAAAGAAAGCCCGGAGCCGATCGCCCCGGGTATTAGCGCCGTGCCGTTATCAACCGTCGATGAACCAAACGTAGATCTGCGGGAGATCAAGATCGTTGAGACCCTTTCCCATGGGACGTCCGTAGATGTGCTCGTAGGACTTGCCGACTTCGAGCTTTGCGGCGGAACCGTAATGGTTGTGGTATTCGAGTACGAGCTTATTGCCGTCCGCGGTCTCGAGAACAGCCAGTATGTAATCGCCCTCCTGCAGGATCTCGGTAACGGTACCCTTGATCCTGTAAGCCTGCCTGGACTCATAGGCGAAGGAAGCATAGTTCATCTGATACGCGCCGGAGGTGTAGGTGGACCAGTTGGGAACCCTCTGAACGTGTACGTCCCTCTCGGAGATCTGACCGGATTCGGTGGTGCACTTGAGGTGGATCACGTAATCGCCGGCGAAAGCGAGCTTGGCGCTGAAGGTGAACGAACCGTCCTCGCCGACAGCGGGAGCGGTGAGCGCGGCGTTGGAGCTGTCGCAGGCGGCTTCAAGAGTGGAGCCGGCGGGCACTTTGCCGCGCACCTCGATGGTATCATTGAAGTTGGAGATACGCTGCGAAAAAACGGTATTGCCGTATTCCCAGGGAAATTCAATAAGCGCCGAAGCCGCCTTTACGCTCCTGACGTTGACGCTGAAGCTGTGCCGGTAGACCTGACAGCCTCCGCTGCGCGCCTCAACGGGAACGTTATGTATTCCGACCGCGCTGAATCTCACGGTGTGAGAAAAGCTGCCGTCGGAAGCTATTGAAACATCCTCGCCGTTAATTCTAAGCTTCGCGTAGATCTGATCGATCTTTCCGGATATCACCGCCTCGCCGTCATAGGAGTCGAACGCATCCGTGCAGTCATAATAAACGGAGATCCCGGGCACGCTGAGCTCGATGAAAGGCATACTGTCAATGAACGTCTCCGTGCCGTCGGCATTTCTGATATAGACCTTCGGCTGCACCCGGATGGTGCTCCCCTCAATGGGTTCACCCGGCATGAGCGCTCCCTTTGGCACCTTGAATTGTATCTTGTCATCATTCTCAATGGTGGCTTCTTGCCTTATTCCCGCGGCGGTCTCATATACCACCTTCGTTCCGTTTTCAGCAAAAACGGTCACAAGATAGCAATCCGATTCATCCGGATACTGCTCAACCGTCGGCTGTTTGCCGGAAAACGAGAAATGGCCGGTATCATTATCCTCCAGCTTAATAGAAGAGTCTTCTCTCTTTGAAACGCATCCGGAGGAATTGTCTTTAATCAGAAGCCAGATTATCCCCGCAATCGCGATCACAATGACGACCGTTGCGACAATGATGCCGATCCTTATCGCTTTGCTCACCTTTTTATTTTGCGCGGGAAGCTCTTCCTGCGCCTTCGCGGGAGCATATTCGGGAACAAGGGCGGTATGTGCCGGGTTCGCCTGCCTCTTTACCCCAACCGTGCCTTCGGGTTGAACCGGGCGATCCCCGTCCCCGCGGAAGATCGCCGCGGTCGCCTCGGGAGAGGGCTCGGGTCTTTTTTCCTGCTGCTTTTGCGCTTTTGGTATAGGCGCATACGAGCCACGTCCGGGAACGGGCTTATTCCGCTGCGCCAGGCTGTACCGCAGCAGGTCGTCGTACATTTCGTTCGCCTCCGCATAGCGCTCGGCGGGATCGAACGCGCAAGCCTTCAGTATAATGCGGCTGAGCTCCGGATCCGCTTCGCAGGGAGCCGGCAGCGGCTTGCCGGAGAACCTCAAAAGCAGCGACTGTTCCCTGTCGTCCGGCTCGATCGGCTTCGGCGCAGGCGGCATGAACGGAAGGCGGCCGTTGTTCATCAAACGGTACATTACCATGCCGAGAGAATAGATATCGCAGTTTGCGCCGTATTTTTCACCCTTATAGACCTCGGGAGCCATATAGTTCGGCGTTCCCTTGCGGCTCATGAACGTGGCGGTCTTCTCGAGCTGCCGCGCGATGCCGAAATCGCCGAGCTTGTAATCGCCCGTATTGGAGATGAAAATATTATCCGGTTTTATATCGCGGTGGATTATGCCGTACTGACCGCAGACCATGAGCGCCTTTAAGATATCCGTACCGAGCTTCGCCGTTTCAAGGCGGGTGAACGGCGCCTTGACTATCCTTGAAGGCAGGCCCGTCAGAAGCTCCATGCGTATGAAAATATCATAACCCACTCCGCCCGGCTTCTGAACGATCCTCGAATCCTCAAAGCTGACGATATTGGTGTTGCCGCGCAGCTTGTTCATCAGCCTCGTTTCGGCGGAGATGCCCTTTGTAAGCGAGGTATAGTAGGTAGAGATGGATGCTTCGTCCATTCCCTCCATTTTAAGCTGCATCACGTCGCTCGGGTCGTACGGGATCGAGATGTATTTCAGAGCCGAATAAAACTTCTCTCCGAACTCCTCGCGGCAGATCTTGTACACCCGCCCGAAGCTGCCCGCGCCGATAAAGCTCTCGACGTACCATTCGCCGAAAAGAGGTTCGAATTTCTTGATGACGTCCATGTCTGCTCCTTATGATCCTTTTAAAAACCCATCTATACAGCCAACTTGTTTTTGTTGTTTACGATCTTCATCCGGCTTTTACGAAATTCCATTCTTGCAGCTCTTCGGGGATAGTCCCTTTGCCGCGTACCGAAACGATATTGTCTCCGAGCGTGTAATAAGACAGCATCTTCGAATTGTCTGATTCAAGATATACCCGATAGGTTCCGTCAGACTTTTTTATTATCACCCAATACTGATCGATCTCCCTTCCCTCCTTCCAGACGTCCGCTCCGGTTGGGTTCTTTTCCGAATTGAACGCTTCCAGATAATAGGGTTCTTCCCCGAAATCAGCAACACTAAGCATACTTACGCCATCGTATAGTTCGATTACTTCAAACCGGATAGCGTCTCTTTTATCGGTCACCATTGAAAGGTAATAGCCATAACCGCCGTGTATTTCGTTTTTTCTCAAACCGAGACCGAGATACTTTCCATCCACGGGCGATTTGATATAATACGTGCCGTTTGTGATACAGTATGTGTTTTCCAGAACGTCTCCCGCAGGAGTCGGACTCGGTGTAACGGGAGTCGGGCCCGGCGTAACGGGAGTCGGGCTCGGTGTAACGGGAGTCGGACTCGGTGTTATGGGAGAAGCCGCATCCGGAGTCGGCGTTGGCGTTTCGCCATAGCCTTGCGTTGTGATCGGCGCGAGCTGGGAGGTCTTATCGTTTGCAGTAACGCAGTCTTTGACTGCAAACACCAGGGCGATCAGCAGCGCGGCTGACAATACGGCAATAACTGCGATCAAACCGGTTTTCTTCTTCGTTTTTTGCGGCTCGGCGTTCTCGGATCCGGATTTCGGAACATATTCCTGCTTCCTTTCATTGCGGTTCAACGCTTCCGTCATATCGGAATTCTGTCTCCGGTCGTGTCCATTCCGATCTGCAGGATACTTATGGGCCTCCGCTGACGCAGGATCCCCTTGATAATACCCCGGTCTTGCAGGGGAGAAGACAGCCTGCGTTCTGTTTTCGGACGCATTTTCCTGCTTCGAGGCAGAGAGAACGCCGCTCTTGTGCAGTCTGTACCGCAGGATATCGTTATACATATCCTTTGCGGAGGGGTACCTGTCTTCGGGTCTGAACGCGCAGGCTTTCAGCACTATCCTTGTCAGTTCATGATCCGCATTGCAGGGCGGGGGGAACGCCTCGCCCATAAAGCGCTTTGAAAGTGCCATCTCACGGTCGGCAGCGGTGATTGGATTCGGGGCCGCGGGAAGAAACGGAAGACGGTTGTTGTTGAGCATACGGTACATCACAAGACCGAGCGAATAGATATCGCAGGCCGCTCCGTACTTCTCACCCCTATAAACCTCGGGAGCCATATAGTTATAAGTCCCCTTCTTGCTCATGAAGGTAGCCGTCTTTTCAAGCTTGCGGGCAATGCCGAAATCTCCGAGCTTGTAATCGCCGCTTGACGATATGAAAATATTATCCGGCTTGATATCACGGTGGATGATGCCTTCATTTTTGCAGCGAACGAGCGCGCTGCACAGATCCTGCCCAAGCCTTGCGGTCTCATCCGGAGTCAGCGGCGATTCTATCATCGCCGTGGTCAGACTCTTCAGCAGTTCCATTCTGATGAAGATATCATAGCCGATACCGCTTTCTTTGGGAACTATCCTCGAATCCTCAAAGCTGACGATATTGGTATTGCCGCGCAGCTTGTTCATAAGGGTTATCTCGCTCGTGATATCCTTTGCGATCCCCTGATAGTAAGTGGAAATGGAATCGTGATCCATGCCGTCCGCGCGCAGCTGGGTCACCTCGCCCGGGTCGTACGGGATCGAGATGTATTTCAGAGCCGAATAAAACTTCTCTCCGAACTCCTCGCGGTAGATCTTGTACACCCGCCCGAAGCTGCCCGCGCCGATAAAGCTCTCGGCGTACCATTCGCCGAAAAGGGGTTCGAATTTCTTGATGATATCCATTTGGCTCCTCCAAAGAAAGTGTCGATCACTGTCGCGCTGCGCGCTTTATTTCAATACGATCATAAGGATCGCTCACGTTCGATAGGGAACGCCGGCTTACGGATACTCCGCGGCGTAGGGATCGGTGGGGTCATGCAGGAGGCCGTTGCGCGGAGGCACGTCCGGAGAGGAAGTGCCAAGCGGGCTGCCGTTGACGATAACGACCCTTGTCCCGGCGGGGCAGTTCTGATAGATGAACAGCACGCCCTCGACCACAAGACGGATACAGCCCTGGGTGTTTTCGCCGCCGATGCCCTTATCGCCGTCGTAATACTTCGGCCAGAGATCGTTGGGATCCATAGAATGATACATTGGCCCGTGGATCAGCAGCCCCGACCAGCCGTAGGGATTTGAAAGCGGATTATACGAGATCGCATACTGGGCGTAGCCGTTCGCACCGCCGGCAAAGGCATGCCAGCGCTCCTTCCCGCCCAATACGAAAGTGCCTACGGGAGTCCTGTTTCCCCCGTGCGAAATGCGGTATCTCGCAACCACGTCGGAATAGTTGCCTTCGGAATCCTTGCTGTAAATGGTAAGAGTGAACGAGCCCTTCTCAACGAAGATCATGTACGGAGAATCAACGGGCGGCGCCGTGGGCTTCGGAGTGGGCTTGGGAGTTGGCTTTGGAGTGGGCTTGGGAGTCGCCGTGGGCTTCGGAGTGGGCCTTGGAGTCGCCGTGGGCTTGGGAGTCGGCCTCGGGGTCGCGGTCGGTTTCGGCGTGGGCGAAAAGCTCGGTGCGGCTGTAAAAGTCGGTTCCGCCGCGGGTTCCGAAGAGGGCTCCGGCGAAGGCTCAGGGGAGGGCTCCGGCGTTTCTGACGGATCCGAAGCGGGTATCGGCGTAAAAGCAGGCTCATAAGCGGTCGCGGTCGGCGATGCGGTATCCGCGCCCGCGGAAGCATCGGCGGTCTCTCCGGCCGGAGCTTTGCTCCGGGAACAGGCCGCGCTGAAAACGATCAATGCCGCAAGCAGCACGATAACGAACCTGTATGGTTTTTCGGTCTTCACTTTGTCCCCCGGTTTTGCTCCCGAGCGGGAGCTTTCTTTAATTAAAATAGTTTATCATAATTCACATGCATATGTCAATTATCGGGTGTTTTTTTGCTGTATCCGACGCCCGCGGTAAAGTTTTTTTCCGCATTCAATAGTTTGCGATATACTATTGACATTTTTCGCTGCGTGTGCTATATTATTAAGTGTTAAGTGTGCTTCAGCATACAATAATTTATAAAGGAGATCCATCATGGCATTTTGTTCCAAGTGCGGGGCAAACGTCCCCGAGGGCAATACCTTCTGCCCCAACTGCGGCGCTCAGATGAACGGCCCCGAGCCTCAGTATCAGGATCCTCAGTATCAGTATCAGGATCCTCAGTATCAGCAGCCCCAGTATCAGCAGCCTTACCGTGCTCCTGGCGGCTATCGCGCCAACATCCAGAAGCGCAATCCCGTTACCTGCATACTGCTCTCCATCGTAACCTGCGGTATCTACGGTCTGATCTGGTTCTTCAACATCGTTAACGATCTGAACACCGCCGCTCAGACTCCCGAAGACAAGACCGCCGTCACCATCATACTGCTCTCCATCGTGACCTGCGGTATCTACGGTATCATCTGGCTCTACAATGCCGGTCAGAAGGTCGACAAGATCAGGCAGTTCAATGGCGAAGCTCCCTCTAACTCCGGCATGACCTACCTCCTCCTTTCCATCTTCGGCCTCGGCGTCGTCGTTTACTACCTCATTCAGCAGGAACTCAACAAGGTTGCTGCCATTGAGGGCTAATGGGTCAAAGGATCAAAAAAGTCATAGTAATAAGCGCAGTCGTCCTCGCGGTCGGCTGCGCTTATGCCATATTTTACTCTCTTACGGGGCTTGGCATCCCCTGCCCCTTTCACCTGATAACCGGTCTTAAATGCCCCGGCTGCGGAGTGACGCGAATGCTGGTCAGCCTGATAAAGCTGGACGTTCGCGCGGCTTTCGGCTATAACGCCGCGCTTTTGATAATGCTGCCCGTGCTGCTGTATCTGCTCGGGGCGGGCGTCTACCGGTTTATCAGATTCGGTACTAAAAGGCTCACAAAGGCCGAAACGGCGATCGAATGGGCTCTCGTCGGGCTGCTCGTCGTTTGGGGAGTCGTCAGGAACGTTATAGGCAAATGACCCGTCGGCTTGACAACCGGGCATTTCCTATATTATAATACAATTCATAGAACATCATCTTGATCAAAGGCATAAGAACGTTCCGGGAAAGGGGAGATGTTAAAACCGCTGCGATGCTGTTCTCCGGGAACGGCCGGGGGACGTTATATTTACCCGAATAACAAAAACAATCAGGACGGAGAAATAAACTATGGAAAACGTTGTTTCTTTAAACGATCCGGTCGTTACCGAAACCGAGGAGCCCAATGGCGGTTCCGCGGGCGGCTTTTTTAAAGGCCTCGGTAACGTCTTTTTCGTAATACTGCTTTGCATTTTCAACTTGCTGCTTTTCGCGGCGGCTTTCGTTAAGGACTTTGCTTCCGAATACTCCATTCCGGATATCGGCGGTATCAGCGGCGCAGGCCTTACCAAGTTCCTCTCTTCCGTGTATCCGCTGATACTGTTCGGCGGTCTCATCGTTATCATCGCGCTGCTGGTCATCCTTGTGAACAAGAAGAAGGCGCAGAACATATTCCTTGTGTTCTTCATCTCGCTCCTGATCACCGGCGTGATATCTATCGCGCTCAGCCTGCTCACCAACCTCATCGTCAAGGGCATGGGCAGCGAATTGCGCGATATGATAATCCAGGGCGTCCCCGCATTCAAAGAGCTTACGATGCTGTTCGGCATAGCCATGATAGTGCTCGCTTCCGTAATGTTCTTTGTGTATGCGCTGATCAAGATCTTTAAGGGAGGGAAAAAGCAATGAAAAAGGGCATGAAAAAATTCCTGATCGGCTTGATCATATTTGTAGTAGTTGCCATCGCCCTCCTTGCTCTTTGGGTATTCCTCATTTATCCCAAGTTCGTCAGGAACAGCGATAATCACAGCTCCGTGGATCTTGCAAAATTCGCAAAGAACACCCCCCACGTCGAGCTGGACAAAAAATCGGGCATGATGTATATCGATAACGAGATAGTCGTTATCTCCAGCGAATACGCCAGCGCGACCGATATCAGCTCGGTTGCCGCCGGAATAGGCGCGAGCGTCGACAGCAGCATGGCCGATATCGGTATCTACAAGTTCAACTTCGGTACTCCGAAAAGCAGCGACGAGCTGAACACCATTCTGGAGAACGTAAAGAACAATCCCTACGTTGACGACGCGTATCTGAACCTCGTCATCGTAGAGGATGAAGACTCCTCGCTCTCCGCCACAGGCTGGAAGCCCGGCTTCCTTCAGGACGCGGGCGCCCCCGCAGACCCCTCTTCGACTATCAGCCGCGTGTATCCCTCCGATGAGTGGGACGGTTCCTCCTGGAACGCAGAAGTGCCTTCCGGCGCCAACTGGGGCATGGAGGCGATCGACGCTCCCGGCGCCTGGTATTACATCAACCAGATCAGCCCCGTGAATATCGGCCTCATCGACACCATGCCCGATAAGGCTCATGCCGATCTTGAGCTTGCAGGCTCCACGAGGTACTTTATCGACGTCAATACCGGCGATACCGCGGTAAACACCTATAATATCACCGCAGGCGATCACGGCACCCACGTTTCGGGCATCATGGCCGCCAAATGGAACAACGGCGTCGGCGTTTCCGGCGTGGTCGGCGGAAAGGGCACCCTTTATCACAGCGCTGCCTATTACGTCAACAACGGCGACGTCAGCATGGGCTACGGCACTTCATACAGCTATCTGCTCTGCCTGAAGGCGCTCATCGATCAGGACGTGCGCGTCATCAACATCAGCCAGAATACCAACCGTCTTATCGGTTTTGCCGCGAGCCACGGAAACAAGAACGCCATCAACTACCTCACGACTCAGGCAAAGCTTACCGAAAGAGGCCTCCTGAGGATAATCAATTCGAGGACGGTAAGCGGCAAGAGCGATTTCGTGATCTGCGTTGCCGCCGGCAACAGCAACAACACCTATTATTATAAGGATCGTTCCGCGACCTACGGCTACACCGATAAGATGAAGGTCGGCGATATGATCGCGGCAGGCTTCGGTTCCGAAGGTGAAAAGGGCGGCTCTCAGGCGCTCTACAACAACTTCCTCAACCTGATGACCGAACCCGCGGTCATGGACCGCGTTGTCGTAGTCGGCGCGGTCGGGATCGATTATGCCAACTCCACCTCGGATGCTACTTTCTATAAGTATTCCGATTATTCCAACATCGGCGCCAGGGTCGATATCGTAGCTCCCGGCGATGATATTTACAGCACCATACCCGGCGGCTATGAATATTTCGACGGCACTTCAATGGCTACCCCCCACGTTGCAGGCGTGCTCGGCCTCATATTCGGTGCTAATCCCGAATTGAGCGGCCCGGATGCGAAGACCATTCTGCTTGCCTCCACTACCGGAAGGTACTATTATCAGGAGGGCAGCAGCGGTCTCGTTAACGCCCGCATCGCGGTCATCAAGGCGCTCCAGACGAGGACGCAGTCGGTTGGCAAGGTAGTCGGCACTTCCGCGAACAACGGCATAGACCTCTGCTTTGTTATCGACACCACCGGATCCATGGAAGACGATATCGACAGTGCAAGGCGAAGCATGAAGGAGATCCTGAGCCACCTCGGCGAAAAGAGCTCCGATTACCGCGTCGCGCTCATCGATTACCGTGATTACTCCGACAGAACCGGGTCTTCCGCCGATTATCCCGCGAAGATACAGCTGGACTTCAGCTCCAACGATGAGGTCATCACTGAAGCCATCAACAACCTCAATCTCGGCTATGGCGGCGATCTGCCCGAGACCGTTTATTCCGGCCTCATGACCGCTGTAGCGCTCGACTGGAGAGCCTCCTCACGCAAGGTCATTATCATCCTCGGCGACGCCGCACCGCTCGATCCCGAGCCCTACACCGGCTATACCCTGGACGACGTGCTCTACTCGCTCTATACTGCGGGCATAAGCGTTGATTACGACTCCTCCGATTCGAGGGTCATCGGCGCTCCCGAAGACAGTATGATCACGGTCTACTCCATCGGCACGGGTTCCAGCGCGGCCGACTTCTTCGATGAAGTCGCAGAAACCACCGGCGGTCTCTATACCGGCCTTTCAAGCGCCGATCTGGTTGGCGACACCATCGTATCGTCCATCGACCAGATAGTCGTATCCTCCGCAGTCGATACCACCGCCAACTTCGGCAGCGACGGCGCGGATTCGGATATCGACCTTTACGTCGGCGACGGTTACCTCTATACCTTCCATACCGATAAGCGCGGACGCATCGATCTGCAGTCCATAGAGCCCGGCGAGTACACCTGGGTCAACCGCAGCAGCATGGCCCGCGGTACTCTCGTTGTAAAGAGCGAGGACGCTTCCTCCTCCGTTAAGACGAAGAAGAGCTACTGGTTCTCTCCCCTGCTCTCCTATTGGAACACTCACAAGAAGCTCGTGATAATCATTGCGGTATGCTCTGTTCTGTTCTTCATGCTGCTGCCGCTGCTGATCTCCGGTCTTAAAAAGCTGTTTGCAGACGGCAGTAAGAAGGAGAAGGCGCCCAAGGAGCCCAAGCCGCCCAAGGAGCCCAAGCCGCCCAAAGCGCCCAAGGAGCCCGCAGCGCAGAACGCACCCACCGGGTATTACAGGCCCGTTCAGCAGTCCGCGCAGCAGTACGGTCAGCCCATGCAGCAGCAGTACGGTCAGCCCATGCAGCAGCAGTACGGTCAGCCCATGCAGCAGCAGTACGGTCAGCCCATGCAGCAGCAGTACGGTCAGCCTATGCAAAGGCCTATGCAGCAGCCTGTTCAGCAGCCTGTTCAGGCAACGCCCGAGCTTGAAAAGACCGTTGCATACAACAACGGTTATGCCGCTCCCGCCGCGCAGGTCCCGACCGCCGCTCCCGTTATGCCCGCCGCTCCCGCGGCTCCGGCGGCGCCCGCTCAGCAGGCAGCTGAAACCAAGCGCTTCTGCAAGTATTGCGGAGCCAAGCTGATCCCCGGCGATATGTTCTGCCCCAACTGCGGAAACAGGCTGGGATAATAACTCATAATTACAAAGCCCCGCCGTAAGGCGGGGCTATTATTAATTCTTGCAAATATGAAAAAGTATGATATAATACGAGTATATACTATTATTAACTGAGGTCGGATCATGAAAAAAACAGTTGCCGTACTGCTTGCAGTATTAATGCTCACTTGCATGCTCACAGCATGCTCTTCCTCTTCCGGAGGCGGCTCAAGTTCTAAAAAAACCAGTCCGATAGGAAAATACCATATTTCTACGGTCGACGGAAAAACTGTTTCGGAATGGATAAGGGACGAATACGGTAATGCAGAACTCTATTCCTTCCTTGAAGAACTTGATGTATCCGAAGACGAGCTCAACAGGACATACGTTAGAATGGAGCTTAAGGACGATGAGACCGGCAGGGTCAGATTCCTTGACAACAGTTACGACGAATCCCTTGAATGGGAAAAGGACGAGAGCGGCATTATCTGGATCGAGTTCCGCTGGAATGAATACGAGTGTACCTTTGAGAGCGGAAGGCTCAAGTTGACCGACTCCTATTACGGCGAGATTGTGTTTGTGAAGGAATGAGTTTTACGCACAATAAAACAAGCTGAGAAACGCTCTCAGCTTGTTTTTCTTATACTCGGATCAGGCCCGCTATCTCTTTTTCAAGTATTGCTGCGAATTCCTCAAGTCCGATCCTGTCCTCCTCGGTGAACCTGCAGAATTCGGGGCTGTCGATATCAAGCACTCCGAATACCGTTCCTTCCTTTCTCAGAGGAACGACGATCTCGGAGTTGGAAGCGCAGTCGCACGGGATGTGCCCGGGGAATTCATGCACGTTTTCAACGACGAGAGTGCGATCCTCCCCGGCGGCGGTACCGCATACGCCGCTGCCGAGCGGGATCTCGATACAGGCGGGCTTGCCCTGAAACGGCCCGAGCACGAGCCTTCCGTCCTCAATGAGGTAGAATCCCGCCCAATTAAGACGATCCATGGAGTCATAGATAAGCGCCGATGCGTTGGCAAGATCGGCAATTAAATGGGGCACGCCCTCGATGAGCGCCTTAAGCTGCGCGTTCATAAGCGAATAATCGGTCATATAATGCTCCTTAAAGCTTTTTCAATATGATACCACAGAAAAGCTCCCAACACAAGCGGAGCTTTAAATGAAAAACACCGGGCATACGCCCGGTGTTTTTAAAATCATATTCAGATGAGCTCGATGAGCGCCATCTCAGCAGCGTCGCCGCGGCGGGGACCAAGCTTCATGATGCGGGTGTAACCACCGTTCTTGCCATCATACTTGGGCGCGATCTCGTTAAAGAGCTTCTCAACGACGGGGTGATTGGCAGCGGTGCGCTTCTCGAAATCTTCGCGCTTTTCCTTGTGCTCTTTTACCTCGGTGATGTTGTAGAGGTAAGCCATGATCTGCCTTCTGGCATGGAGCCTGGAGGGCATATCGACCTTCTTGGTCTTCTCTACTTCGATCTCCTGCTTCTTATCGTTGACGGTCTTAACGGTCTTGGTGACGGTTTTCGTATTCTTATACTCAGCCACAGCGATCGAGATGAGCTTCTCGACTATGGGACGGAGCTCCTTGGCGCGGGTCTCGGTGGTTACGAGCTTGCCGTTCCAGAGAAGAGCGGTCGCCATATTGCGGAACATAGCGTCACGCTGATCGGTGGGCTTGTTGAGCTTACGGTTAGGCATTTGTTTTTCCTCCTATAATAGTTGCCGATGGGCTAAAGAATTATTCGTCGCTTTCTCTGAGGGAAAGTCCCAGGCCGGCCAGCTTCTGCTGGACTTCTTCAAGGGACTTACGACCAAGGTTGCGCACCTTCATCATCTCCTCCTCGTTGCGCTCGACCAGCTCCGCTACGGAGTTGATACCGGCGCGTTTGAGGCAGTTATAGCTCCTGACGGAGAGATCCAGCTCTTCAATGGGAGTTTCAAGCAGCTTGGACTTATCGTCCGCGTTCTTCTCCTCAAAGATGGTGTCGCGCTGGCTGTCCTCGGTGAGATTGATGAACAGGGTCAGATGCTCGGTCATTATATTGGCTGCCTTGGAAACAGCCTCCTCGGGACGGATCGCTCCGGAAGTCCAAACTTCAAGTGTGAGCATATCGAAGTCGGTGGTGTTTCCGACTCGGGTATCGTCAACACGGAAGTTGACTTTGGTTATCGGTGTGAAAATGGAATCAACGGCTATTTCACCGATAGGCATTCCGGGCTTCTTGTTCTTGTCGGCCGAAACGTAGCCGCGCCCCTGATCAAGGATTATCTCCATGTAGAGACGGGCATTTTCGCCCAAAGTAGCGATGTGCAGATCGGGATTGACGATCTCAACGTCGGCGTCAGCAATGATGTCGCCGGCTTTGACCTCGCATTCGCCGTTAGCATCGATGATCACACGCCTGGCGCCCTCACCGAAGATCTTGGTCCTGAGCTCCTTGATGTTGAGGATGATCTCAGTAACATCCTCCTTCACACCTTCAATGGTGGAAAACTCATGAAGCACGCCGTCGATCTTGACGGAGGTTGCAGCGACGCCGGGAAGTGAGCTCAAGAGCACACGACGCAGACAGTTGCCGAGGGTCGTACCGAAGCCGCGCTCCAAAGGCTTGACTTCGAATCTGCCGTACCTTTCGGTAAGCTCAACGCACTCTATTTTGGGTCTTTCAATTTCCAACATCAAA
>JAEEGL011454343.1_pt1 | contig 46394 bp, 49 predicted proteins | sample 9134231 | NCBI WGS metagenome assembly JAEEGL01 (sample SAMN16246548, study PRJNA631951) | gut metagenome | biome: gut microbiome; feature: rumen; material: fiber-attached | host: Bos | place: Iran: Karaj | collected 2018-10
CCGCAGGCTCCAATGTCAAGGTCGGCGCGGAGAACGTCCACTTTGAGAAGTCCGGCGCATTCACCGGTGAAATCTCCGCTGATATGCTGACCGAGCTGGGCGTTGAGTATGTTGTCATCGGTCACTCCGAGCGCCGCCAGTATTTCGGCGAGACCGACGAGACCGTCAACAAGCGCACCAAGGCAGCCCTCGCAGCAGGTCTGAAGCCGATTGTCTGCGTCGGTGAGCTCAAGTGGGAGCGCGAGTGCGGCATCACGGAGGAAGTCGTCGGCAAGCAGATCAAGCTCGATCTGTGGGATGTCACCGAGGAGGAGCTCAAGAATGTTGTCATCGCATATGAGCCGGTCTGGGCAATCGGCACCGGTCTGACCGCAACACCGGAGCAGGCTGAGGAGGTCTGCGGCTTCATCCGCGCAACCCTCGCAAAGCTCTACAATCAGGCTGCTGCGGACGCTGTCACGATTCAGTACGGCGGCTCCATGAACGCAAAGAATGCGGCTGAGCTGCTCGCAAAGCCGAACATCGACGGCGGTCTGATCGGCGGTGCTTCGCTGAAGGCTGCTGATTTCAACGTCATCGTACAGGCTGCTGTTGAGGGCTGATTCTCCGCTGTTCCGCATCTGACAAAGGAAGGCGCATTATGACTGACAACGCAAAACCGATTCGCATTCTGGCACTGACGGCAATCGTGCTGCAAGCGATTTCAACACTGTTCTTTTGCATCGTGCATCTGATTCCGGCACCGTTCCTGAATACGTTTGGTGCCGGTCAGTATCCGGATCATCCGGAGGCATATCAGCACTCGCTGCTGTTTGTGATTCCGCTGCTGCGGATGACCGTCGTATTCATATTCGGATATTTTCTCCGGAAGGAGAGCACCAAGCCGAGCAGCGCCGCACCGGTTCTGCTGATTCTGATTCTGGTGAGCACCGTTGTACTCGTGCTGCTCTCGATCTGCGTCAGTACGCTGACGAACGTCCTGATTTCCCGCATGTACAGCACAGCGGATATGGCAGTCGTCTCCATTCTGAATACAGTCTCCGGCTGTGCGGAGCTGATTACGGCGCCTGTCATGCCGATGCTTGCGGCTGCCGCGGGCATCAACTATTGCAAACATCGCAATGCTCTGACATAATGCATCATAAAAAAGCAGCCGCAGAACCGGAAATCCCGATTCTGCGGCTGTTTTTATGTCCTGTTACTGCACGGCTTTGAATGCGCCTGCAATGTCCTCACTGAGCGTCTCATAGCTCTTTTTGTCAAAATCTAAGCGGTAGGTTCCGATGGCTGCCTCCTTGCCGTTTTCATCGTTGTACAGAACTGCAACCATTTCGGCTGTATCAATCCCCTCAATCATGAGCGAGGTGACGCCGGCTGCATATTCCGGATCGAACTGGCCGCCGACTGCTTTTGCAACACCGCCCTCATAAAGGCCGATATGGTACTTGCCTGCTGCACCCGCCGGAACATTGAAGGAGATGCGAACTCCCCGCGTCTTTTCAATACCGGAGGAAACCGTCAGCTCGATCAGCGAGTGCTCGGAAACCTCGTCACCCGGCTGCACATTCTGATTCAGAACGGTGCCTTTCTCTGCCGCGTCATCAACTTCCTTCTTCATAAGCTCCAGATTCAGACTGTCGGCAACGGTCTTTGCCATATCCCAGTCCATATTGACGAAGTTCGGAACAGGGACAGTATCGGGATTCTTGCCGAGGCTGACTGTCACTCTGACATACGAACCGGGTTCTATTTCAACCGGTCCCTCCGGATCGGTGGAAATCACCCTGCCCTTTTTCACTTCCGAGCTATAGGCGGAGCGCTTGTCTGCATAGAGCCCGAGCCCGATGATCGTCGATTTTGCCGTCTCAAATTCCCAGTCGGTCACATCCGGCATAAGCACCTTTTTGTTTCCGAGCGAAACCTTGACATGCACGGTCGTTCCGGTTGAGACCAGTCCTTCTGCCGGAATATCCTGATCGAAGATTCTGTTCTCTTCATATCCGGAATACTCGAAGCTGTCCGCAAAGATCTGGATCCGGTCGCCGTACATCTCCGCCGCTTCGTTGTAGTCCATACCGATGAGCTCCGGAACGCGAATACTGTCCTTCTGTTCGGCAGTGATCTCAAATTCGACCGGTTCAAAGCTGTCACTCACGGTGCTGTCCTTATTCAGATTGACAAACTTGTATTTGCCGGGTTTCTGTCTCTGATAAGCAAAGACCACATAAACCGTTTGCTGCGGTGCAAGCGGCGTATCCAGCTCATACACACTTGCACGGTTCACCGTTATTTTTTTCTTGCCGTCCATGACAGCAAACTCCGAGTGGTACGTGAATGCTTTGTTGGTCGGGTTTTTGAGCTTCACTGTGACTTCCGTCTCATTCGCACCCATGACCTCCATATACGGTTGATCATGTTCATCATACTCGTGTCTAACCGTAGGGATCTCAAATTCGACCGGTTCAAAGCTGTCGCTCACGCTGCCGTCCTTATTTAGATTGACAAACTTGTATGTGCCGTCATCCAGAAATTCATAAGAGAAACCTTCGCCGTTCGTTTGTTTCGGGACATAATGCGATTCAGGCGGCGAACCCAAATAATTAACGGGGATAATCCGGTCACCGTCCAGTATCGCGAATTCCGGATTGATTGAGAAATCTTTGTCGGTCGGATTTCTCAGTCTGACGGAGATTTCTGTTGAACTCGCTTCCATGACAGTCATATACGGGTGATCCGGTTCCTCAAAAATCGGTGCACCCTGTGAAGCAGATGTCATCTCTGAGTCGGAGATCATCTGCGAACCGGATGTGATGCCGGCTGCATCCTGCTTCATTTTGTGAACACCGAAAATGATTGCCGCGTTCAGCCCGACGCAGACCGCAATCGCAGCCGCAGCAGCGCCCATACTGATGCGGAACGGCTTTTTCTTTGTCTGACGAATCGGCTGTATTGATGTATCCATAATATCTTCTTCCTTTGCACGTTCGGTATTGCGTGAATCCGGCAGCGCATATTTGTGAACGGTCTCCTCGGAAAGATCTCCGATTGTGTCCAGCAGATCGTGATTGTTCACAGCAATTCCTCCTTTTCGAGATAGGTTTGCAGCTTGTCGCGTGTCCGCCGCAGTGTGCTCCGAACCGTATTTTCGCTGACGGAAAGCTCCGCTGCAATCTCCCCCGGCTCCAGCATGGTAAAATAGCGCCGCATGAAGATCTGCGCATGCTGTCGGGGGAGTGAAGCGAGGAACGATTCCAGGGCGTCCGTGAGTGCCATGCGGTCGAGCACCTGCTCCGTATCGGACTGCGAGGGGATGCATTCCGCAAGCTCCTCGAGCACCGCCGGAACCTCGCCGCCGCCGCGTTTCTGCGCATGCTCCTCCGCATAGCGGTTGAGCGCAAGATTGCGCGTCAGCTTCGCTAAGAATGCCGAAAAGAACTTCGGCTTCTTCGGCGGGATGCTGTTCCACGCTTTCAGCAGCGCATCATTGACGCATTCCTCGGCGTCGCGGCTGTCGTGCAGAATGTGCATGGCAATCGTTTGCAGCAGCCCGCCGTACGCACGGTCCGCCTCTGCGATGCCCTGCTCATTGCGCTGCTCGAACAGCGCGATCATGGCATTGTCATTCACGGTTTTCACCGTCCTTTCATGTTCCTCTGCCTATTAAGACAGAAAACAGGCTTGAAATTGTGCAAAGGATGTACTCAAAATTTTATCACGGATTTTTATGGATGTCAAGAGCCATGATTACATATAGCAGGGAATTGATTGAATAAGGAGGAAGCAGGAGGGAGAAAGTGAGGAGATAGGAGTTGTTGTATGCGGCTTCGCGGATGAATTTATTATATAATCCATAATTGTTCCGCGCTTGTTCGCATAATTGCCGCTTTAGCACATAAAAACTTTAACGTGTGAAATCTTTGTGCAAATTGCCTATTGCAATTCGGGACGCTTTGTGCTATAATCATAGTATCACAAGAGGAAGGAAGCGTCGATAGCCATGTTCTGCGGCAGATTGTTTGAAGCTGAATACCGATTTTACGGCTTTATCTGGTATTATGATAAGGTCGCTTTGGCTTTGGCTGAAAACATTTGCGCAGCATAAGGATTTCTGCGGCATGCCGCATCCGGTCTTTATATCTGAAAACGCAAAGCGCTTACAGCTGAAAGTCAAAGCTGTAAGCGCTTTTTATGCGGTATCAGATCTCCGTGACGAAGGGCGTCAGCAGAATGATGATCATGCAGACCGGACAGACATACCGCAGCATGAACGAAAGCAGCATCCGTGCGCGGAATGACTTCTGGCTTACGAGCACCTCATCCTCGACGTATTTCGGCTTTACGACCCAGCCGATCAGAATGCAGGTCAGCAGCGCGACAACCGGCATCATAATGTTATTGCTGATGAAATCGAAGAAATCGAGGAACTGCATGCCGATCACCTTGACACTGCTCCATGCGCTGTATCCCAGTACGGAGAGCATGCCGAGCAGCAGGCAGCAGAGCACAGTGATGATGCAGGCAGGGATGCGCTTCAAGCCGAATTTCTCCATGATGATCGAGACAACGGTTTCCATGAGCGAAATCGACGAGGTCATGGCGGCGAGTGCGACCAGCACGAAGAATACCGCGCCGACGACCTGTCCGCCTGTCATCGAATCAAACACATTCGGCAGCGTAATGAACATCAGGCTCGGACCTGCATTCAGCGCGCTTGCGTCGCCGCCGGAGAAAACGAATACCGCCGGAACGATGATCAGTCCGGCAAGGATCGCAATGCCGGTATCGAAAATCTCGATCTGCCGCACCGACTGCTCCAGCGAATCCTCCTTGCGCATATAGGAGCCGTAGGTCACCATAATGCCCATGGCAAGCGACATCGAATAGAACAGCTGCCCCATTGCCGCGGCAACGGTTTTCAGCAGCTTCTCGGCGGTAAAGCCCTCGAGATTCGGCAGCAGATAGTATCTGACGCCTGCTGCGGCGCCGTCGAGCGTCAGGGTATAGACCGCGATGCCGATTGTCAGCACGACCAGCACCGGCATCATGAATTTGCTGATGCGCTCGATGCCCTTCTGCACACCGAGCATGACGACTATTGCCGTCACTGCCAGAAAAATCAGGAAACAGACCGTCGGCTGACCGGCGCTCCCGATGAAGTTTGAAAAGAATGTACCGTCGCCGCCTGCCGTGCTGCCCTGCCCCGTGACAAAGGTTATCAGGTATTTCAGCACCCAGCCGCCGATCACGCAGTAATACGGCGTGATGATGACCGGTACAAATGCTGCAAGCCAGCAGAGCGGTGAGAATTTTCTGCTGATATCGGAATATGCACCGATGACGCTCTTGCCGGTCCTTCTGCCGATTGCGATTTCCGTGATCATCAGCGAGAAGCCGAAGGTCACGGCGAGAATCAGATAGATCAGCAGGAAAATGCCGCCGCCGTATTTGGCTGCCAGATACGGAAAGCGCCAGATGTTGCCCAGTCCGACTGCGGAGCCTGCGGCTGCAAGGATGAAGCCCAGCTTTGAGCCGAATCCGGATTTTTTCGCTGTTTCTTGATTCGTTTCCATGATTACCCGTCCTGTTCCGTTGATTTTTGAGAGCGCCGCTATCAGACGCATACTCTTATATCATATCCGATTTTTCCGGTTTCGTCAAGTGAAAACCGCGATTTTCAGCATATTTTGAAAGGAAGTTTCTATTTATGATCGTCGTACTGAAACAAAATCCGAATCAGGCACAGCTCGAAAGCCTGATCGCATGGCTCGAGGAGAAGCAAATCAGCGTCAATAAGAGCGTCGGTACATCCCACACGATTCTCGGTCTTGTCGGTGATACCGCTGCGATTGATCCTGACCTGATTTCCGCACTCGAAATCGTCGAGGACGTCAAGCGCGTGCAGGAGCCCTATAAGCATGCGAACAAAAAGTTTCATCCGGAGCCGACGGTCATCCGTGTCCGCGATACGCAGATCGGCGGCGGTACGCTGACACTCATGGCAGGCCCCTGCTCGGTCGAGAGCGAGGAGCAGATCGTCGGTATTGCAAAGCAGGTCAAGGCAAGCGGCGCAACCGTGCTCCGCGGCGGTGCATTCAAGCCGCGCACTTCGCCCTATTCGTTTCAGGGCATGGGACTCGAGGGGCTGGAGCTGCTGAAAGTCGCGCGGGAGGAGACCGGTCTGCCGATTGTCACGGAGATCATGGATATCGAGCATCTGCCTGCATTCAAGGATGTCGATATCATTCAGGTCGGCGCGCGCAATATGCAGAATTTCTCGCTGCTCAAGGAGCTCGGTCATCAGGAAAAGCCGGTGCTTTTGAAGCGCGGTCTCTCCGCAACCTATGAGGAATGGCTCATGAGCGCCGAATACATCATGTCCGGCGGCAATCACAATGTCATTCTCTGCGAGCGCGGCATCCGTACCTTCGAGACCTATACGCGCAATATTCTTGATATCGGCGCAGTGACGGTGCTCAAGCATCTGACGCATCTGCCGATCATCGTCGATCCGTCCCATGCCTGCGGCAAAGCGTGGATGGTGCCGAAAATTGCACCGGCAGCAGTCGCGGCAGGCGCAGACGGTCTGATTATTGAAGTGCATAACGATCCGGAGCATGCGGTCTGTGACGGTCCGCAGTCGATCAAGCCGGAGGCATTCGATACGCTCGCCAAGAAGCTGCATGCGCTGCATGACTTCATGCAGTAAGGAGGGCATCATGGGAGAACTGCAAATCCGGCACAACACGCTGACGGCAGCGGAATTCTGCAAGCTCTGGAACGCGGTCTGGGACGGCTGTCCGGCAAAGGAGCAGGTCGATCTGGCACTGCGCAACTCCGTCTTCCGCGTCGGCATCTATGACGGCGAAGCAATCGTCGGCATGGCGCGGATGATCGGCGATCTCGGGCTCTGCTACTATATTAAAGATGTGATTGTTCTGCCGGATTATCAGCGGCGCGGCGTCGGTACGATCCTGATGAACGAGCTGCTCGGCTTTGTCCGTTCGCACGGCGTACCGGATACGGAGATTTTCGTCGAGCTCTGCGCGATGCCAGATAAGATTCCGTTCTATGAGACCTTCGGATTCCGCGCAAATGAAGCGCAGCGGCTCCGGCTCATGTGCGAAACGGAATGAACACTGCCATGACAAATCAGGAAATTCTGGATATTGCGATGCAGCAGTCCGCAGTTGATCTCGGATGCGATCCGGCAGATTTCAGAAAGCAACAGCCGGTCATTGTGCAGGCGGGCATTTCGCCGGACGCACGGAAGTATCTGAAACAGCCCTTTGCAGCGAATTTTGTCAGCTACGGGAGCAATATTGTTGCATCGGCGAATGCGTGCCTGAAGGATGCCGTCAGCGCATATCTGGAAAAATATCCGCTGATTCACAGCTTTGAGCCGCCGCATCTGCATGTGCTGCATGAGGCGCTGAAGCCCCTCGGATACGGCGTCGGCACGACATCGGAATACTGGCTGCCGGATGTAAACAGTCTGCATCCGCTTTCCTGCGGCTATGAGCTGCGCATCCTGACGCACGGGGATTTTGCATCGCTCTATCTGCCGCAGTGGTCGAATGCACTCTGCGAAAAGCGCGCAGAACTGGATGTTCTCGGCGTCGGCGCATATGACGGCGAACGGCTGATCGGTCTGGCGGGCTGCTCGGCGGACTGCGATACAATGTGGCAGATCGGAATAGATGTACTGCCGGAATACCGCAGAAAAGGCATCGCTGCCGCACTGACAAGCCGTCTTGCGGTTGAAATATTGCAGCGGGACAAGGTCCCGTTTTACTGCTGTGCATGGTGCAATCTGGCATCGGCAAGGAACGCGGTGAAATCCGGTTTCCGTCCCGCGTGGACGGAAATGGATGTCCGCAGTTTGGATGATATTGCGGCGATGAACGGATGAAGCATCAATTACGGAGGACATAACATGAATATTGCAATTATCGGTCTGGGACTGATCGGCGGTTCCTATGCAAAAGCGACGAAATCACGCACTTTGCACACGGTCTACGGCTACGATCTCGATCAGGAGGTCATGATGTTCGCGCGCATGACCGGCGCAATGGACAAGGCGCTGACGGATGAACTGCTCCGCGAATGCGACCTTGTGATTACGGCACTGCGTCCGGCTGCGGCGATTCAATGGACGAAAGAGCATGCCGCAATCCTCGGCGAAGCGAAATGTGTGCTCGTCGATATCTGCGGCGTCAAGCGGGCGGTCGTCGGCGAAATGGCAGCACTTGCTGCGGAAAACGGTTACCGCTACATCGGCGGTCACCCGATGGCAGGCAAGGAGACCGGCGGATTTGTCAACGCGACCGAATCGCTTTTTGAGGGCGCTTCAATGATCCTGACGCCGGATTCCGCGACCGATCTGCCGACGCTCGAAATGCTCAAAAACTATTTCACCGATATCGGTTTTGCACACCTGACCTTCTCGAATCCCGATGAGCATGACCGCATTATCGCCTATACCTCGCAGCTTGCGCATATCGTTTCCGGCGCATATGTCAAGTCGCCGACCGCGCAGAAGCGCCGCGGATTCTCCGCAGGCAGCTTCCGCGATCTGACAAGAGTTGCCCGTCTGGATGAAAAAATGTGGACGGAGCTGATGCTCGATAACCGCGAATATCTTGCGGATGAGCTGCGCATCCTGATCGACAATCTCAAGCCGTATCTCGAAGCGCTCGAAAACAATGATGCAGAAGCACTCTGCGAATGCCTCAAAGAAGGCAGAATTGCAAAGGCGTCCGCAGGAGGTAACTAAATGCATAAAGGGCTCAAGATATTTCTCGGGATTCTCGGCGGACTGGCTGCGGCGGTGCTTCTCACATGGCTGATTGCGCCGGGTCTGCCCGTCCGCATCATCGCAAACAGGATGTTCAGCTATCAGGATACCGTGCTGGACGATTATCCCTATGCAGAAATCGGTACGCTCTCGGATTATAAACCTGTGACAGAGTACGGACTCCAGCTCATGCTGCCGCAGAGCGCTGAAAAGCTCGACAAGTCGTCCTCATTGAAAATCTATTCCAATAAAGACAGCAAGCCGGATGACGAGGAAACGCTGGCAGTTGCATTTCTCGATCATTCCACAGCAGAGGATATGGAGCTGATCGGTGAAAACGGCTTTACACAGGAACAATTTGACCGCGGCATGCGCGGTATCCGCAGAGCGAAGCCGAATGACAATTATGAATGCTGGGATATGCTTTATAATGTCACGCCGTCGGATTACAATGTCCGTAAGCACGGCACATGGAAGTTTTATTTGCAGCTGATGCGAATGAAAGACGAACTGTATGCCGGCGTCGGAGAAGTCGGCTACCATTTTGAAAATGATACCGCAAAGGGATTCGTATTTGAGTACGGAAAACCGGGCGCGGACAGCAGTAATTACGCGCTGCTGATTGAATTATACGGGAAGGACGATCTCAACCGCTGCCACGGCGCACTCATCAAATCCAAGGATTATGACATGCTCAAAAAAATCGCAAACTCCGCACAGGTTGTGCCGGAATAAGGAGAAAAGCGAATGAATACACAGATTCTGACAACGCCCTCGGGCGAAACCTATCCGATCAAAACCGGCAGCGGACTGCTGCAAAGCATCGGCACAGAGCTTGCGGCAATCACAAAGCCCTGCCGCGTAATGATTGTCAGCGACAGCAATGTAGCGCCGCTGTATCTGCTGAAAGTGAAGAAATCGCTCGCAGAAGCGGGATTTTTCACACAGACACATGTGGTGCCGGCAGGCGAGGAGAGCAAATCCGTTGCGGTACTCGGAGAACTGCTGGAAGCCTTCGCGGAGGCGCATCTGACACGCACCGATCTCGCGGTCGCACTCGGCGGCGGCGTCATCGGCGACCTGACCGGCTTTGCGGCAGGCTGCTATCTGCGCGGTATCCGCTTTGTGCAGATTCCGACGACACTGCTTGCCGCAGTTGACGCATCCGTCGGCGGAAAGACGGCTGTCAACCTCACACACGGCAAAAATCTCGCCGGACTGTTCCACCAGCCGATTGGAGTATATTGCGATGTTGATACGATGCAAACGCTGCCGGAACATGAAATTGCAGACGGCGCAGCAGAAGCAATCAAGCACGGTATCCTCGACGATCCGGCACTGTTCGATATTTATGAGAACGGCAATCCTGCCGAAAAATATGAGGAGATTATTGTACGCTCGGTGATCTATAAATCCAAAATCGTGATGGAGGATCCGAACGAAAAAGGCGTCCGGAAGATGCTGAATCTCGGTCATACACCGGCACATGCAATCGAGCGTCTGAGCAATTTTGCAATCTCGCACGGGCATGCCGTTGCAATCGGTCTTGCGATTGTCGCACGCGCATCCGTGCGCAGAGGCATCCTTGATTCAGACGAATCTGCGCGGATTATCAATACAATCCGCCGCAGCGGACTGCCGGTTTTCTGCCCGTATTCGGCGGCGGATATGGCGACGGTTGCTGCACTTGACAAGAAGGCGGCTGCCTCGGATATCACGGTAATCCTGCCGGAGAAAATCGGACAGTGCCGCATGGAGAAAATGCCGCTGACTGAACTCGAATCGCTCTTTTCGGACGGTCTGGAGGGACAGGCATGAACATCACCTGCTATCCGGCAACGCTTTCGGGAACGGTCGCGGCAATCCCTTCAAAATCAGATGTACACCGTAAGCTGATCTGCGCGGCGCTCTCGCAGAACGGCGGAATCCTGCCGCTGTATGCACCGTATTGTGACGATATTGCGGCGACGGTCCGCTGCCTGACCGCACTCGGCGCATCCTTTTCGGAGACGGAAGCCGGCATGCAGATCACGCCGGTCACCAGACAGCCCGAAGCGCTCCTCGACTGCGGCGAAAGCGGCTCGACGCTGCGGTTTCTGCTGCCGGTCGCTATGTGCGTGTGCGATCATATCCATGTGACCGGCGCAGGCAGACTGCCGGCGCGTCCGATCAGTACGCTGACCGATGCAATGTCCACACACGGCGTACAGTTTCACCAGACAACACTTCCGCTGACAGCAGAGGGCACGCTGACCGGCGGCACCTATGAAATCGCCGGAAATATCAGCTCGCAGTTCCTCAGCGGTCTGCTTATGGCACTGCCGCTCTGCGATTCCGACAGTGAAATCCGCCTGACCACACCGCTCCAATCCTCTGCCTATGTCGATATGACGCTTGATACGCTGCGATTGTTCGGCGCAGATATTCAGGCTGAAACAGTATCCGGTCTGATGCGATATCACATCAAATGCAAGCAGAAGCTGTATTTTCCTGACAGCATTCAGGTGGACGGCGACTGGTCAAACGCAGCATTCTGGCTGACTGCCGGCGCCTTGCAGGATAAAAGCACAGTCGGCGTATCGGGGCTGTTTGCCGATTCGATTCAGGGCGACAAGGAGATTACTGCGATTCTGGCGTGCTCCGGTGCAAAAATCGCGCATACCCCGAGCGGAACGATTGTTTCATGTGGAACAATGTCGGAATTTGACGCAAATATGGAGAAAATACCGGATCTCCTTCCGATTCTGGCAGTTCGCGCAGCACTGAGCAGCGGGATATGTCACTTCACACATGCAGAGCGGCTGCGTCTGAAGGAATCCGACCGGCTTTCGTCAGTGGCGGCAATGCTGCGTGCGCTCGGCGGCAAAGCGGATGAATCTCCCGACGGATTGTGCGTATACGGCGGGCAGTTATCCGGCGGAACCGTTGATGCGCAGAACGATCACCGGCTTGTCATGGCGGCTGCGATTGCTGCACTGCGATGCGCAGAGCCGGTCACGATTCTCGGTGCTGAGGCGGTCAACAAATCCTATCCGTCCTTCTTTGCCGATTACGCCGCACTGGGCGGAAAATATACAGAATCCACGTAAATACATGCAAAACAGGAGAAACCTATGGCTTCACAATTCGGAGAACAGCTGCGCGTCTCGATCTTCGGCGAGTCGCACGGCAACGGCATCGGCGCGCTGATTGAAGGTCTGCCTGCGGGCGAAGCAATCGACTTTGATCGGCTCATGTGCTTTATGGAGCGGCGGCAGGGCGGCAGAAATGCGCTCTCGACCGCGCGAAAGGAGCCGGACCGTCCGGAATTTGTTTCCGGCGTACTGGACGGCAAAACGACCGGATTCCCCGTCTGCATTCAGATTGCGAATACGAATACGCGCTCCGGAGATTATAACAATCTTGCGATGAAGCCGCGCCCGTCCCATGCAGATTTTACGGCATATATGAAGTGGCACGGCCACGCGGATATGCGCGGCGGCGGACATTTTTCCGGCAGACTGACAGCGCCCCTCTGCGCAGCGGGCGGCATTGCTTTGCAGATTCTGGAACGCCGCGGGATTTATGTCGGTGCGCATCTTGCGTCAATCGGTACGGTGCAGGATGATGCGTTTCCGATGCAGCCGGAGCCTGTGCTGTTCGAGCAGATTGCCGCAAAGGAATTTCCCGTATTATCTGATGAAAAAGGCGCTATGATGCAGCAGGAGATTCTCGCTGCGCGGGAAGCACTGGATTCCGTCGGCGGCACGATTGCGTGCATGATCACAGGAATGCCTGCCGGTCTCGGAGACCCGATGTTTGACGGCATCGAGAACCGGCTTGCGCGTGTTTTATTCGGGATTCCGGCAGTCAAGGGCGTGGAATTCGGCGACGGCTTTGCACTCTCTGAGATGCGCGGTTCGGCTGCAAACGACCCGTTCGGCACCGATTTGCAGGGCAATATCGTTACAAAAGCAAACCGAAACGGCGGCATCCTCGGCGGCATCACTACCGGTATGCCGGTTCGGTTCCGCGTCGGAATCAAGCCGACGCCCTCGATTGCACAGAAGCAGCAGACGGTCACCCTGCCGGAGGGCAATGAGACCGAAATCGAGATCAAGGGACGCCACGACCCGTGCATTGCGCAGCGTGCGGTGCCTGTTGTCGAGGCGGCAGCGGCGCTGACAGCGCTCGATGTACTGCTTTGCGACGGCAGGTTTTGATTGCATTCAGTTCAGCGGAGGGCATATGACCGGTACAGAGATCGTGATTCTCGTTATTTTGATTCTGCACGCTGCCGCCGCGTTTGTGCTCGGCGGTTTGCAGCTTACAGGACGCGGCCCGTTGCTCAACAGCCAGTATCCGGCGGAGCAGGCGCCCAAACCCGACCCGAAACCCTATTACCGTCAGAGCGGCATCATTCTGCTGCTGGTCGGTGTGATGATGCTTGTCAATGCTGCCGCGGTTTTTCTGCACAGCAGCAGGCTGACGCTTGCGAATGCCGTGATCATTCCCGTTATTGTGATCTATACGATTGTATCAACCGCCGCGATGACGAATCAATCCAATCATCGCAGATAAAGGAGTTTTCTATGGAATTATCGGAAATCCGTCCGCAGCTTGACGCCGTGGACAATGAACTGCTTGCACTCTTTCTCAAGCGCATGGCGCTGATCGACAAGGTTGCCGATGTCAAGCGGCGCGACCCCTCGAAGCCGCTTTATGATCCCGCACGCGAGCGCGAAATACTGATGCGCATTCGTGAACGGGCGGGCAGTGATTACGGCGATTCTGCGCATCAGCTGTTCCGGACGCTTCTTGAGCTTTCCCGCGCGCGTCAGGCAGCACAGCTGATTCCGGCGACGAGCGTTGCTGCGCGTGTCGCGGCGATGTGCGCAAATGAACAGACAATCTTCCCACAGGCAGGACGCATTGCGGTCTCGGGCGTTGAGGGCAGTCATGCCGGTGCCGCAGCCGACCGTCTGTTCCCGAAGGGCGATATCATTTTCATGGACGGTTTTCCGGCGGTTGTGCAGGCTGTACAGGCAGGACTCTGTAAATTCGGCATTCTGCCGGTCGAAAACAGCGTGCACGGCTCTGTCCGGCAGGTCTATGATCTTCTCAGAGAGCCTGATCTCTGCATCGTCCGCAGCGTGCGGCAGCTGATCCGTCATGTATTGCTGACGCAGAAGGATGCTTCGCTCTCCGATATCAAAACGATTTATACGCACGAACAGGCAGCCGGACAGTGCAGCAGATTCTTGCAGCAGCTCGGTGCGGATGTTGTCCCGTGCGTCAGTACGGCGCATGCGGCACAGCGTGCGGCGGAAGCGAAGGACAAGTCCGTCGCGGCGATTGCCGGTGAAGCATGTGCAAAGCTCTACGGTCTGTCTGTCCTGACCGGTGAGATTCAGAACGAAAGCAACAATGATACGCGCTTTTTGTGCATCACGAAGGGTGCATCCTGCTATGCCGGCGCCGACCGCATGAGCATTCTCGTCAACTGTGCAAACTCCCCCGGCGCACTCTATCAGATGATTGCAAAAATCTCAGCACTCGGCATCAATATGTGCAAGCTGGAAAGCATGCCGATTCCGGGCACGAATTTCTCCTACCGCTTCTATATGGATCTTGAATGCAATCTGCATCAGGAGGGCGTACTCGGACTGCTCTGCGAGCTCGAACGCTCCTGCGATTCGTTCACGCTGCTCGGAAACTATACGGAGATTGTGTAAAATATGCCGCATAAGCAGAAAGGAACTTTTCAATGACCGAATTCAAAACACCATACGGACTGATCGGGCGGAAGCTCGGTCACAGCATCTCGCCGGAGATTCATGCGGCGCTCGGCAATCCGCATTATTCGCTTTATGAACTCGAACCGGAGGAGATGCCCGAATTTCTTGCAGATACGCGCCTGAAAGCACTGAACGTCACAATTCCCTATAAGATCGCAGTGATCCCGCTTTGTGCGCGGCTCGATCCGCTTGCGGAGATCATCGGCAGCGTCAATACGCTTGTGCGGCAGCCGGACAACACATGGAAGGGCTATAATACCGACGCATACGGTCTGCGCTGCATGATGCGTGCAGGCGGACTGACCTTTGAAGGCGCACATGTACTGCTGCTCGGCAACGGCGGCGTATCGCAGACGATTCAGGCAGTTGCAAAGCTGGACGGATGCGCCTCGCTGACGGTGCTTGATTTGCAGGGCGCGGAGTTCACCTATAACGATATGCCGAAATTCTATGAACGCACGACGCTGCTTGTCAATGCGACACCGGTCGGCATGTATCCGAATGCGGGCAAATCACTCGCCGATCTGCGGAATTTCCCGAATCTGCGCGGCGTTGCGGATGTGATCTATAATCCTGCGCGGACGGCGCTGCTCTTGCAGGCAGAGGAGCTCGGCATCCCCTATGCAGGCGGCTTAACGATGCTTGTCGCGCAGGCAAAGCAGGCGGCAGAGTATTTCTTCGGCAATCCGGTTGACGATGTGAAAATCGCGGAGATCGGTGCCGATATGCAGCGCGATGCAGAGAATATTGTGCTGATCGGTATGCCGGGCTGCGGCAAATCCACAATCGGCAATGCGCTCGAAAAGCTGACCGGACGTCCGCAGGTTGATCTCGATGCGGAAATCGTCAAAAAGGCAGGCAAGCCGATTCCGGAGATTTTTGCCGAGGGCGGCGAGGATGCCTTCCGCAAAATCGAATCTGAGGTTGTGCGGGAGCAGAGCGCACAGCGCGGCGTGATTCTCGTGACGGGCGGCGGCGTTGTGACCCGTGCGGAAAATTATGCGCCGCTTCGCAGCAACGGCAGGATTTATCAGATCTGCCGTCCGGTGGAGGAACTGAGCCGCGAGGGCAGACCGCTTTCAATCGGTGCCGATCTGAACGAAATGGCAGCGGTTCGCATGCCGCTCTATCAAAAATTTGCAGATGCGAAGATTGAAAATGACCGCACGCCCGAAGCGGCTGCGGCGGAAATCTGGAGGGATTACTGTGCATATACTCGTGCTGAATGGACCGAATTTGAACATGCTGGGAATTCGTGAGCCGGAGCATTACGGCACACAAACGCTCGCCGACCTGATTGCCATGCTTGAGGCGGAGGCTGAGCGGCTCGGCATTACGATTGAGTGTTATCAGTCGAACCACGAGGGCGATCTCGTCGATAAGATTCAGGCAGCCTACGGCACCGCGGACGGCATCCTGATCAATCCGGCAGCCTATACGCATACGAGCGTCGCGCTGCTGGATGCGGTCAAGGCAGTCTCGATCCCGACCGTCGAGGTGCATATCTCCGACCCCGATACGCGCGACGAATTCCGGAAGATTTCGTATATCCGGCAGGCGTGCATCGCAACCGTCAAGGGCAAGGGCTTCGCCGGCTACATCGAAGGACTGCATATCCTTGTGAATGCGGTGTCTCCGGCTGCGGTGTCTCCGACGGATCAATAATGGGGGCTCCTCGCCCCCATCCCCCTCGCCAAAGGATACTATCCTTTGGAATCCATTTTTAATATGATAAAGTGAAGCCCCGTTCCGGGTTTGCTCGGAACGGGGCTGTTTGTTATTCAGATTCAAATTCAGCTCTTTGAACGGTAAAGGAAACATCTTCTATAGTGCATTCCAATGTTTGCCATTCAGTTGGAATTTCATATTTAATATGCGGTGTGCTATATTGAAATCATCCGGAAGAGGGAGGGTTTCAGTATGGTGTATCATCGGATTCGTGATTTGCGCGAGGATGCGGATATGAAGCAGCGCGATGTCGCGGAATATCTGCATTGCTCACAGCAGGTCTACAGCAACTATGAACTCGGGCAGCGCGATATCCCGACGGCGGTTCTGATTGCGCTTGCCGAGCTGCATCATACGAATGTCGATTATCTGCTCGGGCTGACCGATGTCCGCAGCTTTTATCCAGATCTAAAATAATAAAGCCGCGAAACCGATGCAGGTTCGCGGCTTTTGTGCTTTGCGAGACTGTTAAAATTTGACGGTGCGCGGCGGCGCGGTAAAGGAGCTGAATGTTGCCTCCGCGGATTTGAAATACAGCACTTCCGTATTGTCATCCTCTGCGGAATACATCGCCTGAAGCTGCGGATACTGCGCAAGCATATGCTGCTTTGCCTCGATGCGGTCATCGCGGACAAGCTCGCCTGCAACGCGCAGCCATACGCCGTTCATGAAGGCGCAGAGCTCTGCCTTCGGGTTTGCCTGAAGCTGCTTTGAAACAGCCTTGACCTTGCCGGTCTGGATATAGAGCTTGCCCTCGAACAGATCGACTGTGCCGAACGGACGGACACGCGGCTGATCGCCCTCGACGGTTGCGAGATAATAAGTACCTGCGGCTTTCAGAAAATCGTATACCTCCTGCATGTCGGAACCTCCTTTCTGCATGATTTTGCGGATATATCGGAAGCAAAGCTCAGCCCTCGGTCATTTTCACGGAAATGATACCGGCGGTTTTCTTCGCATGCTCCAGCAGAACATCCGATGTTGTGAATTTACGCGAATGCAGCGAGATATATGCCATATAGACATTTTTTTCGCTGTCATTCATTCGGGTCACCTGTAGATTGTGGATCGCAAAGCCCTTGTCCTTGCTGTAGCGCAGGGTGCTGTCCAGTGCGTTTTTGTCGGTGTAAACCAGCTGCATATGGTATTCCGGCGTCTGCCGGATGCGGCTGCCGATATTGAACAGGAAAATTTCCACGCACAGCACAAAGATCATGGAGAGCAGCGCGCCCTCATAGAAGCCTGCGCCGATTGCCAGCCCGATGATACCGGATGCCCAGAGACCGGCAGCTGTGGTCAGACCTTTCAGCTTATGCGTACCGGTCAGGATGATCGTGCCGCCGCCGATGAAGCCCAGTCCGGAGACAAACTGTGCACCGAGACGGGAGAGATCGGTCGGATAGCGGCGGTTGACTGCAAGATAGATGCCGGTTGCCGAGACAACCGTCGCACCGATGCAGACGAGAATATGCGTCCGGAAGCCTGCCGGACGGTTTTTGTAGGATCGCTCGATGCCGATTGCACCGCCGCAAAAAACCGCAAACAGCAGCCGCACCAGAACGGAAAGCAGCGTGACATCGCGCAGAGGATCAAGAAAATGCAGCATATGTACGCTCCTTTCTCATGAGATCAGCTCGCAGACAGAGCGGACACAGTCCAGCTCCGCGACGGACGAGATCAGTGCCGAATGCGAGCTGTTTTTCTTGCTGAGCTGGATAATCATAATTGCCGAAGGATTAAGCGCATCCTCCTGCTCCGAGCGCTCGATATCGACATCATGGATTGCTGCGCCCAGACTGAGGATCGTTTTCGAGATCGTGCTGATATCTTCCATATCTCCGAATTCCACGGCGATCGTGATATTCCGCATCCGGCGCTTGAATGCCGTCTCGAACGGCTGGAGCACCTCCATAGAGAAGATGATCAGCACCATGCCGATCAGGACGATCTCATAGAAACCGGCACCGGCTGCGATGCCGAGCGCCGCCGACGCGACAAGTCCGATTGCCGTCGTCAGACCGGAAACCTGCTGATGCGCGGTGCCGATGATCGTGCCGCCTGCGAGGAAGCCGATGCCGCTGATGACCTGTGCAGCATAGCGCGTGCCGTCGAATTTGACATCTGCCGCATCCCAGAGCCATGCCCACTGCGTTTGCAGCAGCTCGTATTCATAGAGCGAGATCAGCATGGTCAGCGCAGCGCCGAGACTGACAAGCATATATGTACGCATGCCGGTATTGCGGCGCTTCTGCGATCTGCCGAGACCGATCAGACCGCCCGCCGCCAGCGCAAGCAGCAGCCGGAGCAGAACGGAGCCGAACTGAAAGCCCCGCAGAGATTCAACAAAATCTGTCAAAACAGGATTCATCTCCAATCAAATTGCGATATAAATCTATTTTATCATATTATTCCCGAAAAAGCAAGCAGCGCACAACGGCAGATCGCAAGAAAAGACATGTACCGCTTCATAAAGTCATAAAAATCCGTGCTTAGGCATGCGAAAATTCGTGCAAAACAGGAATTTTGTGAAATCTGTCTCTTGCACGGCAGTAAAATTTGTGCTATAATGATAATAGGAAAATATCGTCCGTTGCGCTTTGAACGTGTTACATGAAAAGAGGGGAAACCGACTATGAAACAAACCTATGAAGCCGGAATGCATGTCAGATACGGCGGAACAGGCATCTGTCTGATCGACCGGATCGAGGAGGTGCCGTATCCGGGACAGCAGCCGATGCGTCTTTGCTATGTCCTCAAGCCGGTTCGCAATTCCGGCATGGAGGTCTCGGTGCCGCTGGATAATGAAACGCTCTGCGCAAAGATGCAGCCGCTGCGCACACCCGAGGAAATTGACCGGATGCTGGACGAAGCGGTGCAGGATACGCCGCCGACGTGGATCGAGGACCGGAAGCAGCGCAGCACGGAATTCAAGCGGATTCTTGCAGGCGGCGATGCGCCGACGCTGCTGCGGATGATTCACGGGATTCTGCGGCAGAAGGCGATTCTGAAAGCGGAAGGCAAACATCTGACCGCAATGGATGACAATGCGCGAAAGGATGCAGCGCGGATGCTGGATGAAGAATTCGGCTTCTCGCTCGGCATGAAGCCGGAGGAAGCGAGCAGATATATTTATGACAAACTGAGTGGGCAGTGCCCACCTCCGTTGCTCTAAAGGCGAGCAGCGCCCGCCTGCATTGATCTAAAGGCGGGGAGCCCCCGCTGGCATTGATCTAAAGTTCTCAGGATGCGCATTTGCAAATCAGTCCGAACGCTCTCCTTCCTTCTTCCTCCTTTTTTCTCATTTTTTCATTGCACTTTTTACGATAATGTGCTATAATAAGGCATCCGCAATCTATGGAGGAGAGAATCCGATGCGCAGAATACTAATCACGAATGATGACGGCATCACCGCAGACGGTCTGATTCGTCTGGCGGCTGCCGCACAGAAATACGGCGAGGTCTGGGTTGTTGCACCGGACGCACAGCGCAGTGCCGCCTCGCACAGCATCACCCTGCATTCCCATATCGACGTTTATCCGCATGATTTTCCGGTCGCCGGCGTGCATGCATTTTCTTGCAGCGGCACACCGGGCGACTGCGTCCGCGTCGGCAGCCTGAATGTCATGCCGCAGAAGCCGGACGCCGTGCTCTCCGGCATCAATTACGGCTACAATGTTGCTTCGGATATCCAGTATTCCGCAACAGCAGGCGGCGCATTTGAAGCAGCATTCCAAGGGTATACGGCGATCTCGCTCTCCGAGCAGGCATGTCCCTGCCACGAGGTCACGGATGCATTTCTCGATCAGATTCTCACGGAGCTGATTGACCGGCGCCCCGATACCGGTCAGATCTGGAATGTCAATTTCCCGGGCTGTCCGCTCGCCGAATGCAAAGGGATTCTCAGAGACCGCAGGGTCTCGCGCGGCATGTTCTACCGCGACCATTACAATGTAACGGCGAAGCTGCCGGACGGCGGCATCCGGTATATGATTGAAGGCGACTACAATGAGGATGCCGAACCGGAGACAGATTTCCGTGCCGTGGTCGAGAATTATATTTCCATCGGCATTGCAAACAATATCGGATAACATGAAACGGAGCGTCCGCATCGGACGGATTCCCGTATCAAAAATGCCCCGAAGTGCTTTACACAGAGCACTTCGGGGCATTGCTGTTTTCGCAGATGATCGGGCGAAATCAGGATGCAGCTGCGGATTTCTGCTTTCTTCGCTCCGGCAGCGAGGTCAGCCAGAGCAGCGGCTTCATAATCAGCCAGCTGATCAGCTTGCCGAGATAGAAGACAGGGAAGCTCGCCAGTACCGTCAGCAGGAAATGCAGCGGAATGATCTTAAAATAGCGCTGCACAAAGATCGCAGGCGTATTCTCGCCCTCCAGAAAATGCCGGACATAAATGCAGTCGCCGATATACGAGAGCAGATAAACCGTCATCGAAAGCGACGCGACCGCTTTCAGGATGCCGCGGACGATCTTATTGCGGATTTTGATATCATAGAGCAGCAGGAAGAACGTACCTGCGACAAAAATATTCAGGAAATCCTCGTTCGTAAAGTTGACGCCCTGATCCCAGCCGAAATCCGTGGTAAAGCGGTCGAGCAGCACCTCGCCGGTCAGCAGCAGCACCAGAACCGGCAGCAGAATCCATTTTTTGATGCGCGGACGGTATTCCGCAATCATCAGCCCCGTCCAGTAATAGGCGAAGGGCCAGATGCTGCCGAAATAATTGGGCGTGAAGCCGATTGCGACCTTCTCCTCGGGATGCTGGATAATCCGGAAGCGGTTGACCGAGATTGCAAGATTCGCAACGAAAATCAGAACAATCAGTGCGCCGATCTTTGCTTTTTTCGTCTGCATGCCGCGGTATGCCGCATTGATGAACGGCATCATCAGGTAGAGCGGAATGAACATGTTGACATACCAGCCGTAGCCGGGCTGCTGCAAATGATAAACCGATTCTGCCCAGACATAAAATTCCCAGTGCTCTTGCAGCACGAGAATCTTGAAAGCAATGGTGATCGCGGCGATAATCATGGAATTGACGACAATCGGCGTGATCTTGATATAGTGCTTCGCGGTCGGCTTTGCATTGCCCATGAGAAAGCCCGAGATAATCAGAAACAGCGGGACGCATTCGTAGCTGAGCATCCGGAAGCCCGAAATCACAGCGACGGACTTTTCCGCCATGGCGAAGCCGTAAAAGCCGCCGTACAGGCAGAAATGCAGCGACAGTACAAAGTACATCGCGCAGATTTTCACAAGGTCGATGCCGGAATCACGTTCCCGCTTTGCAGGTGCAGCCGCTTTCGGCTGCGGTGCTGCCGGTTCTTCGGATACAGCCTCCTGCACAGCCGCCGGATTGTCCGCAGACTGCGCTGCCGTTTCCGCTTCTTCCGGAATTGGCTCCTGCGCAGGCTCCGCTGTTTCCGTCAGCAGCTCCGGCGGCTGGATTTCCGCAGCTGCCGTATGATTATTCTTCTTTGATCCGGATACCATATATGTTCCTCTCTTTCACGCAGCGCCGCTGCGAATTCAGATGCCCTGCTGCGTCGATGCTAGCTCCGGTGCAGGTGCAATCTCCGTATCCAGCGCGCGGAATGTATCCTGATAATCCCCGACGATCAGCTGCGACGTTTTCGCAGGATCCACAAGGAAAGCCGCTTTGATCACCACGCTTGCACCGGGCTGGAGCTCAAACGCACAGCTGACCGATTCATCGTCCGTGTCAAGCATCGTTTCCTGACAGGAGACGCCGTCCTGAAAGACCTGTATTCTGTATTTCTGCACAAAGTGCATATTTTTCTCTTCATTGTTCTGATACCGGATCCGGACAACGAGAACATCATTGCGGAATACATCCTTCGTCACTTCCGAATCGAGGAAGGTGATTTCAGCCCCCGACTGTGTGTCCGTGCTGCCGGAATCGCCGGAACCGGGTGCTGTCGTGACATAACCGTTCCGCGGCTGTCTGTTGCTGTACCGGCTGCGTCTGCGGATCATATCGCCCATGATCGTTAAAAAGATGGCAAGTGCAATGATCGTTATGACTGCCAGAATCACCATAATTGCGGCTGCCGTCTTTTTACCGTTTGCCGTCAAATGCTGCGGTATTTCAAACGGTGCAGCAGGCTGTTCGGACGGCTGCGGCGCGGTACGTTTCAGCGGCTTGCCGCATTCCGGACAGGTGCCGGTGCCGCGCGGAACCGGCTGATTGCAGTGCGGACAATGTTTCATTTTCTGTATCCTCCGTTCTGTCGGATTTGCTGATATTATACCATATTATCACAGAAAGTGCAATGGGAAAATGAGAAAAAGAAGGAAAGAGGAAGGAGCATGTTAGGACTGATTTGCAAATGCATATCCTGAGAACTTTAGATCAATGCCCGCGGGGGCTCCCCGCCTTTAGATCATTTCGTGCAGGCGTTGCCTGCTTTACAGCTCCTTGATTCCGACGCGGATTTCTGCTATGATAATATCAGAAAAGATTTTTTCAATAAGATGTAACACTCAGCAGCTTTTTTCTGTCTTTTAAGGCGAAGATGCAATTCAGGAGGTGATGCAGGTGAAGGATGAAGCCATTTTGCAGCTTTTTGCCGAACGCAATGAACGCGCAATCGCCGCAGCCGAACGGAAATACGGCAGAGGCTGCCGTAAAATCGCCATGGAGGTCCTCGGCAACCCGCAGGATGCAGAAGAGACCGTCAACGAAATGTGGCTGCGCGTCTGGAATGCAATTCCGCCTGCAAAGCCGGAGAATCTGTTTGCATTTCTTTCCGCATCCGTCCGAAACTGCGCACTGAACCGCGCGGAATCCAACAGCAGTCAGCGGCGCGGCGGCGGCGTTGCACCGCAGGCGCTCGAAGAGCTCAGCTTCTGCGTCGCAGGCAGCGACTCCGTCGAGGGCACCGTCGATTATCATCTGCTGCTGGCAGCGTATGAGCGCTTTCTGGATTCGCTTTCTTCCGATGTACGGACGATTTTTGTGGAGCGCTACACAAATCTCCGGACAAGCAGGGAGATCGCGGCGGAATTCCGGATCTCCGAAAGCAAGGTGCGTGTCACACTGATGCGGACCCGAAAAAAACTCAGGGCGTTTCTTGAAAAGGAGGGCTTTTTATGACAGAAAAGGAACTGCTGCATGTGATGCAGAATGTCAATGAAAAATACAGCGACGAAGTGCAGAAGCGCATCGACGCAGCACAAAAACCGGTATACCGCCGTATGATGCCGGTTCTGCTTGCAGCCGGTGCAGCGGCATGTGTCGCGCTGACTGTAATCACGGCACTGCCGAAGCAGACGGAACGCATGAACGTCGCAAGCTGCGATCTGACGGAAGAGGTCGCAGAGGTGCAGGTATCGGAGCCCGAAGCAGATGCATCTGCCAAGCCTGAAAAGGAAGCGGCGCGCGAGTCTGCTGCCGAAAAGCAGACGCAGAAGTCTGCGGTCGAGGTGACAGAGAAGGAGAAGGAGAAGGCGGATGCTGCGCAGGAACGCACCACAGAATCAGCCGAGCCTGCAAAACCCACGGAGCAGCCTGCCGCACAGACGGCGGAGACAAAGCCGGCTGCGCAGGAAACTGCACAGACAACCGCCGCTGCCGCACCGGACGAAGCACAGCTCCCGATTATCGGCGACTTCGATCTGGACGGAAAGTTCACGCTGGCAGACGGCGTCTTGTGCAATCTGATCCACTTTGCACAGCGCAATGATGTGCTGGATCAGATTTCGCTGACCGATGCACAGCGCCGTCAGGCAGACCTGATTCCGGACTGTGTTTGCAATGACGATCCGTCGCTTCCGCTCGGTTATGACGAGTATCATGCGATTCTCGTTACGCTGCATCTGATCTATTCCTATGATCTGACCGGTATCACGCCGCTGGATTATCTTGCAAATCAGAATTATTATGATGATTATTTGCTGTACCGTTCGCCGCGGCTCGTCCGCAGCCTGCCGATCGACTGGGCGTCCATCGGTCTGACCGGCGATTTCACCGAGGAAGACTTCTGGAGAGCGGTCAGTCCGGAATACGCGCTGGAGTGCTATGAAGCGGAACACGGTATGCCGGATGATGTCGGCGATTTCCTGAATGCGGTCCGTGTCACACAGAGCAAGTATCTGGAAATGGTGAATACTGTACCGGAGAAATGGATGCCGCAGATTGTGGAATACGGTGTTGCAGGCGAATTCTGCATCCGGTATACTGCAAAACTGCATCGTGAGAAATTCGGTACGCCGGGCTATGAGCCTGTTTATGAGGAGCCTGTGGATCCTGCACTGATCTTCAGCGATGACGTGCTGACGCCGGAAATCCTGCGCAAAATACTCGCCGATGCAAAGACATGGACGATTGATACCGCTCCGGACCCGAGATTCTGATGATTTGTATATTCCATATCTCCCGTTTTGCCGCCCGTTCGGAGTTTTTCCGGACGGGCAGCTTTTTTGCGCTGCTAAAACGAAAAAATTTTCATTTTGCTCTTGACAAATGCGGCGAAAGCTGATATAATAGGAAAGCTGGTGTAAAGGTTCTCACCATGACAGAGGAAAGGCAGGCGGTCGGATCAGTGAAAAATCTGGATTTTGTGCTCCTGCTCGATTGCTACGGCACACTGCTGACCGATCGTCAGCGGAATCTGCTCGAAGGCTATTATGATGAAGACCTCTCGCTCGCGGAGCTTGCACAGCCGCTGGGAATTTCCCGTCAGGCGGTACACGACAGCATCCGCAGAGGGGAACGTCAGCTGGAAGCGCTCGAAGCGCAAATGGGCATCGCCGAAAGGCTGAAAGCAGCCCGTGCAGTCTTCGAGGAAATCGAACAGCTCAGTGCAGAGCTGCCCGAACCGCAGCGCTCCGGTATTGCGGAGGCGGCGGGACGCGGCATCAGCACATTACTATTATAATGAAACACAGAACAGGAGGGAACGGCAATGGCTTTTGAAGGATTGCAGGATAAGCTCGGACAGGTGTTCAAAAAGCTCAAGGCACGCGGAAAGCTCACCGAGGCGGATGTCAAGGAAGCAATGCGTGAGGTGCGGCTTGCCCTTCTGGAAGCGGATGTCAGCTATAAGGTCGTCAAGGATTTCGTCGCGCGCGTTTCGGAGCGTGCCGTCGGCGAAGAGGTACTCGCAAGCCTGACCCCTGCACAGCAGGTTGTCAAGATCGTCAACGAGGAGCTCGTATCCCTCATGGGCGACGGCAACAGCCGCCTGAATTTTGCGCCGAAGCCCCCGACAATCCTCATGTTCTGCGGCTTACAGGGCTCCGGTAAAACGACGCACTGCGCAAAGCTCGCAAAGCTGCTCAAAAAAGAGGGACATCATCCGCTGCTTGTCGCCTGTGACGTTTACCGTCCGGCTGCAATCGACCAGCTGAAGGTTGTCGGCGGTCAGGCTGAGGTCTCCGTATTTGAGCTCGGTCAGATTGATCCGGTCGAGATCGCGGTTCAGGGCGTCAAATATGCAAAGGATCACAACCACGATATTGTCATTCTCGATACGGCAGGCAGACTGCATATCGACGAAAAGCTCATGGATGAGCTCAAAAATATCAAGGCGGAAACGAATCCCGATGAGATCATGCTCGTCGTGGATGCAATGACCGGTCAGGATGCCGTCAATGTCGCAAAGGCATTTGACGACGCGCTCGGCATCACAGGCGTTCTGATGTCGAAGCTCGATTCCGATACCAGAGGCGGTGCGGCGCTCTCCGTGCTCTCCGTCACCGGCAAGCCGATCAAATATGTCGGTATGGGCGAAAAGCTCGACGATTTCGAGCAGTTCCACCCCGACAGAATGGCATCCAGAATCCTCGGCATGGGCGATGTCCTCTCGCTGATTGAAAAGGCGGAGGATGTTTACTCCAAGCAGGAGGCGGAGCGCCTGACCCAGAAGCTCCAGAAGAGCCAGTTCGATATGGAGGATCTGCTTGAGCAGATGCGCCAGATCCGAAAAATGGGCGACCTCAAAAAGATCGTCGGCATGCTGCCGGGCGTCGGCAACAAGATCGACGATCTGGATATCGACGACAATGCATTCGGCAGAGTGGAGGCGATGATTACCTCGATGACGCCGGCAGAGCGTGCAAAGCCTTCGATCATCAATCCGTCGCGCAAGCGCAGAATCGCCAAGGGCTCCGGCACAGAGGTGCAGGACGTCAACCGTCTGCTCAAGCAGTTTGAGCAGATGCAGCAGATGATGAAGAAGCTCGGCGGCATGAACGGCAAAAAGGGTCTCTTCGGCAGACGCAAAATGCCGAAGCTCGATCCGAAAATGCTGGACGGCATGGGCGGCTTCCCGAAATTCTGAGGCAGCGCCATGGTTACGAACAATAATGATCCGTTTATCCACTGGCTGACGCTTCTGATTCCGGTTGTCATCCTCGGAAGCGGCATCATGGTGCTGGTTTCGGCACTGTTCGGCTTTCCGAAGATGTATGAGGAGAGCAAAAATCCGCGGATGCAGGATCAGCTTGCACAGTGGGGCAAAACAAAGGCGCGCATCATTCACGCGGTTGCGTCGCTGCCGTTTATCGCATTCGGCGGCTGGCTGCTGTATTGCTGGCTGAACGGACCTGTACAGCGGTAAATCCGATTTCATTGCAAACACTCATATTTGCATGAATATATATGTTATCAAAATGTGGAGGTGAATAAACATGGCAGTTAAGATTCGTCTGAGAAGAATGGGCGCAAAGAAGGCTCCGTTCTACCGTATCGTCGTCGCTGACGGCAGATATCCGAGAGACGGCCGCTTCATTGAGGAGATCGGCTACTACGATCCGACCAAGGAGCCGTCCGTTGTGAAGGTTGACGCTGAGAAGGCAAAGACCTGGCTTCAGAACGGCGCACAGCCGACTGATACCGTCCGCGATATCCTGAAGAAGCAGGGCGTGCTGTAATCGGCATTCCCCACTAACTTATCTGGGAGAAAATCATGAAAGAACTGTTGTATGCAATCGTAGAAGGCTTGGTCACGGACAAGACCGCAATTCAGATCACCGAGGATGCGGTAAATGAAGAAGGTATCACCGTTCTGCATCTTACCGTCGCGCCGGATGACATGGGTCGTGTCATCGGCAAGCAGGGCAGAATTGCGAAGGCGATCCGCACACTGATGCGTGCAGGTGCAGCCCGTGAGAACCTGAAAGTTGCAGTGGAGATCGACTGATCTGCACATAGAATTGCACAGGAAAATTAAGGGGCAGGAGCCGGTTTCCGGTTTCTTGCCCCTGATTTTTTTCGCAGATTCATCAGAAATATAAAATAAAGATATCAGCGGCTGCGGTGTCCCGCAGCATATCTTCTGCAAGCATGCATCTCAAGCGGCATGTACCCGATCATGCGATAAGTAAAAAGCGCCAATTTTATGAGCACAGTATCTCCGGAAATTTCTGCATTCAGCACTTGCGTTTTTTATGAAAATAGAGTATAATAAATATGTATGTAATATTAAGGGAGGTCTTTCCATGTTCTCGTATCCCGTCATGCTGGCGGATAAGGTTCTGCGCGGCACCGAGAAGCTGACCGGCACCGAGATTGTCTCCATGACACTGATCGGTCTGCTCGTTGTATTCTTTGCGCTGCTCATCCTTGTCGCATTTCTGTATTGCTCCGGCGGTTTCTTTAAAAAGACAGCCGCCGCACCGAAGGCTGCGCCGAAAAAGGAAGCACCCAAAGCGGCTCCTGCAAAAGCACCTGTCAAGGCAGCCGTTCCGAAACCGGCAGCGCCGGCTGCGGAGGATGATTCCGAGGTCATTGCGGTCATCATGGCGGCGATCTCGGCAATGGGCGCTGCGGAAGGCAAACAGTATCAGCTTCGCTCCGTGCGGCAGGTCTCGCGCGGCGGCTCCGGACGCTCCGTCTGGGCACAGGCAGGCGTGCTGGATGCTACACGCCCTTTTTAACATCGGATCAGACTGATTCAGCTATACACAGATAAAAATAACTTTGGAGGACTTAAACAATGGGCGGTGTATTAGATTTCTTCACCAACACCCTCGGCGGTCTCTGGTCAGACAGCGGTCTTCATGCGCTGTTTGCCGATGGCGGCTGGAAGAATCTGATTATGATTCTGGTTTCATTCGTATTTATGTATCTTGCAATCGCAAAGGGCTTCGAGCCGCTGCTGCTGCTGCCGATCTCCTTCGGTATGCTGCTGACGAATCTCCCGATGGCAGGGCTCTATCATCCGGACCTCTGGGTGCTCGTTGACGGGCATGTCAATTACGGAGAGGTGCTCAAGGAGGGCGGCTTGCTCGATATATTGTATTTAGGCGTTAAGCTGCAATTATATCCGCCGCTGATCTTCCTCGGCATCGGATGTATGACCGACTTCTCCCCGCTGATTGCAAACCCCAAGAGCTTCCTGCTCGGCGCTGCTGCACAGGGCGGTATCTTCTTCACCTTTGTTGTGGCTGGTCTGCTCGGCTTTACCGCAGCAGAGGCAGGTTCCATTGCAATCATCGGCGGTGCGGACGGTCCGACTGCAATCTATGTTTCCACCAGACTGCTGACCGGCGGCGGCGCAATCACGACGGGTAATATCGCGCTGGCTGCATATACTTATATGGCACTCGTCCCGATCATTCAGCCGCCGATCATGAAGGCGCTGACCTCCAAGAAGGCGCGCGCGGTGAAACTGGAGCAGCTCCGCACCGTTTCCTAGACCGAGAAGATCATCTTCCCGATTGCGGTTACGATTATCGTTTCGCTGCTGGTTCCGTCTGCTGCACCGCTCGTCGGCATGCTGATGTTCGGCAATCTGCTCAAGGAATCCGGCGTTGCCGCAAGACTCATTGATACCGCACAGAATGCACTCATGAACATCATTACGATCTTCCTCGGTGTTTCCGTCGGTGCAACGACCAAGGCGGATCAGATCATCAATATCAAGTTCGGCGGCGTCATGCTGCTGGGCGTCATCGCATTCTCGCTCGGTACGGCATGCGGTCTGATCTTTGGCAAGATCATGTACAAGGTCACGGGCGGCAAGGTCAATCCGCTGATCGGTTCCGCCGGTGTTTCGGCTGTTCCGATGGCAGCACGTATCTCCCAGAAGGTCGGCGCGGAAACCGATCCGACAAACTTCCTGCTGATGCACGCCATGGGACCGAATGTCGCGGGCGTTATCGGCTCTGCTGTTGCAGCAGGCGTTCTGCTCTCCGTCATCGGCTGAGCAGGCGCTGACCGCTGATTCCGGCGGCAATCAAATTATAGGAACAAAAAAGGCGGCTGAGTGTCTCCGATTCCGGTTATTCGGAGCGCGGAGGATGCTCTGCCGTCTGGTTTTTACACTTTTACCGTAAAATATCAGAGATTACCCATTAAAAAACGGAGGTGCACCATGAAAGAGTATCCCATTGTTGACACCGTTGATTCGCTGAAGGCGCTGCTTGCAAGCGTGCGCAAGGCGCAGGAGGAATTTGCAAAGTTCCCGCAGGAGAAGGTCGATGCGATCTTCCGTGCGGCTGCGATTGCCGCCAATCAGGCGCGGATTCCGCTTGCCAAAATGGCAGTCGAGGAAACCGGCATGGGCGTTGTCGAAGACAAGGTCATTAAAAATCACTTTGCCTCCGAGTATATTTACAATGCCTATAAGGATACGAAGACCTGCGGCGTGATCGAGCGCAATGAATCCATGGGAACGATGCGCATTGCGGAGCCGATCGGCGTCATTGCGGCTGTCATCCCGACGACGAACCCGACCTCGACCGCAATCTTCAAAACGCTGATCACACTGAAAACCAGAAACGGCATCATCATTTCGCCGCATCCGCGTGCAAAGGAATCGACGATTGCCGCGGCAAAGATCGTTGCGGAGGCAGCCTACAAGGCAGGCGCGCCGGAGGGCATCATCGGCTGGATCGACAAGCCCTCGCTCGATATGACGAATACCGTCATGAAGTATGCGGATATCATCCTTGCGACGGGCGGTCCGGGCATGGTGCATGCGGCATATTCGAGCGGCAAACCGGCACTCGGCGTCGGCGCGGGCAATACCCCTGCGATCATCGACGATACCGCCGATATTACGGTTGCCGTCAACTCGATCATCCACTCCAAGACCTTCGATAACGGCATGATCTGCGCTTCGGAGCAGTCCACAATCGTGCTTGACAAGATCTATGACAAGGTCAAAAAGGAATTCATCGCGCGCGGCTGCTATTTCCTCAAGGGCAAGGAGCTCGACAAGGTCCGCCAGACCATTATCATCAACGGCTCGCTGAATGCGAAGATCGTCGGTCAGAAGGCGCATACAATCGCGGCGCTTGCCGGTGTCGATGTGCCGGAGAGCACGAAAATCCTGATCGGCGAAGTCGAGAATGTCGATATCACCGAGGAATTTGCGCACGAAAAGCTCTCGCCGGTGCTTGCGATGTATCACGCGAAGAATTTTGAGGAAGCCATGCAGAAGGCAGAGCGCCTCATCGCAGACGGCGGCTACGGTCATACCTCGTCCGTCTATCTGAATGCCGTCACCGAGCGTGCCAAGATCGACGCCATGGCAGAGCGCATGAAGACATGCCGTATCCTCGTCAATACACCGTCCTCGCACGGCGGCATCGGCGATCTCTATAATTTCAATCTCGTGCCGTCGCTGACGCTGGGCTGCGGCTCGTGGGGCGGCAACTCGGTCAGCGAGAATGTCGGCGTCAAGCATCTGCTCAATATCAAGACTGTTGCGGAGAGGAGAGAGAATATGCTGTGGTTCCGTGCGCCGGAGAAGGTTTATATCAAGCAGGGCTGCCTGCCTGTCGCGCTCGATGAGCTGGGCAGCGTGCTCGGCAAGAAGCGTGCGTTCATCGTCACGGACAGCTTCCTCTTCAAGAACGGCTACACTAAGCCGATCACCGATAAGCTCGATCAGCTCGGCATCGTCCACAGCACCTTCTTCGAGGTCGAGCCGGACCCGACGCTCTCCTCTGCAAAGAAGGGTGCCGCGGCAATGACCGCCTTCCAGCCGGATGTGATTATCGCACTCGGCGGCGGCTCGGCAATGGATGCCGGCAAGATCATGTGGGTGCTCTATGAGCATCCGGATGCGGACTTTGCCGATATGGCAATGCGCTTCTGCGATATCCGCAAGCGTATTTACACCTTCCCGAAAATGGGCGAAAAGGCATATTTCATCGCGGTTCCGACCTCTGCCGGTACGGGCTCCGAGGTCACGCCGTTTGCAGTCATCACCGATGACAGCTGCGGCATCAAGTATCCGCTTGCAGACTATGAGCTGATGCCGAAAATGGCGATTGTCGATCCGGATATGATGAAAACCGCGCCGAAGGGTCTGACCTCGGCATCCGGCATCGACGTTGCGACGCATGCACTGGAAGCCTATGCTTCGATGCTCGCAACCGATTATACGGACGGCCTTGCGATCCGTTCGCTCAAGCTGGTATTTGAGAATCTGCCGCGTACCTATAAGAACGGCGCGGAGGATATCGAGGCATGGGGCAATATGGCGAATGCCGCGACCATGGCAGGCATGGCGTTTGCAAATGCATTCCTCGGCGTCTGCCACTCCATGGCGCATAAGCTCGGCGCATTCCACCACATTCCGCACGGCGTTGCAAATGCACTGATGCTCGAGCAGGTGCTGCGCTTCAATGCAGCGGAGGTTCCGCCGAAAATGGGTACCTTCCCGCAGTACGCCTATCCGCATACGCTCGCGCGCTATGCAGAGGTTGCTTCTGCACTCGGCTTCAAGGGCAAGACCGATCAGGATAAGCTCGAAGCACTGATCAAAGCGCTCAATGAGCTGAAACATACAATCGGCATTCCGGACAGCATCAAGGAATGGGGCATCGACGAGCAGAAGTTCCTCGATCAGCTCGACAAGATGAGCGAGCAGGCATTTGACGATCAGTGCACCGGTGCAAATCCGCGCTATCCGCTCATCAGTGAGATCAAGCAGATGTATCTGAACGCATATTACGGCAAGAACAGCGAAACAGTCTGAAAAGGGGAGGGTGTTTGATATGCTTTACAAAGAAGATCAGGTCATTGCGACCAGACCGAAGAAGATCGTTTACCGCGACGGTGACACGGTTGTCAAGCTGTTCAGCGCGGATTATTCCAAGGCATCCGTACTGAATGAGGCGCTGAATCAGGCGCGCGTCGAGGAGACCGATCTGCATATTCCGAAGATCATCGAAGTATTCAAGAACGGTGAGCAGTGGGCAATCCGCTCCGATTATATCGAGGGCAAAACGCTCCAGCAGCTCATGGACGAAAATCCGGAGAAGAAGGACGAATATCTCAAGCAGTTTGTCGAGCTGCAAATGCTGATTCATACCAAGCGCGCACCGCTCCTGACAAAGCTCAAGGATAAGATGCACCGCAAGATCAGCGACAGCAAATTTGAGGCAACCGTCCGCTTCGAGCTGCATACCCGTCTGGAGGGCATGCCGAAGCACAAGAAGGTCTGCCACGGCGATTTCAACCCCTCGAATGTGATTATCACGCCGGACGGCACGCCCTATATCATTGACTGGGCACATGCCACGCAGGGCAATGCATCTGCGGATGTGGCGCGCACGTATCTCTATATGATGCTGAACGGGCAGGAGGAGCTTGCAAAGGAATATCTCCGGCTGTTCTGCAAGATGAGCGACACGGCGCTGCAATATGTGCAGAACTGGATGCCGATTGTTGCGGCATCGCAGTCGGTCAAGGAAAACAGCGAGGATGATTTCGAGCTGCTCTCACGCTGGGTCAATGTCGTAGATTATGTCTAATGGGCGGGGAGCCCCCGCTGGCGTTTTTCTAAAGTTCTATTGAGAAAGAAAAGGAGCGCAGAGGTTCTTGGCGCTCCTTTTTTGCGGTGTATGATGCAGATAACGGCGCAGGGGGCTAATTCGCGGTGTTATAGAGCGCTGCCGGCGAGTCATAATAAAAGTTTTGGTCGAGCTTTTTCAAAAGCTCGCGGGTCGAGGGCAGAGCCCTCGTCGCGCTCCGCAGAGCGCGAAACTCCCCATGCGTTCAAGCGCTCGCGGGCTTGGGTGCCGGCAAGAGCGGCACCCATTCTGAATCACATCTGCGAAGCGGATACCCTATTTATAAAATCCCCGATTTGCTGTTTCTGATACTGCTGCCCGCCCTTGACATAAACGGGAAAATTGTGATATAATGCGCATATCAGGATATGAAAAAGAAACAGAACGTAAAGGAGGCACCGAGCCATGCCGCAGGAAAGCTATGTATTTCAGGTCAATCTCGGCGGAATGATCGACATTCTCTCGAATCATCTTTACAGCTCGCCGGATGTCTTCGTGCGTGAGCTGCTCCAGAATGCCGTCGATGCAATCGCCGCAAAGCGAAAAACCGGAATTCCGTCTGCGAAAAAGGATGAGATCAGCCTGATTCTGTCGGAAGAAAACGGCAGACCTCTGCTCTGCTTTACCGATACCGGAACCGGACTCACCGAGGCGGAGATTCACCGCTTTCTCGCCGTGATCGGGCAATCCTCCAAGCATGACCTGCAAAAGGGCGCCGTGCAGGAGGATTATATCGGCAGATTCGGCATCGGACTGCTCTCCTGCTTCCTTGTCTCCGATGTAATCCGTGTACAGACACGCTCTTATCAGACGCCGGAACAGTCGCTCGAATGGTGCGGCAATCCCGACGGTACCTATACGATTACGCCCTGCGAGCCGCTGCCGGAGATCGGCACGCGCATTCTGCTCTCGCCGAAGCCGGACGCCGAAGCCTATTTCACGCCCGAAAAGCTGACATCTCTCGTGCAGTATTACGGGCTGCCGCTGCCCGAGCCGATCTATCTGATACAGGGCGAAAAGCGCACGCTGCTCAATCCGCCCTTCCCGAGCGGTGAAACGCAGTATGCGCAGATCATGGCACTCGGCGAATCGCTTTTCTCCGCGAATTTCTTAGGGTATATCCCGCTGGATTCCCCGACCGGACTGTTCTCCGGCGTGGCATATATCCTTTCGAATGAAACCGCACCGACTGCAAAGCATTCGCACCGTATCTATCTGAAAAATATGCTGCTGACCGAGGACGGCGGCAGACTGCTCCCGAAATGGGCATTTTTCCTGCGCTGCTTTATCAATACCAACGGCTTACAGCCGACGGCATCGCGCGAGGATTTCTATGAAAACGGCGCGCTGTTCCGCGCAAGAGAGGAGCTTTCGCACTGCATCACAGAATATCTCCGGTCGCTTGCCGAAAAACAGGACCCGATGCTCCAGCGGATTGTCCGGATTCACCGACTGGCGGTGCAGTCTGTTGCAATCGAGGATGATGCGCTCTACCGTGCATTCTTCCCCTATCTGACCTTTGAAACCTCGTTCGGCACGCTGACGGGCAGCGACCTGCTGCATGCCGATACGCCTGTATACTATACGCCGTTTATCGACGAATACCGGCAGGTCGCGGCGATCTCCGCAGCACGGAATACGCTGCTTGTCAACGCGGGCTATACCTATGTTGCGCAGCTGCTCGAACGGATGCCGCTGTTCCGTCCGGATATTGCGGTCATGCAGATGAAGTCGGAGCGGCTCGATGCATTGCTCGAAAAGCCCGAATACAGCGATACGGCTGCCGCACTGCGTCTGCTTGCCGAATGCAATCAGGTGCTCTCGGATTACGATTGCAGCGCATCGCTCAAGCGCTTTGCACCGGCGGAGCTGCCTGTGCTGTATACGGTCAATGAGGAGGCGCTGCTGCTGCGTGATATCCGCCACTCCATGGAGCAGACCGCCGATCTCTTCCGCGGTATGCTCGATGCCTTTGCGGAGGAATATCACGAGGAGGCAGTCGCCAAGCTCTATCTCAATACCGATAATCCGCTGATCCGCCGTCTCATGGATGTCTCTGACGGTGAAAAGCTGCGCTGCTGCTTAGAAATTCTCTATGTGCAGGCGCTGCTGACCGGCGGCTATCCGATGCGTAATCATGAAATGCAGCTGCTCAATACCGATCTGCTGCGGCTGCTGGACTGGAGCATCGGCTGATGAAAGGCGGAGCATGAAACAAAAAACCGATTATCTGGAATGCGAAAAGCCGTGGGTCTACTGGCTGCTGATCATGGCGGCGGGCTGGTTCGGCGGCTATACCTTCATTCAGCGCGGCGGCGTCTTCTGCAACGCGCAGACTGCGAATATCGTCCTTTTCGGAATTGCGCTCGGACAGCGGAACTGGCAGCATGCAACCTTTCTGCTGATCCCGATTTCGGCATATTTTGCGGGCGCATTTGTCTCGGAGCTGCTCGGAAAAACGGTCAAGCGCTTCCGGTTTCTGCGCTGGGATACCATTCTCATCGGGATTGAGATTCTGGTTGTTGTGATACTCGGACTGCTTCCGGCAAGCTGTCCCGATCAGATCTGTCAGATCGCGCTGAATATCATCTGCTCGATGCAGTTCAATACGTTCCGGCAGGTCGAGGGGATTCCGGCAGCGACGACCTTCGTCACGAATCATATCCGTGAGGTAGGCTCGAATCTAGCAAAATATATGCGGCACCGCGATGAGAAATCCGGCAGAAAGGTGCGCGTGCACGGGCTGCTGATTCTGTTCTTTGCGCTCGGCGCGGTGCTTTCGGCGATCTGCTGCGAGTATCTGCATTACCGTGCGATCTGGGGCAGCGGCGTGATTCTGCTGATTATTTTCATTCGTCTGGCACATGCCGACCGTTCCTATGAGCGTACACAGCTCGATCAGGTGCCGCACGGACACTGATTTCAGTTTTCTCTGTACAAAGCATAAGCCGTACCAATGCTGCATTTTGCGCATTGATACGGCTTTTTCTGTATCATCATACAGACAATGAATTCTTAACGGATGTACTCGCTGTAATACGCGCACGGGGACGGTGCTGCCGTTCCGAATCCGCCGGAACGGTTTTTTTCCGCCTTCAGGTCGCGCGTGAGATAGAGGAACCAGATATACAGTGCCGCCGCGGTCAGAATCGCAAGCGGATTCCAGCGAATGCGCTCTGCCAGATCAAAGAACAGCGCCAGTGTCCCGATACAGCGAACAGCGATCCGACCGGCTGCAAAACGGCGCGTCGCACGGAGAATCCATGCCGCAGCCGCAGCAGGCAGAAGCATAAGGAACCCGAACCGGATCACATACTCGTTCAGCGGATAATAGAAAAAGTGTGCTGCTGCGCAGTATCCGCAGAGAACCGGAATCAGCAGGCTCAGCACCAGCAGCGACGCATGCAGTCCGCAGCGCGAATAATATGCACGCGCCGTGCAGACCGTAATCCAGAAGAATAACCCGTAGCTGACAAGCCCGAGCGCCGCGACCGGATTGCCGCCGTACCAGCCGCCCGCTTCAAATGCGCTGATCTGCACAATCACGCCGAGCATGCCTCCGATCATTGCCGTCAGAAGAAAACCTGCGATGAGTCTGTATTGTTGTTTCATGGTTTGCCGACCTCCTTTTTTCTGCATTATAGCACAGAAAACAGGCACATGCAATAACCTTTCGGGAATCCTCAGCGTTTCTTCATGATTCCTTCATCTCAGGTTTATTTTCTTTGGAATCTTCCGGAAAACATACCGCGCAGAGCACCGCCGCAAGCGGTACGCCGAGCAGCATTCCGCTGATGCCGAAGAGCCCGCCGCCCGTGACAATCGCCGCAAGCACCCATGCCGAGGGCAGCCCGACCGACTGCCCTACAATCCGCGGATAGATTAGGTTGCTCTCGATCTGCTGCAAGACGATGATATAGAGAATGAACCACGGCACCGCGCGCGGCTGCACAAGCAGCATCAGCAGCGCACAGGGAATCGTTCCGAAGACCGGTCCGAGATACGGAATCATATTCGTAATACCGATGACCGCGCTGATCAGCACCGGATACGGAAAATGAAAGAGCTTCATCCCGAGAAAGCAGAGTCCGCCGAGAATCAGCGCCTCTTTGCACTGTGAGCTCAGGAAGCAGGCGAAGGTATTGCAGATCATCCGGATATGCCGCAGCAGCGTATGCATCTTTGCGGTGCGGTTGCCGCAGAGTTTTTTGAGCTGTCTGCCGAGCCGCGGCTTGTCCGCGAGCAGATAGAGCGCAAATACCGCGCCGATACCGATATCAAACAGCACATCGACCAGCGAGGCGGTGTAATCATAGGTTTTCCGCAGCAGATTCGGGAGCTGCTCCTGCAATCTGGAAAGCTGCTGCCCGAGCTGTGCTGCGGGAATCAGCCGCGCGACCGGCAGTGCTGCATATCTGCCGAACCACTGCCGGAGATTGTCGCTGTAGCTGCCGAGATGATCGGAGAGCAGCGAGACCGAGCGCAGAATCTGCGGCACGAGAACACAGATCACACTGATCACGACCGAAACCGGCGGCAGCATCGCGCCGAGCAGCGAAACCGGCTGAATCCAGCCTGTCCGGATGCGGTGCCTTCCGGCAAACCGCGTAAAATCCAGCCGCAGGCGCTCATACGAGGGCTCGAGCATCGTTGCAAACAGGATGCCGAGCAGCAGCGGACGAAGCACATGCAGAAGCCGCAGTGCAGCAGCCCAGACCTGCCCGATATGCAGCAGCAGCGCCGCAAATGTCAGCAGGACGGCGCCTGCCGCAACCATCAGCCGGAAAAACGGCTCCTGACAGAGCTTCTGCAATTTGCTCCCCTCCTTCGGAATCAGATGCCGATTTGCAGCGTATTGATCAGCGCTGCAAGCCGGTTCCATGTATTGCGGTCGAGTATGCCGGTCTCCGGCAGCGCCGAAACCGCCTGCAATTTCCGGACGGCTGCCGTGGTCTCCGCATCATATGCACCGCTGACTGTGACCGGCAGCAGATTTGCATAATGCTGCGCTGCCAGATTCAGCAGCACCTGCACAAGCTGTACCAGCTCGCCGCTGTCACGCTCCTGTAGCAGAAACATCCCTGCCGGAAAAATCGTGAGCGGCGAGGCGGCATCCGTAAGCCGGTGATAGGTCTCCACAATCGAATTCCACGTATCGCTGTCAATCTCGCCGGTGACGGGCAGCCCGTATGCCTGCTGATAGGCACGGACGGCAAGCGCTGCCTCCTCGGTGTATTCCTTCTCCGGCAGGACAATCGGAATGCGGCTGTCCCGCAGTGCGATCTGATAGAGCAGTGCCAGAATCTCCTCGATATGCTCCTGCTTCTGCGCGTCGGTATAGAGCATCATAGCCTCCTGTTCTCACCGGATCGTATAGCCCGGTGCCTGATACGGGCGCTTGCCTGCGCCGCATTTCATCTCAGAATATACGCCGGTGATCGCATCCCATGTCACCGGACCGACCTGCCCGTTCGCCGTCAGACCGTATTCGCGCTGGAATGCCTGCACGGCAGCCTTCGTCAGCGGTCCGAAATATCCGGTATCGGAGACCGGACGGATGTTGTCATCATACTGTGCAATGAAGGTCAGATACTGCTGCAAATAGCGGACAGATTCGCTTGTGACGCCCTCGCGCAGCAGCGTATTCGGATAAAGCCGCGCACATTCCTGCGGCGGATTGGATGCGAGAATGCCGGCATAGGCGCGGTAGATATCGTTCCATGTGCGCCGGTCGGCAATGCCGGTCTGCGGCAGCCCGTAGGTCTGCTGGAAGGATCGCACGGATGCGGCGGTCTCTGCATTGTAATCGCCGGTGATCCGCAGCGGCAGAACACTCTGATAGTATGCACCGATTACCGCCAGATAATACTGAAATGCGCGGACGGCATCGCCGTAATCACCCTCGCGCAGAACACTCGGAAAGCTGCGCTGCAATTCGTTGTAGCGCAGTCCCTCGGAATCCAGCTCCGCAAGGCGCTTGACGCTGACATAGATATATGAGATTCTGTTCCATGTTGCTGCATCGACAATGCCGGTCTGCGGCAGATCAAACACCGACTGGAACACCCTGACTGCCGCTTCTGTCTGTATATCGAATACGCCGTCTGCATCGGCAATCTTCGGAATCGCAGGAAAATTCCGCGCAATCCGGTTGAGCTGAATCTGAATCGTCTGCACATCCCTGCCGACCATGCCGTTCTGCTGCGGCATCCCGGGATAGCTCGGCTCCGGCGCACGGATTTCCTGCGCACGGACAATGTCGATATCGCTGCCGTAATAATACTGCAAAATCTCATAGGGGATCATGCCCTGATTCGCAAGCTGCACCGTCCCCCACTGCGAAAGCCCTGCGCAGCTTGTGCGGGAGCCGTCGCAGAAGGCAGCAAACAGCGGCTCATAGCTGCCCTGCCGACGGATATAGGCAGGAAACAGCTCCTCGCAGAGCTGGCTGATATTGTCAAACAGCTCGCGCCCGTATACAAAAGCCTGATCGTACTGCGTTGTGCTTGTGATATCAAAGGGATAGCCGCGCGAACGGTACCATTCGGTATAGATGCGGTTGAGCGCATAGGTATTGATGACATAAATATTGGCACGCAGGGAATTCTCCGGCCATGTCGGATAGATTTCGCTGCAAGCCGAATTTTTCAGATAGCTGATATAGGGAATCGTGACATTCGCCGCATCGGAATCCGGCAGCCCGAGATGCACGGTAATTGTATCCGGAATAAAAACCTCTCCGCTGAGCATATTGCCGCTCCTCTCAGTATTGCTGCATATTGTTGTAATAGGTGATATCGCCGTCCGGCAGCGGTTCATCGGAGCCCGCGGGCAGCGGAATCAGATCGAAATTCTGTACCGAGGTGATATTCGGAAATACGGGGACATCGGCGCTGTGCTCGCGGTAATAACCGGCAGCCTGCGCGGTGATATCATAGAGGCAGGATGCCGGATGCCGCTGATCGGCAGAGGGCGGCGGCGCAGGAACCGTCACGGGTTCAATGTTGCCGCTTTCGTCGGTCGTTTGCAGGGAGATCAGCTCCGGCTCGCGGTTTTCGGTCACGTGTGTGATAATCACCGTGGCGCCGACAACCGGCTTTGCGCCCTGCGCCGTTGCAACATGTACGCGGATGATACCGGTATAGGCACGCTTCGGCAGTGCCGGTTCATCGGGCCCGGACGGTGCGGCTTCCGGCTCCGCAGATTCCTCCGGTACGGGAATAACCTCTTCCGGGATGATCACTGTATCGGGCTGGACATCCTGCGGCGGAATCTCCTCTGCGGTATCCGGCTGCGGTTCCGGCTCCGGCTCCGGACGCATCTCCGGCTGCGGCTTGGGCGGCGGATTCATATTCTGGCTCGCGTACATCCGGAACAGCTCCTCGCGGTATCGGCGCGCCGTATCCTCAAATTCCTGTCGGTTCATGAAAAATCTCCTCTCTGATAGATTCTGCTCAATTCTATGCAGAAACAATCCCGAACTTGACAAGATTCTCCGGATGTGATAAGATAACAGATAACAGAAGGAACGATACAATCGCAGCAGGGGGGATTCCATGGCTTCCGGCAGGGATTATCTGACCTACATCACGGAGCAGCTCTCCGGTCTTCCGGAGATTCGCAGCCGTGCAATGATGTCAGAATATATTTTATATTACCGCGGAAAGGTCTTCGGCGGTATTTACGATAACCGGTTTCTCGTCAAGGAAACGCCGGCGGCATGTAAAATGCTGCCGGATGCACAGAGAGAGATTCCGTATGCAGGGGCAAAGCCGATGCTGCTCGTGCCCGATCCGGATGACCGCGAACTGCTCGAACGGCTGATTCCGGCGATGTACGAAGAACTGCCGGAGCCGAAGCCGCGAAAGAAGGAACCGAAGCCGTGAGCCGGATGCAGGTTGACGTCCGCTGCGAGGGTACCATGCCGCTCGGGCATTATCTGCGGAAATATGCGGGCATCTCCGCGCAGATGATCAAGCGGCTCAAGGCGGTGCCGGACGGCATCACGCGGAACGGACAGCATCTCCGGACGGTCGATCCGGTCAGCAGCGGCGATGTGATTCTGCTGCATCTGCCGGAAAGCTGCGGGCATACGCCGAATCCGATGCTGCATGTGCCTGTGATCTATGAATCCGCGCAGATACTCGTCTGCGATAAGCCTGCCGGCATGCCGGTACATCCCTCGATGCTGCACAGGGAGGATACGCTTGCAAACTGGTTCGCGGCGCATGAGCCGGAGAGCGGCTTTCATCTGGTCAACCGGCTCGATAAAAACACCTCGGGGCTCTGCCTGATCGCAAAGACCGCCTATGCCGCACACTGTCTCCGCGGCGGCGTACAGAAACAGTATTTTGCGCTCGTGAGACCCGGACTGCACGGCAGCGGAACGATTGATGCACCGATCGCAAGGGAACGAGAATCGGTCATTACGCGCTGTGTAAGAAGCGACGGCAGACCTGCCGTCACGCATTACCGCGTCCTGAAAGAAACGACGCACTGCACGCTGCTGGCGCTGACGCTTGATACCGGCAGAACGCATCAGATCCGCGTGCATATGGCATACATCGGCTATCCGCTGCTCGGCGACGAGCTCTACGGCGGCGACTGTATAAATATAAAAAGACACGCGCTGCACTGCGGCAGTCTGACGCTGACCGACCCTGCAAGCCGTGAAACAATTACCCTGCATGCGCCGCTCCGTGCGGAGATGCAGGCATTTCTGGATGAGAGGGAATGATTCTTATGAAAGCTGACTGGAAGCTGCAAAAGGCAGCACCGTATTTTGAACGGATCCGTGCGATACCGGAAAACCGCGTATGCAGGAATCTGATCCTGCTGCTGCTGATTTTCTGGGTCTATATTTTTGTTACCTTTGCGGCGGAGATCGTATGCTCGTTTTTTGTCGGTGTCACTGCGCAGATGTTCGGTGTACCGGCAACCATATGGAAGGAGAATGCCGATGCAGGGCTGCTGCTTCAGCAGTTTCTGACTCCGGTCTGCATTGTGATGACCTTCGTCTGCTGCCGCTGCATAGATAACCGCCCCTTCCGTACAATGTATCTGACGCGCAGAAAGCTGCTGCCCGATTATCTCGGCGGTGCACTGCTCGGCTTTGCGATGATGAGCCTGATCGTGCTGGCGGCATGGGCAGGCGGTGCACTGAAATTCGAGGGTACCGCCGCAGGAAACAGTCCGGTGATTATGGCGCTGCTGTTTCTCGGCTGGATGATACAGGGCTTCTCCGAGGAGCTGACCTGCCGCGGCTGGCTCATGACCTCGGTCGGTACACATCACAGTGTCTGGTTTGCAGTCATTGTCAGCGCGGTGAACTTTGCTTTGCTGCATTTTTCCAATAACGGCTTTTCGGCATTTGCCGTAGTCAATCTGTTTTTATTCGGCATCGTGGCGGCGCTCTATGTGCTGAAAACAGGCAGTCTCTGGGGCGCGGCGGCGATGCACAGCATCTGGAACTGGGCACAGGGCAATTTCTTCGGCATGCAGGTCAGCGGCATCGGTACGGGCAGTACCGTTCTGAATTTTTCACAGACCGGAAAAGCCGCATGGCTCGGCGGCGGCACCTTTGGTCTGGAGGCAGGCGCCGCAACAACAGCCGTTCTGATCATTGCAGCGGTGATCCTGCTGCTGATTCCGCAGCGCAGTCTGCAAAATGAGGAGGAGCACACAAATGGAGCAATATAATCCGGAACAGTTACAGCAAACCTACCGTACATTACAGTCCGGCGATCCGCGGATGCGCGCAATTCGGACGGCTGCCGCAGCGGCAGAGCAGGCAAACGATCTGCCGTGGGCAATCCGGTTTCATCATGATCTGATTCACGAATCGGTCTTTTCCGGCGACCGCTATCAGGCACTCGTGGATTTTCCGCAGTATCTGGCGCTTGTCAAGCGTGATCCGGCGCTGGAACAGGAGAATCTCTGGGATACACTCTGGATGTTCAAGTGGATTGTCGAGGCGGCAACGGAATTTTATCAGATCGAGAAAAAGCAGGTGCTCGGCTGGTTTTCGGAGTACCGGCGGATGCTGCTCGAAAACGGCTATTCGCTGCGCTCGTGGTATGAAAAGCGCGCGATCTTTTTCAGCTACTGCGACCGCGCGAAAATGCGTCTGGATTTTGAGAGCTTTCAGGAGGCAAAGCGCGACGGTATGGGCGACGGCGAGGCAAGCGAACTGGATTCGGTTGTCCGCTTTGCGCTTGAAATCGGCGATCAGGAGAAGGCGATGCAGGCGGCAAAGCAGATATTCGACCGCAATCTCCGGACAGAGGAGGTCCCCTGCAAGACCTATCACTATCTGCTGCGCGATGCGATCCGGCGCGGCGATACGGAAGCTGCGGAGAACTATGCAGCGCCGCTGCGTCCGCTTTGTGCAGGACAGCGTTTTCAGCTGGAGCCGATCGGCATGGTGCTCTGCTATGACGCCCTGACCGATCCGGAACGCGGCTTGCAGTTCTATGCAAAGAACAAGGCACTGCGCGAGGGCTCGCGGAATCCGTTTTTATGCTTCTGGTTTGACCGCGGCGCGGCAAGGCTGCTGACCGCAGCGGCAGAGCAGGGGCTCTCCGGCGGAGATGCAGCCGGTGCCGTCCTGACGCCGGAGCAGCTCGCTGCGGATGCGCAGGCATGCTTGCAGAGCTGCCGGATACTCGCGGAAAAATTCGATGCGCGCAACCGCTCGGATTATTTCATGTCGGAACTCTGAAACACAAACCGCCCTGTCCGTTTGAACGGAAACAGGGCGGTTATTTGTCTCTGTGATGCTTTGCGCGGAGCTTCTGCCATGCGAGCTTTGTACGTTCACTGAGCTGCTTCCGCTTGCGGCGCACCATGGCAAGTGTGCGCGTATCATCCGGAAAGAGCAGCCGGAGAATGCCCATTGCAACCGCAAAGGTGAACAGCTTTTCCGGCGTACCGGGCATCCAGAGGATTCCGAGCCAGACCGAGCCGATTTTCAGCAGCAGCGGGATATCCAGATACCAGCCGATGCCGGCGGCGCAGTATGCCCAGCCGTTTGTGAGAAACCATGCGATGCCGAGCGAAATCAGCAGATGCGGATTCGTCAGCGCGCGCAGCCACGGCCGCAGTTTTTCCCTGATATCCCGCTTCATAGATTTCCTCGATTCTCTGTATCTGCCGCCCGCTGCGCTTCCGATACGGCAACAACAGGGATGAAAGCGGCTGCGATGCTGTTTTTGCCGCGCTGCCGGACATAAATCCTGCCGAGCAGCGAGAAAACCGCCGCGCCGATAAAATTGACGAACAAATCCTTGAGCGTATCGGTCAGCCCGATATCGAGATAGCCGTCGAGGGCATACTGCGTGCCGTCCGCGGTTTCGATGACGGTGCGTGTGATATCCTGCACGGCAACCGGATTATTCTGCCGCGTTTCATCGAGTGTCACGGACTGGAATGCGGTCAGGATCGTATCCTTCTGCATATCGAGCGCAAACAGATGATCCATTGCATATTCAAAGAATTCCCAGAAAATACCGATCGTCATGGAAAAGCAGAAGGCAACAAGCGCGAGAAAGCTCGGTGACAAATGAAATTTGACGCTGTGATTTTCATTGAGCAGATCGACAAGACAAAAGCCGAATGCGGCAAACAGGAAGCCGTTGACCGTATGCAGCATCGTATCCCAGAGCGGATATTTGATATAGAAGCAGGCGATCTCGCCCAGCACCTCGGCGCAGAAAATGAAGATCAGGACGGTGATTTCCAGCGCAGTCGGCAGCTTGATGCGGAGCTTTTTCTGCACAAAGCTCGGTGCAAGAAACAGGATCAGCGTCAGGATGCATGTGAAAAAGCGCTCCCACTGATGCGTGTGCGCACTGCGGACAGCAATGCCGATGACAAGAATGCGCAGGATCATCCAGACGATAAATGTCGCACGGTGTTCCCGAATCTGTCCGATCAGCTCGCCGAGGGTCGGATTTTTATGCTGTTTCATTTGCCAATCCTCCTTGTTACTGTGCTATTGTATGCAGCTTTCAGTAAAAAATTGCAGCAGCGGATACAATGAAAAAAAGCAGAGCGGCTGCTCTGCTTCATAAATAAAATGAGGTCAAATCAAAATGTGTAGAACAAAAGAAAGGAGACAACAAAACGAGTGAAAATAACATTACATTATTTCACCGCTTTTATTATACAACAAAAGCCGTGAACAGTCAACCGTTTTTTCGTTTTTTCGGGATGATTCCAAGATTTTCGTGATAATAGCCAAATTTTATCTATCAATTTATACAAATTCGGCACAGCAGACGGGCGGGCTGTTCCGGACTGTCGGAGCTTCGTGAAAAATCATCGAAAATTAGGGAAACAGCTTTACAATCCGCCGGATTTGTGGTATAATAGATAAGCAAAATTCTGCACCTGCGCCGAACGACAGTGCGCAGTGCGGATGAAAGCCTATATACTATATTATATAACAATGGAGGTACATTCTTATGGCTATCGTTCGTAAGAAGAAGACGATGGACGGCAACAATGCTGCTGCATATGTGTCCTACGCCTTCACGGAAGTCGCCGGTATCTATCCGATCACGCCTTCCAGCCCGATGGCAGACTACGTTGACCAGTGGTCCGCACAGGGTGTCAAGAACATCTTTGGTACGACCGTTAAGGTTGAGGAGATGCAGTCTGAGGCAGGCGCCGCAGGTACGGTTCACGGCTCTCTGAATGCCGGTGCACTGACCACGACCTACACTGCTTCTCAGGGTCTTCTCCTGATGATCCCGAATATGTACAAGATTGCCGGTGAGCTGCTGCCCTGCGTGTTCCACGTATCTGCACGCTGCGTCGCTTCCCACGCTCTGAACATCTTCGGCGATCACTCCGACGTTTATGCCTGCCGTCAGACCGGTTTCGCAATGCTCGCAGAGACCAACCCGCAGGAGGTCATGGATCTCGCAGCTGTTGCACATCTGGCTTCCATCAAGTCGAGAGTTCCGTTCATCAACTTCTTTGACGGCTTCCGTACCTCCCACGAGATTCAGAAGATCTCCGTCTGGGATTACGAGGATCTCAAGGAAATGTGCGATATGGATGCTGTCAAGGCATTCCGTCAGCGCGCACTGAACCCGGAGAACCCGACCATGCGCGGTTCTCACGAAAACGGCGATATCTTCTTCCAGCACAGAGAAGCATGTAACTCCTACTACAATGCTGTTCCGGGCATCGTTGAGGAGTACATGGACAAGGTCAACGCAAAGCTTGGCACAAACTACAAGCTGTTCAACTACTACGGCGCGCCGGACGCGGAGAGAGTCATCGTTGCCATGGGCTCC